>Ga0126371_10004645_pt1 | contig 12122 bp, 10 predicted proteins | sample PanSoiMetaPlot_4_FD_110145 | JGI IMG/M metagenome (GOLD analysis project Ga0126371, IMG submission 110145) | Tropical forest soil microbial communities from Panama - MetaG Plot_4 | ecosystem: Environmental > Terrestrial > Soil > Tropical forest > Bulk soil | place: Panama | collected 2016-02-17
CCGCCCGGATCTTCGCCTCGCCCGGGTTGATCCCGGCCGCCCGCACCTCGATCAGGACTTGGCCGGGCCCCGGTACCGGCTGCGGGACCTCGGCCACCCTGAGCACATCAAGCCCGCCGTATTCGTCGAACCGTACCGCCTTCATTCCCGTCGCCTCCGTCTGGTTCCGCAGTTTTCACGTGCCCGGGTATGCCCGGCGCTCAGCGCCAACCGCCGGCCGCGCCGTGTTATGCCGCCCGCCGACCGGCTGCGTCCCATGGATGGCGGATTTTATCGCCTCGACCGGAAGCGGACGGGCAGGCGTGGGCTGGCGGCGAAGGACAGCGGCCGTGACGGTTACAAAACGGGTCGCTGCGGGGGAAGATGAGGCTGTGACACGGAGGTAAAGCCGCGAGTTACGCGAAGTGGCTGCGAGACAGTAGCTGCATAACAAGGGGAGGCTGGCATGCCGGAGATCGTCCGTGCTGCCCTCGTCCAGCAGGCGTGGACCGGGGACAAGGAATCGATGATCGCGGCCGCGGTCGCGCATATCAACACGGCGGCGAGCGCCGGGGCGCAGGTCGTGTGCCTGCAGGAGTTGTTCTACGGACCGTACTTCTGCCAGGTGCAGGACGCGGATTACTACTCATACACCGAGGCGATCCCCGACGGCCCGACCACCAGGCTCCTGCAGGACGTCGCCCGCCGGAACACCATCGTGATCGTCGCGCCGATGTATGAGGAAGAGCAGCCCGGGCTGTACTACAACACCGCGGCGGTCATCGACGCCGACGGCAGCTACCTGGGCAAGTACCGGAAGAACCATATCCCCCAGGTGAAGGGATTCTGGGAGAAGTTCTACTTCCGGCCGGGCAACCTCGGGTACCCGGTGTTCCACACCGCGGCCGGGCGGATCGGCGTCTACATCTGCTACGACAGGCACTTCCCCGAAGGCTGGCGGGCACTAGGGCTGGCCGGAGCGCAGATCGTGTTCAACCCGTCGGCCACCAGCCGGGGGCTGTCTTCCTACCTGTGGCGGCTCGAGCAGCCAGCCGCCGCGGTGGCCAACGAGTACTTCATCGGCGCGATCAACCGGGTCGGCGTCGAGCCGCTCGGCGACAACGACTTCTACGGACAGTCCTACTTCGTGGACCCGCGCGGCCAGCTCATCGGCGACGCCGCATCCGACTCCGCCGACGATGTCATCGTCCGCGACCTGGACCTCGACAAGCTGACCGAGGTCAGGGACCTGTGGCAGTTCTACCGCGATCGCCGGCCCGACGCGTACGCAAGCCTTGTGCAACCATGAGCGAGCCTCGGTCTGCAGGCGAGCGGGAAAGCAAGGTGCAACCATGAGCGAGCCTCGGTCTGCAGGCGAGCGGGAAAGCGGGTGAACCCATGAGCATCTTGATCACGGGCGGCACGGTGGTGACCACGGAAGGCACGATGGAAGCCGACGTGCTGATCGAGGGCGAGCAGATCGCGGCGGTGTTCACGCCCGACGCGAGCTCCGAGGTGGTCGTGGACGAGGTGATCGACGCCACCGACATGTACGTGATACCGGGCGGGATTGACGGGCACACGCACATGGAGATGCCGTTCGGCGGAACGTTCTCGGTAGACACCTTCGAGACCGGGACGAAGGCGGCGGCATGGGGCGGCACCACGACGATCATCGACTTCGCCGTGCAGCCCAAAGGCTCCACCCTGCTCGCCACCCTCGACAAGTGGCATGAGAAGGCGGACGGCAACTGCGCGATCGACTATGGCTTCCACATGATCGTCTCCGACGTGAACGACGTCACGCTCAAGGAGATGGACACCTGCGTCGCCGCCGGGGTTACCAGCTTCAAGATGTTCATGGCCTATCCGGGCGTGTTCTACGCGACCGACGGCGAGATCCTGCTCGCCATGCAGCAGGCGCGGCGGACCGGCGCGACGATCATGATGCACGCGGAGAACGGCATCGCGATCGACCAGCTCGTGGCGCAGGCGATCGCCGCCGGCCGCACCGACCCGGTATACCACGGGCTGACCCGGCCGCCCGAGCTCGAGGGCGAGGCGACTAACCGCGCGATCGCGCTGGCCAAGGTCGCCGAATGCCCGCTGTACATCGTTCACCTGTCCGCGGCGCACGCCCTCGAGGCCGTCGCCGAGGCGCGTGATCACGGCCAGAACGTCTTCGCCGAGACCTGCCCGCAGTATCTCTACCTGTCCATGGATGACCTGGCCAGGCCCAACTTCGAGGGGGCCAAGTTCGTCTGCTCGCCGCCGCTACGGACCCCCGAGCATTCCGCCGCCCTGTGGCGTGGCCTGCGAACGAATGACCTTTCGGTCGTGTCGACTGACCACTGCCCGTTCTGCTTCAAAGAACAGAAGGAACTCGGACGGGGAGACTTTGCAAAGATCCCCAACGGGATACCGGGCGTGGAGCACCGGATGGACCTGCTGCACCAAGGGGTCGTGGCCGGCGAGATCACGCTGTCTCGGTGGGTAGAGATCTGCTCGACGACGCCGGCACGGATGTTCGGGCTGTACCCGCGGAAGGGCACGATCGCGGCCGGGGCGGACGCCGACATCGTGATCTATAACCCGACCGCGCGGCAGACGCTGTCGGTCGCCACGCACCACATGAACGTGGACTACTCCGCGTATGAGGGGATGGAGATCACCGGCAAGGTCGCCGTCACGATATCTCGCGGCCGCGTGATCATCGCGGACGGGGAGTTCAGGGGATCCGCGGGGCATGGCAACTTCCTGTCACGCGACCTCAATCAATACCTCATCTGAACGGGCGGTGGTTACTGCCTTACCGAGGCTTACTGGGGAGGGGACCATGGAGTTCGGGGTGGTGCTTCAGCCCAACCCGCCGGCCAGCGGGATCGTGGCGATGATGAAGCTCGCTGAGTCCGCTGGGTTCGGGTACGGGTGGACGTTCGACTCGCACGTGCTCTGGCAGGAGCCGTACGTGATCTACCCGCGGATCCTCGCGGAGACGTCGACGATGATCGTCGGGCCGATGGTGACCAACCCCGGGACACGGGACTGGTCCGTCATCGCGTCCATGTTCGCGACGCTCAACGACGAATACGGCAACCGGACGATCTGCGGCATCGGCCGCGGTGACTCGGCCCGCCGCTACATCGGGCAGCGACCGGTAAACCTGGCGCATTTGTCTGAGGCGATGACCGTGATCAAGGGGCTCGCCGAGGGGCGCGAGGTGATCCATCACGGCCAGCCGCTCCGCATCCCCTGGGTGCGCGAGGGGTCACTGCCGATGTGGATGGCCGCATATGGGCCGAAGGCGCTGCGGCTCGTCGGCGAGCAGGCGGACGGGTTCATCCTGCAGACCGCCGACCCGGACATCGCACGCTGGACATTCGGGTCGGTGCGCACCGCCGCGATGGAGGCGGGGCGGGATCCGTCGTCGATCACGATGTGCGTCGCCGCGCCCGCTTACGTGGGCACGGACCTGGCGCATCAGCGCGAGCAGCTGCGGTGGTTCGGCGGGATGGTGGGCAACCACGTCGCGGACCTAGTCGCCCGGTATGGCGTGGACGGGCCTATCCCGCACGCGCTCACCGACTACATCGAAAAGCGCGCCGGATACGACTACTCGCACCACGGGCAGGCCGGGAACCCGTCGACGGACTTCGTGCCTGACGAAATCGTGGACCGCTTCTGCCTGCTCGGGCCGGCCTCCGCGCACATCGCACGGCTGCGCGAACTGGCCGAGATCGGCGCGGACCAGTTCGCGGTCTACCTGATGCACGACGACGAGGAAAACACGCTCGAGGCCTACGGCGAGGAGATCATCCCGGTGCTGCGCTAGAACAGGCCCTGGTACTTCCCCAAGCCTGTGCTGATCTGGACAGGCCGCGCGAAACCGCCCCGGCAGTTGCCGTCAAACCGCCATAGCGTGCCGTGGGTGTCGCGGGCCACGAGATCATTGCAGCCGTCGAGGCTGAGTTCGCCGATGCCGATGACCGCGTTGTATCCGGACCAGCCGGAACTCACGCGGTGGCGCGGCGCGAAGCCGCCGTGGCCGTTGCCCTTGAACAGCCACATGACGCCGCTCTTATCGATGGCGAGCAGGTCCCCGATGCCGTCGCCGGTGAGGTCACCCGCGCCGATCAGCCTCCGGTAGCCGCCCCATCCGCCACCGATCTCCGCTCGCGCGCGGAACTTGCCCTTGCCAGTGCTCGCGAACAGCCAGAGCCTGCCCTTGCCGTCGCGGGCAACCAGGTCCGGCTTCCCGTCGCGATTCAGGTCCCCCGGGTAGGCGAACGCGTTGTAGGCGTTCCAGCCCGTCCCGAGGTTGATCGACTTCACTCCCGCGGTGTTGAACCAGGTCTGACCGAAGCCGAGGTAGGCGCGGAGCACGCCGCTGCGGTACCGGACCAGGATGTCGGCGTAGCCGTCGCCGTTGAAGTCGCCGAATGGCACGATCGCCGAGACACACGAGCTTAGCGAGCACAACGGCCAGGCGTCCGTGTACCCGTTGTCCCTGAGCTTGCCGGTGCTGGTGCCGTTGTACCAGTCCGACTGGCCGAAATAGCCCCCGGTATCGGCCAGCAGCGAGGATTCTCCGCCGCAGTCGTAACTGCGGAACGGGATCTGGCCGCAGACCACCCCCAGCGTGCCGCTATGGACTGTGTAGCGTGCGCTCGACTCCGCTGTCGTCACCGAAAGCGACCAGGTGTACAGCCCGCTATAGGCCTTGGCGCCGCCTGGCAGGCGGCCGTTCCAGCTGGCATTCAGGCCGGCCCTGGCGGCGCCACCGGACTGCGTGTGCACCACCACGCTGGTACCCGCCCGGCGGATCGTCAGCGTCCATGACGTGACCGGCCGGGACAGCGCCAGGCCTTGCTGCCACGCGCCAGCGGCGGTGAACGTGATCGACGACGGATATGAGGGCTGGAGGTTCGTGATAGCCGGAGGTGTCGCTGGCACGCCGGTGCTGATCACATGCACCGAGTCGTCGGCGGCGACGTAGGCCACATCGCCGCTGTACTTGTCGACGGCCCAGGTGATGCCCCGGTCGTCGGACGCTGGACCCGCGGGCACGCCGCTAGCCAGCGTCACCGGGGCGGCCAGCGAGTCATTGTGCACGTCGTACATCACGAGGTCGCCGGTGGTGCTGTCATGCTGCACGAGGTAGCCGTCGCCGAGGAGCATCGGTCCCGCGGGCACCACGATGTCGTGCCGGGTGCGCAGGTCGTAGACGCCGGCCGGGCCGCTCGTGCCGCAGGACCAGTAGATCCAGCGCTCGGTCGCCTGGATCTCGCCGGCGGTGCATGTGGCCCCGGTCGCGATCGGCGCTGACGCGGTGTCGGTGTTCAGGTCGGTGGCCCGCAGATGCCCGGTACCGTCGCTGCGCCACAGCGTGTCGAACCAGAGGGCGGCGCCGGTGACCGGCCCCTTGCTGAGGATCTGGCGCTGGCCGACGTCCGCGACGTACTGGCTGGCCGGGTTGACTCCGTCGACGATCGCGTAGTTCAGCGCGGCGTCGATGAGCCTGCCGCCGGCTGACGGCAGGCTCATCGCCTCACTGCTGGTATTCGCGTCGATCACCTGCCGCAGCACGATCGAGGTCGCCGTCCCGGCCTGCAGGTACGACGTGCCGTACCAGTTGCCGTCGACGGTCCGCACGCAGGAACCGCCGGGGGCGCACGGCAGCGGGCCGGGCATTATCCCGCCGTCCAGCCGTGGATCGAAAAGGAACGCGGTGGTGTCCGGAACGAGCGGGTGGTTGAACAGCCGGTATTCCGGCGCTCCGCCGGGAACCTGCTGGACCTCGATATGACGGAGCAAGCCCTGGGAGATGCTCAGCCCGCCATTACTCATCGGACCGGTGAGAGGCAGCAGCGCGGTGTCGGTCAGGTTGTCGCTGCCGTCGACCGCGAGCTCGTGCACACTCCAGTCGCCCGGGCCGGTGCCGCCTACGATAAGCGCGGCATCCGGGGCCTGCTCGATCGCGTTGTTACCGGTCTGGGCCTGCGGCAGGGCCTGGCCGGCGGCCGCGCCCGACAGCGGCACGTCCAAGGCCGGAGCGGTCGTGTAGACGCAGTACTGACAGTTCATGGTCCCCGGGACCGCGATGACATGATCGCCGGCCAGCGCTATCCGGTCGGTGCCCGACGCGCCTGGCAGCGTCACGGTCTGCGCGGTGGTATCCGAGCCGTCCGCCACGCCGGCGCGCGAGTACACGCGCACCGTTTCTGTGCCCGGGTTGTAGAGCGCGATGCGATTGGCGGTCAGCGCACCGACCTGATCGCCGGCGTTGGGATCCGGGATCGGCGCGAGCACGCCCGTCGCCAGGTCCAGCAACCCGAAATACGCGGTGCTGTTGACGCTGTATGGGATCACGACCGCCGACGTGTCCGCGGCGCCAGGCGGGCGGTAATAGAGGGTCGCCCCCGCCGGCAGGCCGGTGATCGGGGTAGCGGTGGCAGTCCCGTCAGCGGCGAACGTCAGCACTTGCCACGTGAGCTGTCCGCCAGAGTTCCCGCGAGCGAGCATCGAGTTGCCGAACACGCCTATCACGGCGTTCCCAGCCGGAATCGTCCAGTGCTGCCAGGTCATATCCGCCAGGTCCAGTTCGCTCACGGAACCGGGCAGCTTGTTGACGACAGCGACGTTGTCCCCGCCGGCCGGCCAGTAGTCCCCCGGAACCAGTCCGGCCAGGGCGGTGACAGTGACCGTGTGACCGGTCGCGTAGTCCGTCCACAGGAACTGGCTGGAGAAACTGTACTGGTGCAGGAACCCGGTGACGCCGGCCAGCAGAATCTGGTCGTCGACGTCCGCCGGGGCCGCATCAGGCGGGACGACCGCGACCTCACTTGACAGTGCGGGCGTCTGCCCGGCCCGGGCCGCGGGCACAGAGCCTGATGCGGTGAGCAACAAGATCGCGCAGAGCGTGCCGGTGAAAAGGGCAGCTGCCTGGCGGCGGGCACGGGGCATGCGGGCTCCTGGGCCGGGGGGTTCGGGTTAGCCCATCACTGAGCGTCCACCGCTGACGATGACCCAAAAATAACGGCGCGGAACGTGCTTAAACAATGGGGTTCTTGCATCCGCAGTTCGGACTTGTTGAATTACCGCGACGCGCGCTGTGCGCCTAAAGCTCCGCGTACTTAACTGGGTTCAGTCGCCGATCCCGGGTCGTCGCCACCGCCGGCCGCTGACATTCCGCAGTATCGCGCCCGGCAGGCTGGGGGGCGCCACTATCCGGCATGGGGCCGGTTGTCTGTCCGGGATGTTCGCTCGCTTGCGGGGCCGGCGTATCGTCGCCAGCATGAGGTTGCAGGAGATGCGCAAGCTTGTCCGGCTGCGCTCGGTGGAGCTTAACGGGACGCGGCGCCGGCTGGCTTCGTGCCACGACGTGGCTGACCTTAGGCGGGTGGCGAAGCGGCGGATTCCGCGGCCGGTGTTCGATTACGTCGACGGGGCTGCGGACGAGGAACTGGCGGTCGCGGCCAACGCCGCGGCGTTCCGGCAGTGGCGGTTCCTTCCCAGGGTGCTAGCCGACGTGAGCGTCGTGGACATGTCGGCCACCGTGCTCGGCTCGGCGCTGCCAGTGCCGCTGGCGCTTGGCCCGGCCGGGTACACCCGGATGATGCACCCAGACGGAGAGATCGGGGCGGCGCGGTCGGCGGCGCGGCACGGCCTGCCGTACACGCTGTCTACGATGGCGGCCACCGGGATCGAGGAGTTGACCGCCGGGGTGGCGGGCGGCGCCGCGGCTGCCGACTTGTGGTTCCAGCTGTACATACTCAAGGACCGCTCGCAGGCCAACGAGCTGGTGAGCCGCGCCGCCGACAACGGGTTCCGGGTGCTCGTGGTGACTGTCGACACGGTGGTGGCCGGGAACCGGCTGCGTGATCAGCGCAACGGGCTTTCCATCCCGCCGGAGCTCAGCGTGCGTACGGTCGCCTCGGTGGCAAGTAAGCCCGGCTACTGGGTGCGGCTACTGTCCGGCCCGGCCCTCGACTACGCCAACTTCGCCGGGCGGCCGCCGACGACGATCAGGCAGACGGCCGACTTCTTCGACGCGGGCATCAACTGGTCCGATATTGAGGATCTGCGGTCGCGCTGGAGCGGCAAGCTGATCATCAAGGGACCACTCGGGCCTACAGACGCGCGGCGCGCCGTCGAACTGGGCGTGGACGGGATACAGCTGTCCAACCACGGCGGCAGGCAACTGGACCGGGCTATCGCTCCCGCCGATCTGATCGCGCCGGTCCGGGAGGCCGTCGGGCCGTCGGTTACGCTCCTGGTGGATTCCGGCATCAGGCATGGCGCGGACGTCGTCGTAGCGCTGGCGCTTGGCGCGGACGCGGGCGTGCTCGGGCGCGCCTACCTGTACGGCCTGATGGCGGGCGGCGAAGCCGGCGTGGACCGCGCGCTTGACCTGCTCAGCCGGCAGTTCAAGTTGACCATGCAACTGCTCGGCGTTACCTCGGTCGCCGAGATCCGCAAGCGCGGCCGCGAGCTCATCACGCGGGATGCGCGGTGATCTCCTCTGGCCAGCTCCTCAGTTACGCGTTCGCGTCGTTCGTCCTGATCGTGATCCCCGGGCCCGGGGTGCTCTTCGTAGTAGGCCGGGCGCTGGCGCACGGGCGCCGGACCGCGGTCGCGACCGCGGCCGGGCACGCGGCCGGCAACTATGTGGTGGCCGCCTGCGTGGCTATCGGCCTCGGCTCCTTGCTTGAGCGATCGGCGCAGGTGTTCGTCGCGGTCAAGCTGGCGGGAGCGGCGTACCTGGTGTGGCTCGGGATCCAGGCCATCAGGCATCGCGGGTCACTCGCCGAGGCCATGTCCTCGACGGCCGGCTCGCCGGCCGGCTGGCGCGCACTGCGAGACGGGTTCATCGTCGGCGTCACCAACCCGAAGGCATTCATCTTGTTCGGCGCGATCCTGCCGCAATTCGTCAACCGGGACGCGGGTCACGTGCCCGCGCAGATGCTGCTGCTCGCCCTCGTGTCCGTTTCAATCGGGCTGGTCTCGGACAGCGCGTGGGGCCTGGCAGCGAGCGGCGTTCGCGCGTGGTTCGCCCGCTCGCCGCGCTGGGTCGCGCGGGTAGGCGGCGCCGGTGGCCTGGCCATGATCGGCGTCGGCGTGACCGTCGCGATCACCGGGCGCAAGGACTGATCAGCCGCCGAACGGGGTGCCGGTGCCGCGCTCGGCGTAGGCGGTAAGGCTGGACAGGAAGTAGTCCCACCCGTCCGCGACAAGGTCAGCTGCTATCCCGGCGTGCCGGAAGTGCAGTTCGCAGGCCTGCGAGCCATTGTCGGCCAGCTCAAACCGAACCGTCGAACCTGTCCATTCCTGACCCCGGGTGTGCGCCACACACGCCCAGGAGAGGAGTTCGGGCGGCTGGCTGGCGTCGACGCGCATGACGATCTGCTCGTCCAGGCCGTCGAACCCGAAGCGCAGCTCACCTCCGAGGCTGGCCGAGCCGGTCACGATGGTTGTCCACCAGTGGCGCGGCCCCTCCACCGTCGCGATGGCGCCGAAAACTCGTTCCCGGTGAGCGCCGACGGTGAGCTGTCGCTGATACATCGCCGCACTCCTACCCGGCCAGCCTGGCGGCCCGCACCGGCGCGGTGTCGTGGATCTGCCGGATGCGAACGATCTTGCCGTCCGCGACGGTGAAGTGCTCGGCGACGCGCAGCGACCCGACGGGTCCTGCGGTCAGGTCGTACAGCAGCATCGCCTCGTCGCCATCGCTCATCGCCGCGAGCAGGTCGACGCTGGTCACCGTCGACCCGAAGCCCGCCAGCGCGGCGGCGAAGGATTCCGCCGTCGGGTACTCGTTCACCGGCACTTCGACCGCGAGGTCGTCGGCAAGCAGGGCGGCCGCCATGCCGAAGTCCTTACTCGTCCAGGCGTCGTGGTAGGCGCGGACGATCACCGCCGGGTCGCTGGTCATGGCGGACGCTCCCTCCTGTTGGCTAGGTTTCGTATCTACAAGCTGCTACTTGTATAAGCTACTAGTGCGCGCTTGTACAAGTCAATACTTGTGGATTCTGTTATGCTAGCTCCATGACCGAGGCGGCCTTCCAGGCACTCGCCGACCCGCGGCGGCGCGCGATCTTGCGGCTGGTGCGCGAGCACCCGCGTTCGGTGAACGAGATCGCGGGGCAGTTCGACATCTCACAGCAGGCGGTGTCCCAGCACCTGAAGGTGCTCAAGGAGGCAGGCCTGCTGGCGGTGCGCCCGCAGGGTCAGCGGCGGCTGTACGTGGTGCGGCCTGAAGGCCTGGCCGGGCTGCGTGATTTCCTCGCCGAGTTCTGGCCGGGCAGCCTGGAACTGCTCAAGGAGGCCGTGGAGTCCGGCGATGACGGCTGAACCTGTCACCGCGACCATCCACATCGACGCGCCACCCGAGCGGGTCTATGAGTTCTTCACCCGGCCGCAGGCGATCGTCACCTGGATGGGCGAGTACGCCGTGCTCGAAGCCGAACCAGGCGGCCGGTTCACCGTCGACGTCAAGGGAGCGCCGGTCCGCGGCCGGTTCCTCGACCTCGATCCGCCGCGCCGGCTGGTGATCAGCTGGGGCTACGCCGGCTCCGACCGGCTGCCGCCCGGGGCGAGCACGGTCGAGGTGCGGTTCACTCCCGAGCGCGGCGGCACCCGCGTCGATCTCGAGCACCGCGACCTGCCGGACGGCGAGCGTCCCGGACACGCCAGCGGCTGGACGCACTACCTCAGCCGCCTAGCGGTGGCCGCCTCGGGCGGTGATCCAGGTCCCGACCCCGGCATGCCCGACCCGTCGTGACCCTCTTGTGCGCCCCTCTCGCCGACTTTGCATCAGTTCGGTACGCTTCCGCCTGCCCATAGTGGGACAAAACGACCCCGAAAGCGTACGTTCCTGATGCAAAGTGAACACCAGAGGCTGGTGTGACGGACGAGGGCAGTCGGCGGTCTCCGGTGCGCGTCACCCGGCGCCGTCGGCGTTACTGACGGGGCGGGAGGGGCGGGCGGCGCTTGACCGGGCCTGTTGCCACGTCGGGCAGCGGGGCGGGCGGGCGCTCGGCGAGGAGGGCGAGTGCCCGGTCGATGGCCACCTCCAGCTGCGGGTCGCGTCCGGCGGCCCAGTCGTCGGGGGTGATCAGGACGTCGATGTCGGGGTCAACGCCGTAGTTCTCCACGCCCCAGCCGTAGTCGTCGAACCAGAACGCGTACCGCGGAACGGTGATGCGCGTGCCGTCGACCAAGCCGTGCCCGCCTCCGTCGATGCCCACTACGCCGCCCCAGGTGCGGGCGCCCACCACCGGGCCGAGGTCCAGCGAGCGGATCGCCGCCGTGACGATGTCGCCGTCGGACCCGGCGAACTCGTCGGCCACGGCGACGAGCGGGCCGCGCGGCGCCTCCTCCGGATAGCTTTCCGGGCGGAGCCAGCGGCCCGAACCCCAGCCGATGATCCGGCGGGCGAGCTTTTCGACGATCAGTTGCGAGGTGTGCCCGCCGCGGTTGCCGCGCACGTCCACGATCAGCGCGTCGCGGCCCATTTCCGCGCGCAGGTCGCGGTGCAGGTGCGCCCAGCCCTCCCCCATCATGTCGGGGACATGGAGGTAACCGATCCGGCTATCGGACCGGGCCCGGACGAACTGGCGCCGGTCCGCCACCCAGTCCTGGTAGCGCAGCCGCCGCTCGTCGCGCAGCGGCACGACCACCACTCGCCGCGGCTGGCGTTCCTGAGGTTCACCGGGGCCCTCGGGCTCCTGGGGCTCAGTGGAGGCTCCTGGCTCTTGGGCGTCCGCGGCAGCCTCAGATTCGCCCGACGCCGCGGCCGGGTCGGCGGACGCGGCCGGGTCGGCGGACGCGGCCGGGTCGGTGGACGCGGGCGGGTCGTCGGGGTCGTCGGGGGCCATCGGGTCGGCGGTCGCGAACAGTCCCGCAGTGGCCTTCGGGTCGGTCGGAACGGCGGCGGGATCGGCTGGCAGGACGGTCAGTTCAACGGGCTTGCCGGCGGTGCCCGCCAGCAGCGGCCATGGGCCGTGTACCGGGTCGACGGGGCGGCCGTCTACCTGGAGGATCTCATCGCCCGGGCGGATCGCCACGCCGGGCGCCCCGAGCGGCGACCTGGCCCTCGGGTCGGAAGACTCGCCTGGCAACACCCGGTCTACCAGCCACCTGCC
>Ga0126371_10004646_pt1 | contig 12121 bp, 10 predicted proteins | sample PanSoiMetaPlot_4_FD_110145 | JGI IMG/M metagenome (GOLD analysis project Ga0126371, IMG submission 110145) | Tropical forest soil microbial communities from Panama - MetaG Plot_4 | ecosystem: Environmental > Terrestrial > Soil > Tropical forest > Bulk soil | place: Panama | collected 2016-02-17
CATGATAGGTCGTGATGATGTCGCTGTCTTCATCGCCCAGTCGAACCGTCCTCACGGGCAGCCATGTTTTCGGATCGATGGACCATGTAACCGGGGTTCCCCCTGGCGGTGTCAGGCGCAGGTCGTATAGCTTCCCATCGCCGCTCAGCGACACCTCGGCTTGTGCCATGAGTTGGGGTGGACCAAAGAGAATGACGTTTTCCTGAAAGATCCGGCTTCGCAAACGACTGAGTTCCTGGCCTTCGACGTCTCGCACAAATCCGTTCCAGTCACGACGCTCGGCGAACCCCTCGCCGACGACTGTTTCGCTGTCGTCGAACTGGCGTGTGACCGTACGGCGGTATGGACCCCAACTGGTAACGAATTCTTCGATTTTGCCGGGGATCCCGTCTTCATACGAGGTGGTTGTGACGAACACGCTCTGTCGGTCCTGATCGGCATGAACCGCCTTCCGCCAGTGGGCAACGATCTCTTCCGCGCTCGGAAGGCGAGGCGGCGCTGTCTGGGCCTGGGCAAGAGCAAAGACGGCGAGCGCCAGAGCTGTTCGGAAGGGGCAATGGAACATTGCGATACGCATGCTTGGCTCCTGGCGGCGAAGACCCATCATTGCACAGTCGAAGGCCCCGACGGGCTGCGCGCTTCAGGATTCTCCAATCCCTCCCGCGAAAATCATGGCCGCCGCCCCAAACGCGTCAAGTACGCCATCGGAAGCTGGAAAAGAGCCCAGCGCGGTCCTTGAAGTTGTTCCTGCGACAGGCGTGGAGACACACGTCCCATTGCGCCGCTTGTGTGCTACGCCTCGGTTTTGGGTAAGCGCTGGTGCAATAGGGCAACACTTCGCTCCATTTAAGGTGACCTTGTTCATCGGCAGTCCTATTCTCGCCCCTTCACCGAGATAAGTTTGTAATCCATGTTCGCCGTTTATTCGCCTATAGTGATTCTTGACTTAAACTGTCTTATAGTTTAGCTTAAACAAGATAAGCTGTCTTATAGTTTAGTTATTAGAGAAGAGGAGAATCCGCCTTGCTGATCTTACCCATACCCGTCACCCGCGCCCTGCGCAAGGTTGGGCACGACATCAAGGACGCCCGGCGGCGGCGGCGGCTTCCCATGTCTATCGTATCGCAACGCGCTTCGATCAGCGAACCGACCCTGATCAGGATCGAAAAGGGCGATCCGAAAGTCGGAATTGGAAGCTATGCGACGGTGCTTTTTGTATTGGGCTTGGTCGACCGGCTCGCTGATCTCGTCGATCCGAAGAATGATCCCGTCGGCCTGCAGCTTGAAGAGGAAAACCTGCCGAAGCGCATTCGCAGGGCCAGCAAGCAAAAAGCGCACAGGGAAAAATAATGGACCGGGAAACCCTTGTTTACGTGGATCTGGAGGGCAGGCCCCATCCGGTCGGGCGGTTGTGGGCCCATGTCCGCAAGAACAAGGAGAGCGCGAGTTTTGAGTACGACAAGACGTGGCTCGAAAACCCGGTACGCTTTTCGCTTGAACCGGCGCTGCAGGTCGGACCGGGTGCGTTCCAGACGCCGGCCGACACACCGATGTTCGGGGCGATCGGCGATTCAGCGCCGGATCGCTGGGGACGGGCGCTCATGCGCCGAGCCGAACGGAGGCGTGCCGAGCGCGCCGGCACTGCGCCACGCTCCCTGCAGGAAATCGACTTCCTCTTACTAGTAGATGACGAAGCGCGCCAGGGTGCGCTGCGCTTCGCCGAAAAGGAAGGCGGACCGTTTCTGCGGCAAGAAGGCGTCAAGCGCATCCCGCCGCTCGTCGAATTGCCGGATCTGCTCTCCGCGGCCGAGCACGTCGTCGAGGACAAGGACACGGAAGACGATCTCCGGCTGCTGATCGCGCCGGGGGCATCCCTCGGCGGCGCGCGGCCGAAGGCCTGCGTTATAGAAAAGGACGGTCAGCTCGCGATCGCGAAGTTTCCGCGGCGCGACGATGAAATCAACACCGTCGTGTGGGAAGCCGTCGCTCTGGCGCTGGCTGCGAAGTCCGGCATTCCCGTGCCGGTATCGCGCGTCGAGACAGTCTCGAACAAGCCCGTGATCCTGCTGCGCCGATTCGATCGCGAGGGCCCGCAGCGTATTGCCTTCCTCTCCGCCATGAGCATGCTGGGAGCAAAGGACAGAGATACGAGAAGTTATCTGGAGATTGTGGATGCCCTGCGCCAGCATGGCGCTGCGCCCAAGGAAGACATGGAAGAGCTATGGCGCCGGATGGTGTTCAACATCTTGATTTCGAATACAGACGATCACCTGCGCAATCATGGATTCCTCTACGCAGGGCAGGCTGGCTGGCGGCTGTCGCCCGCTTACGACCTGAATCCTGTGCCCGTCGATATCAAACCACGCATTCTCACTACTGCCATCAACGAGGACGATGGCACCGCTTCACTCGACCTGGCGATGAGTGTTGCCGAGTACTTCGAGCTGGAGAAGAACAAGGCGAAGGCCATCGCCGCAAAGGTAGGCAAGGCGGTCTCGAAGTGGCGAGACGAAGCTGCGAGACATGGGATCGCTAAAGGCGAAATCGACCGGGTGGCGTCTGCGTTCGAGCACGACGACTTGAAAAATGCAGCCCGCGACTAGATTCGCCCCAGGCTGAGGATAGGGGACGAGGGAACCGAGAAACATGACTGCAAAGAATAAAATTGCCCGGAAAAAGATTGCGCGCGCTGGAAATGCAAGAGTATCGAGTCCCGAGAATAAGGTCGAATCAACGCTCCTCGCGGTTCCTGCCGGCGTTGAGCCTCTTTCGATTTGCATTGGATGTGCAAAGGACTGACGCCTGAAGCAATCCTTGAAGGAGCACGGAACGGCGGGATCCGAATGCGGAATTGTCATCGCAGCGATTTGATGGCGACGGCACCTGCGAAATACCGCGCGCCGTGCTCTCTCATTCGTGCGCTTGTCGGGTTCCACCAATGAGCGCGCCAAGAATGTCTTGGTCGCCCGTTAACGAGGAAATCTTGCGGCGCTTGTTGAACGAGGATTACCTACCCGATCCGTAGCAACCCGGATGTCATCAGTGTGTAAAATCTGCAGGTCTCGATCTTTTCTTCTCGCCGATCAGAGGATGAAGAAATGCCAATGTCCTTCTGTTGTAGTAGCATTTCCGGGATGGGTAGGAGATCATGAAAGAGCCTCGACTTTCCAAAGCCGAAACCCGCATCTTGGAACAATACTGGAAACTGGGGACCGCATCAGTGCGCGAAGTCCTGGAAAGCCTCCCGGAGGACGAACGCGTGGCTTACACCACCGTGCAGACTCTTGTCTATAGACTTGAGGGGAAGGGCGCTTTGAGAAAAGTGAAGAAGATTGGGAATGCCCAACTCTTTCAGCCAGCTATCAATCAGAGTCAATACCGCAGCAGGCTGGTGGGGGACTTGCTCGATCTGTTTGGCGGCTCGCCGCGCCTTCTCGTCTCCAATCTGCTGGAGAATGGAGCTCTGACCTTGCGGGATTTGAAGTCGCTGCAAAACGCGGCCCGCAGCAGCACGAACGGCCGCAGTGGAGGCAAACGTGCATGAACATATTGCACGCACGATGTATTACTTCAGCGTTCACCTTCTGTTTGCATCGATGGTCGCCTGTGCAGCGTGGGTCCTGACGTCAATCCGGAACGCGAGCGCCACGACGAAATACTGGGTGTGGGTTGTGACGGCATTCAATTTTCTCGTGCCCCTGGGCGCACTCATCGACAAGTTCTGGACACGGCACTTGGTGTGGGCGGCACCTCTCGGTTTCATTGGCGGGCCAGTATGGGACATGACTCAAGGCCGAACGGCGCTAGTGGTCGCCCTGATATGGATGACCGGCGCCTTCTGCATGCTTATCCGATTAATATCGCGCATAAGGAAAGAGCATCGCGAGGATCAAGCTTTGGCCGGTCTGCGCGCCAATCATCTGACCTCCAGTTTCGTGGCGCACGGCATACCAGTGAGCTTCGGCGCCAAACTTCCAGGCCCCTTAGTCCGCGGCGTCTTCAACCCGCAAATTTCGCTTCCCGGCGGCATCGAACGGCTGCTCAACAAACGGGAGTTGAACGCTGTCCTGCTTCATGAACTGACACACGCCAGAAGGCGGGACAATTTCATCCGCCTGCTCTACGAACTTTCGTTGTGCGCCCTGTGGTTCAATCCGCTCGTCTGGCTCGCTGGCATGCGGATGGCGCTCTATCGAGAGCTCTCCTGCGATGAATCCGTAATCCGCCACGAGCATGGGCAAGCACTCGTTTCCGCGCTCGCCAAACTTGCAGTCCCCGAACAAGCCCCGTTTCTCCAGGCGACCGCCTCGTCGCATCTGAGCCATCGGTTGGCACTGCTGGGTGAGCCGGTACCGGCGACACACCGCACAACCAGCCTTCTGCTGAGCTTGCTATTCGGAATTGTTGTCATGGTTGGCGTCTTCGGAACGGTCGCGCATACGGCCTGCTGTTTCGTTCTCAAGCACTGACGATATTCACAAGCCGCCGCTAACCTGGGGCCGGCCGCTGCGTCTAACTGCTCGTAGTAACGGAGTATGTAGTAGGATAAACCTATACTGTAGTAGTAAAGGACACTGTCATGCACTGCCTTGTCCGGCACGTCGTTGAGTTCATCGCGGACAAGCCATCAGGTCGGGCGCGAAAGTCTGCCACATTTTCGCTGCTATTGCTTATGGCGCTGGTCTCATCCCTATCACTCTACGGCCAATCTCCTGCTGCCATCGTCAAAGCCGCCCGACTTCTTGACCCGCGCACCGGGAATGTACTCGCACCTGCCGCCGTTCTGATCGAAGGGAACAAGATCAAGCAGGTTGGATCGTCCTTCTCCCGAACGAGCCTTCCCTCCGGCGCCAAAATCATCGACCTTGGCAGCGCAACATTGCTCCCGGGATTAATTGACAGCCACACGCATTTGTTTCTCGACGTCATCGTGCCGCCTGAAGCGGAGATTCAGCGCCATTCCAATGGGGAGTTTGCCCCCGGACTGCTGTTGGCTGTCGTGGAATCTCCCAGTAAGCGCGCTCTCATGGGCGCACAGTTGGCCCGCGAAGACCTAGAAAGCGGTATTACCACCGTTCGCAACCTTGGTCATGCGGGCGTGGACGGCGACACTGAATTGCGTGACGCGATCAACGCTGGCCGCGTGCCCGGCCCGAGGATCCTGGCCTCCGCACGCAAACTGATCACCCGGGGCGACTACGTTCAGAACCTTAATCCCGCTCTCGCCGAGGCGATTCTCCAGCAGGAGTTCTTGTTGATTGATGGCACAGACCGGGCGCGCGAAGCGGTCCGGCAGAATGAGTTCCAGAACGTCGATTGGATCAAGGTTTCGGCCGATGAGAACCTCTCAGTCCCTGAACTAGCGGCCGTGATTGAAGAGGCACACCGTCAGCATCTCAAAGTTGCCGTTCACGCAATCGATACCATCAGCATACAAACCGCCATTGACGCCGGGGCAGACTCCATCGAACACGGCAATGAGGTAACCGACCAGCAGCTTAAGCTGATGCGCGATAAAGCCATCTTCCTGGACCTGACACCCACCTTCTTCGGTGGTTTCTTCCTGAAAATCACGGAGCCCAGCATCGTGGTTTCGCCTGTGCAGCGTGCCGCGCGGAAAGATGCTGCAGCACGCGGCCGAGCACGATACGAAGCCTTGGTGCAGCGGGTACTGAAGTCGGGGGTAAGATTCGCGGCTGGATCGGATATGTGCTGGTTTTATCCGGGAAAGACTCGTGGCCAAGCGACCACAGCGACATTTGTTAACTTGCGTAAGGCCGGAATGCCGGCCCTCGATGTGGTTCGTGCCGTCACGGTCAATGCGGCAGAAATGTTGGGCTGGCAGGACCGCGTGGGCGCAGTTGAGCCAGGGAAGTTTGCTGATCTCATCGCGGTCGCGGGAGATCCGCTTGCTGACATCTCGGAGTTGGAACGAGTTCGCTTCGTGATGAAGGATGGACAGGTCGTGAAGAGCGAATTGGCAGTCCATGGAGAACGTTGACCACATACTGTGAGGCGCCATCTGACCGAGGGGAGGTTCCATGAAAACACCTTCGAAGCATTCTCGCGTTGTTCTGGTCCCAGCTAGTCTGCTGGCCTTTTTCCTATCAGCTCTTTGCTCAACCGCGGCGCAGGCTCAGGATCCACAGCCGGCGAGCAAGAGGGTGGCGGCGGCGAGCCCGCCCCAGCAACCGGCACAGCCTGCACCATCGTTGGCCGCGAACATCGATCACCAGGTCAGCCGAATCGAAAAGCTGATGATCGAGGTTGCCGACGCCATGCCGGAGGACAAGTTCAATTTCACTCCCGAAAGTCTGAAGATTCCGGGGAGCGACTACAAAGGCGTGCTTACGTTTGCCGGGGAGGTCAAGCACGTCGCGGCGGGGAACTATTTCATCTGGTCGACGGTCACGGGCGACAAACTGGCCGAGGGATTGTTCAACGATGGTAGCGGTCCGGACAATCTGAAAACAAAAGCGGAGATCATTCAATTCCTGAAAGATTCGTTCGCGCTGGGTCACAAGGCAGCGGCAACATTGACGCCGGAAAACATGTTGCACAGCGCCAGGGGATCGACGCGCATCAGCATGGCAACGTTCGTTATAGCGGAGGCTTACAACCACTACGGACAGATGGTGGAGTATCTGAGGATGAATGGAATCGTGCCGCCGGCGAGCCGAGCCAAATCCGATTGAGCGATTGGGACTGCAGCAATTCACTTGATCGAAGAGGGATCGCCTAAGACGAGGTCCCAACAACTCGAGGTGCTGAGGAGATGAAACGGACACGAATCGTGCTTTTCGCAGTGCTCATCGCTGCGGCCACCTCTGGTCAAGAGGCAGAGAGCGCCGGCTCTCCCGCCGATGTCGTTTACGCGCGCTCCGGCCAACTGGTGGACGTAGGTGGATTTCGGCTGAATTTCTATTGCATGGGGAGCGGTTCGCCCACGGTGGTCTTCGATTCCGGATGGGGAGACTGGGCGCCAGCGTGGTCGAAGGTGCAGCCACAGATTGTCAAATGGACGCGCGCCTGCAGCTATGATCGCGCCGGCACGGGGTTCAGCGATCCGGGTCCCATGCCGCGCACCAGCGTGCGCATTGCCAAGGAGCTGCACACCGCACTGCAGCGCGCAAATATTCCCGGGCCTTACATTCTGGTGGGATCCGCCTTCGGCGGCGACAACGTGCGCACGTTTTCGAACCTATACATGGGTGAGGTTGCAGGGATGGTCTTCGATGATGCCGATCCCGACGACCTTGAGCCGAAGGCGCTGCAAGAAGAGACACATCGAGGGCATGGTGGGATTCCCCAGGACATGCGCCAGTGTCGAGACGCGATAACCGGGCACAAGCCCTTGCCGGCAACCTGCCCTCAGAGTTTTTTCCGGGGCTTGCCGGAGGCTGAGTGGTCTCCAGAGCTGAACGCCAAAGTGTTGGAGATCGCACAGACCAAAGCCGCCATGTATGACGCTTATGCTTCGGAAATGGAACAAACGCCGGCGGACGAAACCTATCTGCAACAGCATCATCGCTCGTTCGGCTCGCGGCCTATCCGCGTGCTCACCAGCGGCAACCACGGTGTCGGCCACCTGGAAACGAAGCCTGCGGACACGCCGAAGCACCTCAAGTATGAGAAGGAGACGACGCTGGCCCAGGCGCGCTGGCTCAAACTGTCTTCGAATGCGAAACAGATATTCGCCCACAACAGCTCGGAGTACATCCAGTTTGACGATTCCGAGACCGTGATCAGCGCCATCCGCGAAGTGTATGACCAGGCAGAAAAACCCGTCGCTGCCGGATCGGCCACGTCGGAACGCGCGCCCGGCAGCGTGTTTCGCGATTGCCCAGAGTGTCCGGAGATCGTGATCGTCCCAGCAGGAACTTTCATCATGGGCTCGTCCCCGGCCGAGAAATCCTGGGCGGCGAGTCAGGTTGGCAGCGCGGACGGGGTGGCCGATGAAGCGCCGCAACATAGCGTTTCGCTGCCATCGTTCGGCATCGGCAAGTACGATGTGACGCGCGACGAATATGCGGCCTTCGTTCGTGAGACTGGACATCCTGCCGGCGATGGATGCGTTGTCGACCATTCCCCCGAGTGGAAGAAGCAAGCAGGCAGGAGCTGGAAAAGTCCCGGTTTCAATCAGAGCGATCGTGATCCGGTAGTCTGCGTCAGCTGGCAGGACGCGAAGGCTTATATCGCATGGCTGAATAGCAAAGTGCCGAAGTCCTCGGCTTCAGGCCGCGGCCCTTATCGACTGCCGAGCGAATCGGAGTGGGAATATGCCGCGCGTGCCCGGACAAGCACCCGCTTCTGGTGGGGTGACGATGACGCTGCGACGCCAGATCATGCCTGGTACAAGGCCAATTCGGGTGGGCAGACTCATCCCGTGGGATTGAAGTCCGCGAATGCTTTTGGTCTGTATGACATGGCCGGCAATGTTTGGCAGTGGACGGAGGATTGTTACGCGGAAAGCTACTCCGGCGTGCCAACCGATGGCCGCGCCAATGAAACCGGTGTAAGCGACCCTCGAGCCGACGGTACCAGGGAGTGCATGCGGGTCGATCGAGGAGGAGCGTTGATCTTCCGGACCTGGGCGTTGCGCTCGGCCACCCGCGAAAGGACTCCCGCCGACTGTCGCGACAGCATTATCGGATTCCGTGTAGCCAGGACGCTCTCGTGAGGTAGTTACTCGCACTGCTGGGCAGTGCTGAAATTGACGAATGACCACTCAATCACACACTAGATCGCAGGAGAGCTTATGACGAAACGATTGCATTCGTGTTCTTCGTTAGCCGCCCTCGCCCTGTTGGTTTTTTCTGTGTTAGCTCCATGCCCGCGGCTCGCAGCCCAGACTCAGGCTCCGCAGCCTGGGCCGTCCCGCGCCGACGAGATGCTGCGCATGTGGAACTCAATTGGCAACAAGCTCGTCGCGATGGCGCAGGATTTTCCCGAAGACAAGTACGACTTCAAGGTGCAGAAGGACGAACGCACCTTCGCCCTGAATCTTCTCCACGCCGCCGCACTGGATTTTGTCCTGATACGCAGGATCTCCGGATCAAACCTTGGGCCTAACTTCGGCGAGAGCGACAATCCCACGCGTGATCAGTTCAAGACGAAGGCCGACGTCGTCAAGTTCGTCGAGGAGGCGATCGCGGACGGAGCCCAAGTGATTCAACAGCAGGGCGACGCAGGGCTGGACAAGACAACAAAATTGTTCGGCAACCGGCTGGCCCACAACGCTTACATCTGGAGCTTCGCCATTGAACACAGCGCGGAGCATTACGGGCAACTTGTCGTCTATTACCGCGCCAACAACATGGTCCCGCCGGATTCGCGGCGTTGAAGAACCTCGAAAAACCGAGATGCGGAACTCGACTGCGAGAAAAGCGGAGAGATGCAGATGAAATACAGGCTGGTTTTTTCTTTCCTGACAATTTTTGCCGTTGGCATAATTGTGCTTCGAGCGGAAAGGATAGCCACCGCAGCTGCGAGTCCGCAAGAGCAGCCGCAGCCGCGCGTGATCGATCTGAAGGCCTCGGACGGCACGCCACTGAAAGTCACCTATTTTGCCGCTAGGCAGGCCGGGGCCGGGTGTAGTTCTGCTGCATCAGGTCAACCGCGATCGCAAGTCCTGGGAGGATGTCGCTGCGCGACTGGCCGCGGCCGGAATCAACACGCTGACTCTCGACATGCGTGGTTTTGGCGGAACCGGCGGCATTCGCTGGGAAAAGCTTAACGATGCGCAACTGGACCAGCACTGGCGTGGATGGCCGCAGGACGTCGAAGACGCGTTCGAATTCCTGAGGTCTCAGCCTGGAGTGGCGCGCCAGGTGATCGGGCTGGGCGGCGCCGGACTGCTCGGGGTGGACAATGCCGTTGAAACAGCTCGCCATCATTCCATCGAGGTGAAATCGCTCGTATTGATTTTGGCGGAAACCTTTCGCGACGGCTTGAAATTCCTGCATGAGGCATCGGATTTGCCCGGTTTGTTCGTTACCTCCGATGACGAGGAATATCCGCCGTCGACCGAGGCGATGCTAAATCTCTATGCCACCTCATCGAATCCGGGCAAGAAGCTGGTGCACTACTCGGCATCGCATGATGCGCCATGGCTTTGGTTCGAGCCGTTCGACATCGGCACGGTTCCCGCCACCGGGAGGCATGGCACCGATCTGTTCAAACCTCATCCTGACCTTCCGGGCATCATCGTGGATTGGTTTGTCACCACGCTGGTTAAAACCCCGGGACACGCACCGGCCGACGCCATTGCAGCGGCAGACATTCTCAGTCAACTGCGGGCGCCAGACGGCATATCGCAGGTCCGGGAGCAACTGCTGGAAGCGCGGCGGAAAGATCCGCAGGTTCAGTTGTGGCCGGGACAGAACGTCGACATCCTGGGCGCAGACTATCAGCGCGTCGGCGACATCAAGTCAGCCAACGAGGTGTTCAAGCTCAATCTGCTGGCTTATCCGGACTCCGCGGATGCGAACGCCAGTCTGGCCGACGCCTTATTGGACGATGCTCAGAAGGACTTGGCGCGCGGGTTATTCGACGCGAAGACCTCAGTGGCACAACAGAAGACCTGGAAGCTGTTTACCAGCATGCTTGCTGCGTGCTTGGTATGCCGCGGGCAAAATGCAGGTTCCGCGTGATATAAAGTCGGTCTGTTGGAGCGACGGGAACGTGCAGGTTCCCATGCCAGACCAATCAGATGTAAAGGTCATCGAGGGTGCGTGGCGGATGACATCGTATGTCCGCAGCCAAGAAGCTGTCTCGCTTAACGGGGTTCTGTTGCTTACGGCCGGTCGCGGGTCCACCTTGTATTTCTTCCAACAACCAGGGACAGATGGGACCTGGGGTAGCGCTGAGTCCGGCCGCTACAAGGTGAAGGGTGACCAACTCATTTTTCATCATGAATTTACATTTCAGGGCGGGGGCGGCAAGCGACTGGTGATCGATTTAGCCTCGACTACTGTGGAAGTCTGCAGGATAGTATTGACATCTGAAATTCTGGAAACTTGCTTCCCGAGCGGCAACGTAATCCACTGCCGGCGCTATCCCGAATGACCACCCGCGCCCCGTTGAGTCCAAACGAAATACCGTCAAACCAAGTCCACTTAAGGCGTGAGATCTCTCTGCTTGGACTCGTGGCTACCGGGGTCGCGGCCATGGTGGGAGTGGGCGTCAATATCCTGCCGTTTATGGTTCAGCGGTCGCAGCCCGGGATTGGTCGGTGGGTTCCGTTAGCCTATTTAGTGGCGGCCGTTCCGGCAGTGCTCGCCGCGTTCTGCTACGCGGCACTGGTATCGGCGATGCCGCGTGCGGGTGGGAGCTACGTGAACGTGAGCCGCGCTTTGAATCCGTTTGCCGGTTTCATTGCCAGCTTCTCACAGTGGTTTGGACTCTGTATGGCCATGGGCGTGGTGGCCTATCTTCTGGTCCCGGTGATCCGTGACCTGCTCACAGTCGCCGGAATTTCGAGTGCCGCGGCGACACTGGATCTCGTGGGTCCGCGGCTGGCGGTCTCTCTCGTTTCGATATGGCTCGCCTGGCTGGTGAACCTGCTGGGGATCCGTCTCTATGAGCGCAGTGTGGTGCTCATGGCGGTGCTGACGATGCTGGCTCCGGTCATCATGACGGCAGCCGGCGTTCTGAACTCTTCCGAGACTGCGTGGCTGAAGCTGCGGGCTGCAAGCACGGTGTCACTGCCCAATGTCGTCATGCCGCCAATGACTTTGGCGGGTTTTCTCGGGACTGCGGTCGTCCTATTCTCGTCTTTCATCGGTTTCGATGCCGTAGCGCAGGCTGCCGGGGAGGCTCGGCGTCCAGGCGACTTGGCGCGTGCCATAATGATTGCAATAGGAGGAGTTACCGTCTACTACGTGTGCTTCACGTGGAGTGTGTATCACGCCATTCCCGCCGATTACATTTATCGCATTTCCCTCGTGCATGACGTTTCTGCTCCTGGATTGATGGCGCCGCTGTTGCCACAATGGCTGAGCCTGACAATTCTGGCTTCGGTGGCGGTGGCCATCCTCAAAGTTCTGCCCGCTCTGATGATGGCGAATTCCCGGACCCTCTACGCGTTCAGTGCCGACGGCATCTTGCCACACGCGTTTTC
>Ga0126371_10004648_pt1 | contig 12119 bp, 7 predicted proteins | sample PanSoiMetaPlot_4_FD_110145 | JGI IMG/M metagenome (GOLD analysis project Ga0126371, IMG submission 110145) | Tropical forest soil microbial communities from Panama - MetaG Plot_4 | ecosystem: Environmental > Terrestrial > Soil > Tropical forest > Bulk soil | place: Panama | collected 2016-02-17
ACGCGCTCGCCCAAGGGGAATCATTATTTGCGCCGGCTGCTATGCCAGCTCGGTTGGACGGCCCTGTGCAGCGAAGGAACGTTAACGCCTTTTTGCCAGTCTGTTCGCAAAGCTGAGTCCCAAACTGGGCGCCAAGGCAGCCGCTTGGGCCATTGCTCATCGACTCGCGCGCGTGATCTGGGTGTTGTTTGCGCCGCTGAGTCGATTACGTCGAGCGTGAGCCTCCACCCCAGAATCCGCCAGCGTCTGCGCCGCAAATTCCAATGCTTGCTCGCCGAGCTCCCTCGCGCTGGAATCGATCCGCTGCGCTTTGCTCCCCAACTGCCCGGTCCACTCCTTGAGGAGAGATTTTGGAGAGTGCGTGCGCCACAACCAAAATAAAAACGGCAGCTTCCGAAGAAGCTGCCGTTCGTTTGGAGAGAGTTGGTAAGCTACTGGTTGTCGGCCGGCGCCGCGTTGTTGCGCAGTGCGGCGGTCGAACGGCCAGCGCCGCGAGCGGGCTTGTGAGTCGCCGCCCACTTGTCGTAATCCTCTTGCGAGATGTAGGTGACGTTGACCCAGGCGTGCGCCATCTCGTCGACGGTACGATCGCCCCAGCCCACCCATTGATTCGGATCCGGGTTGAACTGGTTCGCGGTGGTGTTGTCGTGCCACGCTACGACGTGAATCACAGTGCCCTTCGGCAGCACGGGAGCGGCGTCATCGGTGTAGATGTAGTTGGTCATCCAGTTAAAGTTGAAGTGATCCACGTAGCTGATGGTTTGCGTGGTGCCATCGGGTAGGATCGCTTCGAGCAACATGGCCTTGCCGCGCAAGTGCATATGCGGCTGGAAGTTGCCGAGAATGGCGGGTTCTTTCAGCACATGGAAGCCCTGGCTGACGCCGATGGAGTTCGGCTCGATATCGAGACGGCTGCCGGCGCCGGCAGTGGTGCCCTGGAAGCCAGTGAGATAGGTGCGATACTTCGGCTTCTGATCGCGAGGATAGAGCCAAACGCCGAGCTCAACGTGATCGGTGACCTGCTCGCCGACAGCATGGTAGTGAATGTCCCACCACACTCTCGCACCGGGCAGAATCAGCTTGCCGGTCTCCGGCCGGTAGATGTCATAGTTCTTGCCGACGGCCCATTCCATCAACACGCCACCCTGGTTCGCAGCGGCGTCGTCGCCGGTGTCGCCCTTAGTATCTGGATCGTCCTGGATCAGGTGCGCCAGCGCGTGGTGCGTGATCTTGCGGCCCTGCGCCGTACCCGGCCGCATCTCAACAGCTTTGACCCACAGCGGCTCTTTCACGCCGAGGTCGACCACGGGCTTCCACCATTGATCCTGGCTGACGGCCGGCATGGTGTAATCGTCCGACTTGATGATCATGTCGGGCGGTCGATTGTAGACCTTGGCGAGCTGCCATTCGTCATCCTTCGGGAAGACTTTGGCGGCAGGCATGTCTTTGGGATCGCCTTGCGGAGATCCGGAATCGACCCACTTCACGACGGTTGCGATCTGCTCGTCGGTGAGAGACATGTCGTTCTGGAAGTTCTGCACGCCAACGCTCTTATCGAGGTGCCATGGCGGCATCTGACGCTTCGCGACGCGTTCTTTGATGGAGCGCGCCCAGGGACGAGTCTCTTCGTAAGTCAGCAGCGACATCGGCGCCATTGCGTTGGGACGATGGCAATCCTGACAGCGTGCCTGCAGAATGGGTGCGATGTCCTTTGTGAATGTCGGATTTTTCGTGGTTTGAGTGGATCCGGCGGTGTCGCCCGCAAACAAAACCGCACTTGCCGAAAGCACGCTCAGGGAAAGACGCAACAGATTCTTGGACTGGAATCTGACGTTAGGAGTCACGATCCATCCCTCCTTCTAGGTAGGTACAGCTTTAAATAGTTTAAGTCGTTGACAAAAACGGTGTCAATGGCTCTTTCGGGGACTTAGGACCACCACGGTAAGGTGTTGGGCGGCTAAAGCGCCGCCCACTCAGGGGATTTGGATTAGTTAGTTGATGTGGAAGGCTTTCCTGGATGCAGGATCAGCTTCTGGACGCGCCAGTTGAGCAGCTCGCCTGCGTAGATTTCATTCTCCGATGGGCAGGCCAGTTCATGAATCCACCCAAACTGCTTCATTTGGTGGCCCATGCTGCCCAAAACGCCAAGCACTTGGCCTTCGAGCGACAGCTTGTAAATGCGGCCGGGCATGGCGTCGGAGCTATACAGGTATTGAGTTCCAGGGCCGGGGGTGATGCAGATGGCCCACGGAGCGCCGTTCTGAGCGGCCAGGGCCTGCGCGTTGGGCATGTTACCCATCCAGGGATGGATGACCTGGGGTGGGGGCACGTTAATGCGAATCTCGCGGACGAAGTCGCCGTCGGGAGTGTAAACCATAATACGGCGGTTGCCGCGGTCGCCGACATAGATATTGCCTTTGGCATCAGCGGCGATGGTGTGCGGCGTATTCAGTTCGAACTCTTTGGGATGCGCGCGATCCTCCTCCGGAGTAAAGTTGCCCCATTGTTTCACCCAATCGCCGTTCTTGTCGAACTTGGCGACACGCGAGTTGATGTAGCCGTCGCTGATGAAGATGTCGCCCTGCTGATCCCACGTCACATCGGTGGGCTGGCGGAACGAACCGGGTTGAGCGGGCAGTGGCGGGCGCGGATGTTCCAAAGGATGGGCGTTTTCGTCCGAAGCTTCCGCCTTACGCCCGAACACCATAGTGACGCGGCCTTCGGGATTGAAGCGGATGATCATGTTGCTGCCTTTGTCCACGGCCCAGAGATTGTCGTCCTTGTCGAAACGAATGGCGTGCGCGAAGGACCAGGCATACAGGTTGTGGCCGATTTCGCGGATGTAGGTCCCATCAGGTCCGAATTCTAGGATTTGCGCGGCGGTGGCGCCGAAAGCCGGGCCGGTGGAGTTTCCGCGAGTAAAGACGAAAATATGCTTCTTCGAATTGATGGCGACGCCGGAGGCTTCGCCGAGATACATGTTGGCGGGGAGCTTGAGCAGATTGGGAACGGAATCGAACGGGATTTCGGGCGCGGGCGTGGCCGGTTCCTGGCCGAACGCGAATGCGCAGAAACACCCTGCTAGGATCACAGAATAGAGTTTCAACGGGCCTCCTTCTTTGGGCGACTCAGAATACGATATCAGAAACCCTTTGTGCAAGCCACGCGAATTTGGACGGTCTGTCCGATAGGGTGACGCGGTCACGTTAGCCGGCGGGCGGCAAGCGAAGAAACAGTTACACCCCTTTACACCGAAAATTAGCTGGCATAAAACCCGACGCCAGAAAACTTCGCGTCGAGTTTTGGGGGCCAAGATGACAACGACTAAGTTTGTCTTCTCCGTTTTCGCTCTGCTGGCGATTTTGTTGATGTTCTCGCCGGCAGCGCATGCGCAGTACGGCAGTATCGCAGGGGTTGCCAGAGACAGTTCCGGCGCGGTGATGGCTGGCGTGACTGTTCAGGCCGCCAGTCCCGTGATGATCGAAGGATCGCGAACGGTGAGCACGGGCGGCGATGGCAGGTACGCGCTGGTCGATCTTCCACCTGGCAGTTATTCGGTGACCTTCACGATGCCAGGGTTCTCCACCTTAAAGCAGCAAGTGGAGGTGGCCGTGAATACGACGGTGCCTGTGGACGCGGATATGAAGGTCGGCTCCGTAGGAGAGACAGTCAACGTCGAAGCGTTAGTACAGACTGTCGATATCCAAAATGTCGCGCACCCGCAGGACTTGACGCGCAGCGATATCGATGAAGTCCCATCGGCGCGCAATATGCAGTCTGTCGCGTCGTACACTCCGGGCATCCATCTCAACACTCCGGACGTAGGCGGTTCAATGCAGGTCCAACAGACTTACATTGCCGTGCATGGCAATCCCTCGCCACGCACAACGTATTTACTGGATGGGCTGCTAATCAACACGACGCAGGGCGATGGGCAGATTCAAACATACGTGGATAACGAGATTTTCTCCGAGAGTACACAGCAGGCGAATAATGTTCCGGTGGAGGTTTCGGCCGGGGGCGCGTACGTGAACATGATCCCGAAAGACGGAGGCAACCAACTCCACGCCGATCTGTTTCTAGGCTGGGTGAACGAGAGTTTCGTGGGCACGAACACGACGGCGGCACTGGTGGCGCGAGGTCTGGTAGGGCAATCGAAGGTTACTGAAATCCAGGATTTCGATGGCTCCGTCGGCGGGCCGATCTTGAAAGACCGGCTCTGGTTTTTGATCACGGGCCGGAAGCAGCTAAGCAATCTGCAGTCGCCCGGCTCGTTTTATCCGAACGGCGCGCCGGGAGTAGAGCTGGATCACATTTATGACGGGACGGCGCGGATCACCTGGCAGGTAAATCCCAAGCTCAAGGCGACGCTGATGTGGACTCGCGATTGGAAGTATATCGGGGACGACATCGTATCGGGGTCGGGCGGCTACAATGATACGAACCCGTTGCAGTCTTCGAATTTCCGTAAGCCGGTGATGTATTACATCATGCAGGGAAGAATCACGGCAACGCCGACGCCGAAACTGATTTTTCAAGGTGGATGGTCGTTCGACAAATTGGACTACACGGTGTTGAACCAGCCGGGTGTTTTACAGGCCCCGTTTTCTCAGGCGTGGTATGCGGGGACTGCGGAACAGGACATCACCAAGCTGGCGCGCAGCATTTCGGGCGGGCAGAACAGCTACTACAAGTTCGACCGCTTCGTTTGGAATGCTACCGGGCAATACATCACGGGCGCGCACCAGGTGAAATTCGGAATCGGAAGCAGCTACGGTCCGGCATACCAGAACTTCCTTTTTAACGGCGACGGGATTGCGCAGTTCTCGAACGGCGTGCCGCTCAGGTTCCTGGCCGAGGACACGCCGGTCTACGAGAAGTTTTATTTGAACAATGACCTGGGGATCTACGGTCAGGACACGTGGACGTTCAAGCACTTGGCGATCACGGCAGGGCTCCGCTGGGAATACTTGAACAACGACATCAATCCGCAGAGCGCGCCGGCGGGCAGATTCGTTCCGGCGCGGAATTTTCCTTTGATCGATTGCAACCGGATCAAAGGGCTTTCCTGCTTCAAGGACTGGTCGCCGAGGCTGGGAGGCGTTTATGACGTATTCGGCAATCACAAAACCGCAGTGAAGGCCGGCATCGGCAAGTACAATACCCCGCTCGTACAGCAGAACTTGAACAACTTCAATCCGATGCTGCTGACGAACGAAGCTGTTTTCTGGAATGGGGGAACGACGGCCTGTTTTGCAACGAATGCTCCGGCGGCGTGCTATCCGACGGGTGGGTTCGCGGCTCCAGGCACGCCGACCAGCCAGGTTCCGCTGGGGCAACTGGGCGTGAATCCAAATCCGAGTTTCGGCGTACTTCCCAACATCAGCCTGGACCCGAACTTTCATCGCGAGTATCAGTGGCAGTACAACATCGGCGTTCAGCAGCAGGTCTGGCGAGGCATTACAGCGAATTTCGTTTGGAATCGAGTTTCAGACTATCAGCAGCAGTTGTTGTTGAACTATGCGATACCGCAATCGGCCTGGACACCCGCGAGTATCACGAACCCGTTGGACGGGACTCCGATCACTGTCTACAACCTGGCACAGAATTATGTCGGCCTCACTCCGGTGTTGCACGAGACGAACGCCCCTCAGAGCTTGAGGAGTAATTACTACCAGGGCTTTGAGTCTTCCGTGACCGGACGCCTGGCGCACGGCGGATTCTTCAACTTCGGATGGACGATTGAACGCCAGATCGACAAGGAGTGCGATCAGACTGCCGGAGCGAACTACTTAAACGATCCGAACTACAACCGTTTCTGCGATTGGTCGGGCGGCTTGTATCAAAGCCTGGGCAAGAATGTCGGGATCCCGTTCCGTAATGAGTTCCAGATGCAGGCCAACATGCCGATCCGGTGGGGCATCGAGGGCAGCATTTCCATCTACTCGGCTCCGGTGTTCAGCCAATACACGACGTATCAGACGACCACCTACACGCCGCTGACGGTCTTCGCCGGCGATCAGTCCGGATTCAGGATGGTGAACTGGACCATAACGCCGAGCACGACCTACCCGATGAACTGCAACTGCCCCACGCCGGGCGCCAAGGTAGATCCGGGACTGAATCAAGGTTCAGAAACGATTCAGTTGGTTGCGCCAGGCAGCGTGCTGTCGCCCCGATACAATCAGGTGGACGTTGGGATCAGAAAGAAATTCACATTTCACGACAAATACTCGTTGATGGGACAACTGCAGGTCTTCAACCTGATCAACACGAGCACAGTGCTGAACGAGAGCTACGCGCTGGGAAGCTCGATCACGCCGTTCCTGCCCACGTCAAAGGGAGGACTCGGCGGCGGGACGCCTTCGGTGATCGCGAATCCGCGGATGTTCCAGCTCGGGTTGCAGTTCAAATTCTGAGCGCTCAATCCTGCACGGCGACGTAGAGCGTTTGTACGCCAGCCGTTCCATTCAGGCTGAAGGTGAGCGGCGCGTTGCCCGAAGGAACAGTCGGAATCGTGACGTCGAATTGATAGAGACCGGTAAAATTCGGCGCGAGACCTGCGTAGGGAAGCGAGACGGCCATGCCGCCGATGGACATCGTAACGCTTGGCGGCAGCATGGTCAGTTGCTGAGCTAGTTGTCCAGCGGGTATGTTTGGGGTTACGGGTCCGAATCCGACGCCATACATCGTGACGGTTTCGCCGGGATGGGCGGGGCGCGAAGTAACGCCAGAGATCGCGCCCGTCGGCAGGGCGTAACTTCCGTCGGACAAAACCGCGACGACATAGGGAACACCGTTGATCTTGAACGAAGAGGGCGAGCAGTCCGGTTGCGTCGCGTTCACGGTGACGTTGTAAGCGGCGCTTGATCCGACGCTTGTCTTGACGATGAGCTGCTGCTGGCCGGTTAGGGCGTCCGAGGAACCAGTGCGTTTACCTGGTCGGCGCTGACGTAGTCCACGAAAGCGGATTTGCCTCCGACGCTGACGTTGATCGAGCGAAGGGTGCGTTGATGCCATTGAAATCTGAGCTGCTCCAGCCGCGGGTGTCGGAAGCGAGACTGCTGCCTTAGATCTCGATCCACGAGCCAGGCGAGAAGTTGCTGAATCCGCCGAACGCGCTAGCGCTCACGACGCCGCCGGAAGAAATAACGGGCAGTAGGTTGGGCGGCTGGTAGATTTGGGTGTAGTTGAAGATGTTGCCCTATTGTGGATCGCCTGCGTGTGAACCGCCGAAACAGTAGAGGACGCCTCCGACCGTCGCCGAGCCGGGATTCACGACGGCGTGCGGCATAGTAGCGAGACTGGTGGCCCATGCGTTCGTTGCAGCGTTGTACGCATCCAACGTGGCAAGCGGCGAACCGTTTCCGACGCTGTGGCCGCCTGCAAAGAAGAGCATGTCACCGTCGGCCTCGAGGCATCCGGCGTGGCGCGCTAGGGGGAGCGGCGCGAGCGTAGTCCAGGTGTTGGTTATGACGTTGTAGCCCTCGTTATCGGTGGTCGCGCTTTAGTTCTCGAGCAGGCCTCCGCCTGCAACTATCATTTGCCCAAAGACGCCAAGAGCCGATTGGGATTTTCCCACTGCGAGCGAGGGCAGCATCGTCCACGTGTCGGTCGCCGGATTGCAGGAGTCCAGTGTTTTGAGCCTGCCTCCGGCGGCCGCGTTGAACCCTCCCACCATATAAATGATGTTGTTCACGGTGACGGCGTAGACGCTGTTGTTGAAGGTCGGAAACGGTGCCTTGGTCGACCAGGTGTTGGTAGAGGGGTCGTAGGCTTCGACGTTCGTAAACGCGGCGTTGGTGGAAGAGCCGGCAATGCAGTAGACGATGTTGTTGACGACCGCTGTTCCTCCTAACCATCGCGCGGTGGGCATAGGCGCGCCGGTGGACCAAGTGTTCGTCGCGGGATTGTAGATTTCGTTGACACTCAATGCGGCATTGTTGTTCATGCCGCCGATCACGTAGACTTTGCCTCCGACGGCCGCAGTGAACGCGCCCATTCGCGGAGTCGGCATGGAGGTTCCGATGGACCAGGAATTGGGAGTGGGAGTTTGCTGGGCGGGAAGCACGCTCGGGGCGCCGAACATCGCGAGCAAGGCAGGAAGCAACCGAAACGTCATAGCCTTCGCGCATAAGAGCGCGGGGGGATGGTAAATTCTGTTGTTCGGCGACATGCAATATTGGGTGTCGTCCACTGCGGCGATGTTTCTAAGCAAGCGATACTTAGCAGGCCCGGCGGCGCGATGACTTTGAGGATCTTAGCCCGCGAGTAATGAGGTTGCTGCGCCGCTGCGTGGGAGCGGCGCAGATCGTTGAAGCTAATAGCCTAGGTTACGCGCCGAGCCTGAATGCCACCAACTCGCCGCTGTATCCGGCGCCACTGATCGCGACTACGATGTATTGCTGGCCGTTCAGCATGTAGGTCATTGGCGAGCCGCTTTGCGGAGCAGGCATGTAGACAGAGCCGACTTCCTTGCCGGTGGCCTTGTCATAGGCGCGCAGCATCGCGCCGCGCTGTCCGTTGGGCGTGGTGAAAAAGCCCGCTTCACCGGCGATGACCAGGGTCTTGGTGGTCAGGACGCCAATGATGCCTGAGCGTCCGGTGCGCGGGATGTCGAGGCCTTTCAGCGCGGGATTGTTCTTGATGTTGTCCGGCGTTTCGCCGTGTGCAACCTGCCAAGTGATTTCGCCCTTGTCGAGATTGATTGCAGTGATGCGGCCGTAGGGAGGCTTCAAGAGTGGGAGTCCGCGAACGGTCAAACCGATACCGCCGCCTTCACCGGATCCGCCGCCACCGCCACGTCCACCGCGCCCGCCTCGGCCACCTCCTTCGGGCGGAGCTGCCGGCGAACCGACGCCGCCATTCGGCGCGGCTTGGCTGCGTCCACCCGCAGCGGCACTGCCCTGGACGAAATTCATATCGGAGCGGCCGGACTGAGGAGGCACGAGTCCGAGCGTCGCGATGGCAGTCTGCGAAAACACGTAAACGGTGTGAGTTTCCGGATCGTAGGAGCCGCCGGGCCAGTTTGTTCCACCGAGCGATCCAGGCGACGTGATAGCACCGAGCGGTCCATCTGCTTTCGAGACAACCGGAGGCGTGAAAATCGGACCGATCTTATACTTGGAGACCAGCTTCACGGCTTCGTCATGGAGTTCCGGTGTGAAGTTGATGAGACTGTCTTCGGTTACGCCCTGATTGTCGTAAGCGGGGGGCTTGGTGGGGAACGGCTGCGTCGGCGCATACCATTCGCCAGGCACATCGCCTTTCGGAACCGGTCGCTCTTCCATCGGCCAGATCGGCTGGCCCGTAATGCGATTGAAGACGTAAAGGAACGCCTGCTTGGTGGGTTGCGCAAGCGCGGGGACGGTCTGGCCGTTTACCGTGACGTCGCCCAGGATCGGCGCGCAGGGGATATCCATGTCCCAGAGGCCGTGATGAACCAGTTGATAATGCCACTTGCGCACGCCGGTTTTCAGATCGAGCGCGACGATGCTTTCGCCGAAGAGGCCGGAGCCGGGGCGATGGCCGCCGTAGTAATCGCCGGTGGGCAGTTCGACGGGAAGATAGAGAGTATTGGTCGAGACGTCGGCCGACATCTGCGCCCAAACACCAGTGTTTCCGGTGTAAGACCAGGAATCGTTGAGCCAGGTTTCGATGCCGAATTCGCCGGGCTTGGGGATGGTGTGGAAGATCCAGAGACGTTTGCCGGTGCGGGCGTCGAAGCCGCGTACGTAGCCCTTGATGTGTTTGTAGCTGGGAATGTTGCCGCCGGCTTTATGCGCTGCGCCAATCACAACGACATCGCCCGCGACGAGAGGCGTCGAGTGCAGGCCGACTTCGCCGGTGACAGGATCGATTTCTTGGTCGTCGTTCTCCTTGAGATCGACGACGCCGTTGTTGCCGAAGCTGGGGACGGGCACGCCGGTCTTGGCGTTGAGAGCGATGAGTCGATAGCCGGGCGTTACATAAAGAATGCGCTCCTCGCGGCCATCGGTCCAATAAGAGACGCCGTGGCCGGAGAGCTGACGTGGGGCCTCTTCGCCGCGCTTGCCTTCATTCTCGCTGTGCATCCAGAGCATTTCGCCGGTTGAGGCGTCAAGCGCCACGACGGCGCGCCGGCTTCCGGCGGCGACATAGATGACGCCGTGCACCATGAGCGGCGTGGATTCGTATTGATATTCGGGCCGCGGGCCGAGGCTATCCGCTTTGAATCGCCAGGCGACTTCGAGCTTATTGAAGTTGGAGGCGTTGATCTGATCGAGGGGAGAATAACGGGTGGACCCGAGGTCGCCTCCGTAGGTGGGCCATTCGCCATTCTTTGCGCCGGTTTGGGCAAGTGCTGGGAGGGTCACGCTTAGGAGCACGGCCAGGTGGACAAGATTCGTTCGACTCACAGTCTTCCTTTCTTCTTCTCAGGAACTCGCGCAAAACGGAGTGCGGCGCGAATCGTTCCTAGTTCCGCCTTGCGGCGCGCGCCGCACCCTTTGCGCTTCTAAACTGCCCGGAAAACGGAGTGCGCGAACGGCTTACTTTCGACTTATGAGGGCGCCCGCGCACCCTTTCCGGGTTAGCTCGAAAACGTCCCCGTTTTTGCCGGAAGCGCCAAGCGAGCGGAACGAGCCGAAGGCTTAGCGGCAGATGGACAACACTATATCGTTCGAGTGTTTGGCATGTCAATTGACGTGCCGCGCCATTCGAAGCGATGTCGCGGTCCAGCCGACATTCGAGCGCTCAGTTATTGGGCTTGTCTGTTGCGCATTATTTGAAGAAGTTCGGTGCGCCGGATCTCTTGAAGCTTCTCGTATTGTTCAGGCGTAAGGATCGACTTCACCTGAGGGTTTGTCTCATCGTGCAGAGCCTTTAGCTGCTGCAGCTTTTGTTCCCTCGACAGGGAAGTATCATTTTTAATCGCACGGACCTTTGGGGCTTCCGCTGCCAGAATCGGCAGGAGTTGCATCTTTTGCTCCGGCGTGAGCTGGAGCTCCGTCGCTATTTCCTGAAGTTTTTGAGATCTTGGCTGCAGTTGGGCCGGTAAAGAAAAAGGCAAAGCCATCAATAGTGCGATGGGAAGCATGTATCGTTTCATAACTCGTCCCCGGAATTTGAAGGATGATTGCGGGTTTGTAAAACCTCATTATTGATGATGCGCGGGGAACCCAGGAGATGTATCGCGTTTTGAGTCAATCCACCAGCGCTTCACGATTAGCCTTCGCCCGTTGGGAGACAGGATCTTCGCCGAGGCATCAGCAGACTAGTCCAGGGTGGGCGATGGAACGGTTGTACGGGCGATAAAAGCGTGGGCAGATCACGTTTAGCTTCATGGTCGCAGTGCGTCAGGGCGATTGTTCCTACGATGCCATTACTGCTTACACCGCTGCGTTCGCTCGACAATGTCTGGTGCGAATGTCAGCAGCTGCTGACCTTCGAAGGTCACCGGGTGTAGACCAGGATCTGACAAATCACCTGAAGTTTCGATCACCGAACCGGCGGGGATATCGACGAAGTTGTGTCTCGTGAGGTGCTCGGTGATTGCGAGGATAGGCAAGATCACATGCAGACGTACTGCAGTCGGCATCGGGGGGAAATGCTCCTACTTGGTTGTTCGAGTCGAATTTATAGTAGAGTTGCGACTCTTCGAGCCGCTACTGGCAAAAGTTCTCGCATCGATGCTTTGTGCCGCGAGTTACCTCTCCGCGCCTAGCTTCCAAGTCGGCATTTAAGATCCTCCGCACGATCGAGGAGGGATTGCCGAGTGGAATCATCTTGAATCCTTAGAGCGGTGTTGGACTGTATCGATGGCTTGGGTTGACTGTGTCGATGGCATGTTGGAATTTCCGCTGTAATTCCCCTTAGCGCTCGGGGTTATGGTGAGTTTGGGCTATTCGGCAGAGGGTCAGCGCAAGTCCAACTCTACGGTCAGGAAGTTCTGAAGGGTTTCCTGTAGTCTCTGTTGCAGGTCAGCCCAAACTATCGCCCTATCCGTCACGTCTCTTAGACACAGTGGGGGCCGGAGCTGGGTCAGTCCTCGACCCGCGCCGATTCCGGGCGCTATCGTTCTGCTATCCGAACACGCGCGGGGAGATCGATTATATCATCGGACGGTGAAGATTGGCCGT
>Ga0126371_10004649_pt1 | contig 12119 bp, 5 predicted proteins | sample PanSoiMetaPlot_4_FD_110145 | JGI IMG/M metagenome (GOLD analysis project Ga0126371, IMG submission 110145) | Tropical forest soil microbial communities from Panama - MetaG Plot_4 | ecosystem: Environmental > Terrestrial > Soil > Tropical forest > Bulk soil | place: Panama | collected 2016-02-17
ATAACGGCCGGAATTCGCTGCCGACAACCGCCTCCGAGCGAAGCGGTTTGACCGGTTTTCTCCAAAATGTTATAAAACTTCGATTTGTGTTTGCCCTGGCGCTCAGTCTTCTAGGCGCCGCGCCGGCGTTATTGAGGGGTAACTCGAACCGGTGTGCGGCAAGTTTACCCTGACTCCGGTCGGGGCCTCATGCCGATGGAATGAGAAGAAAACTACTGAGGCTCGCATATCGCTCGGACGAGTCATTTGGATTGCGGCAGCCTTGCTGCCGCTTTCTCGCTTACTCGCCAGGGTCCATATCTTGCGAGCCGCAATGATTCGCGGCCTGCGCCATAAAGCGCTTGGCAGAAGAACTGTGGCGGTAAGCGGCCCGTTCAAAGAACTTTCACAGGTTCCATCGCTCCGCAAACTCTGCCATCAGGGAGGATTCTGAATGTGCACCTGGCTAACGAATGCCTGGTCTCAGTGTTTGAAATTCACCAAGTTTGGCGCGGGAGCGGCCGTCTTCGTGCTGCTCGCTGCCTCCACGCGCGCGGCGGAAGCCGGCGGCGAAGCCAACCTGAAGCTGCCCGACCTTTCCCAAGTCAGCTTTCTCGGCATGGACGGCCACAAGCTTCTGCTCTTCGGCATCCTCTTTTGTCTATTCGGCTTGGCCTTTGGACTCACGATCTACATGCGCCTGAAAGCGTTGCCGGTCCACAAATCCATGCGCGAAATTTCGGAGCTCATTTACGAAACCTGCAAAACCTATCTCACCACGCAAGGCAAATTCCTCCTGCTGTTATGGGTTTTCATTGCCGTCGCGATCATTTTGTATTTTGGCTGGCTGCATCCCATTCCTGACAAACCCGTCTCGACCGCTCTGCTCAGCATTTTAGCTTTCAGCCTGCTGGGCATGGCGGGGAGCTACAGCGTGGCGTGGTTTGGCATTCGGGTGAACACGTTCGCAAATTCGCGCACCGCCTTCGCCAGTCTTCGCGGAAAGCCCTATCCCCTCAATTACATCCCGCTGGAAGCGGGCATGAGCGTTGGCATGATGCTCATCAGCGTCGAACTACTGATGATGCTAATCATCCTTCTTTTTATTCCCGGCGATTATGCCGGGCCCTGCTTCATCGGTTTTGCCATCGGCGAATCGCTGGGCGCCGCCGCGCTGCGCATCGCCGGCGGCATCTTTACGAAAATCGCTGACATCGGCTCCGACTTGATGAAAATCGTTTTCAAAATCAAGGAAGACGACGCGCGCAATCCCGGGGTGATCGCGGATTGCACTGGCGATAATGCCGGAGATTCCGTGGGGCCGACTGCCGACGGCTTTGAAACCTACGGCGTGACCGGCGTCGCGCTCATCACTTTCATCCTATTGGCAATCCCTCCGGAGCACTTCCTCCCGGCGGGCTTGACTCTCGAGACGGCCTCGGCAGAAGCGATCGCCAAAGCCACGGCGGTCGCCAATACCATCCAGGTCCAGTTGCTGGTGTGGATTTTTGTGATGCGCATCATCATGCTGGTGGCGAGCGCTGCCGCTTATTTCATCAACGGCTTTCTTGCCAGGGCCAAATACGGTAAAGCCGACGATATGAACTTCGAAGCGCCGTTGACTTCGCTGGTGTGGATCACCTCGTTCGTCTCCATCGCCCTGACGTACCTGGCTTCATGGCTCATCATTCCGGAACTCGGCGGCGACCCGACGCAGTGGTGGAAACTCGCGACGATCATTACCTGCGGGACGCTGGCGGGCGCCATCATTCCGGAATTGGTGAAAGTTTTCACCTCGGTGGACTCGCGCCACACCAAAGAAATCGTCACCTCGGCCCAGGAAGGCGGGCCGTCGCTGGGAATTTTGTCGGGCTTCGTCGCGGGAAATTACTCCGGTTACTACCTGGGGCTCTCGATGGTGCTGTTGATGTCCATCGGTTACCTGGTTTCGCGAGGCGGGCTGCACAACCTAATGGTCGCGGAGCCCGTGTTTGCCTTTGGCTTGGTGGCCTTCGGCTTTCTTGGGATGGGCCCGGTGACCATTGCAGTGGACTCGTATGGTCCGGTGACTGACAACGCGCAATCCGTTTTCGAGCTTTCGCTCATCGAGCACCTCCCCGGAATCAAGCAGGAACTGAAGAAGGAATTCGACATTGACGTGAACTTCGAGCGTGCCAAACACATGCTCGAAGCCAATGATGGCGCGGGCAACACCTTCAAGGCGACCGCGAAGCCGGTGCTCATCGGCACGGCCGTCGTTGGCGCTACGACAATGATTTTCTCGATCATCATGGCGCTCACCAACGGCCTCGCGGCCAACGTGGACAAGCTTTCGCTGCTCCACGCCCCGTTTGTTCTCGGGCTCATCACCGGCGGCGCGGTGATTTACTGGTTCACCGGCGCGAGCACGCAAGCGGTAACCACCGGGGCGTATCGCGCGGTGGAGTTCATCAAGGCCAACATCAAGCTCGAAGGCGTGGAAAAAGCCAGCATTGCCGACAGCAAAAAAGTCGTAGAAATCTGCACACGTTACGCGCAAAAAGGCATGCTCAACATTTTTATCGCCGTGTTCTTTGCCACGCTGGCCTTCGCTTTCGTCGAGCCGTTCTTTTTCATCGGCTACCTCATCTCCATCGCAACGTTCGGGTTGTATCAGGCGATTTTCATGGCCAACGCCGGCGGCGCGTGGGACAACGCCAAGAAGATTGTCGAAGTCGAGCTCAAGCAAAAGGGCACCGATCTTCACGCGGCGACCGTGGTTGGCGACACCGTGGGCGACCCGTTCAAAGACACTTCTTCCGTGGCGTTGAACCCGATCATTAAATTCACGACGCTCTTTGGCTTGCTGGCTGTGGAGCTGGCCGTGAGCCTGACGACCAGCCAGGGCGGTGCGCTGGCGCATCTTCTGGCGGCGGCGTTTTTCATCGTGTCGTTCTTCTTCGTCTACAAGTCATTCTACGGCATGCGCATCAAAGGCGAGGCCGCATAAGGTTTCGTAAGGCCCGGCTCATGACGCAGAGTTTTGGCGTGCGCGGGATTGCTCTCGCTTTTCGCCATTTGACGCGTGTGAGCCATCGCAGGACGCGCGAGCGAAAGCGCCGGCAAGCCACCGCACACCAAGAGGAAAGAGGAGCAACCAGCGGGCACCTCGTTATTTTTTGTCAACTTTGCCCGGTCAGCGGTTAGAATTCCAGCGCTTGGAGCTGTGAGGTCTTGACCATGACAAAAAAGGGGCTGTTTTATGTTGGTGCGTTCCTGCTAGCAAGTGTGCCCGCGGTTTGTCCCGCCCAAGTGGATAGTCGGTGGAAGATTCACGATCCGAACCGGCCAGTGCCGTTGGTGATTGACGCTGGCACCGCGAGCATACCCGAATCGCCGGGGCGCGCGCCTTCGGACGCCGCGGTGCTGTTCGATGGCAAGGATCTTTCTCAATGGGCAGCCGCCGACGGCGGCGCCGCAAAATGGAAAGTGGAGAAAGGCTATTTCGAAGTAGTTCCCAAGACCGGCTATATCCACACGCGCGAACCGTTTGGCGATTGCCAGTTGCACGTGGAATTTGCCGAGCCCAATCCGCCAAAAGGCGAAAGCCAGGGACGCGGCAACAGCGGCGTTTTTCTACAAGGGCTCTACGAGATTCAGGTGCTGGATTCGTTCCAGAACAAAACCTACGCCGACGGACAGGCTGCCGCGGTTTACGGTCAATATCCGCCGCTGGTCAACGCTTCGCGTCCGCCGGGCGAATGGCAAAGCTACGACATCATTTTCCATGGCCCGCGCTTCGACTCAGGAGGCAAGCTGACCCACCCCGCGCGCGTGACGGTGCTCCACAACGGCGTGCTGGTCGAGGACAACGTCGAGCTCACCGGTCCCACGGCGCACGGCGAGCGCCCGCCGTACAAGCCGACGCCGGAAAAACTGCCGCTGGCACTGCAAGACCACGGCGATCCGGTGCGCTACCGAAACATCTGGATCCGCGAATTGAAATCGTCAGAATGAGGCTGATCTCGAGAGAAGGAAGAACCTCCCGATATAAGCACCGGCGCTTGCTTGTCCCGTCTTGTTCCTACGCGCCGTGGGGCTTGGGCGCCACCGGGCCATGGTCGGTCGATTCGACCGCCGTTGACCAAGGAAATGAGAAGGTGCCTTCCTCCGCGGAGCCGTTCCGGTCGAATCCGCTTTCCGGCGTGATCCAACCAGGAACATCCGGTGACCAGCCGGATCAAGGGCAACTGCCACGCTTGCGACGCGGCTCGCTGACAGGAGAGATCCCAAGGGAGCTGAGCGACCGGGGAGAACTGCCGATCAAGTCTTGATCAGGCCTGGGAATTTGCGCGGGCTCGTGTCGAAGCCGGGGAAGACCGGCTTCAGGTCGGCGACGCCGATGTGTTTGGTCAGGATTTCGCCGAGCACCGAGCGGAAATCCGTGGTGAGCGCCAAGTCGCGGCCCTCGTTGAGTTGATGATCATTCAAGCCTGGCCATCTGCCATAGACCTGCCCGCCGCGCACGTCTCCGCCCATCACGAACATGCAATTCGCGTGACCGTGGTCGGTGCCGCGATTGCCGTTCTCGCGCGCGGTGCGGCCGAATTCGCTCATGGTGACGAAAACGATGTTCTCCATGCGGTCGCCCAGGTCCCGATGAAACGCGGCCAGGCCCTGGCCGAGATCGCGCAGCAGATTCGAGAGCTGGCCCTGCACGCCGCCTTCGTTGACGTGATTGTCCCAGCCGCCACAATCCACAAACAAGACTTCCACGCCAATACCGGCTTTCAGGAGCTGGCCGATTTCCTCGAGGCTCCGGCCGAGGCGGCTTGTGGGATACTGCGCACCATTTTCCGGCTGATGTTTTTCGGGATCGGCCCTGCGAAGCAGGTTGATGGCTTCAAACGTTTCCGTGCCGGTGCCTTGCAGCGCCTTGTCGACAGTTTGCGCGTACATGGCTTCGAAACCGCCCTCCACCACCTGGCCCATTCCCGGCGCTTGCGCCATCACTTTGAACTGTCGAAGGTCGGGCAAGGCTATGGCCGGCGCTGCGCCTTGCAGCGTGCGCGGAAGGTTCGGGCCCATCGCGACGGCGCGAAAAGGCGAAGCACCTTCTTCGGGAACCGTTTCGAGCGCGCGATTCAACCAGCCGTCCTCGGTGGCTTTCAATCCGGGCGTGCCGGATTCCATGAAGTCCTGCGCGTCAAAATGCGAGCGCGTGGGATCGGGCGAGCCCGCGGCGTGGACAATGGCCAGCTGATCCTTGTGAAAGAGCGGCTCAAGTGGCGCAAGGCTGGGATGCAGGCCGAAAAAGCCGTCGAGGTCGACGGCCGCGTCCGCGCCACCACGCTTTGGCTGGGGAATCGCGATGGTCGGGCGCATGCGGTAATAATTTGACTCGCCAAAGGGTACGACGATGTTCAATCCATCCGCCGCGCCGCGCTGAAAGAGCACGACCAGCTGCTTCTTGTTGGGCATAGCCGTGGCGGCCGCGGCGCGCTGGAGGAACGCGGGCATGGCGCTGAGCCCCACCATGGCTACGCCGCCCTGTTTGAGAAAATACCTTCGCGAGAATCTCAGTCCGCGTACGCCCTCACAACATTCGTAACTCATAACGAATCACCTTCTCTGAAATTCCGGAGCGCCGAGAACGAGGCCCGCGATCACGCCTAAATCCGCTTCACCGCGAGGATCGTCGAGCTTGGCCCGAAGCACTTGAGGATTGTCGAGCTGCTTTTCGAGCGTTGAAACGGTTGCCGGCGCAGCCTGTCCACCGAGAAAGACCTGCACGGCGCGATCGAGCGCCGCTTTCGCGTCGGCGGAAGCATCCGCTCCCAGCAACGAAGCCACGTCCGAACGCGAGCCGCGCATGCGGCTGCCGGCGAGCGCCAGCGAAAAATTCAGACGATTGAGCAGTGCGCCCGTGTTGACCCAGGTCTCCGCTTTGTCCGCATAGCCCGTGGGCGGCTGGCATTGATAGAGCGGCTCGCCGATGCGGGCAACCCATTGGACCAGCGGCAACGGCGTGTCGACGTCGGTACCAAGCGCGCGCGCCGCGGAAACCACCAACTCAAACGGCGTCTTGATCTTGGCGCGGTATGCTTCGCGCGACCAGAATTCCGGCGACCAGATCATGGTCTTCATCACCGCGCGGATGTCGCCATCGCTCGATTGAAATGTTTCGGCCAGGCGGTTCACCAGCGCAGGAGGGGGATTGTCAGAAACGAAGCGTCGCGCAAGCTCGGTGGAAATAAATTTCGCCGTGCTCGGATGATGCACCAGCAGGTCAAGCACTTGCTCGCCGTCTTTCATCCCTCCGGCGTGAATCTTTTTGCCCAGTACGATTTTGGGATCAGGATCGTGGAGACGCTCATCGAATTTGAAGGCGGCGTATATCCTAGGCTTGTCAATCGTCCAGCCAGTGAAGCAGCGCGCCACTTCTGTGACGTCCTTCTGTGTGTAACCGCCGTCAACCCCGAGCGTATGCAGCTCCATCAATTCGCGGCCGTAGTTTTCGTTCAACCCGCGTTCATTCTTTTTCCCTTGCGGGTTCACCGACGGGCGCGGAGGCCAAGGGCGGCCGAACGGTCCGTAGCGCGCCTGGCGCATGGCGCGGAGCATGGCCTGGCGTTCGGCAGCGCGTGGATCGGCGCTGAGATAATTGTCCAGGTAGAAAAGCATCGCCGGGCTTTTGGCGGTCGCAACAAGCAAATCCTTGAATTTTCCTAGCGTATGCGGTTGGATCACGTCACGTTCGTACGAAGTCAGGTAGTAGCGGTCCTCGCCTTTTCCGGCAAACACGTTGAAGTGGTTGAACCAGAAATCATCCATCACCTGCTGAAGCTGCCGCTCGCTGTAAAGCGCGCGGGTCACCTTGGCCATGGCAAGTTCCGCAACGATGCGCGGCGGCCGCTTGCTGTCGTCTGCAACTGCGCGCGGCACGCTGTTCGGGTCGCTGCCGCCAAGTGCTTCGCGCCGACCGGCGCCCTTCGCGGCTTGATTCGGCTCGATCGCCGGTTCTTTCATGCGGGCAGGCGCGGCGGGACTCTCCGCGGCGGGTTCGCCGGCGGGTGAGGAACTCTGCGCGTCCTGCTTTTCCTTTTCTGCAGCGGCGGCATCGGCACGACGCTGCTCTTCTTGGACTCTTTCTCTCGCCTGTCTCTCGGCTTGAACAACCGCCGGTTTCGGCTGAGGATATTCCGCAATCAACTTCGCCGTAGACATTCCGAGCGTCTGGTAATCCTCGAGCCGCGCTTCCACCGCTTTGTCGTCGATGGAATTGGGATTTAGCTGCTGCTCAATCCATTTTGCCAAGCCCATTTGGCGGACGCGCAGGACGTCCCCAGGCCGCGGACCATACGCAAGCCGGTTCAGCGCGTGCAGGATGGCCTCGTCGGGACTTAGCTCGTTAATCGGCAGGCCTTTGAGCGCGGGATCCGGTTTCGGCTTCTTTTCTTTACCGGCGGGAGTGGCAGCGACCCCAGGGAACTCTACTCCGAGCGGCACACAAGAGCAGGCGAGCAGCAAAGCAAGGAAAGATTTGGGAGTCGCAGCAAACCAAGGAAATCTAAGGCGATACCTGAATGCGCGGAAATTACTTGACCTCATTCAGTTCTCCTGCGCTTGTTCTGACCAAGAGGCAAGCTTCGAGCTAGACCCTTCACCGTTTAGAATAACCCCCGGCGGGTGAAAAAGTTCCTGAAGGTGGGCGGGGGAGGTCGAAACCTCACCATCCCCAAGATACTCAAAAGACAGGATTTAACCGCCAGCAGGTACCTACTGGCCGGAGGACCCGCGCAGGACATTTCGAGATCGATGATCGAAGGCACCTCCTAGGCGCGGGCTCGCTATGGGCAACTACTCGCTGATGTCGAAATCCACTATGCGGTTCGGCGCATTGTTCTTTGCCGAATCCACTGCTTGCAGCACCAATCGATAAGCGCCGGGCTTCAGGTCTTCCACCTTCACCTTCATGCCGACGGGAACAACGGGGTTGCCCTTTTGGATGAATTCATCCGCACGCACCGCTCCGGTGGAAAAAATCTTTTGGTTGCTGGCACGATCGAGAATGGTGTAGCCCATGGCCACCACCGGCGGCTTGTCGGACGTCAGCAGCGGCTCATAAATCTCACTGTAAACGACCACGTTGTCGGTGTGCTTGAAGCGGTTCGTTGGCGAAGGAATGATTTGCATGCCCTTCACCACCAGTGGCGTGCGGTCCTCGAGCAGCACCGAGTCAAGGCTTTCCGGGATATCGTTCAGCTTCTGCGGCGAATTCGTGAGCGCGATGCCGCCGAGACTGAACTGCTTGCCGTCATAGGGGTCAATCGAGAGCGGCGATTCGAATTTTCCAAAGGCATCGCCGCCGGTGCTCAAGACCACCGTCAGCTTGTAGTCTCCCGGCGTGGTGTCGAACTGATTTTCGTATTGGTAGGGGGATTTGGTGAACTCTTTCCATTCGTCTTTCTCCAAATCCAGGTTTACGGTGTCGCTAAACTTCGCGCCGATGGTTCCATCGGTGCGATAGGCAATCCCCAGGACATTCAAGTTGGCGTGATACTTCCCTTTTTCCTTGTTGAATTGAAACGAATCGGACGGAATTTCCATGGCCAGGTTCACGCGCGCCGTGCCCGGTCCGGTGTAAAAGTACGGATCTGCGAGCACGCCGTGAATCGAACCTGCCTGAGAGCCGGTTGCACGCGCTTCGAGCTGCTTCTCGAGCGGTTTGCCTTCGAGCACGTTCGCCGTCTTGACGTTGCAGTAGCCGCTCCGCGAGCGCACATGGAGCCCGCCTTCATTCATTTTTACCTTGAGCGTGTGGCAACTGCCTTCCGGCGTGTCTGGCGGAGGGTATCCGAGGACGTAGAATTCGTTTTGCTCACGGCCGATTTTCTCGAGCCCACCAAGCAGATCGTTGGTGTTGAAAATGGTAAAGCCGCCAGTTCCTTCGGCCAAGGCCGCAAGAACCTGCTGATTTGTGGCTACCGAAGATGGAAAAGTCGGAACGATGGTCCGCGGCTGATTGTACGTCGAATTGTAGAGGTTGGAGTTCGGCATTCCGCCGCGCGTTCCGCCCCCCCTGCCGCCACCACCCGTTCCGCCCCCCCTCCCCCCCCCTCCCCCCCCCTCCCCCCCCCCCCCCCCTTCCCCCCCCCCCGTGCCCCCACGGCCACCTGTGCCACCGCCCCCGGTGCCGCCTGTTCCGCCGCGACCGCCCGTACCTCCTCCCCCGCCGCCGCTAGGGCCACCAGTGCCCCCGCCGCCTCCAGGGCGCCCACCACCACCGCCGCCACTCGGCGGGCCCCCTCCTCCCCCGGGCCTTTGCGGATCAGGCAGGCCCATCGAGGGATAGGCGGCAAGCACGAGCCTGACACGCGAGGAGGATCCCGGAGCCGGCTTTCGAACCGGTGCTCGAAACGACGCTCGAACCGCTCGCGCCTTAGTAGACACCCCTCGGTTCTGGGAGCTTCCCCCGGGCGCGGTAGCCACAAGGCCCCGCGCGTCGACGGCGTAAATAGCCACGTTGGACTTGTTGCACGCATCAATCGTGGCGGTCAGTTCCGACTGGTTTTCATTCGATAACGGGAAACCGCCGGAGAAAAGAATGACCATTTTCCGCCCCGGGATGCTGCGCAGGTTTTTCGCCAGGCTGCGTACCGCGAGCAGCATGGTGCGCGCGCCAAAATCCGCTTGCGCATTGAAGAGGGATGACATGCCGACCGTCGGCATGACGGTCGAGGCCACCGTCACGGTGGCATCTGTTGGCGGCGCATTCGGATCCACCGCCGAACCCTTCACGCCGGAAACCGCGGCGCGCAGGAGAACTGAACTGGCCGTGAAGTTCTGGACAATGCGTAGGGAGCCGTCGAAATCCACGACGGCCATCAGGCTGTCAGGGCTCGCGTTGGCCTCGATGAATTTCTGCGCCGCGCCGCGCGCCTGAATCTGATCCGGCGCAGCCATCGTCGAATTGTCAAAAAACAGGATCAGGTAGTGCCGCTGACCGTTGGGTTGCAGCACGGCGTCGGCTCCTGAAGAAAAGCTCGAAATGGTCTGTTCTTTGTTGTCCTCATAGACTTTGAATTCATTCTGCTTCAGGTCGCGCACATAATTGCCCTTCTTGTCGGTCACCACCGCATCCACCAGCACGAGTTTTGTTTCTTTCCTAATGACCACGCCGGAAGGCTCAGCTCGGGCCGCCTGGGGAGCCTGCGGCGGAGGCGAGGCGGGCGGCTGTTGTGCACGCACGGACAGGACATTTCCAAATAACCAGGCGGCCGTCACTGCCGCAGCAAACTGTATCGTTCTCGAGAAGTTGCGATCTAGAACCATAGTAACCTCCAGCCCAAAACCGAATTCTTGTGCGCCGCATTCCGAAGCTAATAAGGAATCACTACGGCGCCGTTCCTGGCGGCCATCTGCGCGCCCTCGGCATCGCGCACCACCAGCCTCACCAAATACGTGCCGGGTTTCACGTCAAAACTGGACTTCACGGTAAGCCCGGAGCGGCTGAGCCGCTCATAAGTGATATCCCGTAATTTCATCTCGATGGTTTTTTGCACGCCCGTCACGTATTGCCCGTTCTCATCAAAAATCCCCGTCACAATGGTCAACTGATCGTTGTTGCGGTCCGAGGCTTTCCGAAAGCGGATGCCTCTCACGTCGAGGTGGGTGAGGACCGCCAGCCGAGCCTCCGTTTCGTCCTTTTTGAAATATTGCGTCTGCAAGTCCACCGGAATGTCGTGAACTTCCTCTTGGGAAAACAGTGCCTCTTGAATTTCTTCCTTGGCCACTTCCGCGGGGTCGGCCACAGAACGCGGCGCAAAATAACCATGCCGCGCCTGTATGTTGAGTTTCTGTTTCGTCGTCAGGGCTACCCTCAGGGTGTGAAAACGCCCATCGAACTTCAAGTTCTGCGGCGAGAAACCCAGCACGTAGGAAACCGCCGGGGCCGCGCCGGCTTCGCGCATGGCTTCGTCCACATCATTGCGGTTATGGTAGAAGGTGCCTCCGGTACCGTCCGCCAACTCCGCCAAGACGTCCTCTTGCGCGCTCTGTGCCACGACGCGATACAGAGACTTATACCCGGCGGTACGAATGCCGTCGTTCGGGGGATTGGCGAGGTCGCCCATCACGTCGGGAACATAGAGGCCGCGCGCATCGATGGTATTGATGACGATATTGGCCCGCGTTGCACGATCCACCATCTGCGACGCCTCATATTGAAGCGTGCTCATGATGAAGCCCGGCGAAACCAAAACCAGGATGCGCTGACCCGGCAGGCTGGTCATGCGCCGGACGATTTCTTCGAGATGTCGGTAAGCGTACTGCGTTTCATTGTCGCCTTCAGAAATGGCTCGCAGAGCCGCCGCTTGCGCCATGCTTTGCGCCGCAGCCTGCATGGTCGGGTCACCGTGGAACGCGCATTGCAGCGTTTCATCCGAAGCCACGGCCAAGGCCTGCAGATCGTTCTTATTGGCGATCAAGTCCGCCTCGTAATAAGTCATATCCGGGCAATCGGAAGAAGCGTGTTGCGTCAGAGGACGCGGAACGATTCCCAATAGGGCCTTTGCGAGCAAAGAGTGATCGTCGGTAAAGTCCTGGGTGAGCTGACCCGAGGTGGTGTACATGGCCACGCGATCGCTGGGGGCCAATGCGCCAAAGAACCGCGTGGAAGAATCGCGGACGAACACGGCGTCCTGCATCGACATGTGCACGTCGTCAAAAACCATGGAAACAAAGCGCTGCGGAAGGGCAGCCGCTTTCACCGCGGCAGGAGCGGCCTCCGAAGAAGAACTGCCGGGCTCTGGCGAGGTGCTTAGCGGCACGGCTCGCGTGCTCGGAGTTTCGGTGGCAAATGACGTGATGGTCTGCAGTTTCTTCCCGTCGTAGAGCTGAAAATCCTCTTTTTTCAGGTTGGAAACCACTTTGCCCTGCAAGTCGCGCACCACCACGCGCACCAGGACGTTGTTGACGCGAACCTTGAAGGTTGCAGGAGTGTCCTGACTGGCAAACTCTTTCGCGTCCTGCTCTGGGCTGGCAGAGGGTTTGGCAGTGGAATCGGGGTTCGCTGCCGTAGCGGGTGGGGCCGGAGGGGGCGTGGGAGGCGGGTTTTGCGCCAAAAGTGCATGAGGAAGGCTTAACCAGCAGCAAGCCAG
>Ga0126371_10004653_pt1 | contig 12116 bp, 8 predicted proteins | sample PanSoiMetaPlot_4_FD_110145 | JGI IMG/M metagenome (GOLD analysis project Ga0126371, IMG submission 110145) | Tropical forest soil microbial communities from Panama - MetaG Plot_4 | ecosystem: Environmental > Terrestrial > Soil > Tropical forest > Bulk soil | place: Panama | collected 2016-02-17
GCGGCGGATGCCTCCTGGGCCGCGGCCGATACCTGCGTGCAGACCTTGGGCGGCTTCGCATTTGCCGAGGAGTTCGATGTCGAGCGCAAATTTCGGGAAACCCGGCTCTACCAAGTGGCGCCGGTCTCCACCAACCTCATCCTCTCCTATCTTTCTGAGCATGTGCTCGGCCTGCCCCGGTCCTACTAGTCAATGCCCGGACCATCGGGCCGGCCCGGCCGATCGGGACGTGACGCCATGACGCTGCCGCTCGAAGGAATTCTGGTGGTCGCGCTCGAGCAGGCGGTCGCCGCGCCGACCTGCACCTGCCGGCTTGCCGACGCCGGCGCCCGCGTCATCAAGATCGAACGCCCCGAGGGTGATTTTGCCCGCGCCTACGATGCTTTGGTGCGCGGGCAGTGTAGCTATTTCGTGTGGCTCAATCGCGGGAAGGAATCCGTCGTCCTCGATCTCGCGCGCGCGGAGGATGCCGCCCTGCTCGAGGCGATCCTGGGGCGGGCCGACGTCTTCGTGCAGAACCTCAAGCCAGGGTCGGTGGAGAAGCTCGGATTCTCGATCGCACGGTTGCGTCGCGACTACCCCGCGCTCATCATCTGCTCGATCTCAGGCTACGGCGATGAAGGTCCTTACGCCACCCGCAAGGCCTACGACCTGTTGATCCAGGCCGAGGTCGGGCTTGCCCACGTGACCGGCGGCCCGGAAGCCCCGGCGCGCGTCGGGGTCTCGGTCGTCGATGTTGGCACCGGCATGATGGCCTACGCGGCCATCCTCGAGGCCCTGTTGGTGCGCGCGCGCACGGGCGAGGGAGCCTCCCTTTCGGTCTCACTGTTCGACGCCATGGCGGACTGGATGGCGGTGCCGCTGCTGCAATACGAAGGCGGCCAGCCGCCGCAACGGATCGGCCTCGCCCACCCGTCCATCGCGCCCTACGGCGTTTTTGCCAGCAAGGAAGGCATCCCGCTCCTGATATCGGTCCAGAACGATCGCGAGTGGCGGGTGCTGGCCGGTGCCGTGCTGGGCGATGCGGTACTGGCGGCTGACCCGGATTTTGCCACCAATGCGGCGCGGGTGCAGCGCCGCGACCTCACCGATGGGCGAGTCGCGGCCGCGTTTGCGGCCATGGATATCGAAACGCTCAGCGCGAAACTCGCGGCCGCCGATATCGCGTTCGCCCGGATCAACGACATGGCGGGGCTCGCCGGCCATCCGCACCTGCGGCGCATCACCCTTCAATCGCCAGGCGGGCCGATTTCCTATCCGGCGCCCGCGCCGCGGCGTGCCGGGGAGACGCGTCACTATGCGGCCATCCCAGCGCTGGGTGAGCACACGGTGCAGGTGCGCGCGGAGTTTCGCGGTGGCAAGGCGCGCTAACGAAGCGCCGCCCGCGCGCTGCGATCGCACCCATCGCCGATCTCAGCGCTGCTCGGTGGCCACCCCCAGGGCCGCCAACGCCGCCTGGTGATGCGCCGCACCTGCTTCAGAAAAACAGCAGAACACCACCCGTTGGGGCGTGCCGTGCTCCGCGAGCACCGCCACCACGGTTTGGACCGCAATGCGGGCGGCCCGATCGGCCGGAAAGCCGTATACGCCCGTCGAGATCGCCGGAAAGGCAATCGATTGGAGCCCGTGTTCGGTGGCGATCGCTAGCGCCGTTCGGTAGCAGGAGCCGAGCAGCTCGTCCTCATTGTGGGCGCCATCCTTGAAAACCGGGCCGACCGCATGGATGACGTGCTTGGCCGGCAGTCGATAGCCCTTGGTTATCTTGGCCGAGCCGGTCTCGCAGCCCTTGAGTGTGCGGCATTCCACGAGGAGTTCGGGTCCGGCGGCACGATGGATCGCGCCATCGACGCCGCCACCGCCGAGCAGCGACCGATTGGCCGCGTTGACGATGGCGTCGAGCGCCAAGGTCGTGATGTCGCCGAGCGCGATCTCGAGCGTCATGGCTCCCAGGCGCGCGGTCGAAAGCGTCGTCGCGGGGCGCCCCATCTTTTGTCCTCCTTGGTTGACCGTCGATCGGTAAGCCGCGCGAGCGATGCACGGTCAAGATCGTGTTCGTGCCCTTGAGGGCGGGGTCTGGGCGCCGCACGCTAGGGCCATTCGGCCTGCGCCTCGGCGGCGAGATCGACGGTGCCGCGCCGGCCGATGTCGTCGAAATGCGCGTCGAGAAAATTGCGTGCCGCGCGCCGCCCGCCATTACGGAGCATCACGAAGAAATCATAGTCCGAATTGAGCTTGCTGTCGGCGGTGAGTTTCCGGAAGGCCTCGTCAAGGGCGATGCGGTGCATGTTGATGCGGCGATATTGTCCGGCCCCCATGCCGCGGGGCAGTCGCTTCTGATCGATTAGCCGGGACACGAACTCGATCGCGCGGAACTCGGCGAGCAGCGAGGAATTGAAGGTGATTTCGTTGATCCGGTTCATGATCTCCTGAGAGGATGTCGGCGTCATGTTGCGCGCCACCGGATTGATCTGCACCAGCAGCACATCCTCGGTGTGCGTGGTGCCGAAAAACGGGAAGATCGCCGGATTGCCCATGTAGCCACCGTCCCAGTGCGGCACGCCGTCGATCTCGACGGCGCGGAACAGAAACGGCAGACACGCCGAGGCCATGACCACGTCGGCATCGATCTTGTCGCGGGCAAACACCCGTAGCCGTCCGGTATGGACGTTGGTGGCCGAGATGAAGAGCTGCAAATTCTGGCAGGCGCGGATGGCCTCAAAGTCGACGAAACGTTCGATCAGCTCCTTGAGCGGATTGATGTTGAGCGGATTGAGATCGTAGGGCGAAAGAAACCGTCCGAGCGCCGTGAACCAGGCCTGCGCGGGCGAACCCTCATAGGGCAGGAAGGAAAACAGCCGATCGATCACCGAGCGCTGCAGGCTCGGCAAGTTACCGTCGATGCTTGCCGCGCGCCAGAAATCGGCGAGCCGCTTGCGGGCTTCCTCTGGGCCGCCACGCGCCAGCCCGTCGGCGAGCATGACCGCATTCATCGCCCCCGCCGAGGTCCCGGAAATGCCTTCAATAACCAGCCGGCCGTCGTCCAGCAGGTGGTCCAGCACCCCCCAGGTAAAAGCGCCATGCGCGCCTCCGCCCTGGAGTGCGAGATTGATCTTCTTGAGGTTATGGCCCCCCGCGGGGACCGCCCTCTCAGGCTGCGGTCCAACCGCCATCGATCGAGAGGTTGGCCCCGGTGATCTGCGAGGCAGCATCCGAGCAAAGATAGACCGCAAGGGCAGCAACTTGCTCCACCGTCACAAATTGCTTGGTCGGTTGGGCGGCGAGCAGGACGTCATTGATCACCTGCTCGCGGGTGAGATGCCGCGCCGCCATGGTGTCAGGGATCTGCCGCTCCACCAGGGGCGTCCAAACATAGCCCGGACTGATGCAATTGACCGTGATGCCGAAGGTCGCAAGCTCGAGCGCCACGGTTTTGGTCAACCCGGCAAGGCCGTGCTTGGCGGTCACATAAGCCGCCTTGAACGGGGAGGCGACGAGCGAATGCGCCGAAGCCGTGTTGATGATTCGTCCCCATTTGCGCGCCTTCATGCCGGGAACGACCGCCCGGGTCGTGTGGAACGCCGACGACAAGTTGATCGCCAAGATGGTGTCCCACATCTCGATCGGGAACTCCTCGATCGGCGCCACATGCTGGATGCCGGCGTTGTTGACCAGAATATCGACACTGCCGAAACTGCTCTCGGCCATTTTGATCATCGCGGCGATCTCCGCCGGTTTCGTCATATCGGCGGCCGCGTAGCGAACCTTGACGTCAAAGTCGGCCTCGATCGCCCGACGCGCCTTCTCGATCGCGTCCTGCGCGCCAAATCCGTTCATCACAATGTTGGCACCGCGCTCGGCCAAGGCGCGCGCGACCGCCAAGCCAATGCCCGAGGTCGAGCCGGTGACGACTGCGGTTTGTCCCTTCTGCATGTCACGACCTGTCGACGAAAAACCAAGGTGATCGCCGGGCGCTCCCTATGGTAGTCTGGCAGGTAGCCTGGCGCGGCCGGGCGCACTCTGCCGCCCACTTTGCTGCAGTGCAACGTCTATTTGTGGTGGTCCGGCGTCACGTTTGCGCGACCGAAGGTGCGGACCGGATTGGGTTGACGCAATGGCACAGGTACGGCGCCGGCGCCCCGCGGATGGCAGCGGGACGGAACCGAACGGGCCGGCGATCTTCCCGGAACCGGACCACGATCACGCCTGCTGCGCGGTCGGGGCTCTCGCGCGCGCCGTCGCCGTGTGCGCAGAACGCGGCGAACGGCTCACCCCGATGCGCCGTCGGGTGTTGGAATCACTGGCGGCCAGCCACCGCCCCCTCGGCGCCTACGAGATCATCGACCGGTTGGCCGAATTAGGCCAGCGACCCGCTCCCATCACGATCTACCGGGCGCTGGACTTTCTGCTCGCCAACGGGCTCGTACACCGCATCGAGAGTCGCAACGCCTTCATCGCTTGCATCAACAATCACGCGTCCGGCAGTCTGGTCGTGTTCCTCATCTGCGAGCGCTGCGGCGCGGTCGGCGAGGCGCCTGCGACCGCCGTGGCCGACGCCTTGCTGGTCGCGGCGAACGCTGCCTCCTTCGTGCCCAAAACGCCGGTAATCGAGATCACCGGCGTCTGCGCACATTGCCGCACCCCCTGAGTAGGCCATGACGTCATCCGATTCGGTGGCTGCGGCGCGGCCGCTTGACCTCGCCGCCGCCGCGGTCGTGGTCGGGCTCTGCGTGAGCTGGGGCGGCAACCAGGTGGCCGTCAAGCTCGCGCTCCCCGACATCCCGCCACTGATCCAGGGTGTCGTGCGCTCCACGGCCGCGGCGTTGATCGTGCTCGCCTGGGCGCGGCTGCGCGGGGTGCGGCTTTCTGCCCGCGACGGCACGCTGCGCGCGGGGACGGCCGCGGGTCTGCTGTTCGCCCTCGAGTTCATTCTGCTGTATCGCGGCCTGCTGTTGACGACCGCGAGCCGCGCCGCGCTGTTGCTCTACACGGCCCCGTTGTTTGTGGCCCTCGGCGCCTTTTGGCTGTTGCCCGCCGAACGCTTCGGGACGGCCCAATGGTTGGGTCTGATGCTGGCTTTTGGCGGGGTTGCGACCGCGCTCGGCGTGCCGCAGTCGATCGGGGGAGCCTCGACGCTCTTCGGCGATCTGCTGATCGTTGCTGCCGCGGTCGCCTGGGGCGCGACCACGCTTGTCATCAAGGCGACGGCGCTGGCACGCGCGCCGTTCGAAAAAACACTCCTCTATCAGCTCGTGGTCTCCGCACCGCTCATGGGGATTGCGGCGGCGGTGTTCGGCGAACACCCCAGCCCCACGCCCTCGGCGGTGGCGCTCGGCGCATTGGTCTACCAGACCGTCTGGGTGGTCGGCATCACCTACCTGGTGTGGTTCGCGCTGATCACGCGCTATTCGGCAAGCCGCCTCGCCGCTTTCACCTTTCTCACCCCGGTGTTTGGCGTCGCGGCCGGGCACTTGATGCTCGGTGAGCCGCTCACACCGAGTCTGCTCCTGGCGTTGGCACTGGTTGCCGGTGGGTTGGTGCTGGTCAACAAGCCCGCAAGCGGTTGGCCGCGCCGCCAACCGCGATGGGGTTGAGCGGCGACGTCAATAGGGCAGCACGCAAGACGTCCGCTGCGCCCGCGTGCTCACCGTCCACTAAGCCGCTGATGATGCACGCACATCCCGCTCCAGAGACAAGTTTCGTGGACCCCAAAATTCCTTGTGGCAGGCCGTCAAGTAGTGGCGGAGCACCAAAGGCGATCGAGACCGTCGAGTCTGCGTTTTAGATTCTTCCAAACTTCCGGCCAACCAAAGGCATGAATGTGTCTTCGGTCACTGACGCAACGTCCTGTCGAAAGTATTGTCGATCGCACTGCGTTGGTTCGCGGTGGAGATCACCGTTGCGGGGACGAACGTAGGAGCGGATAGGATGCGTAACGTATTGAAGTATGCCGTCTTGGCGCTCGCGCTGGCTTGGGTGCTCGCCGCCGTGCTTCCAATAGGAACAATTATGATCGCCGTTCCCGCGGCAGCAGACCGCAATTGAGGAGTTGCAGTTCGCGGACTTAAGGCGGTTCGCGGACTTAAGTTAGTCGTGTTTTGGTTCGGCCAACCGCGGAGGAGATGGTCCGGGGCGCTCTCAAAGCGTCAAGCTGTTCAATTTGTTGGTCTGGTACGGCACGGACGAGTCCCAGAGCAGCATTTTGAAGGCTTTTCCCGCTAGTCCGGGCGCCGCTTAGTTGTTGATACACGAACAAGCTTTTCATTCGAAAATCCGCAAGCTTATGCTATTCGGCAGTTCCGAAATTAATGGTCGACTGTGTTAGCTCAGTGCCGGATGCTGTAAGATCGCCAGTCTTAATACTCGATCGTTGGAGGTAAGTAAGAGATGTGAATTCGCTCACATCTCTTACCAAACAAAAGGAGCAAAATGTCGCAACGTTGCCTCTGAAGGTGCGGAAAAATTGCTGTGAGATCGCTGACTTCCGAACTCGAGTCTTGCCCTAGGTTGGAGAGAGTTTGTCAGGAGGGATGCAGTGCCAAAAATTTTTTTAAGCTACTGCAAGAGCCAACGCGCGTGGTTGGAGGCGTTTCGCAGAACCGAGCTGCTTGAGAGTGAGCTCAACACTCAGGATATTTTCGACTACCAGGCGCGGCCTACCACTCAAGGCTTATATCATGGTGTGATCGGCGACTTCCTCGAGAAAAGCGACGTCTTCATCGCGGTCATAGACAAGGAATACCCCAAGCGGAAGGAGACCCTTCGGGAGTTCCATATCGGGTACGAGCAATTCTTCCGAAATGGCAGTCCTATATCGGGAAAGGCCTTTGGGCTCATTTTTATCGATCAGGACGGCCTCAACTGGTTCGAGCAGAACCGGAACAGCGGACGCCATCAATTTCCCGAAGATGTCGCCTATCGAAAGATGTTCGACTATCAAGGACCGCGGTATCCCTACACAGAAAGAGATCGTCCCAACGGGGCCGTCATCGAGGCATTGCGCAATTTTCTGGCCGACGTGAGCTTTGCCCTCACGACGGATCAAGGCAGACCAATCGTCAAAGACAGACGGGTGCCAGTCGTCGTTCTGGGACACATCGTCAATCCTGCGCCACCAGCCATCGCCACTGCTCGGGACACTCTCAAGCAGCTGATGGAAACGCGGAAAGATTTGCCGCTAGAGAGCTTGGTCCTCTCTGACGACTGGTTGGATGCTTCCGACCACAGTCTGCTCGATCTTTCCGCGCGCGGGGCCATATTTATCCTTCCGGTTGATGAAATGCTGGCCCAACTGGTCGCCACCCAACCAACGATGCTTTTGGAGCAATTGCAGAACGCCGTTGGACCGCGTGGGAGTGTAGCCCGATCATCGCAATTCGATCCGAGCATGCTTGTTTATTGGATGCCATCCGGCATCGAGAGTGTGCTATTTCGGCGAAAATCGCAAAACACATGCGAAGGGCCCGGACCATACTTTCGAACCGGCTCTGCAGAAGCAATCCTCGAGTGGCTGGCATGCAGGATATTGCCAGACTATCCACCCCCGCCAATCCACTACGAGTCGGCGCCGCTTGATGATGCGATGCAGCAGTTCACCATTCGGTTGAAAGAGGCGCTCAATGGTATCTTTCGTCCGCCCGAACCCAACGTCCTCTCGTTTATCCCGGATGAAAAGCCGCTTAACGACGAGCTCAGTGAAATGGTGAAGGCCCGTGGTGGCATTTTCATCACTCATGCTATCGGAACCGAAGCAACCTCTCTTGATGTTCCCAGCGATCTCAAAAATAAAGTTTTAAGATATGCAGAGAAGCTCGGCCAATTTTGTTCGACCAATGGGCTAGAGCCGGAAAAAATTTATCGCGTTGCCCTGGTAAGGCAGCGAAACGATTTTTGGCGAGGGCGATGGTCAACGGATCTTGGAAGGGGTGATGCCCGTCTGCGTGGATGGCGCTTTCTTGGTATCCGTAAAAACGAAACGGGCCGTTTCGAAATGGACCAGGGTCGGATCGCTCAGTGCGTCGCAGAGATAAGAACGTTGTTTGAACCCGCGTGATGGGACGCTCGGGCTTATGACTGAACTGGCGGAAGAAAGGTCACGCGTTCGATCGCGCTTTACGGATCTGGTTGATACGTGGCGTGCGCCGCATGCGGCCTCCGAGGCTGAATCTGATCAGAACCTGCCGGTGCGTCCGTATCCCGGACTTCGCAGTTTCCTGCCATGCGAGTCTCAGCTATTTTTTGGCCGCTGCAACCAGGTGCAGGAGCTCCGCCGTCGATTCGTGGAGAGCAACGTGGTGCTCGTCATGGGCGGCTCGGGATCTGGTAAATCGTCGCTGGTGAAAGCCGGCCTGTTGCCAAGCCTAAAGACCGTCGCGCCGGTACCGAACCGCCTCGGGCGTTGGTATGTAGCCGAGTGTCGACCGCGGACGAGTCCGAGCGCGGAAGTTGTCGAAGCGCTGTGGCACGATGTGTGTGAGCCGCTGTTGAGCAACGATGTGGGTAGACAGGCCCTTGTCGCCGGTTTTGGCGATCACGCCATGGAGGGCGACCAAGCGGCGGCGGCCCGAGAGGCCGGTAGGGAGAAGTTTGGCGCGCTCGTGGAGAAGGGTGCACTAAGCGGGCGCAGGTCAACCCTTGACCCATACGGCATCAGCGAATTTGCAAATGTCGTGCTCGATACCATTGATGACCACCTGCTTGAGCACCTTAGGGCGGGCAATGCGAATCTTTTGATCTTCATTGACCAATTCGAGGAAATATTTGACGACAATAAGATTGATCCCGAAAGTCGTGACGCCGTATTTGCCCTGATAGATCTCGCTCGTCGGAATCGAGGCCAGGCATTATTTGTCATACTAACCATGCGTAGCGAAGCGCTGCATCGCTGCGCCGAGGACCCTCGGTTGGTTGACCTCGTGAACCAATCGTCCTTCCTGCTCGAATTGATAGATCAGCAAGAAGTGCCCGACGCGATCGTCGGGCCGGCCCGGACGGTTCTGCAAGCTTGGGGTATCCTTCCGTTCGAGGGCCGACGTTCAACCAGCACGTCGCCCTTTACTCCTTCTCTGGTCACGACGTTGAGTGAGGAGCTTACGCGTCTTCGCTCCAACCTTGGTCACAAACCAGACAGTCTGCCGCTCCTGCAGCACACTCTGGAGGCCATCTGGAGTCACGCGCTTGAGCGCTGGGCTGATCCTATCAGGGACGGCGTGGATGCCGGCGACCTGCGGGTTGAGCAAGTGGATTTCGATGCCGTCTGCAATCCGACCAGTCAAGAGGCGAGCCACGATGCTCAATTCCTACCCGGGGGACCATTCCGCCACTGCTTGAATATCCGCGCCGATGGATGCCGCGGGGCGGCTGCGAAAATTCTTGAGGGGATCCCCGGTGTTTCCCCGGAAATGGCGCAGCGTATCTTAGCAGCGGCTTTTTCCACACTGGCGCGTCGTGATGATCGCGGCAATTGGGTTCGCGAGTTCGCCGGTTCCGCCGATATGCTGGCAACGAGTGGAGTCGCGCAGGCGCGCGAACTCAAGGACACACACCTTATCGAGGCCCTGGGACCCTTCGTCGAGGCAGGGTACCTGCAGATGCGGCCTAGCGACCAGGAAGATCGATCGAACGAAATCGCAAGTAGCGAGTCGCAAACTGACCGCGCAAGAAATGGCACCGCCGAATATTGTGTTGGACATGAAGCTCTGATCCGGGGTTGGTCGTGGTGCGACGAGCAGTTGCGCAGATCGGAAAATTTGAGAAAGCTTCTTGGAAGACTTGACGTCGATCTCGCGGCACGGCGCAACAACGTTGCGTCGCCGCCAGCAGGAAGTCGCCGGCGGAATTGGTCCGCTTTTGGTGCGGGACTTTGGCGATGGCTGCTAGCCGAGCCGGAGAAGGAAGCCGATGCTCTGGTGGATCCAAGGCAAAGGGAGCAACTTCGGGATGGTCTACTCGGTGCGCAACCAGTCTACTCCAGAACATGGGCTTTGAATTGTCTGACGGCGCACCGTCGGGAAGTGAGCCGACGGCAGGAAGGGTCAATCGAGGGCACTGGATCCGAGACGCCGAAGACGAGCGTGTGGGCCACTGAGCCAGACGCGCTCGATGAGATTGTCGGGGTTATAAAGGACGCAATCCGCTTGCCTCGAGCCCGGTGGCGACTTCCATCGTGCATGCTGGCGGCAGCGCTATGTGGTTTAGTTCTATGCTTGGCATGGCTTAAGGCCGAGGCAGAGAAGACGGCGAGGTTGTCGACCGATCTGTCGTCCGCCGCGATGACGGCGACGCTTCTTATGAAGGAAGATAGGGCCGGCGACATCACGGCCGATCTAAAGGGCAAGTTTCTCGAGCCTGACAGTGCGCTCTTTTGGGCCGCTTATAAGCCGCTCAAGGGTCATCTATCCCTCCGTTCTCCGGCGGAGATACAGCGTGGTCGCGACCTTTTACGTCTTTCCGAGGCTCTTGTTGAGACATATGTTGACCAGGGGCAAGTCGATAACCTCGCGGCTATGAGCGCAGCGCAGGAGGACCTGGCCAGTGCATTTGCGTCTTCCGATGCGAATAGAGTTTCGCAACACGATCTATACAAGAGCAAGAAGAGTGAGGGTTGGGCGCAACGACTTAAGGGAAATCCGAAGGAGGCTCTTGGACATTTTGAGGCCTTCTTGGACGGTATGACAAAGTTAGTCGGAAATGGCCCTATATTTCGAAACGTCCCAACGGTGCCCGCTGAATGGTATAGGGACCTGGCGGATGCTTTGGAAGTGGTTGGCGATATGCGTGCCGCGACGGGTTTGGATGCTGATGCCTTGTCAGCATATGAGAAACTATTGGACCTTGCCGAGCGGCGGCGCGGTCTTTCTGGACTTAGCGGTGCGCAGTACTGGAACTGGAAAGCCGCTGTCGCCCATGAAAACGTCGGTGACATTTACCGTCAACAGGGTGACGTGAGCAAGGCGCTGTATCACTATCTAAAGTTTGAGAGCATAATGGACGGGATAGTTGGCGTTGACCCTTATAACATCGTCTGGGAACGTAGTGACGCGTTAAGCCATGAGCGGGTCGGCGACATGCGCCGGGCCCTTGCTGAGCAAACGGGCGACCCTGCTCAGGCAAGCAAAACGGATGAGTTCATTCGAGCGGAAGAGGAGTATCAAAACTTTTTAAATACTATAGAATCGACTCAGTCTCGTGACAGAAGAAACGCAGACCTTCGTCGACTTAAAGCGCAGGCTTTTGAGAGGAAGGGGGATCTGCTGGCTTTTCAGGCTCTCGAGGGGAACGAAGACCCATCTCTATTTAAAAGGAAAATAGCGGAGGCGCGGCGACAATACGAGCAGGAAGAGGACATCGCCGCGCAGCTCGTCGCCGCGCAGCCGAATAGCGGCGACTTCGGTCGTGATCTTTTGATTGTGAGAGAGAAAGAAGGCGATTTGTTGATTATCGAAGGCAAGCCCGCGGACGCGCGCAAGATATATGAAGACGTCGAGAAGAAACTGACCACCCCCAATCAGCATGACCGCGACAGGGTGCGAGATGCTCAGCTTGTCCATGAGCGCATCGCCGACGCTTATTGGCTGGAGGGTAACCGGGCTGACGCGATGAGAGAGTTTGATATTTGCTCAAAAGTGAAGTCAGAGGTGGTGTTTGATCCGAGAAATGGGCTTCTTTACGAAGAAAAAAATGATTTACTGGTGAAGAAGAGATTTGGCGAGCCCTCGAACGTTCAAGCCTATTGCGAGAAAAGGTTTAATCAAATCGCTTCGCTGGCAACGTATGTGATGCCTGCCGATGCTTGTGCGGGGCGACCTGACGGTCGGCAACCTTGTCGTTGACAAATTGCTTGCCACCAAAGCAAGCTGCCAACCGCGAAAATCGATGGCGGCCTGCAGCGAACGTGAGGTCGATCTGGACACTGGGTGGGCGAACGCGAACCGAAGCCCAAATCGCGGCTAGATGGCATTGGCGGCGATGTTGACCGTTAGCGCCAGCAGCGCGGCATTGAAAACAAACGACACCACCCCGTGAGCCACCACCAGCCGTCGAATGCGGCCGTCAGCGACCATGACGTCGGAGACCTGCGAGGTCATCCCGATCACGAAGGAGAAATACACGAAGTCCCA
>Ga0126371_10004655_pt1 | contig 12114 bp, 9 predicted proteins | sample PanSoiMetaPlot_4_FD_110145 | JGI IMG/M metagenome (GOLD analysis project Ga0126371, IMG submission 110145) | Tropical forest soil microbial communities from Panama - MetaG Plot_4 | ecosystem: Environmental > Terrestrial > Soil > Tropical forest > Bulk soil | place: Panama | collected 2016-02-17
CGTGCTAAGGTCACGAAGTCCCCGAAATGATGCGAGCGTTGGGGTCTCCGTGCGCTTCCGATGATCTCCCGCACACGATTCCTTATCACGGCGACCTTCGTTTGTCATCTGCTTCTCGCTCCGGAACTAGTAACCAGCCAGTTGCGTTCTGCGGATTCCCAGAATTCCATAGAAATTTCTTCGTCCCTATCCGACCCAAGTACTTCAAGGCGTGAAGGCGCCACCATCCTGGCGATCAATCAGGAAAAAGATGGTCCGATTTACAAATTGCGTGGCCAGGTCGAAGTTCGATACGGCACATACACTCTTCGTGCCGATGAGATGACCTACAACGACGACACGGGTGAGGCGGAAGGCGAAGGACACTTGTTGCTGGAAGGCGGACCGAACGATGAGCACATTGAGTCGAGTCACGGTTCCTACAATGTTCGATCGGATCGCGGCAAGTTTTATGACGTGGTCGGGACCATCGGAGTGAAGTTCATTGGCGGGAAGACCGTGCTGACTTCGGCGAGCCCATTCGCATTCACCGGGAAGATGGTGGAGAAGACCGGGCCCGATCACTTTATTGTGAACGATGGCTCGGTAACCACCTGCGAGCTTCCCAAGCCGAAGTGGAAGTTCGAGTCGCACAAAGTCATCGTCGATGTCGGGGGAAATGCGCAGGTCTATCGCAGCAGCTTCAGGATCCGCGGTGTGCCTGTCTTCTATTTTCCGTGGGCCGAATTTCCGACGGAGCGCGTCGCAAGAAAATCGGGCTTTCTGATTCCGAGCTTCGGGCGTTCATCAACCAACGGAACTTTGATCGGCGATTCGTACTACTGGGCGATCAACCGGAGCATGGATACCACGCTAGGGGCCGAGTATTACTCGCAGCGCGGATGGGCGCAGCGCGGCAACTTTCGTGCCCGGCCAAGCGACACTTCGTATGTAGCGTTGAATTATTTCGGAGTGATCGATCGCAAGCACCAAGGCGGCCAGGAAGTCGTATTGAACGGCGAGGGCCGGTTTCTGACGAATTTCCGAGCGGTATCGAATATCGATTACTTGAGTTCGTTCGTCTTTCGACTGGCGTTCAGCGAAACGTTCACGCAGGCGGTCAATTCGGAAGTCAAATCGCAGGCGTTTCTCAGTAACAACACCAACGGCTTCTCCTATAACGCGTTGGTACAGCGCTACCAGAACTTTGAAAGCACGACCGCGGGGGATGTCGTCACGATCCTGCACGCGCCGAGCGCCGAGGTATCGAGCGTTGATCGGAAGCTTTTAAATACACCGTTTTACTGGTCGTTGGATGTAGCAGCCGATGGACTCTCGCGCAGTGAGCCCGGTTTTCGCACGGCAGATCTAGTGGGCCGCCTCGATATCAACCCTTCCATCGCGATGCCTCTTTCTTGGCATGGATGGGCCATGCGCCCCGAACTATCGCTACGAAATACGGTTTACTCGCAGCAGCTGGGACAAGGGGGGACAGTAGGAACGGCGTTGAGTGACGTGATCAACCGCAAGGCACTTGAGGGTTCCGTGGATTTACGGCCGCCTTCCCTGTCGCGGATTTTTGAGAAGGAGGCCTGGGGACGAAAATGGAAACATGTCATCGAGCCGCACGCGACCTATCGCTATGTAACTGGGGTCAATAACTTCGCGAACATTCTTCGCTTCGACTCGCGCGACATTCTCAGCAATACCAACGAAGTCGAGTATGGAATTATTCAGCGCCTCTATGCAAAACGCACCTCGGATGAGCCAGAAAATTGCGGCGCGACAGGGATGTCGTCGTTGCGAATTGGCGCACCCGCGGATCAGCTTCAGCCCTGGGAGCGGATGTACAAACCCGAGAAGACGAATTGCCACGGTCCGCAGGCACGGGAGATCGTCACGTGGGAGATCGCGCAAAAATACTTCCTTGATCCCGACTTCGGTGGTGCGGTGGTGGATGGCCGGCGTAACGTGCTCAGCACGACCGCCGATTTTTCAGGCATAGCGTTCTTGACGGAGCCTCGCCACCTTTCTCCGCTGATCTCGCGCGTGCGGGCACAGACGAGTACCCAGACCGACGCCGAGTGGGACCTGGATTACGACTTCAAGGAGCATCGCGTCAACGCCAGCACGGCGCTGTTCAACTATCACTTCGGTGATTACACGATCGGCGGTGGCGATGCCTATGTGAAGGCCCTTCCGGGAATCACCAACACGACAACTCCGCAACAGGACTTCAACCAATTTCGCGTTCTGCTTGGTTATGGGCATCCCAACAAACGCGGCTTCAGCGGTGCGACCGCCTTTGGATTCGACGCGAACTTAGACTTCCTTCAATACGCGACCGTGCAGACAAGTTATAACTGGGACTGCTGCGGCATCAGCCTGGAATACCGGCGCTTTGCCTTGGGCGCCGTCCGCAACGAAAATCAGTTCCGATTCAGTTTCACGCTCGCCAACATCGGCGCGTTCGGGAACATCCGCAAGCAGGAGCAATTGTATTAGCGATTGCGCCGGCCAAGATGCTCGTTCCGTGAATTAACGCGCCGGAACAGGCACGCGAGCGATGCTAGTCTTTTGAAATGACTTTCGAACCATTTCAGCAATCTCTTTCCCGAGGACGCGCCACCCGCGGAACTCGATCGCGCTCTCGCCGGCCTCTGGTGGGATGCGAAGGGAGATTGGAACAAGGCGCACGAATCCGCACAGGAAGACGAGGGGGGCGCGGGATCCTGGGTGCATGCCTATCTGCATCGGAAAGAAGGAGACCCCTCCAACGCCGGTTATTGGTATCGCCGGGCCAGACGGAGTCCGTCGCGCGCTAAGCTGCAAGAGGAGTGGATGGAGATCGTACAGACATTGCTCGCAGCCTGAGGATGCCCCACAACCGGCGAGTGTTTTGGTACACCGTGCCCAAAGCCTTCCGCTCGTATTACCATAGCGAAATGTCTATTTCTCCTGAGCTCGCATCGCGGCAGGACGCGCTTCGAAGGCATATTTCGGCGCTCGGCCGTGTTTTGATTGCGTACTCCGGGGGTGTCGATTCTGCCTTCCTGGCTTGGGCGGCACACCAGGAATTGGGATCACAGATGCTGGCCGTAATCGCCGACTCGGCCAGCCTGGCTCGCACGCAGTTGGCGGATGCACTCGCGTTTGCCGAAGAAGAAGAGATTCCGCTGCAGGTGATCCAGACTTCGGAACTGGATCGTCCCGAATATGCTCGCAATGACGCATCCCGCTGTTTTCATTGCAAAGACGAGCTTTTCGACGTCATGGAGAAGTTCCGCGAGGAGCGGGGTTTTAGTTCCATTGCGTATGGCGTGAATGTCGACGATCAAGGAGACTTCCGGCCCGGTCAAGCCGCGGCTCGACAGCATCATGTCTCAGCACCGCTGCTCGAAGCGGGACTCACCAAACAAGACATTCGCGACTTAGCCCATGCTGCAGGGCTTCGCATATGGGACAAGCCGGCGGCGGCCTGCCTTTCGTCGCGAATCGAGTACGGGCGCCCAGTGACACGCGAGGCACTCAGTGTCGTTGAGCGTGGTGAAGATGCTGTTCGTGCTCTTGGTTTTCGTCAGTTCCGCGTCAGGCACCACGGGGATATCGTGCGAATCGAAGTCGACAAAGAAGAACTCCCGCGCGCGCTTGATCCTGCCATGGCTGCCGAGTTCACACGCCTTTTCAAGGACTTGGGATTTAAGTTTGTGACCCTCGATTTGGAAGGATTCCGCTCCGGCTCGATGAACACGCTGTTGCCGGCCGAGACCCTCAAACGGGCGGGCTGAGTCCCCGAGGGACACCTCCTTCCGATGCGCCCCATCGGCGGACCAGCTAAGTCGCTGTGAGATAATGTCTTTTCCGAGTCCTAATGCTAAGGCGGTTACTAGTGACGTTGCTGCAGCGCTCTTTTGTTTTCCTTCTACTTATCTGTTTAGGGTGCTCCGCACAGTCGGCGCCTTCCGACACGACCAAGGCAATCGAACGCCAAGTGCGCGCCTATTACAAGTTGCCCCCTGAGGTCGAGGTTGTGGTCGGACCTTTGAAGCCAAGTGACTTTCCGAACTACGATGCGCTGAAGTTGACGTTCAATCGCGGAACACGGAAAGACGATTACGATTTCCTGCTTTCGAAAGACCACAAGACTCTGATCCGGATGACCAAGATGGATCTCACCAAGGATCCGAATGCCGAGATCATGAAAAAGATGGACTTGAACGGCCGTCCGACGAAGGGCAACAAAGATGCGAAGGTAGTGGTCGTGAACTATGACGACTTCCAATGTCCGTTCTGTTCCCGCATGCACTCGACCCTGTTCCCTGAGATTTTCAAGGAATACGGCGATCGCGTTCTGTTTGTGTACAAAGACTACCCGCTGGCGGAGATTCACCCTTGGGCAATTCATGCGGCGGTTGACGCGAATTGTCTCGCCGCGCAGAACAACGATGCCTACTGGGAGCTGGCCGACTACCTGCACGCGAACCAACACGTGGTGAACTCCACCAAGGGACAGGAGGCGCAGTTCGATGCAATCGATCGAGCCACCCTTCTGGCCGGCCAGCAGCACAATGTCGATGTGGTCAAGCTGCACGCCTGCATCAAGGCACAGAATGATGACGCGGTAAAAGCTTCGCTTCACGAGGGCGACGCTTTGGGCGTAAATGCGACGCCCACAATGTTCATCAACGGAGAAGAGGTGGATGGCGCGCTACCCCTTGGCGAAGTCCGCGCCGTGCTTGACCGTGCCCTGACGAATACCGGAGTGCAACCTCCGACCCATGCCGAGGCTGCGCCGGCTCCGGTCGTAACGAATCCACCTGCAAAATGACATCGAACGTGTCAGTCGGATGATCCGCCGGAGGGGGATATTCGCGTTGAAACTCGATCCAGTCTTTTGCCGCCGGGCGTTGTGTGTTCTCGCCGCATCAGTTCTTGCGGCGCTTACAGGCTGCCAATCCAAACAACAGGGCGTGGATGTGATGGCGACGGTCGATGGCCGCAAGATTTTCCGCGCCGACGTTGAGAAGTACTATCAGAACCAGATCGCCGGAAATGAGCAGCAACCGGTAGGAGAGCAAGCGACCAACCTGCGCTTGAACATTCTCCGCGAACTGATCGACGACGAAATCCTCACACGCCGCGCGGAGAAACTTGGCTTGCTGGCGACCGACGAAGAGGTCGAGCGCAAGCTGAACGAAATCAAATCGCCTTACACGCAGGAACAGTTCGACGAGAAGATGAAAGAGAAGAAGATCACGCTGGACGATTTCAAGCGTGATCTGCGGCGATCATTGACGGTTGAGAAGGTTCTGAACAAGGAAGTCACCTCCAAAATCAACATTTCGGACCAGGACGTCAGCGACTACTACAACTCGCACAAGGGCGAATTCAACCTCATCGAACCGCAATATCACCTGGGTCAAATCTTCGTGACCCCGATGCCAAATCCGCAGGTGCACAACCTGAAGAACGACAAGGCGCAAAACGAGGTGGAAGCACGCAAGAAAATTCAGATGATCACGAATCGCCTGGACAGCGGCGATGATTTCGCAACTCTCGCCATGAATTATTCCGAGGACACGGAAACCTCCGGAAACGGTGGGGACCTCGGCTTCACACCGGAGTCGTCGCTTCAGCGAACCGACCCTGCCACGCGCGAGGTAGTGATGAAACTCAAGCCCGGACAGTACGGTCCGATCATCACGATTCAGGATCCAGTCGCAAAGCGCGCGGTCGGATTTCGCATTGTGAAGTTGATCGCGAAGGAACCCGCCGGGCAGCGGGAGTTCAACGATCCCCGCGTACAGCAAGCGATCCGGTCCCAACTACGCGACCGGCGCGAACAGCTGTTGAAGGCGGCGTACTACGAAATTCTTCGTGATTCCGCGAAGGTCAACAACTACTACGCCGAAGACATCCTGAAAAACACGGGAACGTCGAAGTAGAGCCGACTGCTCAAGAATCGAGGCAATCAACTGTGGGCGGTCTCTCTGTCGCTTTTACTCAGTCCCTGTCACTTCGGTTGCATTGACTTGCACTACCTTCGCGCCTACCATCGGCACCGACTAATGGCCACCCCTTCATGATCGGGACCACCATCTCGCATTACCACATCCTTGAAAAGATCGGCAGCGGCGGAATGGGAGTGGTGTATAAGGCGGAAGACACCGAGCTTGGACGCTTCGTTGCCCTTAAGTTCCTCTCCGATTTGGTGGCCAAACATCCGGCGATCCTTGAACGGTTCCGGCGCGAAGCACGGGCGGCATCGGCGCTGAACCATCCCAATATCTGCACGATTTATGAGATCAGCGAGGCGCAAGGGCGCCGCTTTATCGCCATGGAGTATCTCGAAGGGGACACGCTGCGAGAACGGCTGGCCAAGGGCGCATTCCAGCTCGACGGGCTTCTGCGCCTGGGAATCGAGATCGCCGATGCTCTCGAGGCAGCGCACAGTCATGGGATCGTGCATCGCGACATCAAACCGGCGAATCTGTTCGTGACCAAGCGTGGGCACGCCAAGATTCTCGACTTCGGCCTGGCGAAGCTGACCGCCGATGTAGCGCATGACCAGGAGACCGGGGACGATCTGCAGGAACTTCCAACGCAACCGCCTGAGCACCTGACCAGTCCGGGATCCTCTGTAGGAACAATGTCCTACATGTCACCGGAACAAGCGCTGGGCAAGCCTCTCGATCAGCGAACGGACTTGTTCTCGTTTGGAATCGTGCTTTACGAGATGTCGACGGGACAGTTGCCCTTTCGCGGGCAAACCTCGGCGGCGGCATTCGATTCGCTGCTGCACACCACTCCCGATTTGCCAATCGTCTTCGCGCCGGAGACATCGGCACGGCTTGGCGCCATTATTCGAAAGGCGCTCGAGAAAGATGTCGACCGCCGATATCAGACTGCTGCCGAGCTGCGCCAAGATCTAGAAGACCTGCGGCAGGCCGAAGGAGGCGGCCCTCAGTCTCGTTCCGGATCGACTTTCCGGTCAGGACTAAAACCGCTCACTCAGACTTCGAACAAGGGCCTGTGGTACACGCTGGGTTTCATTGGAGTTCTGATTCTGCTTGCCGCCGCATACTGGCTGCGCACGCCATCATCCCCACCGCTCGTGACCGGTTCGGTGCAGATCACGAACGACGGCTTCCCCAAACGCTCAATGGCGACGGATGGGACGCTGTTGTATTTTTCGGAGTACGCCGGCGGTCACTCGGTGCTGCGCGAAGTATCGACGTCGGGTGGGGACACGGCGGCGGTCCAGAGTCCGCTAGCTAACGCCGACATTTACGATTCATCGCTGCGCAACTCGCAACTGTTGGTGCGCGGATCGGCCGAAGGTTCGGAGACGGAATCTCCGATCTGGATCTTGCCCGTTCCTGCCGGCACTCCGCGACGCGTGGGAGACGTTCTTGCGCACGCAGCCGCATGGATGCCGGATGGGCAACACATCCTGTACGCAAATGGAAACGCGCTGCGAATCTGCAATCCGGATGGCACGGATTCGCGGGATTTCGCGAAGATTCAGGGAATTCCGTTCGGCCTGCGCTATTCGCGCGATGGCAGCCGCGTGCGCTTTTCAGTGCGCGACACAATCCAACACAGCGAGGCGATCTGGGAGATCACGGACCAAGGAAAGGATCCGCACCCCGTCCTGCCGAACTGGAACAAGCCGCCGCAAGAGAGCGCGGGGAACTGGACTCCGGATGGCCGCTATTTTGTCTTCCAGTCGACGCGCATCAATTCCCAAGACATCTGGGCGCTGCGAGATGGAAGCTCGCCGCTCAGCAAGGCGAGTACAGTACCGGCGCAGTTGACGGTCGGGCCACTGCTTTTTACGAATCCCACGCCGAGTGCGGACGGCAAGAAGATTTTCGTGATCGGACAGCAGCGCCGTTTCGATCTGGTTCGTTTCGAGGGACAAAGTGGACAGTCTTCTATCTTTCTTCCGGGAATTTCGGCGGGCGAGACCGATATTACTCGCGACGGCAAGACGATGGTCTACGTGACCCATCCGGAAGGTGCACTGTGGCGAAGCAATATTGACGGCAGTGCGCGCACCCAGCTGACTTTCGCTCCGATGCAGGTTCATATGCCGCGCTGGTCGCCCGACGGCACGCAGATTGTGTTTATGGGATCGACGCCGGGTCATCCGTGGAAGCTCTACCTGCTTGCGGCTGAAGGAGGCACGCCTCGCGAACTTAAGGACGGAGACCACAACCAGGGCGATCCTACATGGATGCCCGATGGAGCGTCAGTGATTTTCGGAGGGATGCCGTGGCTGGACTATGTGGTTTCACCCGGACCGAATATTCACATCTTGAATGTGGGCACCGGCCAATTGAAAGATGTTCCGGGATCGGAGGGCTTGTTCAGTCCAAGAAGTTCGCCCGACGGCCACTACATCGCGGCCCTTTCCTCTAACTCGACAAAACTTCTGTTGTATGACTTCGGCAAGAAGACATGGTCAACGCTCGCGACGTCGAAGTTCGCCTACGAGAACTGGAGCCGCGACGGCAAGTCTCTTTACGCGGAAGATTACCCGGAGAAGATCGACGACATCGTGCGCGTGCACGTCCCGGATGGCAAAATCGACCGCCTGTTCAGCCTGAAAGACGTTCCTCGCGGATTCGATCCCTGGGAGTTCTGGGTCGGGCTGACACCCGATGACTCGATCCTGCTGATGCGCGACCGGAGCACACAGGAGATTTACAGCCTGGAAGTGAAGTTCCCCTAGAGTGACTGTTCCCGGGATTCCAGGCCGACCTTCCTAGTCAAGACGGCAAACTATGACCAAACGCAATATCAGAGTCACACAATGGATTGGGATGACTCCAGCGGTTGCCGTGTGCACCGCGTGCGCTAAGGAGTTTAAAGTCTCCGTGCATGAGCTGCGGCAAGTGTCCGCGGCTCAGCAGAGCCTTCAAAAGCAGTTCTCGGAACACGCGTGCGGCACGACGAGTGACAAGACTTAGCTGGCGGCGTCTTACTCCACCACGGCCAGCACATCCCCGGCGTTGACTGCGGCGTTTTCACTGGCGACCAGTTTTCGGACTACGCCCTTTTTCGGCGACTTGATCTCGTTCTGCATCTTCATCGCTTCGACGACTACGACGCCTTGCCCTGCCTCGACGTCAGTGCCCTCCTGAACGAGGACACGAACAACTTTCCCCGGCATCGGTGCGACCAGTTTTCTGGGGCCTTTGCCGTCGTTGCCGCTGGCGCGGCTGCGCAAGCAACGCGGATCGCGCAACTGGGCTTCGTAGCGCCGACTGCCCACCCACAAATGCATATCAACGGGCGTGCGTTCACGCTTGATCTCGTATGCCTTGCCGCTGATGATTACAGAGAGCACATCGCGACGCGCCAGCACAGCGTCCACTGCAATGGCTTTTCCATCGAGACGGCACTCCCATCGTTCGTCGAGTCGATTCAACTCGAGGCGATAGTTCTTTCCGTCGATGGCGACGTCGTAGGTCATGATGCTGTCAGCGATCAGCTCTCAGTGGTCTGCAGTGCGTTCATTTTATGTTAATGCAACGCTTCTGATCGGGCTGCTTTCTTCCATGCGCTCGGACTGTGTTCGGAGCCAGTAGCGCCATTTGCTGTGCCAGTGCCCGGTGCCGCCGTTCCAGGCTCGAGAACGGTAAAAAGTCCTGCTGCAATCGCGGCGACCTCCGCGGACCTTCCGTCCGCAGCGACGGTCTCGGCAGGGTGCGCGAGCAAGCGATCGAGGAACCCGGTGTCGAGCCGACCAGTTTTGAAATCTTCGTCTTCCAGAATGCGCCGAAACAACGAGATGTTGGTCTTGATGCCGCCGACGAAGTACTCGTTCAAAGCCCGCCGCAACCGCGAGGCCGCCTGTTCGCGATCTGTGCCATAGCCGATGAGTTTCGCGAGGAGCGGATCGTAATCAATGGGCACGGTCCAGCCTTCGTACATTCCGCTATCGCGTCGGATCCCCGGCCCTGAAGGCAGCAGGAGCAGCGTGATCTTCCCCGGGCTTGGGAAAAAATTGTTATCGGGATCCTCGGCGTAAATGCGGCATTCGATAGCATGTCCGCGTATCAGCACGTCTTCCTGCTTAAACGGCAGCTTTTCACCCGCCGCAATGCGGATCTGCAGATGTACCAGATCGAGCCCCGTGGTCAGTTCCGTCACCGGATGCTCCACCTGCAGGCGTGTATTCATTTCAAGGAAGTAAAAGTTCTTTTCGTCATCGACCAGGAATTCGATCGTTCCGGCGTTGGTGTATCCCGCGGCTTGTGCGACACGAACCGCTACCTCTCCCATCCGCCGTCGCATGTTCGGGTCGACGATTGGCGACGGGGCCTCTTCCAGTACCTTCTGATGCCGCCGCTGAATCGAACACTCGCGTTCGCCCAAGTAGACCGTGCTGCCGTGTTCATCGGCGAGCACCTGCATCTCAATGTGGCGTGGATTGATGATGGCCTTCTCGAGATAAACCTCGTTGTCGCCGAACGCGCGTTGCGCCTCGCTCTGAGCGCTTTCGAGCGCGGATTTAAGTTCCTCCGGCGTGTGCACCAAGCGCATGCCCTTACCGCCGCCACCTGCTGCCGCCTTCAGCATCACTGGGTACCCAATCTTCTCGGCGACACTTTTCGCCTCGGCGACGGATTCGAGCCCGCGAGACGTCCCGGGTACGAAGGGCACGCCCGCTTTGTCCATGTTCTGCCGGGCGCGTGTCTTCGATCCCATCATCTCCATTGCCGCGGCGGTCGGACCAATGAACTTGATCCCGGCTTCCGCGCACGCGTGGGCAAAGCGCGAGTTTTCCGAAAGAAACCCGTACCCGGGATGAATGGCCTCGGCTCCACTCCGCTTCGCGGCGGCAATAATCTTGGGAATATTCAGGTAGGACTCGGCGGCGGCGGCCGGACCGAGGTGGTAGGCTTCGTCCGCTTTGCGTACGTGAAGCGAGGCCCGGTCGACATCTGAGTAGACCGCCACCGATTGAATGCCTAGCTCGCGGCACGCGCGAATGACGCGGACGGCGATTTCCCCCCGATTGGCGATCAGGATCTTCTTGAACATGGCTCTGCCGATGACGCGATGCCGATGGTCATTTTACTGGAGCCAACAGGTGTGCGCGCAGTGACGGCAAGCCGTGGCGGAAACCGATGGGCGAGAAGTTCATCGAGTTTGAAACAATGAAAAACCCCTTCCGAGGAAGGGGCTTTTCGTTCCTGAGGAGACAGGCTACTTCTGATCACCCATCGTGATGCCAGTGGCGCCGGGCTGCTTTTCAGCTTTCGCCTTCTTGACGGCCAGCGTCTTGTCGACCCAATCGTCAGCCGTTTTTAGATCTGCGGCGCGCGCGGCCGGATCCTCGCATTGCACGTCGGCGCGTTCACGGTACATCAGGTTCATGTACGCCATCGCATCATCGTAATCAGGACGCAGCTGCAATGCCTTATTCAGGTTGTCGATACCTTCCTGAATATTGGTCATGTTCTTGTCTTTGAGCGAAGCGCAGACCTTCTTGTCCTTCAGCGGCTCTTCTGGCTTCAATCCCAGTTTTGCTCGCTCTTCCATGCGCGGTTGGTAGGTCTGCGTCCAGTCGATGACCGCGACTGAGTAGTAAGGCTCGGGGTCGTTCGGATCCAACTCCGTGGCCTTGCGATAGAACTCTTTCGCCTTATCGAACTGTTTCATCTGCAGGTACAGGTAGGCGATTCCTTTGACGCTGTTTACGTTTTTCGGGTCGGCGTTGAGCACGGCCTTGTATTGATCGATAGCCTGTTCGGCAAACTTGTTGTTATCGGGAGCGTCCGCGCCAGGAATGTACTGCTGAGCAAAAGCCGTTGCCAAGTACAAGCGGGCATTGATGAGGGTCGGATCCAGATCGACCGCCTGCTTAAAATGCTCGATGGCTTCTTCGTACTTGGCGTTCTTGTACGATTGGACGCCCTTGTTGAGCTGGTCGCGTGCGCGCAGTTTGGCGCAGCCCGTGGCAGACAACAGCAATGTTCCCGCTGCTACCAGTACCAACACTCGAAGGCTGGTTTTCATTGCCTTATGAATCTCCCTTACCAGGAATCATGGGACCTTACCACTGTGAAGAGGATTGCGCAAATCCTGAACGCACCGCGGCCCAGACGACATCGCCTGGGC
>Ga0126371_10004656_pt1 | contig 12113 bp, 10 predicted proteins | sample PanSoiMetaPlot_4_FD_110145 | JGI IMG/M metagenome (GOLD analysis project Ga0126371, IMG submission 110145) | Tropical forest soil microbial communities from Panama - MetaG Plot_4 | ecosystem: Environmental > Terrestrial > Soil > Tropical forest > Bulk soil | place: Panama | collected 2016-02-17
ACCCGCGGTGCGACAAGAAACCGGGCGCCAATGAAAATGATGCCTGCGCCTAGCAGCCCGGATAGCCCGTAACCGATCTTCGTCAGCGCCATCGTGGTCCCACATCCTCTTTTCTGTCGCACCGCGCAGGACGCGGCTTGCTCTCGGCCGGGTTGACGTGCGACATGGGGCTACGTCCCGCCGGTAAGCGATCGCAGCTCACCTGGCTGACGTGCCGGTCCGGCAGTGAATGGTCCGGCCGCTGGTAGTGGCGCACCGGTATCTTCCGTACCCCGCCGGGAAAGGATCAAGCGAGGCCGATCCGTCAAGGATCGCGGGCCTACGGTGCTCGTCGGTGATCTCCAGTGGGCCGACCTGGCAACGCTGACCATCCCGGAGAAGCTGGCCGTCACAGCCGCGCCGAATCGGCCCCGGCAGACTGCTTGGTCTGGTGACCGGTATACAGGGTGGGCAACCAGGTCAACAGCCTGCACCAGGGATCGCTACCGAATTCATTGCCGACGGTAACGTCGGTTAATTGGCGAGTGCCCGAGGCGTAAACAAGTCTTCATGCCGGGGGCTCCTGCGGGTCCCGAGTCTCTTCGGCTTGTACGATGCGCACCCGGTGCAGAGCCGGTGCCGAGATCCACGCCAAGCTGACTGAGGCGTACTAAGCCCGGATAAGGCAGTTTCAGGCTCGGCTAAGACCTATCTCAGCAGGCCAAATAGGGAATTCCTCCGATGTGCCAAGGAGGGGCTTACGGCGAAACTCAATGGTGACCGGCCAGCAGATGGCTGGAAACCGAGGAGGAACGATGAACCACAACCTGACGCAGGGCATACCGGGTCCACTGGCTCGCATCGGTCGGCGGATCGCCGCTATCGTCGCCGAGTGCAACTACGCCCAGACCCGGCTGATCGACCCGCAGCACACTCCGGCGCATTTCTGACCCGAGGGAGCTAGCGCCCGACGCCAGGCCGAATTCCCCATCTGGATCTCGAATCCGCTGCTGCACGAACCAGCGTGGCTTTCCGCAACGGTTCTCTGACCCTGGCCGGGCTTGCTGCGGCTGCCGCACGTGGTAACCGACAGAGGGCCAGAGAATCGGTGAAATGCGGTCGGCGGCGCCGGGAGCCGGGCGGACCGCAGTTAAGCCGGCTCAGCCGTGCTCCAGCGTGCACCACGGCCGCCTGAACCAAAAACAGTGAGCGGCCAGTGACGAAAGGACGATGGGAGTGAGCAACACCGACCGGGCACACCAAAACAGCGAATACGTGCGCAGGCTGCTGAAGAAGAAGTCGCCCGAATTCGCTGCCCTCCTAGAGCGGGCCGTATGGGAACTGACGTGCACATGCGACGCGCCATCGGCGGAATCGCCGGCGTTCGAGCTACCGAGCCGGCAACTGCCAGGTTTGCAAGAACCAGGCGGCATGCCACAGCTCGACTGTGTTCGAAGCACTCCATCGGGCCGTCAGCAGGCGCCACCATCTGCTATCGGCGGACAGCATCGTAGATGGCCTGCCCGTAGGCGGCGCTCCGGTCGGAGCCGATGATTCCCGGTGCCATCTTGTTCATCATGTAGGAGATCGTCATGCGACGGCCGGCGTCCATGATGATCATGGAGCCGCCCCAGCCTCCCCACAAGCAGATTCGCTCATCGGGGATCCATGGCAGCAGTTCCGGCATGGGCAGCCCGTAGCCGATTCCCCACCTCAGCGGCACGCCGAGCACCAGATCGACGCCGTGGAGCTGCTCACGGAAGATCAAGTCGATGGTCTGCTGGCGGAGCAGGCGAACCCCGTCGACCTCGCCGCCCCGCGAGACCACCGACATGATCCGCGCCACCGAACGGGCGTTCCCGTGGCCGTTCGCGGCGCCGATGTCGGCCAGCCGCCAGCCGGGCGTGTTGGCAGCCTCGGCCTGAACGGCCGGGCCAGTCAGCGTCCTGACGGCCGGGCTGTCCGGACCGAGCGCCTCTAGGTCGAACGGCAGCGGCGGCGGCGGGACCACATCAGCGATCCGCGCCCAGTCGCCCTCGGCGGCGCCGATCTGGAAGTCGGCGCCCAGCGGCCCGGCGATCTCCTCGGCGACGAACTGCCTGAGCGGCTTGCCGCTGACCCGCCGCACCAGCTCGCCGACCAGGTGCCCGTAGTTGAGCGCGTGGTAGCCCGACGCGGTGCCCGGCTCCCACCACGGCGCCTGGGCCGCCATCCGGGAAGTCGCCTTCTGCCAGTCGTAGAGGTCCTCCACCACGGCCGGCTGGTCCAGCCCGGAAACACCGGAGGAGTGCGACATCAGCTCGCGGACCAGGACGCCCTGCTTGCCGTTGGCGGCGAACTCCGGCCAGTACGCCGCGACGGGTGCGTCCACGTCCAGCTCGCCACGGTCGGCCAGCATCAGCGCGGCCAGGCTGGTCACCGTCTTGGTGGAGGACCAGACATTGGTGATGGTGTGCTCCGACCACGGAACTGCCCGCGCCTGGTCGCAAAAGCCGCCCCACATGTCGACGACGATCTCACCGTCAATATCCACGACCAGCGACGCGCCCAGTTCCTCACCTGAGTCCAGGTTCCGCGCCAGCGTGCGGCGCACCGCCTCGAACCGCCCCTGACACGTGCCATGCACGTCCGCCACAGCCGTCTCCCTCCCCATTTGAAGGCCAGCGACCTCATCAGGGCGAATAACCGCCATGGCCAGACCATAATGCCTCGCGCCACCGCGCGACAGACCCGGCGGCGACGCGTACAGGTAACGAGAGTTGCCCGCAGAAGATCCGGATCTGCGGGCAACTAACCGCAGAAAGCGAGTGGGACAGATCGGCGGGACGGCAGGCCGATGAGGGGGCTTTGCAGGTGATAAGCGGGTTAGGAGTAGAGCGGGCCCGCGAGGTATTTCAGGCCACTGTCGACCTGGATGGTGACAACGCGGTGGCCGGAGCCGAGCCGGCGGGCGATGCGCAGGGCGGCGGCGATGTTGGCCCCGGTAGAGGGGCCGGAGAACACCCCTTCGGTGCGGGCGGCCCGGCGTGCGGTCTCGAATGCCTGGGCTTCGGGGATGGCGACGACTTCGTCGTAGTCGGCAGGGTGCAGCTGGGGTGGCCGGTGGCCGATGCCGCCGCCCTCGATGTGATGCGTCCCCGGTGGCCCGCCGGACAGCACCGCCGATTCGGCAGGCTCAACAACGACGCGATGCACTTGCGGCAGTGCGGCGGACAGCGCGCGGCTGACCCCCAGGAAACAGCCGGCGGTGCCGACGTAGCTGCAGAAGACGCTGATTGCGGGCGGGCCGGAGAGCTGATCGAGCAGTTCGTCACCGAGACGGCGGTAGCCGTCCACCATGTCGCTGTTATGGAACTGGTCGGTGGCGAACGCGCCTGTCTGTGCCGCGATCTGGGCTGCCCTGCGCATCATTGATGGGATCAGATCGGGGGTGATGCCGTCAGGACTCGGTATTAGCTCGACCTCGGCACCAAACGCGCGCATCGTGCGGATCTTCTCGTCCGCGAACGCATCGGAGGACACGATCCGCAACGGGTACCCCTTCACTGCGCAGACGAACGCCAGGGACGAGCCCGTGCTTCCGCCGGTGTACTCGACCACCAGCTGCCCCGGCCGCAAGCGGCCGTCCGCCTCAGCGGCCTCGATCATCGCCAGGGCCATCCGGTCCTTGTACGAGCCGGTGGGGTTGGCCGCCTCCATCTTCACCCACACCTCGGCGCAATCCTCATCCGCCAGCTGCGCCAGCCGGACGACGGGCGTAGCGCCGATAGCAGAAAGCCCCCCGGACCGGTCCACCTGCAACCTCCATCCAGCGTGCACCGCAGCAGCCAGCTACCCAGACCAGCCAGCTGGTTGCGAACGCTGTCGCCGACCGCAGACCTTGCCACCGATGTTGATCAGCACGGGCACCGTAACACAAACTCGCAGAGCGTCGGCATACGCAGATTATCCAGATCGGGATGGCCGTCGCCGTGATCTGAACGCGTCAACGTCAGAACCGAACGGCGGTCGCTCGCCGTCGGGATGGGTCGGCACGGCACGCCGGCTAACGAGTGCCGCCGAGGAAATCCTCGACGTCAGCGGCGAACTCCGCGTGGTGCTGGAACAGGAACCCGTGTGCCGAGTCGGGGTAGATCTTCACCCGTGACTGCGGGATCAGGCCCGCAAGCAGGTAGGAGTAGTGCGGCAGGATCATCGGGTCGCTGTCGCCGTTCGCCACGAATACCGGGATCGATAGGCAACTGAGCCGCTGGAGCTGCGGGTGGTCCGAGATCCCCCACGTGCATACCGCGTCGTACTGCGCCTCGCGAGTCGCCCAGGTTGTCGCTGTGTCGCGGTTCTCGGTCCGGGCGTACATGCGCTGCAGGGCTCCCTTGCCGGCCTGCAAGCTTGACGACGATCGGGCGAAGAAGACGCTGAGGTACTCCTCGGGGCTGGTCTGGGGGGTGCCGACGGCGCCGATGACCTCTGGCGCCCAGCCATGCATGCCGGCGGCACCCTTCGGCGCTGACGACGCGAGGATCAGTCTTCGCACGATGGCCGGCCTGGTCAGCGCGATCTGCTGCGCGACAAAGCTACCGATGGAGAATCCCAGGAGATCAACCTGGCCGAAATCCATGGCGGCGATGAAGGCGATGGCATCGTATGCCATCTGCTCGACGGTGTTCGGTGTTGTCCCGCTGGAGCCGCCCACTCCTGCGTTGTCGAACGTGATGACCCGCCGGGCCGATGCCAGCGCGTCGATCAGCGCGGGATCCCAGCTGTCGAGGTTTCCGCGGAAATGCTGGAGCAGGACCAGCGGCAGGCCACCCGCGGCGCCGCCGCCACCGGTGTCGCGGTACGCGTAGTCGATGCCGTTCGCGGCCCTGACCGTCTTGTTCGCCAGCCCGGAGTATGGGCCGTCCCCCTGTGCCATGTGACTACCTTCCTGTTCGGGTTGCTTTTCAGGAGTCCTCCCACCTGCTCGCGAACCGGTCGCGCCGGTCGGCTGCGCCACATACCAGGCTAGGGTGCGCTGCTCATCGGGAAGCTGGGTGGGTGGACGGGTACGTGGGGCGTCTGCAGATCGGCGGACCGATGCCGCGCTCGTAGGCTGGGGAAGACCGCCCGTGCGCGCGTGTGCGCAGCTCACGCCACTGGAGGCAGCATGAACATGGCGACCGCGCTGGCTGAGCTTGGCGTCACGGAGGGCACGCTCGGCGCAGACACGAAGGAACGGCTCGACCGCGACGGATACGTGCCGCTCCCCGGTGTCCTGTCGGACGAGCAGGTGACGAGGATGCGAGTCAGGCTGGCCGAGTTGATGGCGGCCGAGGGCGACCGTGCCGGCATCGAGGTGCATCAGGAGACGGGGACCGACCGGCTCGCCGATCTCGTCAACAAGGCCCCGGTCTTCGAGGTCTGCTTCACCGATCCGCGCGTGCTGGCCTGTATCGCACACGTGCTGGGCGAATTCAAGCTCTCCTCACTCAACAGCCGCGCTGCCCTGCCTGGCCATGGCCACCAGGCACTGCACGCCGAGGGGGGCCCCGTCGGCCCCGGTCCCTACCAGGTGTGCAACTCGATCTGGCTGCTGGACGATTTCACCGTGGACAACGGCGCCACCCGGGTGGTGCCCGGCTCGCACCGGCTCACCGTATCCGTGCGTGACGTCCTCGCCGATCCGGCGGCCGCGCATCCTGATGAGGTCAAGCTCACCGCCCCGGCCGGCACGGTTGTCGTCTTCAACAGCCACCTATGGCATGGTGGCACCATCAACCGGACGAGCCGGCCGCGCCGCGCAGTGCACTCTTACTTCACCCTCCGTGGCAACCGCCAGCAGCTCGACCAGCAGAAGTACGTGCGTGCGGAGACGCTCGCAAGGCTCAGCCCGGCCGCCCGGTTCATTCTGGACGTCTAGCACCGGTCGGCGAATATGAGCAGGCAGGCCCCTTCCGCAACCTTCTTCGGCGGACGTAGGTTCGTGTAATGAGCGAGCCGGCTGTTGTTGCCAGATCAGAGCAGGCCGGGCGGTCTGGGAGGGCCGCCGGTCCAGCCCGGCGCTGGTGGATTCTCGGCGTGGTCGGGCTGGCCCAGCTGATGGTCATCCTGGACGCCACGATCGTCAACATCGCACTGCCCTCGGCGCAGCATGACCTGGGGTTTTCCAACGCTGACCGACAATGGGTGGTGACCGCGTACTCCCTGGCGTTCGGCGGCCTCCTGCTGCTCGGGGGCCGGCTGTCGGATCTGGTCGGCCGGCGGCGAATGCTGATCATCGGCCTGGTGGGCTTCGCAGCGGCCTCGGCGCTTGGCGGCGCGGCGACCGGCTTTGCGATGCTGGTGATAGGACGCGGCGCCCAGGGGGCGTTCGGCGCGATGCTGGCCCCGGCGGCGCTGTCCACACTGACCGTGACGTTCACCGACCCCGCCGAGCGCGGCAAGGCGTTCGGCGTCTACGGCGCCATCGCGGGGGCGGGCGGGGCGGTGGGGCTGCTGCTTGGCGGCTTGCTGACTGAGTACTTGTCGTGGCGGTGGTGCCTGTATGTCAACGTCCTGCTGGCGGTCGTCGCGGTTACTGGCGCGGTTCGGCTGCTAGAGACCCAACCCCGTGATCCGAGCGTGCACATCGACTGGCCGGGAACGATCCTGGTCGTAGCCGGACTGGTATCTCTCGTCTACGGGCTGTCCGAGGCCGACACCGCGGGCTGGGGCGCGCCGGCGACCCTGGCGCTGCTGTTGGCCGGGGTTGTCTTGCTGGCCGTGTTCGTGCTGGTCGAGCGCCGAGTCCAGCATCCGCTGCTGCCGCTGCGGATCGTCCTGAACCGGTTCCGCGGCGGCGCGTACCTGGCCATCGGGCTGTCGGCTATAGGCATATTCGGGATCTTCCTGTTCTTGACCTACTACCTGCAGCTGACCCTGGCCTACTCCCCGGTCAGGGCTGGCCTGGCCTTCCTGCCGATGATCGCGGCGATCATCCTGGCGTCCACGACGTCCAGCGGGGTGCTGATGCCGCGGACCGGACCCCGGCCGCTGATCACGGCCGGCTTGCTCATCACGGCGGGGGGCCTCAGCCTGCTGGCCGCGCAGCTGGGCCTGCATACCAGCTACCCAGCCTGGATTCTGCCTTCCCTGGTCCTGACCGGCCTGGGCCTGGGCCTGGTGTTCGGCTGCGCGCTGAACGCCGCGACCTACGGCACCGGCGCCGCGGACGCGGGCGTCGCTTCGGCCCTGGTCAACACCAACCAGCAGGTCGGCGGCTCGATCGGGACCGCGCTGCTGAACACGCTCGCCGCCAGCGCCCTGACCAGCTACGTGGTGGCCCACGGCCACAGCCCGCTGGACCTGGCCCAAGCGGCGGTGCACAGCTACGTCGTCGGGTTCTGGGTGTCAGCCGCGATCCTGGCCGGCTCCGCAGTCGTGTGCGGGCTGGTGCTGCCCTCCGGCACCCTGTCACAGACTGTCGGCCCGGCAACCCCGCCCGCCGCGCGACCAAGGCAGGAGATGAGCGCCAGTGACGCCCGAGCAGTCTGACCACCGTACCCCGACCACCGCTAGCCCGCCCGATCCCGCTGTTCTCCCGCCCGACCGCTCCGCCGACCAGTCCGGGCCCGCTGTACGGCTGATCACCGTATCGGCGCCCTACGGCGCCGGCGGCAGCGTCGTTGCCCCGGCCCTGGCCGACCGGTTCGGCCTGCCCTTCCTGCAGCGCGTCACCACCTCGCAGGGCCACATCGCGACGCCCGGGCCATGCGAAGAGCAACTGACGGCGGAGGAGGTCAAGGCCACTCCGGTGCACCGGCTGATGGCTCATTTCACCCAGGCGATGCCGGCCGGGCCCACCCAGTCGCCGCCGTCCACCCACCACCAGGATGAGCACCTGCGCGGCAACGGTGAGGCCGGGATCCACCGCCTGCTGGAAGTCGGCGGCGGCGTGATCCTCGGCCGGGCGGCAGCGGTCGTGCTCGGCAAGGGCCGAGGCTTTCACGTCCGGCTGTACGGTCCGGCCGAGCGCCGAATCGTCCAAGGAGCCGCGATCGAGGGCATCGGGGAAGAACAGGCCCGTGAGCGCCTGCGGGCAGCGGACAGGGCCCGCACCGCCTACGTCCGCCGGCTATACCGATGCGACCCGGACGACGCATCCCTCTACCACCTGGTCATCGACTCCACCGCGATACCGCTAGACACCGTTATCGAGCTCATCGTCACCGCTGCCCGCGCCCACGGGGCACCCGTCCCAGAGCGCAGCAAAACTCACTAGGCACTCCGTCACCGGCGCAAGTGAGGGGGCGGCTGCTCCGGGGGAGTCAGACCTCCTCGAAGCTCGGGTCGCGCTTTTCGAAGCGCGCTGTGACCGCCTCGACCTGGTTCGGGCTCCCGATCAGTGCATGGATCTCTTCCTGCTCGGCCGCGAAACCCGAGGCCAGATCGGTCCGCCCGGCGAGGTTGAGCAGCCGCTTGGCCGCCCGGATCGCGTGCGGGCTGCGCCCGGCGATCTCGGTTGCCATGGCCAGAGCCGCGGCGAGCGGATCGGGGTCGGTGCGGGTCGCCAGCCCGATCCGCACGGCTTCCTGGCCGCTGACGATCCGCGCGGTATAAGTCAGCTCCTTGGCGACATCGCGCCCCACCAGCTCGGGCAGCAGCTGGGTGCCGGTCATGTCCGGGATAAGGCCCCACGCCACCTCGAACACCGACAGCCTGGCATCGGGGGTGACAATCCGGATGTCGGCCCCGAGCGCGATCTGCAGGCCGCCGCCCAGCGCGTTGCCGCGCAGCGCCGCGATGACCGGCACCGGGAGCTCGGCCCAGACGTAGGCCGCCCGCTGGCCGGTCGCCTTCGCCGGCCCGTGCGACGGCGGGAGCTGAGCGGTCGCCGACAGCCGCTCGCCCGCGCGCATCGCCTGGAACGAGCCGAAGTCCAGCCCAGCGCAGAAATCGGGTCCCTCACCAGACAACACGACCGCGCGCAGTCCCGGCCGAGTCTTCAGGCGCTCGCCGACTGCCACGAGCGCCTCGAACATTGCCGGGTCGAGCGCGTTGCGCTTCTCAGGCCGGCTCAACCGGACGTCAGCCACCCCACCGCTAACGGCAACAGTCACCCGCCCAGCGGCGTCCGCCGTCATGTCGCTCATCGGTTCGGTGCTCCGTCCGCCAGATGTCATCCCGGCAGCGACGTTAGCCGACATTCATGCCTGGCAGACACCCGGCGGCGCTGTCGATCATGGGCACGGGTAGAACACCCTGCCGTCCAGGTCGGCGTCGAACTTCACCGCGGCGAAACCATGCGGCGGGGAGTACACGGCGTGGCAGAACGTGCTGAACTCGCGTGGCGGCGGGCACCGCTGGCCGGGATTGCACAAGTAGCCGTCTTCCACGTATTCGGCCTCGCCGACCCACTTTCCTGTCGGCTGCTCGCGGGTCACGTCGGCGGTGAAGTCGTCCCATCCGCACGGGGTGCCGCCGCTGCGAGAGGTGCAGGTAATCCCGTATTGCCGACTGCCCTGGAACTGAGAGGCAAAGCAAGCGTGGCCCACGTAGCACTCCTCGACCACGGCCCCGTCTGCGTACTGGCGTCCCCACCAGGCCAGGTACGGCGAGTTCTTCCACAGTCCCGTCATGCCGTAACGGTGTACCTCGTTGAAGGCGTACGCGAGGAAGTTCTCCGCGTCGCCCGGCGTGAGCCGGAAACCCGTGGTGGACGGCGGGTCGAAGCTGTCGATGTCGTCAAGTTCAACAGCGTCGAAGCCGTTCCGTGCGCACATCGCGATCCGCTCGGTGAGCATGGGCTTAAGCGCGTCCAGTTGCCGCAGGTCGACCCACCGCTCTTCGGGGAAGCCGAAGTACACGTTGCCGAGCGTGGCGGCGGGGAAGTACCCGCCCGGGCTCGCGTCCGGACGGTAGTCCTCCCAGGCCAGGTCCAGGTAGCAGACCGTGCGCGGATGCGGGAGGGTGCTCGCCTGCCAGGTTGTCTTGATGGTTCGAACATCGGCCCGCGTGGTCAGGAAGCCGTCGATGTCGTAGATGTCCACGGCCCGCCGTCCGGTCCGCTCAAGCGGCGTGACCCGGCCGATCTGCCAGTCCCACCGCATCGGACGATGATCGCTGCCCAGGTGCGGCGGGTACCAGCACCCGCCGGGCGCGGATCGCCTGCATGGTGCCGGGGGCGGCAGCGGAACGACCCGCCAGTTGAACCGTATCTCGGTGGCGCCGGCCCGGTTGGCCGTGCGTACCACCACGTGGTGCCGCCCAACCGGGAGGTGGCCGGTATAGAACACACGACTGGCCGCCATCGCACGCCACCGGCCCCGGTCGATCCGGTACCACTGCGCGGTCTTGCCATCTGCGGGGTTCTCATGGGGAGCGGCGACCTGGAAGTACTCCTCGGCGGAGGCGGTACGCGCCTGCGGTGTGCCGTCGACGAACGCGCTCGCCGGCGGCCGGTGCCGCGGGTAGGAGCGCACGGCCGTTGTGGCCAGCCGGCTGACAGAGCGGCTGATGACCTGGAACGTGAACGTTGACCGCTGAGTCTCCACGACCTCGGTGGCGGTTTCCGTGACCCGCAGCAGCCTGCCGGTGTCCGTGTGGCCGACGACATAGCCGCGCGCCGCGAACGGCGTAGCGGTCGAGTCCGCGCCTGCTGTGCAGTGCAGGCCGCCCGCCGCGCAGCTTTGCCAGGAGTAACCCACCTCGAAGCTGAGCAGCGTCATCCCGCCTGGTAGCCGAGGCACACGCCATCGCACACCGGTGGCGTAAACGGCGGCGCCGTCCCTGAGCACGCCAGCGATGCGCAGCGTTCCCGTGCGCGCCGGCGGCGGCACTGCCGGTGCCGCGCTGGCCGCCGGGGCGGTCGCCGCGCTGGCTGCCGGGACTGTCGCGGACGCCCCGCTGGAAGCGCTCACGGTGAGCGACGCGAGGGTGATTGCCGCCGCGAGCAGTGCGACGCGGGACAGCCGGATGGCCCGGCGATCAGCCGAGCAGTGCCGCGGGAAGCATTTCACGGTGCGCCTCGAGCAAGTCGTCGCACATCTGGACTATTTGGCTGGTAGTTAGCGTGGCAGCCGTGTTCGGATCGAGCAGAGCCGCCTGGTAGACATGCGCGCGGGACTCCTCAAGCGCGGCTCGGACGGTCAGCTCCACCACGTTGAGGAACGTCCGGTTCAGCGCGGCGAGCTGTGGCGGCAGCGCTCCCACGGGTACGGGCTTGGCGCCGCCCGGCCCGACCAGGCATGGCACCTCGACGCAGCACTCGTCGGGCAGGCTCGAGATAAGGCCGCCGTTGCGGATGTTGACGTGCAGTTCGCGCTCGGTCCCGGTCTCAAGCGCGTGGATGAACAGCGACGCAAGCTCGTTCGTCGGCTCTAGGTCGAGCGGATCGTCCGCCGCAAGGTCGCGCTTGAGTGCGTCCAGCTCGAGGAGATTCTCCTCGGACCGGGCCAGGTAATCGCCCACGAAAATGCGGAATCGCGCCACCTGGTCCGGGTGGCGCATGAACCATGGCACGTACTCGGCGGAGTGCTCGCTCGACTCGGTCGGGAAGTACCCGAATCTGCGGAAGATCTCCACCCGGACCCGGCGCTGCAGGTCCGGCCTGGACTCGATTATCTCGGCCAGCCGGGGATACAGGGATTCGCCGTCCTGCTCGAAACGGAGCACGAAGGCCTGATGGTTGAAGCCCGCGGTGAGGAAGCGAACCCGATCCGGGTCGGCGCCGACCAGCCCGGTCAGGAACGACTGCGTATCCCGGACCGAGTGGCACAGGCCGAACACGCGGGTGAACCCGGTTCCCTCGTACACCGCCCAGGGCAGCATGGCCATCGGGTTGCTGTAGCTGAGCAGGTAGGCGTCCGGGCACGCGTCCAGCATCTCGCGGGCAAGGTGCACCACCACGGGGATGGTTCGCAGGCCGCGGAAGATCCCCCCGATGCCGAGCGTGTCCCCGATCGTCTGCCGGACCCCGTACCTGGCGGGGATGTCGAAGTCGCTGCGGGTGGCCGCGTACCCGCCGACCTGCACCTCGTTGATCACGTACCGTGCACCCGCCAGCGCAGCGCGCAGGTCCCGGGTCGCGGTCACGGTCGCGTTGGCGCCGGTCTGCGCCGATATCCGGCTGACCAGACGTTCGGCATGGGCGAGCCGGTCCGCGCTGATGTCGTAAA
>Ga0126371_10004657_pt1 | contig 12111 bp, 10 predicted proteins | sample PanSoiMetaPlot_4_FD_110145 | JGI IMG/M metagenome (GOLD analysis project Ga0126371, IMG submission 110145) | Tropical forest soil microbial communities from Panama - MetaG Plot_4 | ecosystem: Environmental > Terrestrial > Soil > Tropical forest > Bulk soil | place: Panama | collected 2016-02-17
GCCCGGCTCCCGCCGTCTGGGGTAACGGCTTGTGGGGTTCTGTGGGTGGAGCCGGGCGATCCTATGACTAGAAGGCCTAGTTCAATTGTGCTTATTTAAGTCCTCTAGAACCCTTATTTCTGTGACCCTCGTCACAGTTCATCGTGATCTTGCGCATGCGCAATGTCGCGATTTCGAAGCGTCCAATTTTCGCGCCCCGCTCGCCGAAATGTTGTTCCCTTAGCCACCGTTCTCTGTGATGGTGATCACCGCCTTCTGTAAGTCATTCCGATACTTTGTTCCTGAGCGAGCCCGAAGTGCTCATTCAGGAGACTGATCCATCATGGCTTATGTAATTACTGATACCTGTATCAAAGACTCCCTCTGTGTTGAAGTTTGCCCAACCGATTGCATCCATCCCAAGCAGGACGAGCCCGGCTTCGAGGCCGCGACCCAGATGTATGTCGATCCCGAGGGATGCATCGACTGCGGTGCCTGTGTCCCCGCCGGTACCTCAGACTCGATTCACGCACTCGAAGACGTCCCAGACGAGAAGAAGGAATTTATTGAGAAGAACGCAGCCTACTACGCGAAGTAGTGGTTCGGGCAACCTGACTGGTAGCGATCGCCGGGCGTCGGATGCAAGGAAAACCAGCCATCTCCGATTCCCGGCGATTGTGTCTGCAAGGTCTAGGCCCACATATCACGATTTTTTACCGAAATCGTAAGAGTCCATGCTAATGGGGATGCCCACGTCTCACCGGCTTTGCCACACGTGGGGATTCTCGTTTCGTATCAGGGCACGCCTTCAGGCGTGCCGTACCAGACATGCGTAATCCACGACTTCAGCTGCTGCGGCTCCCAGGTCGATCTCCATAGCCTCTTTGACTTCCGTCCTACCGCAAACTATCGTTCCGCCTTATGAACGTAGTCAAAGCCACCCGCCACTATGAAGAGTGGCTCGCCCACCGCACCACGATCATCAAGAAAGATCTCCGCCTGAAGCACGCCAACATGAAGTCCGCAGCTTTTTCTTTCCTCCGTGCCACCTTTTATCGCTGGGCGCAACTCTGGCCGGATATCTGCTCCGACCTCGCCAAGGCCCCGCGTGTCCTCGCCGTCGGCGACCTTCACGTCGAGAATTTCGGCACGTGGCGCGACATTGAAGGACGCCTGATCTGGGGTGTCAACGATTTCGACGAGGCGCATCCGCTTTCCTATGCCAACGATCTGGTTCGCCTCGCGGTCAGCGCTCACCTGGCGGCCGAAGAGGGCCACTTGCCTCTCAACAAGAAAGACATTTGCGATTCCCTTTTGGCCGGATACGAAGAAGGAATACGTCAAGACGGCAAGCCCTTTGCCCTGGAAGAAGAGCATGTCTGGCTTCGCAACATCGCCGAAAGCGAGCTCCGCGATCCGGTACGTTTCTGGAAGAAGATGGAATCCCTTCCCACCGTGAAAGACGAAGTTCCGGTCAGTGCCATCGATGCTATCGAGCACCTGATGCCTGTACGCGATGTGAGCTATCGCCTGACGCACCGTATTGCCGGTCTGGGAAGCCTGGGACACGCGCGCTATGTGGCAATCGCCGACTGGTGCGGCGCCAAGATCGCTCGTGAAGCCAAGGCCTTGGCCGCGTCGGCCTGCTTTTGGGCGGAAGGTCGAGAAGGTCCGGCTGAGATCCTCTACCAGGCAATCATTAGCCGCGCCGTGCGCTGTCCCGATCCGTTCGTGCAGCTACGTGGGCGATGGATCGTCCGCCGTCTCAGCCCGCATTGCTCCCGTATCGAACTGGCTCAATTAAGAGCGCAAGGCGTCGAGATGCGTCTGCTGCACGCTATGGGGCAGGAGACGGCGAATATCCACCTGGGAACTAGGTCAGCACGCAAGCCGATCTTGCAACACATGGAGAAACAAAAAGGAAAATGGCTCCACCTCGCAACCGAGACGATGCTCCAGGCGGTGCAGGCAGACTGGAAAGTTTGGAAGAAGCACGGCTACGAATGAGTAACTGCCAATTCAGGCAATGCCGCTGCGTGCCCCTGCAGCAGCCGGCATCACGGTTGCCGCTGGTCGCCGTAACGGAGCTAACACTACCCCGCGCTCCCGTTCGTAGACTAAGGTCCACTTCGTCGCGCAATCGTCGCAGAGCCAATAATGGTCGACCTGCCGCGGTTGCTGCCGCGCACGAACGAACGGCGGCGATGCGCTTTGTCCCGGTTTGGTCACTCGTTCAGTTTCTACCAGAAATAACTTCCCATCCCTCAACCTAAGGAAGGGTTTGCCGCATTGGTCATTGGCGCATCGACTCAACATGGTTGACTGCCCCCTTGCTCACAAAGACACTAACCCCGAGCTTTGCGGATACGTGAGCACGTGGCATGCCAGTGGAACCATGCGTTCCTCCAAGGTCTTCACCCGAAAATCACCGTCAGAGTTCTCAACTTCGTGCCTATTGCTGCCGACTGGTCGGCATTTGCCGAGCTAACGTCTCCATGCTCGCTTGCCCCCATTCGCTCCCATCGCTACTATCAGTCTCATGCCGCACGTGCTCGTCTGTCCTCCGAATTATTTCGATGTTATCGATCAGAAAAATCCTTATATGTCACGCACTCACGCGGTCGATCGCGTGAAAGCGCGCAGCCAGTGGGAAAACCTCTGTAGCGTTTTGCAACAAAATGGATGCGACATTGAAACGATCGATCCCATCGAAGGCCTCGAAGATATGGTCTTCGCCGCCAATCAACTTTTCGTCGGACAAAAAACTGGACACGGAAAATTTGTTGTGCCCAGCCGAATGATCTACTCCTCCCGCCAGCGTGAAGTCCCGTTCTACGTCGACTGGTGCCGGGCGCGCGACTATCGTGTCATCGAAATCGACTACGGCCACGATTTTCTCGAAGGCCACGGCGACCTGCTCTGGCATCCTGACGGATCGCGGGTTTACGCGGGCTACGGTTTTCGCAGCACACGTGGGGGCGTTGAAAAACTTTCTGCTGAGATGACCAAAATGGGAATCGACGTGGTGTCCCTCGAACTCATCGATCCTTACTGCTATCACCTCGACACCTGCTTCTGCCCTCTGAACAACGAGGCCGCCCTCATTTTCGCCGGCGCCTTCTCCGCCGACGCCCTTGCCTCAGTCCACCAATATTGGACTCGCGTTCACCTGCTCAACGTAGAGGAAGCCCACGCATTCATGGGAAACGGAATCGTCGTGAACGGCGGCTACATCACGCCTCGCACCAGCCCCCAACTAAGAGCGATCCTTCAACAAGAAGGACTCAAGTCCATCACAGTTGATACGTCCGAATTCGAGAAGGCCGGGGGCAGTTGCTCCTGCATGAAGATGTTCCTGCCTTAAGACACTTCGGTAAACAGGGACCATCCTAAGGTTTTCCAATCGCCCGATCACCCACTCACCGAATCACCCACTGACCGAATGGGCAACCAGTCTGCACCCACCATCGTTGCCCGCCGACGCGCAAACTAAATTAAGATGTCGCAGTCCCGAGATGACATTGCTCAACACTGACGCTCCCATCGTCCGCCTGCCGGGCCTGCGAGCCCTCGCGTGGGATGGTCACTGGCTTTATGCCTCTCGCGGATACAGGTTGCTCCGCGCAAGAGTGCAGGATCCCTCAAACCTGAGCTGGGAGTCGGTCGCCGGTTTTCGTCCACAGTGGAAGCGTCGCCTCTCGGTTACCAGCCGGCTTACTGCGCGACTCTTCCGCGACGGATTCCACGCACTTGCGATCTTGCCTTCGGGATCTGTCGTCGCCGCAGTGCCGGGTGCGATCGTGACTCTCGCTCCGGGCGAGACGAACTTCCGCCAGACCCATGCGGTCTCCCGCGGCACGCGGCCGCTCCACATCACCGCAGTCCCATCAGGCGCAGTTTATTGGGGAGAATATTTCGACAACGCCGCTCGCGATGAAGTCCACATCTACCGATCTTCGGACGAAGGTCGAACGTGGCGCGTGGCCTATACGTTCCCCAAGCGTGCCATTCGTCACATCCACAACATCGTTCACGATCCCTGGGGCGACTGTCTCTGGATCTTTACGGGCGACTACGCTAACGAATGCCGTATCCTCCGCGCCACCTGCGACCTCACCCGCATAGATGTCGTGCTGCAAGGCAATCAGCAGGCGAGAGCCGTTGCGGCCGTTCCGACCGATGAAGCGATCTACTTTTCTTCCGACACGCCGCTGGAATCGAACTACATCTATCGTCTCGAACGCCAAGGCAAGCTGTCGCAACTTGCTGGCCTTAGCAGCTCTTCCATCTGCGGATGCCGCGTCGGCAACCACGTCTTCTTCTCCACGATGGTCGAGCCAAGCGAGGTTAATCGAGATCGCAATGTCCGCATTTATGGCGCAGATCTTAGCAAGGCTGAATCCTGGCAACCGCTGCTGGCGTGGCAAAAGGACGTTTGGCCCCTGGGCCTTCTCCAATACGGAAACGCCTTCCTTCCCGACGGAAACAACACGACGAACTATTTAGCCATAAGCACCATCGCTGTCGAAAGCACTGACCAAACAACGCTGGTTTACGCCATCAGCGACAAGTGAACCTGCAGAAATGGTTAGCCCCAGCCTTGATTCCAAATCGAGAAGACCGAATGTAGATCGCTTTCCTTCGTGTACCTTAGTGTCCTTGGTGGTGAATTCTTTGTCTCGAGCATTCAGCGCAGTAATGCGTATCGGGTGCAGTCGTACGATTCTTTGAAACCTTGAAACCTTAGAGAATCATCCGTCCTTGCCCACGCTCCGTTACTATCGCCGGATCTTCAGCGCCTATCTCCTGGGAGGCAAAAGCCACCTCACGTTCTGGCACGAAACTCCGACCGAGAATCGCAACGCCAGCGCCACGGAACTAGGCGAGTACTACATGCTCTTCGCCGAAAAAGCACACTATCAAGGAGCCTACGATGCAACAGGTATCCCGCAACTTGACTATCACGGACACATCGGCCTGCAATACAACCCCATCGCCATTGCGCAGTACGGCCTGGGCAACTACAACCTGTGGCGTCGAACCAATGACCCAGCCCGCAAGCAGAAGTTCCTCGAGATCGCCGACTGGCTCTGCGCGCATCTCGAGCCGAACGCCCAAGGTGTCGACGTCTGGAACCACCATTTCAACTGGGAATACCGCGATACGCTCCGCGCCCCGTGGTATTCGGCTCTAGCGCAGGGCCAGGGAATCTCACTGCTGGTTCGCGCTCACCAGGAGACCGGCGATTCCAGATATCTGGACGCTGCCAAGCAAGCACTCGTCAGCTTCGAGCGCCCGATCGCCGAAGGCGGTGTAGCTTTTACTGACGAATCCGGTGACCTCTGGTTCGAGGAATACATCGTCTCTCCGCCCACGCACATCCTCAATGGATTCATCTGGGCACTCTGGGGCATGCATGACTACTGGCTCGCCACTCGAGATTCCTCCGCACGCGATCTGTTCGACCGCGGAGCGCGCACGCTCCTCCACAACCTCGACCGCTACGACCTCGGATTCTGGTCGCTCTACGAGCAATCCGGTACGCGCCTGCCGATGGTCGCGAGCAGTTTCTATCACCGTCTGCACTTTGTGCAACTGCGAGTGATGCATCGCCTGACTGGGGAAAAACTGTTTGCCACAACAGCTGACCGCTGGGAACAATACACGCACAGCCGCACCAACCGCACCCGCGCACTGATTTACAAGGCAACCTTCAAACTCTGCCACTACTGATCGGTTTTGTGTGGGGACGGACGCATTCGTCCGTCCCTCTCGGCAAAGCCGAGCGCACCCGCGCCTTCGATTTGTTACCGCGCTGGGATACAAAATCGAGTCCGCGCCGAGGCCTGAAGTCCCAGGCCGAGGTCTGAGGGCGGAGGTCTGAGGTCTGAGGTCAAAACTCGCAGCCGCTCTGACTTTTCAACGCTCACCATCTATCCCGAAACCCATCCGATGCTGTAGCCTCTTCTTTCGGTGAAAATCCTCTACGTGTCCCAATACTTCCCGCCGGAAATGGGTGCCCCGTCGGCACGCGCTTCCGAGCTCGCGCGCCACTGGTCCCGCGCAGGGCACGACGTATCCATTCTCACCGGCTTCCCGAACCATCCCACGGGAGTTGTCCCGAAAGCATGGAAGCCCCGACTGCGGCGCCTCATCTACAACGAAAAGGCCGGCGACGTTGACATCTTTCGCACTTGGCTCTGGCCCCTCCCCAACCGCAAAATTCACGAGCGCATGCGGAACTACGCATCCTTCTGTCTATCAGCCGCTCTTCGTGGACTCAGTCTGCCTCGTCCCGACATTGTCGTCGGTTCCTCGCCGCAACTACTGGTTGCTCTCGCCGCTTGGTGGATCGCCTTCGTGCGCCGGATCCCGTTCGTTTTCGAAGTGCGCGACCTATGGCCTGAATCATTGACCGCCGTCGGTGTCGGTGGTGAACATTCGATGCTCCATTACACGCTCGCCGCGATTGCGAAGTTCCTCTATGAGCGCGCCGACCGCATCGTTGTCGTCACCCCGGCTTTTAAGAATCACTTGATCCATCGGTGGAAGGTGCCGCCGGAAAAAATCGTCATCGTCGAAAACGGTGTAGAAACTGAAATGTTTTTGCCCTCGTCCCCGGAAGTCCGGGCAGCGCTGCGGCACGAACTCGGCGCGGACTCCAATTTCATCGTCTGCTACATCGGAACGATGGGCATGGCTCACGGCCTGGAAACGCTCCTCGGTGCCGCTTCAACCTTTCGACAGCAGCAACCCGATGTCTTATTCCTGCTCATCGGCGAAGGTGCCGAAAAAGAGCGCATCAAATCACTCGCTCACTCCCGAGGTTTGGCCAATGTCCGCATCCTAGACCAGCAGCCACGTGAAAGAATTCCCGCCTTCATCGCGGCCTCCGATGCCTGTCTGGTTCTCTTGAAGAAGGCTGACGTCTTCAAAACCGTCATCCCCACCAAAATGCTGGAGTTCATGTCCTGCGCCAGCCCGGTCATCCTTGGAGTTGACGGACAGGCCCGCGAAATCGTCGAAGAGGCAAATGCCGGGATTGCCATCGAACCGGAAAGTGACGGTGCACTCGTGGACGCCATCCGTTCGCTCGAGGCAGACCGTGGCATGACGCGGGAGCTAGGTCAGAAGGGAAGGGAATACATCCTGCAGAATTTTTCGCGGGCCCGTACGGCCGAAAAATACATTAACGTACTTCAGCCGCTCATAAGAAAAGCCACGGCGTAGTCCGTGAGTTTTTCATAAAGTGGCAGAACGCTTTATGGATGTACGGAGTAAACGGTCGCTGCCGTCGCAGCCGCCATCGCGACTTCCAACGTTTTGCTCGCCATCACCCGCCCTCCGCTGACGGGCACAAATAGAATGTCGTCGGCTTGCAGAGTCACATCCGGAATCTTTGCCTCCAGCATCTTCTTGATCTCAACCCTGGTTTCAAACATCCCGTTCGGACCCTTCCGGATAATCCGTGCACCGCCCAGTTTTGCCGTATGATTCGTCCCGCCTGCCAGTGCCAACGCCTGCAAGACTGTGAGCTGCCCATTATCGACCAGCAACCCGCTGGGTCGTCCGACGTCCCCAACTACGTAGATAATCGGCGCGCGCGGAACTGTGATGATGTCTCCGGGCATGATATCCACGTTTGTACTCAGGTCGTCTGCGAGATTCCTTGGAAGATCGACACGAATCGGGGTCTTCTCACCCTTGCGCAATATCGCAATCTTGCGCGACGCGTTTTGCGTGAAGCCGCCTGCTTGAGAGATCACTTCGAACAACCGGTGATCCGCAACATCCGGATAAATCCCGGGCTTCCCCACCTCTCCGATCACCGTCACGCCCTGCGATGACGCTTCGTCCACGAAGATCGTGACATGCGGGCTGCGAACGAACCCACCATCCTCGAGCCGCTTCTCAATCACGCTCTGCGCCTCTTCTTGCGTCAGACCTTCAACGTGGACATAATCGATAAGCGGCAGATAAATATCCCCCGAATTGCTGACTCTGACTTTGCTGGTTAACTCGGGGACGTTGTAAACACTCACTTCCAGCAGATCGCCGGCACCCAGCTTCACCAGCACCGTCCGATCGATATCATCTTTTTTGTTGGAGTCGTTCGGCGTCTGCGTCGTCACCGCTGCCCCAGTCGCGCTTTGCGTCGCTTCCGACACTGGCTGCGCCGCCGGCAGGGTAGCAGGAGGGCTTGTCTGTTCCTGCGGATTCGTCGCCTGTTGTGCCGCCGCGCTGATGAGAAATGCAGCAATTGCGAACGTAGCAAAGCAGCAGTACCGAGCGTAACCCAAGGTACCCGACTTCATCGCACACCCTCTGTTGTTTCTTTGGAAATTCGAAAAAAAGTTTAGCACAGCGTATCCCGTACGCATCTTGCAATTCGCGTGCTCGCGGCTTAGTTTTCCACAGTTTTTTGCCCTGAGGTGATTGATGTCCCATTCCTCTGCTGCTACATTCGGGGCACTCTCAAACAATCAGGAATCTGAAGTCTAACTTTTAACGGCGGGACGTCGCTGCGATACTTACGCTAAGTGTGCGGAGAACGAGTGCCGAGCCCTCAGTCGTGTGTGTCGAGGTGGGATAGTTGACCCTTATTTGCCTCGGGTTGTTCCTCTTGGGGTTGTTGGGTTCTTTTGTACTGACCCGGTACGTGCGGGATTTCGCTGCTTCCCGTGGATGGGTTACTGTCCCTACGCAAGAGCGCCACATGCACTCCAGCCCTCTGCCACGCCTCGGCGGAGTCGCTATTTTCCTCAGCTTCTTCATTTGTATGGCTGTGGCCGCATTCTGGGAGGTCCGCCATCCGCAGATGCACTCCCCGCAATTTCTGCGGACCATGGTCCGAATCCTGATCCCCGCTGGCCTCGTTTTCCTGCTTGGTGTCTATGACGATCTGCGCGGCCTCGGCCCTTATTTCAAATTCACCGTGCAGGGAATCGCCGCCACTATGCTCTACGCTGGTGGCCTGCGCATCATCAATATTCCTGTCGTTTTTGGCGATCGCGTCCTGCCTTGGTACGTTGGGTGGGCATTCACGGTTATCTGGGTGCTCGCGATCACCAACGCGTTTAACTTGATCGACGGCCTCGACGGCCTTGCTGCCGGATCGGCTCTGTTCTCCACGATGGTTGTTTTTGTCGTGGCATTGCTGAACGGACCCACGCTCGTCGAGGTGATGACGATTGCACTTGCCGGCGCGATTCTCGGATTCCTCCGCTTCAACTTCAATCCGGCCACGATTTTCCTGGGAGATTCCGGCAGCCTATTCATCGGATTCCTGCTCAGCGCTCTCGCGCTCTTCGGCGCTCAAAAAGCGCCCACCATCGTTGCCGTTGCGATCCCAATCGTCTCGTTCGGACTGCCGATTCTCGAGACCGTTCTGTCCGTCATCCGCCGCCTCATCAGCGGTCGCCCAGTTTTCACTGCGGATCGTGAACACATCCATCACAAACTGCTGCAGCACGGACTCACGCATCGTCAGGTCGTAATTCTTCTCTACGGCGTCTCCGCGATCTTTGCGATGTTGAGCCTGTTCCTGCTCTGGCCCACCGGAAGTTCTCTAGGCCTCGTGCTCGCTGTGTTGGGCATCGGCATCTGGATTGGCGTCCAACACCTCGGCTATCTCGAATTCGGAGAGATAGCGCGCGTCGCCCAACGTACCCTCAACCAGCCGCAGATCTTCGTGAATAATCTCGCCATTCGCCGCGCCACCGAAGAACTCAAAGTCGCGCGCGACTACGACCAGATTCGTCGCATCCTCCTGGCAGCCTTCGGCAGCAACGACTTCGACGGATTCGAACTCCGGTTCGACCTGCTGCCCGGAGAAATTGTGGCCTACGATCCGTCTCGCAGTTCAACATCTTTCCGCTGGAACAAGCCCGGCATCGCGAAGACTCTGGATAATTCGTCCGCGTGGACCATCGCTCTAAACCTGCTGAGCTCTTCCAATCGCCGTCGCGGAACGCTAACCGTCGTTCGCAACTATTCCGCCCGCGATCTGCAACTCGATGTAAACCTGCTGACCGCCGCATTTCCGACGACTCTGGCGGATGCCCTGGATCGCACATTGGCCCAATCGGCAGAAGTCATCCCGCTGCCCGGCCAGGATTCCACGCTGGTCGCCGCCCAAGCGGGATAATGGCATCGTCTTAAGCCGAAGTAAGCCCCCTCGAAAGTTGTCATTCCGAAGCGCCGGTTTATGGCGCGAGGAATCTGCTGTTATGAAGCCGCCACAAAGGTCTTATGACGAGCGATCGAGACCCTGTCATGGTGAGCGGAGCCGCAGTGCAGCGAAGCGGAACTGCGGCGCAGTCGAACCATCCCTACCTCTTAACCTGCCGTGGCGCATGAGTTCCTCGGCTTCGCACGAGTGGACGATCTAAAACCGCACTAGCCCCTAAACTCTTCACCAACTAGAATCACTGTTCCAATCCAATGCACATCCTCCACGTCGTAGGCGCGCGCCCCAACTTCATGAAAGCTGCGCCTGTTCTCCGCGCTTTGAGCGAATATCCCAAGGTCCGCCAAACTCTCGTCCACACCGGTCAGCATTACGACGCTTCCATGTCCGACGTGTTCTTCCGCCAACTCGAAATGCCCGAGGCGGATGTAAATCTCGGCATCGGATCCGGAACTCACGCTCAGCAAACCGCTGCAGTCCTGACCGCATTCGAGCCCGTCGTGATCGACCTCAAGCCCGATCTGGTCCTGGTCTATGGTGACGTCAACTCTACTCTCGCCGCCGCCCTCGTCTGCGCGAAACTCACCGTGCCCGTCGGCCATGTCGAGGCCGGACTCCGCTCCCACGACCGCTCCATGCCCGAGGAGATCAATCGCCTACTCACCGATCGCCTGTCTGATCTCCTCTTTACTCCATCCGCAGATGGCGATCAAAACTTGCTCCGCGAAGGAATCCCTCAGTCGCGGATTCACCTCGTGGGCAATGTGATGATCGATACGCTCGTCCGCCTCCTCCCGAAAGCAAACGGAAACCTGCCCAACGGCATCAACGGTTGCTTCGCTCTCGTAACCCTACATCGGCCTTCAAACGTCGACGACCCTGTCTGGCTTCGTGACTTGCTCGCCATACTCACTGATCTGAGCGGTCAACTCTCGGTGATCTTTCCGGTTCATCCCCGTACCCGACGGCGCCTCAACGACATCGGCATCGATCACTCGGCAAACACGCGCCTCCATCTGCTCGAGCCTTTGCCGTATCTGGAGTTCATTGGACTGCAACGCCGCGCCACCATAGTTATCACCGACTCCGGCGGTATTCAGGAAGAAACAACATTCCTGGGCGTGCCCTGTCTCACCGTCCGCGAAAACACAGAGCGCCCAATCACGATTTCATTGGGAACGAACCAATTGGTGGGAAGAGATCTACAAAAGCTGCGCAGTTCCGCCGAAGCAATCCTGCAGCAGAATCCATCGCTGAAAAACGGGAGAAGGCCCGTGCCTCATTGGGACGGACACGCAGCCGAACGCATCGCACGTATCATCGTGCGAGGTTCAAGCGATTGAGTGGAAGTGCAGGGGAGGGTCGAACTTTACAGTTTCGCGCTGGCGTAAGAATTGATTTCGCAGTTGAGGCATACTTCTTCAAAAGCAGGTGCTGTCCATTCCATGATTCCCCCAGCGGTCCAAGTCTGGACCGAAGTGCAAGTAGGTTAACCCAGCCCGCGCCGGAAGGCAACACGAATGAACGCCAATTTGCCGATTTCCGCCGCAAGCAAGGCCTTGGATGTGTTCTGTTTCACGGACGGTTGCAGAATTTTGCACACTTGATGTGGGTAATTGTTACTGCCCATGCACAGAGCCCGAATCTCTGCGACCTCCGCGGCAGTTCTCTGCGAACTCGGCGGTAAAACGCTTTTGACTTCAGAGTTCATTGAGTATTCAAGAGGTCGAGGGTTTTAATCCCCTTTTCCACACCCGGAACCACCCACGTCACTTTCTCCCGCTTCGTGCTGTGAGTAACGTCATTGGCACCGTCCGGAAATGAGGACTCGGCAATCATGTTTCGCAACACCGTGTATGGCACGACTTTTAAGGACGTCCCTTTTGTCCCTTTGCAGTCCGCCACATTCTGCGTGCAGTGCGAGCTGATCAGTACTAGTACCA
>Ga0126371_10004658_pt1 | contig 12110 bp, 7 predicted proteins | sample PanSoiMetaPlot_4_FD_110145 | JGI IMG/M metagenome (GOLD analysis project Ga0126371, IMG submission 110145) | Tropical forest soil microbial communities from Panama - MetaG Plot_4 | ecosystem: Environmental > Terrestrial > Soil > Tropical forest > Bulk soil | place: Panama | collected 2016-02-17
CGTTGAGTTTTCGATAACTGAATAGGAGCGGATGCGGCAGTCTTCACCAATATGCGTCTCGCCCAGCAATTGCACATACGGTTCGATGATGGTATCCGCGCCGACCTCTACGTTAGCGTCGATGACTGTTGTCTCTGGCCGATAGATGGTCACACCCTGCGCCATAAGCCTTCGCGCTGTTGCCATCCTAATGGCTGCATCCAGTTCAGCCATTTCCGCCAGCGTGTTTGCCCCCAGAACCTCAGTCGCGTCTCCCGCTTCAATAGCCACGACGCGCTCGTGTTCCTGCACCAGCACGCGGGCCATATCCGTCAGGTAGTACTCGCCGTGCGCGTTATCGGTCCTGAGTTCGTTGATAAGTTGAAAGAGCGGTTTCGAGGCAAAGACATAAATGCCGGAGTTGATTTCGCGAATCGATTCCTGCTTCGGTGTCAGTGCTTTCTGCTCGACAATTGCGGTCACTTCCGCAGAGCTGGGAGAATGGCGAATCACGCGTCCATAGCCGTGCGGATTGTCAGGAGACGCTGTAAGAATCGTCATGGCTGCGCGTTCGGTCAGATGGAAGTCCCGCAGCCGCGCGATCGTTTCGGGCTGCAACAAGGGCACATCACCGGAAAGAACGATGATATGCTCGTAGCCCGCTACTGCCTGACGTGCTGTCTGAACCGCATGCCCGGTGCCGCGCTGATCCGCCTGCGTGACAAAATGCACATTCGTCGAGGCGACGGCGGCCTGCACCGCGCCTGCCTGGTGGCCGACGACAACATATACATCCTGCGGCGGCACAATCTGCGTCGCCGAGTGAATCACATGTTCCAGCAGCGACTTGCCACCAATCTGGTGCAGCACCTTGGCGCGTTTTGACTTCAGCCGCGTGCCCTTGCCCGCGGCCATGATCACAATCGCGAACCGCATTACTGCTCTCCTTCTCCGCCGCTCTGGCTCTGCTGCGGTGCTCCCGGAATCGTAATGTCGATCGGACGTGGTGCGCCCATGCCCAGTTCGGTGAGCGGCGTGCCGAATTGCTGCTGATTACCGACCACCAGCACCGCCAGCTTCGATGTATCAATATACTTCTTCGCTACGCGCTCCAGGTCGGCAGTCGTCACACGCTCTACGCCATCCCGGTACTTCTCCAGAAAATCCGCCGGATAGCCGTAGAATTCAAGCCGCGTCGCCGCAGCCAACACTTTCTCCTTCGTGTCGTAATTAAAGATGAATGAGTTCAGCACCTGGTCTTTGGCGCGTTTCAATTCGTCTTCAGTAAACGGCTTGGTTTTCAGCTCGTTGATCTGGTCCATCATGGCCTGCGCTGCCTGCACAGTGCTTGGGCTCTTAGTCCCGGCAACTACGCGAAAGATGCCCGGATGATCGTAATCGGCGCCATAACCACCGCCCACGGCATAGGCAAGGCCTCGCTTGGTCCGTACATCCTGAAATAGACGTGATCCAAAGCCGCCGGAAAAGATCTCGTTCATCACTGATAGCGCAAAATAATCCGGATTATTGCGCATCGTTCCCAGGCCGACGATATATACGTTGCTCTGATTTACGTCGGTTTTATCGACAATGTACGTGCCATGCTGCGGACCGGAAAATTCTCCCGCAGGCTTAGGCCATGCCGCGCCACGCGGCAGGTCTTCAAAAGCGGCGCGCAGGGCCTTTTCCATCACGGCTGAATCAAAGTCGCCTTCTACGCCGACGATCATATTGTTCGGCACGAAGGTTTTATCATGCCACTGCTTTAGATCGTCGAGCGTGACGGCCTTGATCGTTGCCAGCTCCGGCTCCCGCGTGTACGGGCTGTCCACGCCATATACAAGTTTTGCCGCTTCGCGCGATGCGATCGCGCTGGCGTCATCATTACGCCGGACGATGCCCGCAGCCGCCTGCTGCTTGGCCAGCATCAGCTTGTCATCTTTGAAAGCCGGATGCTTCAGCAGATCGACCGCAATCCCGAAAACGAGGTCTTCATCCTTCGTCAGGCACGACCAGGAAACGGCGGTCGAGTCCACGTCTCCGTCCGTCTCGACTTTGGCTGCTTTCGCTTCCAGCAGATCATCAAGTGCGTCGCCATCTTTGCTTGCCGTACCGCTGGTGCGCCACGCGTCGCTATAGAGACCGACCAGCCCGGCCTTAGCGGCAGGCTCATCGCGCGAACCGCCGCGAAGATTGATGACTCCGTTGATAAACGGCAGCTCGTGGTCTTCTTCCAGCAGAATCACGAGGCCGTTCTTCAACTCGATTCGCTTCGGCTGCTCTGGATGGAAAGGATGCAGCGGCGGAATTGGAATCTGCTTCCAGGGCTGCGCCTGCTGCGCTCGCAGCGTTGCTCCGAAAAAGAGCAGAACAGCAACAAGCAGAACATACTGTAACCCTCTGCTCGCTTTCAGGTGAAATCTCACCTCTGCGAACCTTTGCGCTCTTAGCGTCCTCTGCGGTTGATTTTCCATGAAGAAGGCACGATGAGAATTCATTGTGCACCTCCCTGAGACGCCTCTGCAGCCGGAGTTGTAGGCGCTTGAAATTCAACCATGGCATACGTCCGGTTCGTATCGACAAATGTTTTATTCGCGACGCGCCGAATGTCCGCCTTCGTCACTGCGTCAATCTTCTTCAACTGATTAAATAATTCGCGCCAGTCTCCATATCGCAATTGATAAATGGCAAGCTGCTCCGCCAGCCCCTGATTGTTGCCCAATCCGCGCAGAATATCGGCGCGTGCCCGCGTCTTGAACATGGCCAGCTCATCGTCGCTTACATCAGTCGTCTTCAACTTATCAATCTCTTTATGAATGGCCACGCGCATTTCCTGCGGTGTGTGTCCAGGATTCGGCACAGCGAAGAAGGCAAATAGTCCGGGATACTTGTCGCCGGGGAAGCCGCTGAAACCCTCAGCCTCAGCCGCAATCTGCTGGTCGCGCACCAGGCTGCGATAAAGCCGCGAAGTACGCCCATTCGAGAAGATGTCCTGAATGGCGTCGTATACGGCGTCATCGGGATCGCGGTAATCCGGCTTGTGATAGCCCTCAAGATAAAGCGGCTGCGACTGTTCCTTGAGGACAACGTACCGCTCAGCTGTCTGCGGCGGTTCGACGGTCGCCATCTCTTCCGGCTTTGGCCCAGCGGGAATCGCGCCGAAATACTTCTCCAGCATCGTCATATCATCCGGCTTCACATCGCCGACGATGGCAATCACCATGTTCGAGGGCACATAGTATTTCTTGTGGAAGGCATCCGCCTCGGTCGCAGTAATCTGGCTGAGCTCGCTCATCCACCCAACGCCCGGGCGATGATAAGGATGCGCCACATACGCTGCCGCCAGAAACTCCTCGACCATGCGCCCGACAGGGTTTGAATCAATCCGCATGCGGCGCTCTTCCATCACCACGTCGCGCTCTTTGTAAAACTCGCGCGGCACCGGATTAGCGATGCGGTCGCTCTCCATGTACGCCCACAGTTGGAGCCGGTTTGAAGGCATGCTCCAGAAGTACTGCGTGTCATCAAGGCTGGTCTGTGCGTTCAACCCGGTCGCACCATTCTCTTCCGCAATCTCTGTGAACTGGTTCGGAATGACATATTTCTCCGCCTCAGCCTGGGCCTGCTCGAAATCTGCATGCAGCGTCTTCAGCTTTGCCGGATCGCGTCCCACACGCTTGCGGAACTCATCGTCATACGCCGCATAGGTTTGCTCCACTTTAGCGAGCGCGCCTTTTTCGGCAGCATAGTCAGTCGTGCCGATGTCCTTCGTTCCCTTGAATGCCAGGTGCTCGAACATGTGCGCCAGCCCCGACTCACCGCCAGGATCGTTGGCGTCTCCAGCATCCACAATCGTGAAGTAGGAAAAAACCGGAGCTTCGGGCCGTTCGCAGATAATCAGCGTCAGGCCGTTCGGCAACACCTTGGTAGTGATGCGTTTCTCAAAGCTGGATAAGTCCTGCGCCTGTGCGGCAACGGCCAATCCGCACACCAGGGCAGCCAGACGCAAAGTGGGAAAGAGTTTCATCGTTCCTCGCAAATGACAGCGTAACTCTGACGCTATCCACCTCGCGTGCGAGTGTCAAACCCGGCAATCCGCGCTATTTGTTCTGTGAAACGTCCGCCTCTTTTTTCGGAGAAATCGTGGAGTAGTCGGCCACATACACCACCAGCCCGAGATTCGGCATCCATTTCGAATATCCAGCCTCCAACTGGGCCCGGTAGTAGTCGAGAGAAAAATCGAAGACGTCCGTTTTGTCCTTGTCCACCAGTTCCAGATCGACATCCTTCATCGTGAGCTTGCCGAAGGCCATCGTGCCGCCGCGAAAATACACAAAGCGGTCAGCGGTAACGGGCGCCGGCTTAAAGGCTGGATCCGGCTGCCCAAAGACCTCGATAAGCTGATCGCCTTCGATTCGAACCGACGTCAGCCTTCCCGCAAAGTGTGGCGGGGGAAAAAGCCTGTCTACCGACACAATCACATCATCGCCTTGAATTTGAAAGCTGGGCTGGTGCCTGGGCTGCGCCACTTTCGCCAGCGTGATTCCCAGCGCATCAAGCAAGCCCTTCTTCAGCACTCCCGCCGCTTTTACGTCAGTAAAATGCATCTTCAAGCCGCCATCCGGTGTGACGCTCACCGTCCCCTTACCTTCAAACGGCACGTCCAGTCCCTTCTTGAGCGAGCCCTTCAGCACCAGCGTCTGGTCCTCGAAGTGCACCGTAACGTTGTGAATCGAAGTCTTCGCGTGCGGCAGTATATAGGCATTCATCAGCAACGACAGGTTTTCCGCCGACAGGTATGTCGTTGCATTCGCAATCTGCAAGGTGAATGACGTCTTATCGTCGAGCGACACGACCTTTCCCGCGCGAGGAATCATGAACCCGTTCATGCGCTTCACGGTAAGTGCCACATCGCTGACTAAAGAAAACGACATGTTTTGCGCTTCGATGTAGACGGTCCCGGACGGCAGCTTTTGCGCATGCGCAAAGCTTCCCTCCAGGCACAAGAGAAAGAGCAACCACACCAGATCACGGGCTTTCACAGGATTCGCCTGCCGGGGAAAAGAACTACAGTGCAAATTTAGATGCAAAAAAAAAACGGTGGAAACCAATATCTGCACTAGGAAATGGCTTGGCTTGCGGAAGCTTGCACAAACTCAGACCCGCCCGATATCCTCCCCGGTGTAAGGAGCATTCAGCATGAGCACCGCTCTCGCCGGCGCGCCCTCTACCATTGCTGCCGTTCCGCTTATCCGTCGCTGCGCCGTGCTCGGAGCGGGAACCATGGGCTCCCGCATTGCCGCGCATCTCGCCAATGCCGGACTTCCCGTCGTGCTCCTCGACATTGTTCCTGCAAATGCCGACCCCGCTGGCCGCAGCCGCATCGCCGCTCAGGCGCTGCAGGCACTGTTGAAATCCAAGCCAGCAGCCTTCTATGACAAGTCCAGTGCCGGCCTCATTACAATTGGCAACTTTGAAGATGATCTCGCTCTGCTTAAATCCTGCGACTGGATCATCGAAGCCGTCACTGAAGACATCAGCATTAAGCAGGCCCTGCTTGAGAAGATTGCGCCGCACCTGCGTCCCGACACTATCGTGACGACCAACACCAGCGGCCTGCCCGTCGCATCCATCGCGGCAAAGATGCCTGCCGATTTTCGCAGCCGCTGGTTCGGCACACACTTCTTCAATCCGCCGCGCTACATGCGCCTGCTCGAAATCGTTCGCACGCCTGAAGCGAACCCGCAGGCTGTGGCGGTCATCGCCGATTTCGCCGACCGGCGTCTTGGCAAGTCCATCGTCTACGCGCACGATACGCCCAACTTCATAGCGAACCGCATCGGCGTCTTTGCCATGCTGACCGCCACAGCTCTGATGCAGGAACTCGACCTCACCATTGAAGACGTGGACGCGCTCACCGGGTCCAGCATCGGCTGGCCGCGCACCGGGACGTTTCGTCTGGCGGATATGGTGGGCATCGACGTGCTCGCCCACGTCGCCAGAAACTTCCAAAGCTCAAAGGCCGAAGATGCAGCTGCAACAAAACTCCCCGCCTTCATCGAAACAATATTGGAGCGCAAATGGCTCGGCGACAAGACCGGACAGGGCTTCTATAAGAAAATTCCCGACGCGCCCGATCCGAAAAATAACAGGCTCGCGCTCGATTGGAAAGCCCTCGACTATCGCCCGGCGCAGCGTCCAAAATTCCCGTCGCTCGAAATGGCAAAGAACGTCGAAACCCTGCCCGAGCGCCTGCAACTGCTCATTGGCAGCGGTCCGGGAAAAGACAAGGCCAGCCAGTTTCAGTGGACGCTTCTCACCCGCATCTGGAACTATGCCGCCGACTGCCTGCCCGAAATCGCCGACGACATCAGTTCCATCGACCGCGCCATGCGAACCGGCTTCAACTGGGAACTTGGTCCCTTCGAAATGTGGGACGCAATCGGCGTGCCGCAAAGCGTCGAACGTCTGCGCGCGAGGAACGAGCACGTCAGCCCGCAAACCGAAGCTCTTCTCGCATCTGGAAAAACCAGCTGGTACAGCGACACTGCGCAGGGACGGGCCGAGTTCAATACAGCCAAACGCGATTACGAGCCAGTCCATAGACCGGAAGGCATCGCCAACATCGCAGCCTTCAAGCACGCCAACGGAGTCGTCCGCAAAAATGCGGGCGCATCACTGGTCGACATCGGCGAAGGCATCGCATGCCTCGAACTGCACTCAAAAAAAAATGCCATCGGCGACGACATCGTCTCGCTCATCACACAAACGCTGCACCCCGATAGCGAGCACGTCCGCAACTTCCGCGGCTTCGTCATCTCCGGTGACGCATCTGACTTTTCCGTTGGCGCCAACCTCATGCAGCTCCTGCTCGCCATGCAGGAAGGCGACTGGGACGAAGTCGATCTGGCCGTACGGGCTTTCCAGCGCATGACATCATCCATCAAATTCTGCCCGCGCCCCGTTGTTGCCGCGCCTTTCAACCTCTGTCTCGGTGGAGGAACAGAAATCTCACTCCACGCTGCTGCCCGCCAGCCCAGCGCCGAACTCTATATGGGCCTCGTCGAAGCCGGGGTCGGCCTCGTCCCCGCAGGCGGCGGCACAAAAGAGATGGCGCTGCACGCCGTAGACGCCGCAGCTGTTGAATCAGGCGTAAGCCCGACAGAGGCCCCGCTAAAGTTCGCATTTTCCGGCGAATTGCAGGACGCGCTGCGACAGCGTTTTGAAACCATCGGGATGGCCAAGGTCTCAACGTCAGCAGCAGAAGCGCGGGGCCTCGACCTGCTCAAGCCATCCGACAAGATCACGCTGAATCGCGAACGTCTCCTGCTGGACGCGCGCGAGACCGCCGTGTACCTCGCCGAAAACGGCTACGCCGCGCCCACTCCTCGCACGCAGATTCCCGTTCCTGGTGATCAGGTAGGAGCAACGCTCAAGTTGGGCGTGCACCTCATGCGCCAGGCCGAATACATCAGCGACCACGACGCAAAAATCGGGAACCATATCGTCCGTATTCTTTGCGGAGGCAGCGTCACCCCGGGAACCTTCGTCACCGAGCAGTATCTACTTGATCTGGAACGCGAAGCCTTTCTCTCGCTCTGCGGTGAGCACAAAACGCAGGAGCGCATCGCCTTCACGCTGAAAACAGGAAAGCCACTCCGGAATTGAGAGGGTTTTGAAGGGGCACGGCTTTAGCCGTGACGTTACGAATGGACAAAATCAGGGCTTTAGCCCATGAGGTTTAAGTTCTATAAGCTGGCGTTCGGAAATAAATTGATAACTACCCCAAAGCTCGTCGCATGGTTCGCGCTTGTCATCGCATCTCTCGTATGGGCACAGGAATCCGAGCAGATCACTCGCGGGCACAAAGACGACCAGTCCTACGCCTTTCGAATGCTCCCGCCGGAGAGCTTTCCCTTGCTCCCCGCTCCTGTTCTCCGCGATCTCGAAAAACGCCACTGCATGGTTCCTCAGACATATGAAGCCCGCACTCCTGAGAACGTCATCCACGGCGCGTTTCGCGAGAAAGGCTCATCGGACTGGGCTGTGCTCTGCTCGCAGAACGGAACATCAACGCTGCTCGTCTTCTGGGACAGTTCCGCGACCAGGCCTGCCGAAATAGCCGCGCAGCCCGACACCGACACCGCCGACTCACATGACGAAAGCAGAGTATTAGGCTACGCCCGCGGCATCGATTCGGTACAGCCTTCCGGCATCAGCGAAGTGCTGGCGAACAAGCCATACGGCCCGTTCGACCACGACGGGATCAAAGACGTACATATCGAAAAATCAGCGGTCATCCATTACTTCAAAAATGGTTCATGGACAACGCTGTCAGGAACCGAGTGATGAGGATAGGTCGCCACAGAATTCAAGTGGTTTTTGGTAGAAGCACCGGGCTTCAGCCCGGTGAAAAAGCAATCGGGAACGCAGGGGCTTTAGCCCCGGTTCCGCCCAAGCAAGGGACTAGAGTTAAATCATGAGAGATGCAGTCATCGTAAGCAGCGTTCGCACCGCGGTCGGCAAGGCTCCCAAAGGGTCGCTGTCCTACACCCGCCCCGACGACCTCGCCGCCATTGCCATCAAAGGCGCGCTAGCCAAGGTCCCCGCGCTCGATACCAAAGAAATCGAAGACGTCATTATGGGCTGCGCCATGCCCGAAGCCGAGCAGGGAATGAACGTCGCCCGCATCGCCAGCCTTCGCGCAGGCCTGCCGGTTGAAGCCTCTGCGATGACCATCAACCGCTTCTGCTCATCCGGGCTGCAATCCATCGCCATCGCCGCCGACCGCGTCCGCTCAGGCTCCGCCGGGGTCATGCTTTCCGGAGGAACCGAATCCATGAGCATGATCTCCATGGGCGGCCGCAAGATCAGCGCGAACCCATGGCTCGTCGATCACTACGCCGACACCTACCTCTCCATGGGTCTCACCGCCGAGCGCGTCGCCGCGAAATACGGCATCACCCGTGAACAAGCCGACGCCTTTTCCCTCAATAGCCACGAGAAAGCGCTGTCAGCCATCCAATCCGGCAGGTTCGACGAAGAAATTGTGCCTGTTACGGTGACAAATTCCACGCCGACCAAAAATCCCGCCAAGCCCGAAGTCAAAACCAACGAATTCAGGCGCGACGAGGGCCCCCGCGCCGACACATCCCTCGAAGCGCTGGCCAAACTCAAGCCAGCCTTCCACGCCAAGGGAACCGTAACAGCAGGGAACTCATCGCAAACCTCTGACGGAGCAGCCGCGGCCATCATCATGTCGTCCGACCGCGCCCAGGCGCTGAACCTGAAGCCGCTGGCACGCTTCGTCAGCTTCGCCACCGCCGGATGCCTGCCCGAAGAAATGGGATTGGGCCCAGTCTTCGCCATCCCCAAAGCCCTGAAACTGGCCGGACTGACCCTCGATCAGATCGACCTCATCGAACTGAACGAAGCCTTCGCCGCACAAGCATTAGCCGTAATTCAGCAAGCCGGACTCGACCCCGCCAAAGTCAACGTCAACGGCGGAGCCGTCGCATTAGGCCACCCCCTGGGCTGCACCGGAGCCAAACTCACCGCCACCCTCCTGCACGAAATGAAACGTCGCAACCTCCGCTACGGACTGGTGACGATGTGCGTAGGAGGCGGCATGGGCGCAGCTGGAGTGTTTGAAAACCTGAACTAGGTTCTCACTTTGGCCTGGTGAAGATGATCCGTCATGATAACGAAACTAGCTGCGTTGACTTGCACGGTTGTTGTGGCGTTTACGTTGCGAGCGCTTCCGACCCAGCGTCATGTACAGCTGGTGACCGTTGAGAAACTAAAGCAAGTGCTGGCTGCTTCTAATAAAGCCGATGCCGCCTTATCCCAGATACTTTCAGATTTGAAGTTGACCGAACGTCTGAGTGCGGCGAATCTCGCAACGTTGGAGAATGACCTGCTTGGGCCACAATCACGATTGGCGTTAACCGCACTGGCTGATGAGTCAGCATTTTTGAATCTTCCCGCAGCAGAAATTCCTGATGCTCCGCCGCCGGACTCGACAGAGCAAGCTGCCATGCTTGCCACGATGCAGCACTATGTAGGCACTGTTGTGCCTGCGTTGCCGAACTTCTTCGCCAGACGTACGACGCGTCATTTTCGGGGCACGAGCCTTTTATCTCCTCCATATAAGGCAGTTCCCAGGCTGGGCAGTGATGAATATCATCCATTCGTCACGTTGGAAACTACACATGCTCAGGCCTATAACCTGAAAGATCGTGAATTAGACGAGGCAGATAAAAAGGATCAGCAAGCCGCAGAAACGAGCATGAACTCGTCAGGAGAATTCGGTGCCATTCTCACGCACGTAGCAAACTGCGCGGACCAAAATAAAGCTACCTGGAAAGAATGGGAGCAAGGTCAGACCGGACTGCTGGCAGTCTTTCTCTACGAATGCACAGAGAGCGAGTCAGCCACCGACGGAGCAGGAGCGCCACGCGGATCACCGGCGACAATGACAATCAGCGGTGAAATCGCATTCGATCCGCATGATGGAACCATCATGCGCTTGACGAGAATCTCACGCGGAAAGGTCGATTGGTTCCTCCACAAAGGTGCGCTGTGGGAGCGGGCCATCATGGTGGAGTACCTTCCGCAGGAGATAGACGGCCACTCCTATGTCTGTCCGGTCAAAAGTGTCGTCATGTATCCCATGCCTCCGTATTCGCAACAAGATAAAGATATTGAAGAGGGTCGTACCTATTACCTTCCTGTGGATGAATTTCTGAATGATGTCTATTTCGACCAGTACCATCTCTTCAAGGCAAAAGCGCAGATGCTTCCTGGATACACACCGCAGCCACATTAACGCCAATCTTCACAAAACAAGCGTAGGATGTTCCGTTGCATCCAAGAAACAGGAGCACCGAAAGAACATGGCCACCGCTACCACTTCCGCTCCCGCCAAAGCCGTCACCGGCGGCAGCTTTCTGATCGAAGAGCGCCAACCCTCCGACATTTTCACGCCCGAGGACTTCTCCGACGAGCAGCGCCAGATCGCCGAAACCGCTGCGCAGTTCGCTGCCAATGAAGTCCTGCCTGTAGCCGAAGCCATCGAGTCCAAAGACTTCGCCACCACCCGCGGACTGCTCAAAAAAGCCGGCGACCTCGGCCTCATGGCGGTCGATGTCCCCGAAGCCTACGGCGGACTCGCCATGGACAAGGTCACCTCAGCCATCATCGCCGACCGCATGTCTGTGTTGGCTAGTTTCTCCGTCGCCTTCAGCGCGCACGTCGGAATCGGCACGCTGCCGCTCGTCTGGTACGGAACCGACGAGCAAAAAGAAAAATACCTGCCCAAGCTCGCCACCGGGGAATGGATCGCTGCCTACGCGCTCTCTGAAGCTTCATCCGGCTCCGACGCCATGAACATCCGCACTCGCGCCGCGCTCTCCGATGACGGCAAGCACTACATCCTCAATGGCGAAAAAATGTGGATCACCAACGCGGGCTTCGCCGATCTCTACACTGTCTTCGCCAAGATCGCCGACCCCAAAGACCCCGACCCGGGCAAGACCAAAATGTCCGCGTTCCTCATCGAGCGCAATACGCCCGGCCTAACCGTCGGCGCAGAAGAGCACAAGCTAGGCATCCGCGGATCATCCACCTGTCCGCTCATACTCTCCGACTGCAAAGTGCCCGCCGAAAATCTTCTCGGCGAAGCCGGTAAAGGCCACCACATCGCTTTCAACATCCTCAACATCGGCCGCTTCAAGCTGGGAGCAGCCTGCCTCGGCGGCGCTCGCAGCTCGCTAGGCAACGGAATCAAATATGCCAAAGACCGCAAGGCCTTCGGCAAGTCTATCTCCGACTTCGGCCTCATCCAGCAGAAGCTCGCCGACTCCACCGCACGCATCTTCGTCGGCGAAGCCATGACTTACAGAACTGTAGGCATGATCGACGCCGCCCTCGCCAGCATCCCTGAAGACCAGGCCCGCAACTCCCGCGAGATCCAGAAGCGCATTGAGGAGTACGCCGTCGAATGCTCGATCCTCAAAGTCTGGGGCTCCGAGATGCTCGACGCCGTCGTCGATCACGTCGTCCAGATCTACGCCGGATATGGCTACGTCGAGGAGTACCCGGCAGAGCGCGCCTACCGCGACTCGCGCATC
>Ga0126371_10004660_pt1 | contig 12110 bp, 9 predicted proteins | sample PanSoiMetaPlot_4_FD_110145 | JGI IMG/M metagenome (GOLD analysis project Ga0126371, IMG submission 110145) | Tropical forest soil microbial communities from Panama - MetaG Plot_4 | ecosystem: Environmental > Terrestrial > Soil > Tropical forest > Bulk soil | place: Panama | collected 2016-02-17
GATCTAGACGGTCATTAAGACGCCATCATGCCGCCGCAGATCTGGTGCTTGCTCGTCACCGGCCAGTTACCAAAGCCACACCTAAGCAGTCAGAGGAGCGATTACCGGTCGGTCCGTATGCAGGGGGACATCCCGTGACCCGCCTTTGGTCGCATCATTGCCCCGGGTCGTGCACGATAGGCAGCAATGATTTCATTGACCGTCTCCGGCCTCGGCGCCATCCTGGCTGCGGTCGGCGGTGGCGTGCTGCTGGCACGCTGCTTCCGGCAGCCTCGTGGCGACCTGATCGCCTGGGCAATAGCGTTGCTTGGGCTGCTCATCAGCCTGGGCTCCCAGGTGCTTGGCCATCTCACTGGCTTCGATGCGGCCATGTTCCGGGCCACGGAGGTGGGCGGTCAGGCCATCGCGCCGTTGGCGCTGATCCTGGCGTTGTCAGAGGTCGCGGCCGTCAGCGGCGCGGTGCGTTTCTGCGCGCGGCTGTATATCCCGGCTCTTGGCATTGTGGCTGTCGTGATCATGGCCCTGGACCAGGTCTCCCAGGCGACCTTCACTAAAGCCTGGCCAGATCCGTCCGTCTTCTACCAGCTTCCGCCCAACTACCTGCTGATGTTCGCGATCGGGCCGCTGACGACACTGATTGCCATCATCGCGGTCGGTACCGTGGCGTTCCGCTCCGGCGAGCCGGGCTGGAACGCGGTGCTCCCCGCTGAGCTGATGGGCGGCGCGGCTGCGGTGGCGCTGGCCTATCCGTGCCTGGCGCAGCTTGTTGCTTACCTCACCGGTGTTCACTTGCCGGTCGCTTCGGTGTTCGCGGTGCTCTGCGCGGCGGCTGCGGTCCTCGGCTGGATGGCCGCGGATCGTGCGGGGCGGGTCCGGCTGTCCGCGCTGCATGACGGGAGTCCGACCGCGGCGTCAAGGCGCGCCGCTTCCGACGGCTACGGCAGCCGCGATCTGGACGGCGAATTCGGGCAATTTGCGGCCGAACCGGATTACGCCGACCGCAACGGGTATCGCAGGGGCGGACCGTACGACCGTGCCGGCCAAGCTGATGGCTACGGCTGGCAGGATGACCGGCAGGACCGACGCGGCAATGGGAGCTGGCAGTCGCGCGACGAGGCCAACGGCGATCACTGGGACCGATACCCGGCAATGGACGCCACGGGCGATTTCGCTTCCGGCGACTTCGGGGCCGCTAAGGCGGCGGGCGACTTCGCGGCCGACGATCTCGCCCACAGGGACCTCGCCACCGGGGACTTCGCCACCGGCGACTTCATGGCCAGTGACCCCGGGCACGCTGGCGGCCCTGACGGGTTCGCAGGCGCGTCCGGCAGGGCTGCCGGCGACGCCGGATCGGGCCAGTTCTTTGGCCAGATCGCCATCTACACGCTCCTCGAAGATCGTGTCGACGAGTTCGATCGGCTGACCGAAAGTGTCGTTTCGCAGGTGCGAAGCCGCGAACCAGACACCCTGGTCTTCATAGTGCATGCGGTCCCGTCGGCGCCCATGCAACGCATCCTGTATGAGGTCTACCGCGACCGCAGCGCCTACGAGCGGCATAACGAGCAGCCGTACGTCCAGCAGTTCAATGCTGAACGCCGCCCGTTCGTGCTCGCGACCAACATCATCGAGCTCGGCCTGCAGCAAGCGAAGGTGTCGGCGTTCCCCTCGGTCGCCGATCTGTTCGGCGAGCCTGGATACGACACCTCCGGCTTCGAGCGCCCCGACTTCCTGCGCGACTACGGCCGGACTTCCGGCCAGGCCGGCACCGGCGGGCGGGAGTTCCGGTGAGCACATCGAGTGCTCGAATCACGTTGCTGTCCCGTGCTGGCTGCCATTTGTGCGACGACGCCCGGGCGGTCATTGCCAGGGTTGCCGGCGATCTCGACGTCGGCTGGGAGGAGCGCGACATCACCCAGTCAGCCGACGACCTCGCGACGTACTCGGAGATGATCCCGGTCACGTTCATCGACGGCGTTCAGCACGACTTCTGGCGCGTCAGCGAGGACCGGCTCAGGGCCGCTCTGCTGCGCTGACAGGCTGACCTGGTAGCCCTCCGCCTGCCGCTTTGGCTGACGGCATCCCAGGTCAGCCAGTCGGCCGCGGAGCGGGTCGGCAGACGGCCCGGGCGGGCAGTGGCGGGGCCCTGGCGCTGGTGCCGACTTTGTGCAAACGTTCACAAGGGCGTACCGTGGTGACCGAAAATTCCGCGCGGGTTTCCCGGCCTGTGTGTTGCAATGTCGAGTCCTCAGGAGTACCGGCGCATGTCTCGCCGCCCCTCGCCTGCCAGCCGGCCAGTCCGTGCCAGGCCAGTCCGTGCCGGTGATCCTCTTACCGCGGGCCACGGCATCCCGGATGCGACGGTCGCGCGGCTGCCGGTCTACTTGCGGGCGCTGTACTCGCTAGCCGACCACGGCGTCGCCACAGTGTCCAGCGAGGAACTTGCCGCAGCAGCCGGAGTCAACTCAGCAAAACTGCGCAAGGACCTGTCCCACCTGGGGTCCTATGGCACGCGGGGTGTCGGGTATGACGTCGACTACCTGATCTATCAGGTCTCGCGGGAGCTAGGGCTGACCCAGGACTGGCCGGTGCTCATCGTCGGAGCCGGTAACCTCGGCCGCGCGCTGGCTAACTACGGCGGATTCGCATCCAGGGGCTTCCGGATCGCCGCCCTCGTTGACGCTGACCCGGCAGTCGTGGGTACCGTCATCGCCCGGCATACGGTGCGCAGCGCGGCCGACATCGAGGATGTGATCGAGCGCTTTGATGTCTCGATCGGCGTCATCGCGACGCCTGCGGCGGTTGCCCAGAATGTCTGTGATCGACTAGTCGCTGCTGGCGTCACCAGCATCCTCAACTTCGCGCCCGTGGTGCTCAACGTGCCATCCGGCGTCGATGTGCGTAAGGTCGATCTGTCGATTGAATTGCAGATCCTCGCCTTCCACGCACAGCGGAGGGGAGCGGCCGCGCGGCAGGGGGACAGCCGCCAGGACGTCGCGCTGGACCAGCGGCCGCTTGACGGCGTGCCGGCCGGAGATCTGGGCATGGACGTCGCTGCTGAACTGGGCGTCGGCGCGAGGATGGACGTGGCTGCCGGGCTGGCCGCCGCGGGCGCACTCGCCGGGGACGCCGAGCCCGATTACGGGACAACTGACCCCAACTACAGGACAGGGGCGCAGGCGGTAGGAACATGAGCGTTCTCGTCGTCGGACTGAACCACAAGGGCGCGCCGCTTGCGACGCTCGAGCGGGTCGCGCTCGTCGGTGACGCCCTGGACAAGCTGCTGCATGACGTATTCAGGGCGGATGATGTAGCAGGTGCGCTGGTACTGAGCACTTGCAACCGGGTCGAGATCTACGCCGAGGTCGGGAAGTTCCACGGCGCCGTGGCGGCTATCTGCGAGCTGCTGTCCCGCCACTCGGAGGTCCCGCAGGCCGAGCTGACCAAGTACCTGTATGTGCACTACGAGGACCGGGCGCTGCAGCACATGCTCGCAGTGGCATGCGGGCTGGACTCGATGGTGGTCGGCGAAAGCCAGATACTCGGCCAGTTGCGGCAGTCCCTGCACATCGCCAGGGAGAAGGGCACGCTCGGCCCGACGCTCTCAGCCCTCGGATCGCTGGCGCTGCGAGCGGGCAAGCGGGCGCAGTCGGAGACCAGCGTTGGACAGACGGGCGCCAGCCTGGTGAGCGTCGGTCTGCATACTGCTGCCAGGCACCTGGGTGCGGGCCCGGCCGACAGGCCCGCCACGGCTGCGGAGCCACCCTCGCTGGCCGGGCTCGACGTCCTGGTCGTCGGTGCCGGGGCGATGAGCGGGCTGGCTGTCGCCAGCGTGGCCAGGGCGGGGGCCGCCAGCATCGTGGTAGCCAACCGGACCCGGCAGCGGGCCGAGCGGCTGGCCGCATCCGTCGGCGGCCAGGCGGCGGACATATCACGCCTGACAGATCTGATCGCGGCCGCTGACCTCGTAGTGACGTGCACTGGTGCGGCCGATCACGTCATCACCCACGACATGGTGCAGGCCGCGCTAGAGCGTCGATCGGCGAACGGGAGCAGGCCAAAGGACCCGGATCCGCGGCCGACGCCGGCCTCAGGGGGCGAGTCGGGAAGTGCCATGCCGCGTACTCCTGCGGTTGTGCTACTTGACCTGGCGATGCCGCGCGACGTGGAGCCTGCCGTTGGTGGCCTGCCCGGAGTGGTGCTCACCGACCTGGCGACGCTTGCCGACGAGGCTGCTGGCCCCGAGAGCCATCTAGCGGCTGGCCACGGCGGTGCCCGCGAAGGCGGTGTTGGCGAAGTCAGGCGGATCATCGCCGAGGAGCTTGCCGCGCACCGCTCCGCCAGTCGTGCGGCGTCCGTGTCGCCGACTGTCGTAGCACTGCGAGCCAAGGCTGCGAGCGTAGTGGACACAGAGCTGGCCAGGCTGGCGGGCCGGGTGGGCACCCTGGACGCCAGGGCAATGGACGAGGTGGCCAAGTCGATGCGTCGCGTCACCGACAAACTGCTCCATGACCCGACCGTGCGAGTGAAAGCGCTAGCCGGGGCTCCAGGCGCCGACACGTACGAGGACGCGCTGCGTGTGCTGTTTGATCTCGACCAGGCAACAGTGCAGGCTGTCGCGCAGGCCGATGCTCAGCTGACGGACTGGCCACCGGCTTCCGCAAACCAGACCGATCGAGAGGACGCGCGATGAGCGGCGCCACGCTACGCCTTGGCACCCGCCGCAGTCCGATGGCGGTTACGCAGTCCATGCAGGTCGGCCGTGCGATCACAGCGAAGACCGGCCGCGAAGTCGAGCTGGTCGGCATCGAGTCGGCCGGCGACGCTAGCCGCGAACCGCTTAGGGAGATCGGCGGTACCGGGGTCTTCGTCAGCTCGTTGCGAGCCAGCCTGCTAGCCGGCCAGGTGGACCTCGCTGTCCACTCACTCAAGGACTTGCCGACGGGACCGGCCGAAGGAATCGTCCTGGCCGCAGTTCCCGGCCGTGACGACCCGCGGGACGCTCTGGCCGCCAGGGACGGCGCGAAGCTCGCTGACCTGCCGGCAGGCGCAAAGGTCGGCACCGGCTCGCCGCGCCGCGCTGCCCAGTTGCTCATACTGCGTGCCGACATCCGGCCCGTTCCGGTGCGCGGCAATGCCGGTACCAGGCTGGCGAAGGTAGAGACTGGTGAGCTTGACGCCGTGGTGCTGGCCCACGCAGGCCTTGCCAGGATTGGCCGGCTCGATGCGGTGTCTCAGGTCTTCGATCCCGACGAGATGCTGCCAGCCGCCGGCCAGGGGGCGCTTGCGGTTGAGTGCAGTGACGGCAGGGAAGATCTCGTTGCGCTGCTTGGCTCGATCGACGATCCGGTTAGCCGGGCGGCGACTACGGCAGAACGCACTTTGCTAGGCGCGCTTCAGGCGGGCTGTTCGGCGCCGGTCGGCGCATACGCTGCCGGCACAGATGTACTTCGGCTGCGCGGCGTGGTCGTGTCAGCCGATGGGGGGATGGCGCTTCGCGGCAGTGCGAGCGGCACTCTGGCGGAGGCCGAGCTGATCGGCCGCCAGGTCGCCGCCGATCTGCTTGGCCGAGGCGCGGCAGATTTTATGGCAGTGTCCGGCGGACACCTCAGCAGCGGGGACGATGACAAGTGAACCCCACACCCATGACCGCGAAGGTCGGCAAGCAAGCCAAGTCAGCACCCGATAAGTCCAGTGCCAGTAAGTCGCGTGCCGAGAGAGCGGGCGGCCGGGCTGTCAGCCATGGGGCGGACACCCAGGTACCCGGCTGGGTCGCATTCGTCGGCGCCGGGCCCGGTGACGAGAGCCTCCTGACAGTCCGGGCCGCAGCCCTGATCGGGCGCGCCGACCTGGTCGTCGCGCCTCAGTGGGTCGGCGAGCGGCTCAGTCACCTGCTCAAGCCCGGTGCCACGCTGGCCGATTCCGATGCCCAGCTGGCCGATCCCAAACTGCTGATCAAGGCGGCCAAGGCGGGCCAGCTCGCAGTGCGCCTATTCGCTGGTGACCCGTTCATGTTCTGCAACGCGGCCGGAGAAGCCGCGGCGTGCGCCAAGGCGCGGGTGCCGTTCGAGGTCGTTCCTGGCGTATCGGCGGCGACTGCGGTGCCGGAGTACGCGGGAGTCCCGCTGACCACCGACGCCACTGGTGACGTCCGGATCATCCATGCCATTGAGGTCAGCAGAGTCTCCGTCAGCGACGGCACGCTGGTGATCCTGGGAGCGGAGTCCGGCCCGGTCGACCTTGGCAAGATGCTGATCGCGGCCGGCTGGGCAGAGACATCGCCCTTCTCGATCACCTGGAACGGCACCACTACCGATCAGCACACGGTGGTTGGCACGCTCGGTTCGATCGCGGCCGACCTCAAGGCTGCCGGGGTGAGCCTGCTGACCGCGCACGGCCCAGCCGTCGCGGTGGTCGGCGAGGGCGTCTCGGCACAGCACGCGCTGTCCTGGTTCGAGACCAAGCCGCTGTTCGGCTGGCGGGTGCTGGTGCCGCGAACCAAGGAGCAAGCAGATGAGGTGTGTGACCTCCTGCGGGCTCGGGGAGCGGTGCCTGAGCAGGTGCCGACCATCGCGGTTGAGCCGCCGCGGACGCCACAGCAGATGGAACGTGCCGTCAAGGGCCTGGTCACTGGCCGGTACCAGTGGGTCGGCTTCACCTCGGTCAACGCGGTTCGCGCCATCAGGGAGAAGTTCGAAGAGTACGGCCTGGACGCGAGGGCGTTCGCCGGGGTCAAGGTCGCTGCTGTCGGTGAGCAGACCGCTCTGGCGCTGCGTGAGTTCGGCATCGTGCCAGACCTGGTGCCAGACGGTGAGCAGTCGGCAGAAGGCCTGGCTGACGCCTGGCCCGTGTATGACGACATACTCGACCCGATCAACCGGGTGCTGCTGCCGCGTGCTGACATCGCGACGGAGGGCCTGCTGGCCAGGCTTACCGAGCTGGGCTGGGAGGCCGAGGACGTCACCGCCTACCGGACAGTGCGGGCGGCACCGCCGCCTGCCCCGGTGCGCGAGGCGATCAAGGGCGGTGGCTTCGACGCTGTGCTCTTCACTTCGTCATCCACCGTGCGCAACCTGATCGGCATCGCCGGCAAACCGCATGCCGTCACCGTGATCGCGGTCATCGGGCCGCAAACCGCCAAGACAGCGGCGGAGTTCGGCCTGCGGGTAGACGTGGTCGCCGAGAAGCCGTCGATCGCAGCGCTCGTCGACGGCCTGGCAGCACACGGAGCATCGCTGCGCGAGGCTGCCATCGAGGCTGGCGAGCCAGTGCGCAAGCCGAGCGAGCGCCGCCGCGGCGCGCGGCGCCGCATCCGGTAGGCAGCGCTTCGGCTATATCGGCGCATCAGGTCAGCCGGCCAGGCTAACTAGCTCGGCCGCGAGGACAGGAGCAGCATTGACCGCCCAATACCCCGTTTCCCGGCCCCGGAGACTCCGCCGGACAATGCCGCTGCGCAGGCTGGTAGCGCAGGTCGCGGTACGGCCGTCGAGTCTCGTGCTGCCACTGTTCGTGAAGGAGGGCATCGGCGAGCCACAGCCGGTCTCGTCGATGCCAGGTGTGGTCCAGCACACCAGGGAGACCCTGCGCAAAGCAGCATGCGATGCGGTTGCTGCCGGGGTCGGCGGGCTGATCCTGTTCGGTGTGCCGGCTGTGAAGGACGGCCGCGGCTCGGCTGCTGACGACCCGGACGGCGTGGTGCAGCTTGCCCTGCGGGATCTCGCGGCCGAAGTCGGGCATGACACGGTGCTGATGGCCGACCTGTGCCTAGACGAGTACACCGACCACGGCCACTGCGGGTTGCTGACCGCGGCGGGCGAGGTGGACAATGACGCCACGCTGGACCGCTACGCCTCCATTGCGGTCGCGCAGGCGGCAGCCGGGGCGCAGGTGGTTGCGCCAAGCGGCATGATGGATGGCCAGGTCCGTGCGATCCGGACGGCACTGGACTCGGCTGGTTATCAGGACGTGGCGATCTGCGCGTACTCAGTCAAGTACGCCTCGGCGTTCTACGGCCCGTTCCGCGAGGCGGCCGAGTGCGCGCCGCAGTTCGGTGACCGTGCCGCCTACCAGCAGGACCCGGCGGCCGCGAAGGACGGCGTGCGCGAGGCGCTGCTCGATGTCGACGAGGGCGCGGACATCGTGATGGTCAAGCCCGCGCTCGCCTACCTGGACGTGATCAGCCAGCTGGCCGCGACGGTGCAACTGCCCGTCGCCGCCTACCAGGTCAGCGGTGAGTACGCGATGGTAGAGGCAGCGGCGGCGAACGGCTGGCTGGATCGGGACCGGACGATCATGGAGACGCTGACGGCCATCAGCCGGGCCGGCGCCGACATCATCCTCACCTACTGGGCCGCCGAGATAGCTCGCAAGCTCAGCTAGTTTCCGCGAGGATCTCACGGCAGGCTGGCCCGCCGACCGCAGAGGCGTCCAGGTCCGCCACCTCTCGGCGTGCTGCGCCCACTGGAATGGGCTTAAGACACGATTTCGACGTCTGTAAACCTCTCTGTGCGGATCCGCGTCCTATGAGAGAATGCGCGGGACGAGTGACTTGAGGGAAGCCTGGGGACGTCACAGTGACCTCTGCTGGGAGTGACAGCCAGCAATCCGTATCGTCGCGTGCCCGGAATCTGGCTGCCCGGTCGGACCCCGGCTTGGCTCAACTCATAGACCTTTCTGGCGTCCAGGAGCGCCGTGCCGCTGCGTCGAGTGGCGGAAACACGACGACCGCGCGAAAGGACCTGATCGGACGCCACCATAAGGGAAGCGCAACCGCAAGCCCTGAAGATACCGGCGTACTCGCTCACGAACTGCGCTGGCTATCCGAAGGACGCGTTGAGCAGTTGTCGCCAGGTGGTCCGGCCATTGGCCCGGCGCAGCAACTCAGGCGCCTGCGACGGAGCACCTTTACCTGGGCACTAGGCCGCACCGATCGCAGCCTGGTCGCGCTCATGTCGCTGGCCTGGCTTGGCTGCCTCACGATCTTCTGGCTGTGGTGGCTGCAACCGGGTCACCGCGCTGGATTGTTCGGCATCGTTCTGAACAGCGTCGTACTGGCTTATCTGTCTAGTTTCCCGATCGTCTTCGTTGCAGCCGCCAACCGCTTGCGCCAAGTCAACCCCGAGCTTGCAGTGCCTGTGCTCCGAGTTGCATTCGTCGTGACCAGAGCGCCATCGGAGCCGTGGACCGTGGCCATGACCACCCTTAGCGCCATGCTGAGCCAGGACTTTCCGTACCCCTATGACGTATGGCTCTGCGACGAGAAGCCGACCGAAGAGATATTCACCTGGTGCACGAAGCACGAAGTCAAGATCTCCACGCGACTCTGGGTTGGCTCATACCACCGCACGAAGTGGCCGCGTCGCACCGCATGCAAGGAAGGCAACCTTGCCTACTTCTATGATCGCCACGGCTACAGCTCCTATGACGTGGTGGCTCAACTCGATTGTGATCACGTCCCGTCGCCAAGCTACCTCGCAGAGATGGTGCGGCCTTTCGCCGATCCGGCGATCGGCTACGTGGCCGCGCCGAGTGTCTGCGATGCGAATGCCGCGAACTCCTGGTCAGCACGAGGCCGGTTGCACAGGGAGGCTACGTTCCACGGCCCGTTCCAGCTTGGTCATAGCGATGGCTTGAGTCCGGTCTGCATTGGCTCGCATTATGCGGTCCGGACCGCCGCGGTACGAGAGATAGGCGGCATAGGGCCAGATCTGGCAGAGGACTTCTCGACTACTTTTCTCCTTAACGCCGCAGGATGGGGTGGGGCTTTTGCTATCAATGCCGAAGCTCATGGAGATGGCCCTAATACCTTTAGTGCAATGCTCGTGCAGGAATACCAATGGGCCCGCAGTCTTATTACTCTCCTGCTAGGACTCGTGCCGCGTAATCTGAACCGACTGTCCTGGAAGCTGCGAATTCGCTTCGTTTACTCGCTGGGCTACTACATGCTTATGGTGGCTATCACCTCTGTTGGCCTGGCACTAGCGCCGATTGCCGCAGTAACTGGCAAGCCTTGGATAAGCGTCAATTACTTCGCGTTCCTGCTCCACTGGTGGTCAATTTCAATTTGGCTTATTCTGATAACTTTGCTTCTGCGCAGACGCAGGTTGCTAAGGCCGCCTAAGGCACCGGTCGTCAGCTGGGAGAGCTGGCTTTACAGCATCGCTCGGTGGCCTTACAACGGCCTAGGAATCTGTGCAGCCCTAAGGAACAGAATTCGCCCGCGGCCCGTCAGCTTCAAGGTCACTCCGAAAGGTTCGGGAGGCCTCGAGCTCTTCCCTGCACGCCTTCTGATTCCCTACGCCGTAGTGAGCCTCATCTCTTCTGCAGCCGGTCTTTTCGGTGAGCGCGGCGGCGGCGCTCCTGGATATGTGTTCCTAAGTATCCTTGCAGCGCTGACATATGCCATTACCACGATCGCTGTGCCGTTTCTTCATGCTCGTGAAGCGGCGAATGCGGTCGGTGTTCGCCTCAGCGGGGCGATTCGAAGCACAATCCGTGTTCCTCTGCTCGTCGCTCTGGTGGTGACGATCCCTGCCGTTACAGCGGCGGGCTTGTATCCGGCTTACGCGATGCACGCATTCGGCTGGTAAGCCGGAAGTCTAGACGATCTGTGAGGGAAACCTAGTTCATGGCCATACTCGTTACCGGTGGAGCAGGTTTCATCGGCAGTCACACATGTGCAGAGCTGCTTACTAACGGCGTCGACGACGTTGTGGTGGTCGACGACTTCTCTAATAGCTCGGCGCGAGCGCTGGAAGCGATCAGCAACGTTGCTGGCCGCGACGTGGTGTTGCATCGGCTCGACCTGCGAGATCACGCCGGGCTCGATCGAGTCTTCGAGTCGCATGACATTGATCGGGTCGTACATTTCGCGGCCAAAAAGGCAGTCAACGAGTCGCTGCAGATACCGCTGGAATATTTCGACACCAACATCGCAGGAACGACTAGCTTGCTTCGATGCATGGTGCGACACGGTGTTCGGAGCCTGGTCTTCTCGTCGTCATGTTCGATTTACGGCGACCAATACCTGGGACCCATTGGTGAAAAGGAAACTCCTGGCCCTACTAATCCATATGCACGGTCTAAGCTTATCTGCGAGCAGATTCTTGCGGATACCTGCGCAAGGTACGATGACTTCGCGGTTATCTCTCTCCGCTATTTCAACCCCGTCGGCGCGCACCCTAGCGGCGCCCTGGGTGAGTCGCCGCTGGGCGTGCCTAGCAACGTGATGCCGTACATCATGCAGGTAGCTGCAGGCCGGCTGGAGCGAATAAGTATCTTCGGTGCGGACTATCCGACACCGGATGGGACTCCGGTTCGGGACTACATACACGTGATGGATGTTGCGGAAGCCCACTGTCTGGCTCTGCGGCGTCTGGCTGACGGGCCGGGGATGCGGGTCCTGAACCTCGGCACTGGGGTCGGAATTTCGGTGCTCGAGCTCGTGCGCGCCGTTGAGGACGTTTGCGGTCTCGTTGTGCCGTACGAGGTGGTCGCTCGGCGGGACGGAGACGCCGCGAGTGCAGTTGCCGACCCGAGCCTGATTGACAAGGAATGGGGCTGGCGAACCAGTCGCGACATTCGAGCAATGTGCAAGGATGCCTGGCGCTTCCAGCAACTACATCCCGGCGGATATCTCGCGTAGCGCCGAAAGCTCGGTCCCGGTCTTCGCCTGTGCGGAGCCGTCGTTTGCGTTTTGCCCGAAAGGAAGTTAAGTGCGCCTGACGGTAATAGGAACTGGTTACCTCGGTGCGGTTCACGCGGCTTGTATGGCTGATATTGGCCACGATGTGCTTGGCGTAGATTCCAACGAAGAACGAGTTAGTTTGCTGTCGAGTGGCCAGGCACCGTTCTTCGAGCCCGGGCTGCAGCTGTTGCTCCGGCGCGGGATCGGGTCTGGGCGGCTCCGTTTCGGGACCTCGATCGAAGAGGCCGCTGGCTTCGGCGAGGTGCACTTCATCTGCGTCGGCACGCCTCAGATCAGCGGCTCGCTCGCGGCAGACACGAGTGGCGTCGAGAGCGTAATTCGTGCACTCGGGCAGCACCTCCGGACTCCATGCTTGGTGGTTGGCAAGTCCACTGTGCCAGTCGGGACCGCGAGCGGATTGGCTGCC
>Ga0126371_10004663_pt1 | contig 12108 bp, 12 predicted proteins | sample PanSoiMetaPlot_4_FD_110145 | JGI IMG/M metagenome (GOLD analysis project Ga0126371, IMG submission 110145) | Tropical forest soil microbial communities from Panama - MetaG Plot_4 | ecosystem: Environmental > Terrestrial > Soil > Tropical forest > Bulk soil | place: Panama | collected 2016-02-17
CCGGCTCCGAAGAGATGAGCAAGCTGATGCAGGAGTTCGACGAAAAGCAGGAAGCCGCGGCTTCACACGAGGTGGTCGAAGTCAAGGTGGTTGCCTACACCGAGCACGGCGTGGTGGTGGATCTCGGAGGAAAAACGGAAGGGCTGATTCCCGCGGCAGAATTTGCGGAGACGGAAATTCCGCGGCCCGATCCGAACGCCACGATCGAAGTGCAGCGCTCGGGCGAGGTTAAGGACGGTTACGAGATCGTTTCCTACCAGAAAGTCCTGCGCCGGAGGACTTGGGAAAAGATCGACGCGGCATTCAAGGCGAAAGAAACCATAACCGGCAAGGTGGTGGACCGCATTAAAGGCGGGCTGGTGGTGGACATCGGTGTGCGCGCGTTCTTGCCGGGTTCGCAGTACGACTTGAAGCCCACGCAAAACCTCGACGAACTGCTCGGCACGGAAGTCCAGGTGCGCGTCACGAAGCTGAACCGGCGGCGCGGCAACGTGGTGGTCAGCCGGCGCGCCATTCTCGAGGAAGAATTGCACGCCAAGCGCGCGGCGCTGATGGATACGCTGAGCGAAGGCCAGATCGTACATGGACACGTGAAGAACGTGACGGACTACGGCGCGTTCGTGGACCTGGGTGGAATCGACGGCTTGCTGCACTTGACGGACCTGAGCTGGGGCCGCGTGAAGCATCCTTCGGACGTGGTCAAGCCGGAGCAAGAGCTCGACGTGATCATTTTGAAATTCGACAAGGAAAAGCAGCGCATTTCACTGGGACTGAAGCAGTTGACCCCGGATCCCTGGGTAGGCGCGGCGGAAAAGTACCCGGCGGGCGGCAAAGTTCAAGGAAAAATCGTGGGCATCGTCGACTACGGCGTGTTCGTCGAGCTGGAGCAAGGCATCGAAGGGCTGGTGCACGTTTCCGAGATGAGCTGGAACAAAAAAGTTCAGCACCCGTCGAAGGTGGCGAAAGTCGGCGACGCGGTGGATGTGGTGGTGCTGGACATCAAGCCCAGCGACCGGCGCGTCTCGCTGGGAATGAAGCAGGCGCAACCCGATCCGTGGCTGCTGACGGCTGAGAAGTATCCGGTCGGAACGGTCATCACCGGGAAGGTTCGCAACATCGCAGAGTTTGGCGCATTCGTGGAAATCGAAGATGGTTTTGACGGGCTCGTGCACGTCGGCGATGTGAGCTGGACCGGGCGGGTGAAGAATCCGCACGAAGTGTTCAAGAAGGGCGAGCCGGTCACCGCGAAAGTGTTGAAAATTGACGCGGAGAACCGCCGAGTGTCGCTGGGCATCAAGCAGGTCAACGACATTTGGGGCGAATGGTTCAAGCAGCACAAGATCGGGCAAATCGTAAAAGGCAAAGTCTCGCGTATTGCCACCTTCGGTGCGTTCGTTGAATTGGGCGAAAACATCGAAGCCCTTTGCCACAACACGGAGATCGAAGACCGTCGCCGGCGGGACGAAGGTCTGGGCGGCTACCGCCCGACCAGCGGTCCGCTGAAGAGCGCCGGGCCGCTGGAGCCCGGCAAGGAGTACGATTTCAAAATCATTAAGATCAGTCCGGACACCAGACGGATTGGCTTGAGCTATCGCGCGGCGGTGAAGCAGCTCGAGCGCAGGGAAATTGAACAGTATCGGTCGTCGTCGAAGTCCTCGTCGACGGCGACGATTGGGGACGCACTAAAGTCCAAGCTTTCGGCGCGCTAAATTATGGAAGCCCGGCCCTGGGCGCGGCTTTCATAATTTCATTTACCCGCGGGTCATTTTAGTGATAGGAAGGGAGCAAATCGGCGGTAAGCCAGCCCCTTGTAAACCCCTACGCTCGACCGCTCTTGGGCAGGCGAGCGCTGGGATAGCTTAGGCAGTCCGTTCCCGGACTGCGCGACGAGGCATAGCGAGATGACCAAGCAAACGACGTCGACACTCACGAAGGCCGATCTGATCGAGGAAGTTTTGAACGTGACCGAGCTCCCTCGCAAAGAGTCCGAAACGATTGTCGAGACCATATTCGACAGCATCATCGCGGCGTTGCAAAAGGGCGAAAAAATCGAGATTCGCGGGTTCGGCAGCTTCCGCACGCGCGAGCGCCGCGGACGCGTGGGGCGCAATCCGAAAACCGGAGAAAAAGTCGATGTGCCGGCCAAGAAAATCCCCTATTTTAAGCCCAGCAAAGAATTGAAAGACTTTGTCAATCACGCCGCTGCTCATTTGGCCGCCGGAGACTCGCAGGGCGTTTAGTCCATTCGGGGCCTTGCGCTCGGTGCGCCTTCCTCTGGCGGTTCCGCATCAAAGAGTTTCCTCGGGTGACTTAATTTAGCCGTCGATCCGGTGTGCGCCCGGCTGTGGCCATTCTGGGTTATTCTGTGCGCGCTGTTATTGGCAGGCAAAAGGAACCGTGGCGATGGATTATTTGTGGTCTCCCTGGCGTTACCAGTACATGGCGCAAGCCGCCGGTGGCAAGCAGCAAGAATGCATTTTTTGCGATGCCATTGCGAAAAACAACGATTTGGAGGCCCTGATCGTTCACCGCGGCGCGAAAGCGTTCGTGATTCTTAACCGCTTTCCCTACACTTCTGGGCACGTGATGATCGTGCCGTACGCGCATGTGGCGGAACTGAAACTTTCAGACGGGGAAACTTTAGGCGAAATGATGCAGCTGGCGCAGCGCGTCGAAGCCGCTTACCGCCGCGAGTACAAGCCGGACGGCATGAACCTGGGAATGAATCTGGGGCGTGCGGCTGGCGCTGGGGTCGTCGGGCATTTGCACCTGCATATGCTGCCGCGTTGGATTGGTGATTCGAACTTCATGACCGTGACCGGCGAAACGCGGGTGCACCCGGAAGATTTGAAGACGACCTACGAACGCCTTTCCCAAGCGCTCGTCTAACCGAGCATCTCGCGCGCCGCCGTTTTCGTTCGGTGCGTGGCGGGTCCGTGAATTGGCATGCAGGCTTCGCAAAGGCTGGTCTTTAGACCCGCAAAGCGAGGCCACTCGCGCTAAAATAGCGGTCACCGCGGGCAGGCAGGAGCGCTCGAAGTTGCACCTCGAACTGACGGAAGAGCAACAACTGGTCGAAAAAAGCGTGCGCGAGTTTGCCGAAGCGGAGGTGCGCCCGCTGGCAAAGGAGCACGACGAGACCGGGCGCTTTCCGCGCGCTTTGTTCAAAAAAGCGGCGCAACTGGGGCTCACCGGCGTGCCGTTTCCCGAAAATGAAGGCGGCGCGGGCTTCGATCATGTGGCCTACACGATCGTCATCGAAGAGGTTTCGCGGTGTTGCGCCTCCACAGGGGTAATCCTTTCCGTCCAGAATTCGCTTTACTGCGATCCGATCCATCGGTACGGCACCGAAGAACAGAAGAAGAGATTTCTCCTTCCTTACGCGCGTGGCGAAAAAGTCGGTTGCTACGCTCTCACGGAACCGCAGGCCGGCTCGAACGCCGCAGCGCTCCGAACCAAGGCGGTAAAGAAAGGCGACCGCTATGTTCTCAACGGAACCAAGGCTTGGATCACCTGCGGAGGAGAGGCCGACGCGGCGATCGTGTACGTGAATACCGACCCGGCCAAAGGGGAAAAAGGCATCACCGCAATCGTGGTGGAGAAAGGAACACCCGGATTCCAAGTCGGCAAAGAAGAAAAAAAGCTCGGCATACATGCCACCGCTTGCTGTGAATTGACCTTTACCGATTGCGCCGTACCGCTCGAGAATCGCATTGGCAACGAAGGCCAAGGCTACAAGATAGCGCTTTCGACGCTCGATGGCGGGCGCATCGGCATCGCCGCGCAAGCCACCGGCATCGCCCGGGGCGCGTTCGAAGCCGCGCTGAAGTATTCCGGCGAGCGCCTGGCGTTCGGCCACCCCATTTCGCGGTTTCAAGCGATTCAATTCATGCTGGCGGACATGAGCACGGAAATTGACGCAGCCCGATTGCTCAACCGCAAAGCCGCATGGAAACAGGATCAAGGCGCACGTTACAGCATGGACGCCGCCATCGCCAAACTGTTCTCGAGCGAAATGGCCACGCGCGTCACGCACAAAGCCATTCAGATTCACGGCGGCAACGGCTACAGCCGCGAGTATCCCGTGGAGCGCAACTACCGCGACGCGCGCATCACCGAAATCTACGAAGGCACGAGCGAAATCCAGCGTCTGGTCATTTCCTCCTGGGTCTTGAAGCCCTGAGGGCCGGCTTCTCGCCGGATTCACACTTCTGACCGCGGCTCCCCGCTCGTTGCCAGGATCTTTAAGGGACGTGTTCGTCACGCTCGATGAGCCGGGAAACGCCCCCTCGGGCATGGGAATGTTTGTCGTAGTATCCTGACCCGGTGCTCGATCTAGACAGCGGACTCGAATTTGACGCGGCGCGAACGGCGGAAGACTTCTTCCCTGCGGTGCCGGCGCAACCTGCCGTTTGCCTGATCGAGCTGCGCGAAAAGCGAGCCGAGCCGTTCCTGATTCGCACGCAGAATTTGCGCCGGCGCCTGGAGCGGCTCCTGGGGCCGCCCGATCCCACGAGCAAGCGGCTCAATCTGCGCGACATCGCGAGTCGCATCCGCTACCGGCTGACCGGCTCGCGGTTCGAACAGACGCTGGCCTTCTATCAGCAAGCCAGACAACTGTTCCCCAAACGCTATAAAAAGCTGATGCGTTTGCGACCACCCACGGTTTTGAAGGTAAATTTGGCCAATGCCTATCCACGCTGCTACGTGACGCGCAAAATCCAGCTGGATGGGGCCGGTCGACCAGACGGAGGTGCCTACTATGGACCCTTCGCTTCCCGCCGCGCGGCGGAGGAGTTTGCCGAACGCGTTCTGGATTTTTTTAAAGTTCGCCGCTGCCAGATCAAGATCCGCCGCGACCCCGCCTTTCCGGGCTGCATCTATTCGGAAATGAAAATGTGCCTGGCGCCCTGCTTTGCCGGCTGCACGAAAGAGGCATACGACGTGGAAGTCGATCGCCTCGTCCAGTTCCTCGAGACCAGCGGCGGCTCATTGAGAATGGCCTTCGAAGGAGAGCGCGAAAAGGCCAGCGAGCAACTGGATTTCGAGCGCGCGGCAACGCTGCACAAGAAAGTGGAAAAGCTCGACGAAGTCTTGCGCGGACGGCCCGAGATCGCACGACCGATCCAGGATTTGCACGCGGTGATTCTCGAGCCCACCGCGGAGGAACAAACGATCGGCGTTTTCGCCGTGCAGGGGGGGCGCTTGGCGGAGCCGTTTTTTCTTCGCTTTGGGGAAATCGCCAGCCAGCCGCGGTCGGCGGAGCAAATTTTCCGCGACTATCTTGAATCAGCTCCCCAGGCGACGAACGGCGATCTCGGCGAGGATTTGTCGCTGGTCTCGCGCTGGTTTTACAGCAAGCCGCGCGAAGGTGAGATTTTCTTTCGGGAAAAGGACTGGCCTTATCGTAGGATTCTTCGAGCCTGTTCGCGTTTGCTCGCGCCCGCGGAGCCCGCAAAAAACCCAGCGGCGGGACCCCGGCCGTCGCCCGAAGGAGCGTCATGACCACCTCCGCCAGCAAAGAAGGAACCACGCGCTACGCCGAGAGGTTTGCCGCGCACTCCGCCCCCGGCTATTTCCGGGAAGCGCAGAGAATGGTGCTCTCCTCGCTGGGCATCGGAACCTACCTCGGGCCTCCCGACAAAAATACCGATGAAGCCTACACCGCCGCGGTCGTTGCCTCCGCCGAAAGCGGAATCAACGTCTTCGATAGCGCCATTAATTATCGCTTCCAGCGCAGCGAACGCAGCATCGGCCGGGCGCTCGAGCAACTTGCGGCAAAGGGTTTTTCGCGGGAACAAATCGTGCTCTGCACCAAGGGTGGCTACCTGACACCCGATGGCTCCCTGCCCGCCGACCCAAACGAATACTTCTTCCGTGAATACATCCAGCAAGGCATTTTCAGCGCGAAGGATCTTGCCGCGGGCAGCCATTGCATGACGCCTAAATTCCTGAAGGATCAGCTTGGCCGCAGCCTGAAGAATCTGGGCGTGGAATGCCTGGACGTTTATTACCTGCACAATCCCGAAACGCAGCTTTCGGAAATCGCCAAACCGGAATTTCTCGATCGCCTGCGCACGGCCTTTGAATTTCTCGAATCCGCCGTGGAAGCCGGGGAAATTCGATACTACGGCATGGCTACCTGGAATGGGTTCCGGCAAGATCCGCGCGCGAAAGATGCCATGCAACTTGCCGAGATCGCGCAGATTGCGCAGCAGATTGCCGGAGGGATGCATCACTTCCGGTTCGTGCAGCTTCCCTTCAATTTGGCGATGCCCGAAGCGCTTACCCTGGGAAATCAGATTCTACGGGAACGCGAACGAACTTTGGTGGAAGTAGCGGGCGATCTCGACATCACGGTCATCGCCAGCGCCTCGCTTTTGCAAGGACAGCTGGCGCGCAGCCTGCCGAAGATCGTTGCGGAAGCCTTCGGCCTCGAGAGCGATGCGGAGCGCGCGCTGCAATTCGCGCGGTCCGCGCCCGGGATCACCACGGCGCTTGTGGGAATGGCGGGCGTGGAACATGCGAAGGCCAATGCGCGGATGGTCAACGTCGCTCCGGCGACGGTTGAAGAATTCGGCAAGCTGTTTTCGAGTGGCGAAAGTGCATAAAGCAGAGACTCCACGCGACAGGCAGCGGAGGGCGGGCACCGCTCGGCTGGCTAATGCCTCGGAAGAAAAACGCTCGTTTGGAACCAGGTGGTGATGGCGGCATCCAGTTGGTCGAGCTTGCCCGAAAAAAAGTGGTCTGCGCCGGTTAGAACCACAAGATGATTCTCCCCGGGTAGTGAAGCAACCAGGCGTTTCACTTTTTCTACCGCGCCGTACTGGTCGGCGCTTCCGTGCACGAAGAGCTTAGGCTTCTTCGATGACCTCAAGAAAGAGAAGTCCGAGCTATTCACCGGGATGCCCAAACCAACGAGGTGCGACACTCGCGGGTCTTCGCAGCCGACCCGCAGCCCCACCCACGCACCAAAACTGAATCCCGCCGACAACAGCGGCAACGAGCGGAATTGCTTGGCGAGAAAATCGAGCGCGGCTCGGACGTCATCCTGTTCGCCAACTCCGCGGTTATGCTCGCCTGCGCTCAGGCCCGTGCCGCGAAAATTGAAGCGCAGCACCGGGAGACCCAGGGCATCGAGCGACTTCGCCGCTTGGTAAACCACTTTGTTGTGCATGGTCCCGCCAAACAACGGATGCGGATGGCAAACGACGGCAGCAAGTGGTGGCGGGCGGTGCCGAGGGGCCGAGGGCGTCCAGAGAATCGCTTCCAGGCGGCCGGCCGGGCCTTCCAAAAAGAAATTGCGGGAATGGTGAGAAGCGCTCATGGACGCGGCGTTCGGGATTTCCGAGTGTAACCTAGCGACGGAGAAAGGTTCGAGGGTTTGCTAGCCAGGTTGCCTGGCAAACGGCAACGTCCCATCGAACGCCCTCCCCGAGGGGAGAAACACACACAGCACGACCGGCGCGCGAAACTCATCTTTGTCTGGCCGGGAGCCGCATGCGCACGCGGCGATGTTGCGGGGAAACCATGGGATTACAGAGTTACAGTACTGCCAGCGGACGGCAATGGGGCAAGTGTAGGCTTTTCTTGACGGATGGGACAAGGGCTCGTACTAGGACAAAATTGTTGGATTTTCGCGTTGAAACTTGCCTTTCTGGATGCTAGTTTTGCGCCCAGTCCTTGAGTGGCGGGGGTTATTGATGAGTGATGGTTCGGAACGCCGTGAAGCGCGGCGATTTAACATGAATCTTCCGATGCGCGTGTTATCGCGCGAGGCCAAGGGCCACGAACTCGTGGCGCAGACGCGAGACCTCAGCTATCGCGGATTGTACTTCCTCGCAGAGGCGGACTTCGAAGTCGGAAAGGAAATTGAGTTTGTCATCACCCTTCCCCAGCAGGTGACGCAATCGGGCGACGTCCATATTCGATGCCAGGGAGAAATTGTGCGCGTCGAAGCGACCGACAGCGGGCGTGTGGGCATCGCCGCAAAGATTGCTCGCTACGAATTCATTCCCGCGACCGCCACCGCGGCCTGAGCCGCGATTCATTTCTCTCCTGCGCCTCGGCATGAGTACAATGGGATTTGTACCTTCCATTCGTCTGCCGCTGAGGGAACCATGTATCACTACGATCCTAACCTGGCCCTGGAAGAGCTTCAGGAAGACGCGCTGCTGCCGCACCCGGTAAAATTGCGCGACATGATTCTGCGAACAAAACTGGACGCAAACCAGGCACAACTGCTGAACCACGATTTCCAGGATTATTTGACGCGCTTCGGCGAATTGCAAAAGCTCGGCCGCGGCATCCTGGAACGGCTCGCCACGGGGCAGCGCAAGGCCTCTTGAGACCGTCGGCAGATCTCTCTCACTTCCCGCCCATGAACAGCGGCAAACCGCGAGTGTTGTTGCTCTCGGCGAGCTCCGGGGCAGGCCACGTGCGGGCCGCCGAAGCTCTCGAAAAGGCGTTTTTGGCGCGGGGCGACTCGACCGTGAAGCACCTCGACGCGCTGCGCTATGTCAGCAAGCTCTTTGAGCGCGCCTACGACAAGGCTTACCTGGCCATGGTGCGGCGGGCGCCGGAATTGATGGGCGTGCTTTACGAGCGCACCGATCAGCCGTGGCGACACCTGCGGCCGCGTTTGGCGCTCGACCGGTTGAACACGCGGCCGATGACCCGCATGCTCGAGCGCGTCCAGCCGGATCTCTGCGTGGCCACGCACTTTCTGCCCGCAGAAATCATCGCTTGGCTTATCGCCAAGAAAAAGCTGCGGGCGCGCCACGCCATTGTGGTCACCGACTTTGACGTCCACGCGATGTGGTTGTGCCAAACCGTGGACCGCTACTACCTAGCCTTGGAAGAAGCCGCGGAATACCTGGCGCACCTCGGCGTGGAGCGAGAGAAATTGCGCGTCACCGGGATCCCCATCGACCCGCTCTTTGCCCGGCCCTTGGATCGCGCCCAGGCTCGGGAGCAGCTGGGACTCGACCGAGAAGCAACGGCCGTGCTCATTTCCGCGGGCGGGTATGGGATCGGCCCGGTCGAGCAGCTGGTGAAGAGCCTGCTGGAGCTCGAGCGCCCGTGGCAGATTGTGGCCATCGCCGGGAAGGCGGAGAAGACGCGAAAGCGTTTGGCGGAATGGGCCCGAGAGGCGGGCCGGCTTCCTTCCGGCGCTCCCAGGCTCACCTCGGTCGGATTTACCGCCGAAATGGACAAATACATGGCGGCGGCTGACTTGATGGTGGGCAAGGCCGGCGGCCTGACCACCTCCGAGTGCCTGGCCCGTGCGTTGCCCATGGCCTTGATTGAGCCCATCCCCGGCCAGGAGGCACGCAACGCCGACCATTTGCTCGAAGCCGGGGCGGCAATTCGCTGCAACAATTTGCCCGCAGCGGCATGGAAGATTGCTACTCTACTGGACGACCCAGCACGTCTCGATCGCATGCGTGAAGCGGCAAGAAAGCTCGGCAAACCGGGGGCTGCGGCCGCCATCGCCGAAGACGCCCTTCGGCTGTTAGACTGAGGGGGCAGAAACGAGGCCTGGGGGAGCGGTCCGCGGCGCTGGCGCTGCGAATCGTCAAAGCGAATGCGACGAAACACACTGCTGATCGACGCAGACGACACGCTTTGGGAAAATAACGTCTTCTACGAGAAGCTGATTGAAGACTTCGTCAGCGTGGTGGAGCCGTACGGCTACACGCGGGCCTATATCCGGCACATCCTCAACGAAACCGAACGCAAAAACATCCGGCAGTACGGCTACGGAGTGCGCAGCTTCGGGCGCTCGCTTGAGGAAACCTACTTGAAGCTGGCGAACCAGATGGCCCGCCGCGAGATTCTCGCGCAAATTCACAGCCGTGTGATCGAGTTGGAGCGCACACCGCCGAAGATTCTGGATGGCGTGCCCGAGACGCTGGCGTATCTAACCGAGCGCCACCGCTTGATTCTCTTCACCAAGGGCGAGCCCGCGGAGCAGGCCGCCAAGGTCGAGCGCTCCGGGTTGCAAGGCTTTTTCGAGTTCATCGAGATCGTGCCGGAAAAAGATACCAAGACCTATGGCGGACTGGTGCACAAACACAAAATTGTGAAGGCCCATGGTTGGATGGTTGGCAACAGCCCGCGCAGCGATATCAACCCCGCAATGCAAGTCGGCCTGAACGCCGTGTACATTCCTCATCAGCACACTTGGGCGCTCGAGCACGAACCAGTGGTAGCCGGGTCCGGCAAATTGGTGATCCTGCCGTCGTTTCGCGAGCTGCGCGCGCACTTCTAGAATAGCGCGCCGCGTCCATCCCCTTCGCGGCCGGCTCACTTCGTCGGATCCGGTTTTCTCTCTAAGGCGTCCACGTCAAGGTAGATTTTCTTGTGCAAGAAGCTGTTTTCGTGGCCGATGACCAAGCGTGTTTCCGGATCATCTTCGGTGATCAGCAGCCGGAGGCGGCGCGCGTCGTTCGGCACGTCGAACACCAGATCGGTCACATACGACTCCCCCGGCCGCAAGGCTCGACCGAGCGGCGTCGAGCTTTGCCCGAGCCGAGCGAACGCGGCCTGGCCGTCGGCGGAAGGCGCATAGCTCTCGCCGGTCTCGTCCACCAGTAAGACCCTGCGGCGGTTCGGCGTGAGCGGCCCATTCCCGCGGTGCGCGGAAATCGTGCGCTCGTCGAACCAGGTCTTCAAGCGCAGGAGGACGAATCTCCCCTTCGCAAAGGTTTGCTGCATCTCGGGTCCCAGCGCCCCTGCGGTTTCGGCGCCAATCAACGAATACCCGATATGACAGTCGAGCTCGCAAAAATATTTCCAGCCGTCCGGCGGCAAAGTTTCTTCGCTGCTGGCGAGCGAAACGCCGCTGAGCAAAAGAAAATAGCCGACAGCAATTGTCGCGACCGCCCCGGCGCCCAGTTTGGCGATAAAAGTGGAGCGCCGCACCGCGCCATAAAACAAAACGAGCAGACCGGTGCCCAGCAGGAAAACCGTGCCCAGAAGGAGCAGCACGACGACAGGTGCGAAATGCGGGGTCGACGCGGACATTTTCTCTTCTCCTTTCGGGATCGCATGCCGGGAGTCGGTAGGACCACCGGGGCCGGGCCTTCCGGTCCGACTTAAAAGGGCGCGATTTCTCTTGCAGCGCTGGCTGCCGCAGGAAGGATGTTCGGTTTCGACCGCAGTTCTCTAGCCAGCCAATGCGTCAGGCAGCGCGCCGCGCGTGCGTTCGCGATGGGTAAACTCCTCGAGCGCCGCTTCGAGGTCCGCCACGGTAAAGTCCGGCCAGGCCTTCCGCACGAACACAAATTCCGCGAAGGCGCATTCCCACAGCAGAAAGTCGGACAGCCTCTGCTCCCCGCCGGTGCGAATCAGCAGATCCACTTCGGTTGAGCCGCCGCGGTACACTTCGGCGAGCACGCGGCTGAAGGATTCGGGCGAAAGCTCAGTGACTTTGTAGAAGCGGCAGGCAGCATGAAAGATGGCTTCGCGCGCGGAGTAGTCAATCGCCAGCCGCAGATGCAGGCGCGTTCCGCGAGCCGTCGCGGCCTCGGAATCGGCGATGGCCTGCCGCAGCGTCGGGGGCACGCGGTCGCGGCGGCCGATAATGCTGAGCCGCACGCCTTGCTCGATGGCGTGTTCCGTCTCGGTGAGCAGGTATTCGTGGAGCAGACGCAGGATGCCGCCGACTTCGGCGGCCGGCCGCTTCCAGTTCGCGGAAGAAAGCGCGAAGAGCGTCAACGTGTGGATACCGAGGCGCGGCGCCGCCTCGATGATGCGGCGCGCGGTCTCCGCTCCGGCTCGGTGCCCCGCCGGGCGCGGCAGCCCACGAGAGGTGGCCCACCGCCCGTTGCCATCGGAAATGATGGCAACGTGTAAGCCGGCGTTCGCCGAGCTTCGAAACTCTCCGTCCGGGGCCGCAGCCGGCGCCGCGGGCCGCGAAGCGGGCATGGGCACAACCTGCGACGTTCCGAACGTCGGGGCTGGCGCACTCGCCGGGGATGTACCTGCGTGTTCTACCGGGTTTCCTGACTCCATTGCGTGTCTCATCTCCGCCGCAGTCTCTCTACCACCAAACTTTCCACTACGCAAACTACTTCCCCTCGCAAAGCCAATGGCCACAAAACA
>Ga0126371_10004664_pt1 | contig 12108 bp, 7 predicted proteins | sample PanSoiMetaPlot_4_FD_110145 | JGI IMG/M metagenome (GOLD analysis project Ga0126371, IMG submission 110145) | Tropical forest soil microbial communities from Panama - MetaG Plot_4 | ecosystem: Environmental > Terrestrial > Soil > Tropical forest > Bulk soil | place: Panama | collected 2016-02-17
ACCAGCAGACGACGACCACGACCACGCAGTCGTACACCGGTCCGCCGCCGCAGAACGCCGACATCCAGGCGTTCCAGGTCAACCTGTGGCAGAACATCATTCCAACGAACCGCTGCGGCGGCTGCCACCACCAGGGCGGGCAGTCGCCGATGTTCGCGCGCTCGGACGACGTGAACCAGGCGTACCAGGCGGCGCTGCCGCTGGTGAGCCTCACCAACCCCAGCCAGTCTGAGCTGGTGCTGAAGGTCGGCGGCGGACACAACTGCTGGGTGGCCGACCCCTCGGCGTGCGCCGCCACCATGCAGCAGTGGATCCAGAACTGGCTCGGCGCCGGCGCCTCATCCACCGCCTCGGTGGTTCTGACCGCTCCGCCGGTGCAGGCCGCAGGCGGCGGCAAGCAGTTCCCGGCGGATCCGACCGTCGGCAATCCGAGCTACGCGAGCACGGTCTACCCGCTGCTCACCAGGTTCTGCTCGGGCTGCCACAACCCGTCCTCGGCGAGCCCGCAGCAGCCGTACTTCGCCGATCCCAACAACATCGACGCCGCCTACGTCGCGGCGCAGCCGAAGATCGATCTCGCCCAGCCCAACCTGTCGCGCTTCTACGTGCGCCTGGCGACCGAGTTCCATCATTGCTGGCCGACGGCGAGCTCGAACGGCGCGCCCGACTGCCCGGGGAGCTCCGCGGCGATGCTGGCGCAGATCACCGCCTTCGCCAACGGCATCCCGATCACGCCGATCGACCCGACCCTGGTGGTTTCGAACGCGGTCTCCCTCACCCAGGGCACGATCGCCTCGAGCGGCAGCCGCTTCCAGGGCTCGATGATCGCCCAGTACATGTTCGAGACCGGCCAGGGCAGCACCGCCTACGACACCAGCGGCGTCACACCCGAGGCCGACCTGACTCTCTCCGGCAACGTCAGCTGGGTCGGCGGCTGGGGCCTCATGTTCGGCATGGGCAGCTCCGCCCAGGCCTCGACCAGCTCGAGCTCCAAGCTCGCCACCATGATCCAGGCATCGGGTGAGTACTCGATCGAGGCGTGGGTGGCGCCGAACAACGTCGCCCAGACCAACGCCTGGATCGTGAGCTACTCCGGCAGCAACACGACGCGCAACATGACTCTCGGCCAGGCCGTCGATCAGTACGACGGCATGACCCGCTCGAGCGTCACCGACACCAACGGCATGCCGGCGCTCGTCACGACGACGACCAACGGCGCGGCCCAGGCGGCGCTGCAGCACGTCGTGCTCACCTACGATCCGGTCAACGGCCAGAAGGTCTACGTCAACGGCGTCTTCACCGGCGACGCGGATCCCTCCAAGGGCGGATCGTTCGCCAACTGGGACAGCAGCTTCGCGCTGGTGCTCGGCAACGAGACCAGCGGGCAGCGTCAGTGGCAGGGCGTCATCAAGATGGTCACCATCTATAACACCGCGCTCAACCAGGCGCAGATCACGCAGAACTTCAATGCCGGCGTCGGCCAGAAGTATTACCTGCTGTTCGGCGTGAGCTCGCTCACCGGCGTGAACCAGGCGTACATCATGTTCACGGCCAGCCAGTACGACAGTTACACCTACCTGTTCTACAACCCGACCTTCATCAGCCTGGATCCCAAAGCCACGATCCCGGCGAGCTTGCCGGTCGCGGGCCTGCGCATCGGTGTGAACGGGACGCTGGCGCCCGCGGCGCAGTCCTTCGCCACGCTCAACACCAGCATCGGCGGCTCGAGCTACAACGCCACCACCGGCCAGCAGCTCTCGCGGCTCGGGACGGTGATCCCGGTGTCGCTCGGCCCGGCCAACGACCTGTTCTTCCTGTCGTTCGACCGGCTCGGCACCAGCACCCATACGTTCGTCGATCCGCCGGGCATCCCGACGCCTCCGGTGCCGAACAACACGCCGGTGCCGGACTACGGTATCGCGACCTACGAGCGCATCAACCACACGCTCTCGCGCCTCACCGGGGTGCCGATCACCGACCCGGTGGTGCAGACGCTCTACATGAGCTCGCAGCAGGCGATGCCGGCGGCACCGCTGATCTCCGCCTTCATCGCCTCGCAGCAGACGGCCATCCAGGGCCTCGCCAACGCCTACTGCGGCGAGATGATGGCGAGCGCCAGCCTGCGCGATGCCTTCTTCGGCACCGGGCTCGATGCCAGCCTCGGCGCCAGCGCGTCGGGCTTCTTCGGCGCCAGCGGCAGCCCGCAGCGCGCCATCGTCGTCAACGGGCTCACCACGGCCGTCGGGACGACTGCTGCGCCGCAGATGGCGAGCGCCGTCGGGACCGAGGTGGATGCTCTGATCACGCGCGTGCCGCAGGTCAATGCCGCGGCGACCGTGACGCAGGCGACCGTCGCGGCCTGCACCGCCTCGCTGGCGAGCGCCGCCGTGACGCTGCAGTAAAAGGATTTGAGAGGTAACTCAAGATGCCGACAGCCAAGCGTCCTCCCCGGCCCACCCCGCCCGGCACCCCGTTCCGGCACGAGAACCATCCGCGCCCGGTGACGCGCCGCGACTTCCTCGCGGCCGGTTTTCTCGGCGCCCAGGGCATGGTGATCGGATCCGCCTGGCTCGGCTCGCTGCTGCGGGCGCAGAGCGCGCGCGCCGGCGGACTGGACGCCGACATCCAGGCGCTGCTCGGCAGCGGGCAATGCAACATCCCCTCCGGCTCCGGCTCGCTGCCGTTCATCGTGTTCGACCTGGCGGGCGGGGCGAATCTGGTCGGCTCCGAGGCGCTGGTGGGCGTGCAGGGCGGCCAGGCCAACTTCCTCTCGACCGCCGGCTACGGCAAGCTCGGCGTGCCCGGCAACATGGTGCCGACCTCCAGCACCTTCGTCTCGAGTGCGCTCGGGCTCCTGTGGCACTCGGATGGGGCGATCCTGCGCGGCATTCTCAGCAAGGCATCCGCGGTGACCCAGGCCGGCACCAACGGCGCGGTAATCCCGGCGATGTCGCAGAACGATACGCAGTCGAACACCACCAACCCGATCTACGGCATCGCCGAGGCCGGGGCCAAGGGCACCGTGGTCAACCTGGTAGGCACGGACTCCTCGGTCTCGGGCGGGAACTCGATGGCGCTCATGTACACCATCCAGCCCTCGCTCCAGCCCGCCACCATTCAGCAACCCTCGGACGCGGTCGCACTCGCGCCGGTCACGCCGGGAGGCGGCCCGCCCGATCCGCTCGCGCTCGCCGAGCTCGAGGCGGAGACCCGCATCAGCACCGGCACCGCCCCCTACACGGGCGCCGGCTCGAGCGGCAGTGAGTTCACCGGCGCGCTCAGCGGCCCGGGCGCCGGCACGCCGGGCGTGCAGCTCATCCCCGGCGGCGGCAGCGCGGACGCGGCGCTCAAGAACCAGGTGCGCTGCGCCTACGTGCAGTCGGCCAACACGGCCAACATCTTCGCGGCCGGCCCCGCGGGGCTCGATCCCACCCAGGATCCGCTCATCGTTGGCGGCACGACGCCGATCTTCACCGCGACCGACTTCCAGAACCAGGACGTGCAGATGACCGCCTCGATCATGAAGCTCGTGATCGACGGCTACGCCGGCGCCGGCACCATCTCCATGGGCGGCTTCGACTACCACGACGGCTCGCGCGCCACCGGCGAGACGCGCAATTTCAACGCCGGGCAGATGATCGGCGCCGTGCTCGAGTATGCCTCGCGCAAGGGCACGCCGATCATGATCCAGATCCTGAGCGATGGCTCGCTCGCCTCCAACAGCATGGTGGACACCAGCACTGCCGGCCGCAACAAGCTCGGCTGGCAGGGCGACAACTCCTCGGTGGCGGCCACGCTGTTCCTGGTGTTCAGTCCCAAGGGCCGCCCGGTGCTGCGCAACGGCGTCGCCGGCCAGCAAATCGGCTACTTCAGCTCCGACGGCTCGGTGGTCAGCAGCTCGAGCCCGGCGGCCAACTCGATCAACCAGATCCCCGAGCTCATCATGCTCAACTACATGGGCCTGGCGGGCACGGACGCGCAGTTCCCGGCGCTCTTCCCGATGCAGGGCCTCGGACCCGCCTCGGCGCTCGCGGCCATGACGGTGTTCCAGCCGATCATCTAGCCGGCGCTGCCGCGCTGCGCTCATGCGGCGGAGCACGGGCGCATCGGGGCGCGGCGCCTGTCGCCGGGCGACGACTGCGCGGCCTGCTGCGCGCGGCGCTACCCGCCGCCGGCGCGGGCCGCTTCGTTGACAGTCTCGACCGCGCTGTGCGAGGGTTCCCGCGCTTGGCGCGCAGCTCGGCTTCACAGCCCGAAGGATCTTCTTTTGAGCTTGCAACGGCCCGACGGTCCGGCGGCGCGTGACCGCCGGTCACGCGTGCGGGTAGTTCTCAGATGTGCGGCGGTGGCGCTGCTCGGCGCCGGCACGGCCGCGCTCGCGCAGCGCGGCTACGGCCTGATCGAGCGCGCGGCCCCGGATTTCACCCTGCACGCGGTCGCCGGTGGCAACGTGCGTCTCTCGGAGCATCGCGGCGAGGTCGTGGTCCTCTCTTTCTGGAGCAGCGGCTGCGGCACCTGCCGCCGCCAGCTCGACGCGCTGAACAGGAGTCTCGCCACTTACCGCTCCGCGGGGCTCGAGGTCTACGGCGTGGGCGTGGACGACGTGCCGGAACGCGCGGCCGGGTTCGCGCGCGGCACCGCGGTCGCCTTTCCGATGCTGCTCGACCCGGACAAGGCGGTGGGGCGCGCCTACCAGGTGGACAATCTGCCGATGACCGTGCTGATCGATCGCAGCGGCACCGTCCGCAACGTGCTGCGCGACTTCAGCGCCAAGAGCGACGATATTTACCTGCAGCAGTTGCGGGTTCTGCTGAACGAATGATCGGAACGAACATGCCCGATGCTTTCACTCCCTGCGAGTCAGGCCGTGCGGTACGCGGTTCGAGGGCCGTGGCCGCCGCAGCGCTCGCTGTGGCGCTGCTCGCCGCCCCGCAGCTCGCCGGCGCCGCGCCGCCTGCGGCCCCGGCGCCGGCCGCTGCTGCGCCGGCCGCCGCCGAGACTGCGACCGACACGCGCGCGCTCGATGAGCAGGTGCAGGGACTGAAGAAAGACGTGGTCGATCTCAACCGCGATCTGTTCATCCTCGAGGAGGAGCTGCTGTTCCCGGCCAACACCCAGGTGGCGGTGTTCCTCGGGGTCGATGTGGGCAATTTCTTCGCGCTCGACTCGGTGCAGCTGAAGATCGACAACAAGGAAGTCATCAACTACCTGTACACGCCGCGCGAGGTCGAAGCGCTGCTCAAGGGCGGGGTGCAGCGGCTCTACCTCGGCAACCTCAAGGTCGGCCAGCACGAGCTGGTCGCCTTTTTCAGCGGCAAGGGCCCGAACGACCGGCCCTACAAGCGCGGCGCCTCGATCAAGTTCGACAAGGGCATCGGGGCGAAGTACCTCGAGCTCAAGATCAACGACCGGCAGAGAAAGCTCCAGCCGGAGTTCGAGATCAAGGATTGGGAATAGCGCGCACCATGGCTCGCCGGTTCGCGCGCGCGCTGCTCGCGGCACTGGTCGTGACGCTGGCGCTGCCGGCAGGGCCGGCGCTCGCGCGGCGCCACGATCCGGAGAAGCTTCCCGAGATCCGCGTCCGCGACCTGCACTACGGCGACGCTCTCTTCTATTACTACCAGCACGACGACTTCGAGGCGCTGACGCGCCTCGCCGCCTACGACTCCTGGAATCGCATGCCGCACCACGCGGAGGACGCGCAGCTGCTCATGGGCGGCCTGTACCTCGCGCTCGGCATGCACAACGAGGCGGGCCGGCGCTTCGAGGCGCTGCTGAAGGACCCGGTGCCGAGCGGTGTGCGCAACGTCGCCTGGTTCTACCTGGCGCAGGTGTGGTACGCGCGCGGCTATCTCGATAAGGCGGGGATGGCGCTCGCGCGCGTCAACGGACGCATGTCGCCGGAGCTCGAGTCGCAGAAGGAGCTGCTGCTCGGCAACGTGCTCATCCACCAGGGCAACTACGACGAGGCGATTCGCCTGCTCACCACCTGGCGCGGCACCTTCAGCTGGTCGGCCTACGCGCGTTTCAATCTGGGAGTGGCGCTGGCGCGCAGTAGCCGCCTCAGCGATGCCGACCCGTTCCTCACCGGAGTCGGCACGATGGTCGCCGGCACCGAGGAGCAGCTGGCCTTGAAGGACCGCGCCAACCTCGCGCTCGGTTTCGCCTATCTGCAGGCGAGCCAGCCGGCCAGAGCGCTGCCGGCCCTCGAGCGCGTACGCCTCAACGGCCCGTACTCGAACAAGGCGCTGCTCGGCACCGGCTGGGCCGAGGCCGCGCTCGGCGACTACCAGGGCGCGCTCGGACCGTGGATGGAGCTGCGCAGCCGCAACCTGCTGGACGCGGCGGTGCAGGAGTCCTTCCTCGCCGTGCCCTACGCCTTCGGCAAGCTCAACGCCAACGCGCAGTCCGCCCAGTACTACGAAAGCGCGGTGGAGTCCTTCCAGGCCGAGAACGGCCGGCTCGATGCCGCCATCGCTCGCATCGGGCAGGGCGACATGCTCAAGAGCGTGCTGCAGAGCGGCCGCAAGGGCACCGAGACGTACGGCTGGTTCTGGCAGCTGAAGAATCTGCCGGATGCCCCCGAGTCGCGCTACCTGTACGCCGTGCTCGCCGGCAACGATTTTCAGGAGGGACTGAAGAACTACCGCGACCTGGCGCACATGAGTGACCTGATGGAGCGCGGCGGCTACGACATGGAGGCCTTCGAGGACATGATAGAGACGCGCGAGCGCGCCTACGCGCAGCGCCTGCCGAGGGTCGACGCACTGCTTACCTCGGGCGCGGTGACGCAGCTGCAGCAGCGCAACGTCAACCTCGCCGGGCAGCTGCAGACCGTCGAGGCGCGGCGCGACGTCGCCGCGCTCGGCACGGTCACCGAGCGCGAGCAGTGGGCGCGCGTCCAGCGCATCGAGGCCGCGCTCACCGGCGCGCCCGACACTCCCGAGAACGGCGAGCTGCGCGAGCGGCTCGCGCTGGTGAAGGGAGTGCTGTTCTTCCATCTGAACGACGCCTACAGCGCGCGCCTCTGGGAGGAGCACCGCTCGCTCAAGGACCTGAACCTGGCGCTGCACGAGGCGCAGAGCCGCTGGATCCGCGTGGAGCAGGCGCGGCGCGCGGTGCCGACCAACACCGGCGAGTTCGCGACACGCATCGCGGCGCTCCGGGCGCGGATCGATGCGCTCGCGACGCGTCTCGCCGCCACCGAGCAGCAACAGGCCGACTACCTGGCGCGCGTCGCGGTAGAGGAGCTCGAGGACCAGAAGACGCGACTCGCGACCTACCAGGTGCAGGCGCGCTTTGCGCTCGGTGACATGTACGATCGCGCGGCCAACGCCGCCGCGGCGCCCGCCAAAGCTCCGGAAGCGCGGCAGAAGGGCGCGGAGGAGGCGACGCCGCCGGCTGAGACTCCGTCGACGGACACGTCGCCGGCCGAAGCGACGCCGGCGCCACCGCGGCGGGCCGAGGCGCCGTCGGCCGAGGCGCCGCCCGCCACTACCCCGGAGCCGCCGCGGTGAGACGGCGCGCGCGGTCCACGCTGCTGGCGCTGACGGCCGGGGCCTTGTCGCTGCCGCTGGCGGCGCAGTCTCCGCCCCCGGGGGGCACGATCGGCGATCTCAAATCGCGTTCCGTCGAGGTGCACAAGGACTCCGCCGCGACTCCGAGCGTCGAGAAGGCGATGGAGAACTACCGCCGCTTCCTGCAGCTGCAGAACACCGATCCCAAGCTGCGCGCCGAGGCCATGCGGCGCCTCGGCGACCTGAACCTAGATGCGGGCGAGCTGACGCGCATGGAGCAGGAGGTGACCGCCCAGGACCTGCAGGGGGCCGAGGCGATCCGGCTCTACACCACGCTCCTCAAGGCCTATCCGGACTATCCGCGCAACGACCAGGTGCTCTATCAGCTGGCGCGCGCCTACGAGGTGACCGGCCAGGCCGATCCGGCGCTCAACGCACTCGACCGGATCGTGCAGCGCTACCCGAACACTCCCCAGCTCGCCGAGGTGCAGTTCCGCCGCGGTGAGCTGCTGTTCTCCGCCAAGCGCTACCCTGAGGCGGAACGCGCCTATGCGGCCGCGATCGCCCGCGGCCCTTCGTCCGGTTTCTATCAGCAGAGTCTCTACAAACACGGCTGGTCGCTCTTCAAGGAGTCGCGCACCGAGGAGAGCCTGCCGTCTTTCGGCAAGGTCCTCGACCACGAGCTCAGCACGACCGGCAAGGGCCGCTCGCTCGATAGCCTCAAGCGCGCCGACCGCGAGCTGGTCGAAGACACGCTGCGCGTCATGAGCATCACCTTCTCCTACAACGAGGGCTCGCAGACCCTCGAGCAGTACGTGAGCCGCAACGGCGAGCGGCCCTATACCTATCTGCTCTACCAGCGGCTCGGCGATCTGTACGTCGACAAGCAGCGCTACCAGGATGCCGCAACCACCTACCGTGCCTACGTCGCGCTCGATCCCTACAGCGACCAGGCGCCCAATCTCGCCATGTCGGCCATCGAGGCCTACGGCAAGGGCGGGTTCAGCCAGCTGGTGCTCGACGGCAAGCACGAGTTCGTCGAGCGCTATAACTTCGATTCGCCCTACTGGAAAACCCGCACCAAGGTCGCCAACCCCAGGGTGGTGGCGGAGCTCAAGACGAATCTCAAGGACGTGGCGACCTATTTCCATTCCACAGCGCAGAAGAGCGGGCGCGGCGCGGACTACGAGGAGGCGGCGCGCTGGTATCGCTCCTACCTCAAGTCCTTCCCCGGGGACGCCGACTCGGCGGCGACCAACTACCTGCTGGCCGAGGCGCTGTTCGCCAGCCGCCACTACGATGAGGCGGCCACCGAGTACGCGCACACCGCCTACGACTATCCGCGCAACGACAAGTCGGCCACCGCGGCCTACGCCGGGCTCGTGTCCTATCAGAAGGGCGAGGAGAGTCTCTCCAGTGCCGAGAAGGACGCCTGGCACCGGCGCGCCACGGATGCGGGAGTGAAGTTCGCCCAGACCTTCCCCGAGCATCCCGACAGCGCCGGTGTTCTGACGCGCGCCGCCGAGGAGATCTTCGCCGCCGGTGACCGGCCACGCGCGATCAGTGTCGCCCAGCTGCTGCTCGCCCGGCAGCCGCCGGTCGACAGCGCCAAGCAGCGCATCGCCTGGACCATCATCGCGCAGTCGCACTTCGACCAGGGCGAATACGCCCAGGCGGAGCCCGCCTACGTGCAGGCGCGCTCGCTCGCCGGCGGCGATGACAAGATGCGCGCCGACCTCACCGAGCGCCTGGCGGCATCGGTCTACAAGCAGGGCGAGGCGAAGCAGAAGGCGGGCGATGGCGCAGCCGCAGTCGAGGACTTTCTGCGCGTCGCGCGCGTGGCGCCCGATTCCAGGATCCGCTCGAACGCCGAGTACGACGCCGCCGCGCAGCTCATCGAGCTGAAGAGCTGGGACCGCGCCATCGGAGTCCTGGAGGGTTTCCGGCGCGACTTCCCGTCGAGCCCGTTCTCGGCGGAAGTGACCCGCAAGCTCGCCGTCGCCTACGGCGAAGCCGGCCGCCCGGGCCAGGCGGCCGGGGAGTTCGAGCGCATCGCCGCCAGCCCGACCGAGCAGCCGGCCGTACGGCGCGAGGCGCAGATGCAGGCCGCCGATCTCTACGCCAAGGCGGGCAACACCCCCAAGGCGGTGGCGATGCTCGAGAAGTTCGTCGAGGCCAATCCGACGCCGGTGTCGGACGCCGTCGAGGCGCGCCAGCGGCTCGCCGACTACGCGACCAGGGCGGGCGACAGCGTGCGCCGCGATCACTGGTACCGGGAGATCATCGCGGCCGACGCCCAGGCCGGGGCGCAGCGCACCCAGCGCACGCACTACCTGGCGGCCAAGGCGCAACTGACGCTCGCGGCTCCCGCGCGCGATGCCTTCCGCGCGGTGCGCCTCACCGCGCCGCTGAAGAAGAGCCTGGTGGCGAAGCGCGAGGCGCTCGAGGCCGCGATGAACGGCTACAAGGCGGCGGCTGACTACCAGGTCGCGGAGGTGACGACCGCGGCTACTTACGAGATGGCCGAGCTCTACCGCACGCTGGCGCACGACATCATGAATTCCGAGCGTCCGTCGAACCTCAAGGGCGACGCGCTCGAGGAGTACAACTCGCTGCTCGAGGAGCAGGTGTTTCCCTTCGAGGAGCAGGCGATCAAGGCGCACGAGCTCAACGCCGCGCGCGCCAGGGACGGCGTGTACGATGAATGGGTCCGCAAGAGCTTCGCGGCGCTCGCCGAGCTCAAGCCCGCCCGCTACGGCAAGACGGAGCTGACCGAGGATGTGGTCGCCAGGCTCGAATAAGCGCGCCGCGGCGCGAGTGTGCGTCCTGGCGCGGGCCTCGCGGCCGGCGTTTGCCGCGCTGCTGCTCGCGGCGTGTCACTCGGCCCCTCGGGAGGCCGAGCGCCCCGTGCCCCCGGCGCCGGTGAAGGCCGCACCGGCGGCGCCAGCGCCCGCGCCACCGACGCCGGCCGCCGTGAAGCGCGCCGGCACGGCGACGCCGGCCGCGGCAGGCGCCGGCGGCAAGAGCGCTCCCGGCACGAGCGCCGCTGCGGGCGCTGCGGCCGGCGGAGCCGCAGCTGCGGGTGCCGCTGCCGCCGCCCCAGCGCGCCCGGAGGTGCCGCCCGCGGCGAGCACCGACTTCTCGCGCGCGGTGGGCTTCATGCGTGCCGGCAACGCGACCGAGGCCGAGCTCGGCTTCAAGCAGGTGGCGCTCGCGTATCCGCAGTTCGCCGCGCCGCTCGCGAATCTCGGCATCCTCTATCGCAACAGCGGGCGGCTGGATGAGTCCGAGCAGTCGCTGAAGGGCGCGGTGGAGCGCGAGCCCGCGAGCGCCGTCGCCTGGACCGAGCTCGGCGTCACACAGAGGATGCGCGGCGAGTTCAAGGATGCGGCGGCTTCCTACGAGCAGGCCATCACCGCCGATCCGCAGTTCGCTCCCGCGTATCGCAACCTCGGCGTGGTGTCGGATCTCTATCTCGGCGATCCCGGGCGCGCGCTCACGGCCCTCAGCCGCTACCAGGAGCTGACGCACGAGGAGAAGCCCGTGAGCAGCTGGATCGCGGAGCTCCGCCAGCGCCTCGGCCTGCCACCCGTGAAGCGCCCCGAGGCCGCGCCGCCGGCGCCGGCGGCGGAGCCGGGTACGGCCCCAGCGACGGCGCCCGGCGAGGCGCCCGCGGGCGCGCCGCCATCCCCGGCGATCGCTCCCGCCAATGCGCCCGCAACCCCACCGGCGATGGACCCGCCCAAAGCAACAGGCGCCAGTGCCGGAGCAGGAGTCTGATCATGCGCACCTTACCTCTGCTGTTCGCGGTGATGGTCTTTGCGAGCGCGCACGCCCAGCAGAGTCCCGCGAACGCGCCCGGCGCGAAGGCGCCGGCAGCAGCGCCTTCGCCGGACCAGCTCGAGCCTGCCGTGGACACGACCGCGACCACGACGCCCGATGCTGCGCCTGCACGGGCATCGGCCGCAGCCTCAGCGGCGCGGCCGGCTCCGAAGGGTGACAAGGCTCCGGCCTCCGCCAGCGGCGCAGGCGGCCCGACTGCGGGCGGCAAGCCCGCCACGGCGGGCGATGGCACGGGATCTGCAAAGGACGGCGCGCGCGGCGCCAGGGCGCCCGACCGGGTGGAGCTCGAGACGACCGAGATCACCGGCAACCGCGAGCTGCCCAAGGTGCTGTACATCGTGCCGTGGAAGCGCTCCGATATCGGGGACCTCGTCGGCAAGCCCGCCAACAGTCTGCTCGACGAGGTGCTGCAACCCATAGATCGTGATGTGTTCCTGCGGGAGAATCGTTACTACGATGCGGTGAAGCCCGATGCGCCCCGCCCCAAGGCGGGCACAGTGCCGGGTTCCGGTGACAAGCCCTGAGGGCGCCTGGGGGGCCTTTCAGGATGAGAGCTGGATCGCAGCTTTTTGACCTTGTGTCATTCAGTTTTCACATGCTTGCGTCCCCATGTGTGAGTGGTTTTTGACCGGGAGAGTCAGATGCAGATCTGGAATCTGATCGTGCGTTTCTTTCAGGGCGGCGGGGACTTCATGTACCCCATCGCCTTCGTGTTCGTAATCGGCCTGGCGATCGCGCTCGAGCGCTG
>Ga0126371_10004665_pt1 | contig 12106 bp, 20 predicted proteins | sample PanSoiMetaPlot_4_FD_110145 | JGI IMG/M metagenome (GOLD analysis project Ga0126371, IMG submission 110145) | Tropical forest soil microbial communities from Panama - MetaG Plot_4 | ecosystem: Environmental > Terrestrial > Soil > Tropical forest > Bulk soil | place: Panama | collected 2016-02-17
AGCAACACGGATCCGTACGCGACTGGAAAGACAGCCGACAATCACTGGGTCGTCACCGGGCCACATATCATGGTCTTTGGTCCACCCAGCAAGATGTTGGGATATACCGAGGCAAAAGATCCGGATCCCAACAAGCCCTACATGATGTGGGCGGGGACTCCGTATGAGCACGCGATGGTACCTGTGGGGCCGGCTAAGTGATTTGAGCCGCCTGGTTGTCGGCTGGGCCCGGGGTACCTGCAGGCTTACGCGCCGCGCGCGCTGAAGACAGTGTGCCGCCCGCGGCTCTTATCAGCCACTCCCAGGCAGCCCCTCGCCTCCACCGTGAAACCCCATGCTCGACTGGGTGCTGGTCAACAACATTAACCCGCAGCGCTCTGGCGCACCCGCCTTGCGGTCCCTCACCTTCATCGTCAGGCAACATGCAGATCACGCCGCCCACCGGCACTGCTGATCCCGCATGGCTCGTGCTGCGGCAGGCCTTGTGGCCGGACACATCGGCGGCCGAGCACTTGTCAGGAATGGCGGACGCCATCGCGCGCGGCCACTACGTTCGTCTCGCGGTGGCGACCGACGGAACTGTTCTGGGCTTCGTCGAGGCAGCGAAGCGCGTAGACTACGTCAACGGCACGAGCAGTTCGCCGGTGGCTTTTCTCGAAGGCCTCTACGTCGTCCCCAGCGTACGGCGCCACGGCGTGGCGCGGGCTCTGGTCGAATCTGTCGTGCAGTGGGCTTTGGACGAAGGCTGCACCGAGCTCGCCTCCGATGCTCTGCTCGATAATTGCACAGCACACACGGTTCATCGCTCGTTGGGTTTTGAGGAGACAGAGCGTGTCGTTTACTTTCGTCGAGCGCTGCATGACGCGTGACTGCTAGGCCACACAATGCGCGCTGTGCCCTCGCTCGACACACCGCGTCTGCGACTCCGTCAGTTCGCTGAGGCGGATTTTGACGACTATGCCGCGCTGTGTGCGGACGCGGAAGTAATGCGTTATGTGAGCGACCAAGGCCCGCTGTCGCGCGAAGACGCGTGGCGCCAGCTCGCGATGCTTGCTGGACACTGGTCACTTCGTGGCTATGGCATGTGGGCCGTGGAGGAACTCGCCAGCGGCGCCTTCGTGGGTCGTGTGGGTCTTCACTATCCGGAAGGATGGCCTGAGCCCGAAATCGGCTGGGCCCTAGCTCACCGTTATTGGGGCCGAGGTTACGCCTTTGAGGCCGCAACCGCGGCTCTTCGCGTAGCCTTCGCCACGCTCGACTGGGCGCGAGCTGTCAGCCTGATCTCCCCGCCGAATCTTCGCTCAATTCGTCTGGCCGAACGCCTCGGCGCGCGTTTTGAGCGGAGGCTCGTGGTGAGGGGTCATGAGCTCAGTCTCTATGCAGTCGAGCGCAGGTACTGACGTCCGGCCCGCTCATCCGGAAATAAGCACCCACGTGTTCGCAGGTCACATCGGAGCGGCATTGGCCATCGGACGTGCGGAGCGCGCAGTGAACGTCGGGGTGTTCGTCGCAGCCGCGTTGCTGCTCGACTTTCTGCTCTGGCTGTTCGTGCTCCTTGGTTGGGAGTCAGTGACTATTCCAGCCGACTTCGCCGGCACGCATCAGCCGCAGTTTGCTTTTCCGTACTCCCACGGGCTCTTGGCGAGCGCTGCCTGGGCGGTCCTGGCTGGAGTTCTGGCGTTGACTTTGTGCGCACGCCTCCGAACCAGGTGGCGAGTCGCGACACTGGTTGCCCTCGCCGTTTTGTCGCATTGGGTACTGGATGCTCTGGTGCACCGGCCTGAGCTTCCACTCGCAGGCCGAGGCCGAGGCTCACCTCTGGTCGGTCTTGCCTTATGGAACAACATGCCCTTTGCGCTTACTCTCGAGGCCTCCTTGGTCGTTGCCGGGCTGTATCTGTTCATTTCCGGTACCAAGATAGGTCGCAACAAGTCGATCGCACTCGTGGTTCTGAGCGGGGTCGTAATGGCTTTCACAGCGATCGGAATGACGATGGCTCCCGCGCCGCCATCGACGGCGGCCATGGCGGGGAGCTCATTGGTGGCACTGGCCGTGGTCTGCGCGCTTGCTTACTGGCTCGGAACGCCGGCGCTCGATGGGCGCTTCTGGCGGCGGTGAACCTCCCAGTCAGGGCCTGCGGATTTGAGTCGAGCCATGTTCGAGATTCGTGAGTACCGCGAGTCGGACTGGGCGAAGATTTGGCCGATTCTGCAGGGGACCATTGGCGCGGGCGACACCTATACGTTCTCGCCGCAAAGTACGGAGGCGGAGATCAGACACGCTTGGATAGAAGTACCGGCAAAAACCTTCGTAGCTTGCGACACGGAAGGGCGAATCCTTGGCACCTACTTCATCAAGGCCAATCAGCCTGGCTTGGGTGCACACGTATGCAATTGTGGCTACGTTGTGACTCCAACAGCTCAGGGCAGAGGTATCGCCTCCCTGATGTGCCAGCATTCTCAAGCACAGGCGTTAGCCATGGGATTCAAAGCAATGCAGTTCAATTTCGTGGTTTCCACGAACACACGTGCTATCCGGCTGTGGGAGCGATTGGGATTTTCAGTCGTTGGGCGGCTCCCCGGGGCGTTCAATCATCAGGGGCTCGGCTACGTGGATGCACTCATCATGTTCAAGCGGCTCGCACCCTGAATGTGCGTCGGTGGCGCTAGTGTGGCGCTCGTGCGCTGCGCCTGAACTTCAGGTCGCCGCAGGAATGGGCATCGCACTTGCCCCACACCGCGCGCGCCAGATGATGCCCTGGCTTCTGGCGCTGTATGCATGCGCAAGCCTGCTGCACTTCACGCACAACGCCGAATATCTGGCTCAATATCCAAACCTGCCGGCTTCGTGGACCCGCATGGACGTCTATTTGGCATGGTGCGGTGTCACCTCGCTCGGCCTCTTGGGCTATGTGTTTTACCGCACTCGTTACCCGCGCGTCGGGCTGACGGTGCTGGCGATGTATGGCGCTCTCGGCTTTGCTGGTCTCCTTCACTACACTCGGGCATCCATCGCGCACCACTCTGCGGCCATGAATTTCACGATCTGGGCCGAGGTGGCCGTCGCAGCGGTGTTCTTGATTAACGTCGCGACCATTGCGACACAGCGCTTTGGGCGGAATGCGGTGCTGCAGCCTGACACTCGTTGCAGGGATCGTTGAGTGCTAGGGGGGCTTACGCGCTGTGGGTACCGAAGTCTTGGACTCTCTCGTAGAAGTTCCGGGCGGAAGCATCTTTGTACGCCGGTGGAGCGCAGGGCACAGCGAGCGTCCTCCGATCGTCCTGCTGCATGATTCGCTGGGGTGCGTTGATCAGTGGCGTGACTTCCCCGATGCGCTGGCGCGAGCCACGAACAGACCTGCAGTCGCCTACGACAGATTGGGTTTTGGAAAGTCCACGCAGCGCTCAGAGCGACCCTCGGTTGATTTCGTCGCCGACGAGGCTGTGAGGTTCTTTCCTCCACTACGACGCGCGCTTGGCATCACTCGGTTCTCGCTATTCGGGCACAGTGTTGGCGGTGCCATGGCACTGGCAATTGCGGCCCTGCAGGGTGAAGCATGTGAAGCGGTAGTTACCGAAGCGGCCCAAGCATTTGTCGAGCCGCGCACCCTGGCGGGTATCCGCTCCGCCAAGGAGCAGTTTGATGATCCTGGCCAATTTGAGAGGCTCGCCAGGTGGCACGGCGTCAAGGCGAAGTGGGTATTGGACGTCTGGACGGAAGTCTGGCTGTTACCGGAGTTCTCATCCTGGAGCCTCGATGAGCATCTCGGCAGGATCAAGTGCCCGGTCCTCGCTATTCACGGTGAGCTGGATGAGTACGGCTCCGTGGCGTTTCCACGCCGCATTACGGGTGGGGTGAAGGGACCATCGCAACTGTCAATCCTCCCTCGATGCGGGCACGTCCCTCACCGCGAGCGGCGAGAGGAGGTCCTGCGTTTGACGTCCTCCTTCTTGGAATCTCGGCACCTTGATCAGCGTCTCTAGTCAGTTGAGGACGGGAATGCCATCTTCTGAGCGGCAGCTTGACCTGAATGGTTCAATTTGGTGGCGGTCGCATGGCTCAACGGCAAGGCGGGCCCTGAAGACCGCTGTGAATTCGCGCCTTACTGCGACGCGATCTAGACTGCCAGGGTGCGTGCGGCGATTCCCGGGCAAGCTGTGGAGCGCAATGAGCGGCGATCCCGCGTCACTTCGCTCGACGACGGGGATCCCAGTTGATACATCAGCGCCAGACAAAACCGGGGAACATGATGAAGAACATCACCAGAATCGCACCGTGGCAGGCGGGCAAGCTCTTCGCGGTCATTTACTTCTTGGTTGGTTTGATCTTTGTCATTCCAATGGAGTTCGTTGCGATGCTGGCACCCACACCGGCGGGCTCCGGACCTCACCACCTGAGCCCGGCGCTGATCCTTCTGTTCCCGTTCATCTATGCGTTAGCCGGCCTGGTGTTCGTTCCTCTCGCATGTTGGATATACAACATAGCAGCGCGGCTGGTGGGTGGCTTGGAGGTAACGGTAGCGGACAGCGCGGGTGTCTGACGCTCCTAACTTCACCGTTAGCCTGACGCGGCGGACGCAAACTGGCATCGCGGTTTTGTGATGGGCCTGCTGCCGGACTGGTTCGCGGCGTGTCTCTTCCCGGGCGGGTCGGCTGCAGTTGCAACCGGTGCGGTCTAACACACGACGACTTGAGGCTTGCCCTGCCAACTTCGTCGTCAGGCGGCTGACGGTGCCGAGGTATGAGGTAACCGTTCAAGGTCGAGGCATTGTGGTGCCGATTGATACGTCTTTGGCGGTTGGGTTCCTTCGCATCGTGCAGGTGCGCGCCGCTGGTCCTGTCGAAGCGGAGATCCGCGCGGTGGAACTCGTTGGGTCGGAGTGGTCTTCGAGCTCCCATGCGTTCAACAATCGCGGTGGTACGCCTCATCTGACCATCATGCGGATCGGCTTGTTGTCCTGGTGGCACAGATTTCTCGGCGCTCCGGCTGGCTACATGTTCTTCGCCGAAGACGGAGTTCTGATGCCGTCCAGCAATCGTCGCGGGGGATCGTGAACCGCCCGGGGTTGCACGCCGCCGCCTGCGGCAGAGAACGTGCGGCAGCCGCGCTCAGTGGGCGCTTCTCCATGGTTGCGCAACTTACCGCTTAGGTGGCCGGTGAGCATTTATGGGCCACTCATCGACCGGACGCATCAGACGTGGAAGCTGCACGTCGCCAATGTCGGCGTTGCGTTGGCCATAGCGATCCACGCGGTGCCCCGATTGTTTCTTCGCGGGATTCCAGATCGACTCTTTGCCGTTTACTCCGGCGTGTCGGCCCTCGTCGCAGCCGCCGGTGTGTTCATCTATTTCGGCACCGTCAGGTGTCCTGTTTGCGGCGCAAATTGGGTCTGGCGTGCCGCCAGGCAACGCACGGTACGCTGGTTGGAATGGCTTCACGAGCAACAGGTGTGCCCGGTCTGTGGCTCGAACGGCGAACCGCCATCGGACCATCGTCGGCGGGGTCCGTGAACGCTGGGTGATTTCGACCGCACTCTTTGATTAAGGAGGCGCAGAACCATGGCTAACGCATATTGGATCTCGGCGTACCGTTCGATACGTGACCCGCAGGCTCTCGCCGCGTACGCCAAGCTGGCGGGTCCGGCCCTCGAGGCGGCTGGTGGCCGCTTCCTGGCACGCGGGCTGCCCGTGCGCGTTTACGAGGGTGGGCTCAACGAGCGCATCGTGGTCCTCGAATTCGACAGCGTCGCGCAAGCCATCGCCGCGCACGATAGTGCTGATTACCAGCAAGCGCTGCACGCGCTCGGTAATGGCGCCGACCGCGATCTGCGCATCGTCGAGGGCGCCGGGTGATCGCAAGCCTGACGTCCGGCACTTGTTGGTATCTCAGATGCCGCTTGTCTCCATTCCTTGCCGGTGGTGGAATCGGGGTCTCTGCGCTGAGGATCCAAGTGGCACTCACTGAGATCGAGAGGGCACGCGTACGCAAGACGGTAGGCGCCTTCGTCGAAGGCCGCCGTCCCCCGCACCACCTTCGTCAGCAGCTTGACCTCGCGTTTCGGGTCTCGGGTCAGAGCGTGGAGATCTTTGAGGTGCGGCAGGCGTACGGAGGCGAACCTGGCGAGAGAATCGAGCTTCCCGTTGCCAAGGCAACTTACGTACGCACCGTGCGTCGCTGGCGGGTTTTCTGGCTGCGACAGGATATGAAGTGGCACAGCTACAAGCCGGCCCCGGACGTTGCCACGATCGAGGAGTTCGTCGCCCTGGTTCGGGAGGACAGGAATTCCTGCTTCTTCGGATGAGGCGACCGGTCAACGCCGGCGTGCATCGCGAGCGCCGCGACGGCGCATGACCAAGGAGAGCCCGTGCAGTCCGGCGAGCTTGCGCAGTACATCCACGAGCACATTCCCCTGTCGAAGGCGATGGGCGTCTCAGTAGTGGCCGTCGAGGACGACGCCATCACCCTGCAGGCACCGCTCGAGCCAAACCTCAATCACCGCCAGACCGTATTTGGTGGCAGCGCATCAGCACTCGCGATCCTCGCCAGCTGGTCGCTATTGCACGTGCGGCTGCAGGCCGCAGGCATCGCCGATCGCCTGGTAATTCAACGCAACACCATGGAATACCAGCATCCAATCCTCGGGCAATTCACGGCGCGCGCGATGCTGGAGCGCCCCGACGCCTGGAGGCAGTTCACCGCCATGCTGGCGCGCCGAGGTAAGGCGAGGATCACCGTGCTGGCGGTGCTCGAGCACATGGGACGCGTTGCGGGCAGGTTCAGTGGTCAGTTCGTCGCCGTGGGCAACGGCGGCAAGAGCGGCGGCTGAGACGGTTGCAGCAGCTCCGAAAGTCTCGCTGGGAGAATTTGATGAGGCATCGCCCTGACGGCCGTTCGCTTCAGCCCTCCGGCAAGCCATGAGCGCTTCGCTTCCCCGTTACACCGGGAGTTGCCTCTGCGGCGGGGTCCGGTATGAGCTCACAGCCGAGCTCGGCGCGATCGAGGTCTGTTACTGCCGGCCGACTGAGCAGCCGCTCGTTCGCCGCGGTGTGGGGCGAGGCGTGACAGGATTCAGCGAGGTACGCGATGAGTTCCCGGACAGCTTCCTGTAGCTGTGGACAGTTGCGTGTCGAGGTCGTGGGCGAACCTCGCGTCGGCGTGTGCCACTGTCTTGCCTGCCAGAGGCGGACGGGCAGCGTGTTCGCAGCGCTCGCGCGCTTTCGTGCACCATTTAGGGTCTTCGGCACTGCCACCGAATACCTCCGCGTGGGGGACCAGGGTGCGCGATTCATTTTCAGATTCTGCCCGGTGTGCGGGACGACGGTCTTCCACACCGAGGAAGGCGACGCGGACTCTGTCAGTGTCGCGGTCGGTGCGTTCGCGGATCCCGCATTTCCTGCGCCGCAGGTCTCTGTCTACGACAGCCGCAGGCACCCGTGGGTGCAGCTGCCGCCGGGCACCGTGCAATTCGAGCACGACCCGCCCTGATCGACGGGTGACTGAATGCTGTTGCGCGCGATCACGGCGTTCGTGGCGATGCCCGGAATTGTCGGCTTTGGGCTCCCGATCTGGATCGGGATCTCGACGCACCGCCCCCTGCGATACGTGCCGCTTGCGGCCACCGTCCTGGCTCTCGGCACGCTGCTGCTGCTCGCCTGTGTGCGCGAATTCTATGTGGCGGGGCTTGGCACGTTGGCACCCTGGTCCCCACCCCGGTACCTGGTGACCAGCGGGCCCTACCGCTGGTCGCGCAACCCGATGTACATCGGCGTCGTCACGATCCTCGTCGGCTGGTGGCTGTTGTGGACCTCGCGCACGCTCCTCAGCTACGCGCTGGTAGTTGCGTGTGTCTTTTACGTGCGAGTGCTCATGGTGGAGGAACCCTGGGCGGCCCGCCGTTTCGGAGCCGAATGGGAGGCATATCGGCTCAAGGTGCGCCGCTGGATCGGGACGCGCTCGGACTCCGCATGAGAAGACTCTCGCGTCGTGAGGTGATCGCGTTCGTGGCCGGCGCCGCGGCCGTATTGGTGGCACTCGCGGTGGCGTTCCGTACCGCGCCGGGTGTGATCCTCGCGAACGACATGGTGAGCGCCCTGGTGGCCGCCGCGGAGCGGCCGCTGCTGCGATTCCCGCGCGGTGCGGTGGTGTACGTAAAGAGCGCCGTCGGTCCCATGCTGCTCGAGACCCTGCGGCCCCGGTACCCATCTCTCAGTTTGCGGCCTTACGCGGAGCGCCCCTCCGACAGTTGCGCCGATCGGGACCCGGCGAGCGTTTCATGCGAGCGCGATGACTTCGTCAAGCTCGAAGTTCTCTCCGCCCCGACGCGCGGTACGCTGCTCGTGGCCGTCGGTACCTCGAGGACCTTCGGCCAGGTGCTGCTGGTGAGCGTTCTCGGGCACTGGCATGTGCTCATCGAGCGCTGGTACGCAGTGTGAGTGGGCTATTCTTGAGTGGCGCGACCATGGCCTGCCGCCGCCGCATTCGTGACAATCGGCCGACTCTCTTGAGGCGGCTCGCCGTTCTCGCGCTCATCCCCGCGGCTGCGCCTGCGGGCGCTCAGCTCGCCCCCGCATCCGCAGCGTGGGCACCGAACGACATCCACGTTGCGCGGAGCGAGCCCGGGCGCCCCGGAAGCGCCAGCACCCACTTCGAGGTCGCCGCGAATGGCGATGCGCGGATCGCCGTGGAGCTGCGGGATGATGGCACTCACACCACGGGCACGATCCTGCTGATCGCGGGGCGCTGGATGCTCACCCGGGGCTTTTCATCAAAAGCTGGCAAGGAAATCGAGGCACTCGATGTTGCGGCGTTGAACTCGCAACTGGTGATCGTGCTCCTCACCGCCGTGCTGCCGGGAGGGCGGCCCGCTCCCGGACCCCCGCAGCATGTGCGCTTTGCGGAGAAGGGCAAACCGATACGGATCGCGACCCCGAGCACATCCGCCGAGTATCATGCACCGTGGACGGTGACCGGCTCGGTGACGGTGCCGGAGGCCGATGCTCCGGCGAGCTATCAACTCTCCTTCACCTATTCCGAGGAAGGAGTCGCCCGCACCCTCGACTTCGTCGGTAACGTCGCCGATGCCAAGTCGCCGGTCGACCTGCCCGACTCGATGAAGGTCGAGGGCTGGAAGATCAGCAGGCTGAGCACGACGCCGCAGTCCGCCTCGAGCGGTACTCAGGCAGGCGACGGCGCGCATCATGCGGTCCCGAAAGTCGCTACGCTCGGTGAGCTGCGCGAGCGCCAGTGAAGGAGGAGTCGGCGTGTCCAGAGTCTGTGTCAGAAGCTTCGCGCTTTCCCTCGATGGCTACGGCGCTGGCCCGCGGCAGGATCTGCACAATCCCATCGGTGTGCGCGGATTGGAGCTCATGGAGTGGTTTTTCCAGACACGCGCCTGGCGCAGGATGCATGGCGAAGAGGGCGGCGAGACCGGAGTCGACGACACGCTCGCCGAGAAGGGTTTCGAGGGCATCGGCGCCTGGATCATCGGACGCAACATGTTCGGTCCGGTGCGGGGGCCGTGGCCGGACGAGAGTTGGCAGGGCTGGTGGGGCGATGAGCCGCCCTACCACACACCGGTTTTCGTGCTGACTCATCACCCGCGGCCGACCCTCGTCATGGCGGGCGGCACCGAATTTCACTTCGTCACCGGGGGCATCCACGCTGCGCTCGAGCAGGCCCGCACCGCCGCGGGGGGCCGCGACGTGCGTGTGGGCGGCGGCGTGTCGACCATCCGTCAGTATCTGCAGGCCGGTCTCATCGATGAGCTGCATCTGGCGATGCGGCCCGTGCTGCTGGGAAGCGGCGAGTCTCTGCTGCAGGACCTCGATTTGCGCGCCCGCGGCTACGAGTGCGCGAAGAGCATCGCGGGCGAGCGAGCGACTCACGTGTTTGTGCGCCGCGCCGCCTCGTAAGGGTGCGTGAGTGGCGGTACCTGCTGCGCAAGCTGAGGCAGCGCAGTCCACTCCTCCGCCACAAGTGGCGCCACGCGGGATTCCCCGAGCCCCACCCGCTATGCTTGAGTGATCGGAGCCTGGCGAAGAGGGCTCCGACCGTACGCACGCGGCAACGGAGGCTTCGTGACCTACGAGCTGACCATCGAGCCCAAGCCCGGTTATCTGCACGTCATCGTGACCGGCAACAACACGCGCGAGAACCTCGTCCGCTACATGGAGGAGGTAGTGCGCGAGTGCACGCTGCGGCAATGCTTTCGCGTGCTGATCGAGGAGCGGCTCGAGGGCCCACGACTTGGGACCCTGGATGTCTTCGAGCTAGTCTCGACCGGGAGCACGCGCTACCTGCGGACGCTGAAGGCCATGGCCTACGTCGATGTCAACGCGCACAACCAGGAGATGATGCAGTTTGCGGAGAACGTCGCGGTCAACCGCGCCTTTCCCGTGAGAGTGTTCCCGACGGTGCTGGCCGCCGAGCGCTGGCTGAACGCCGAGCAGCAGCAGGGCATTTCACCCGCCGCCGCCGCGGCTCCGGTGCCGAGGCACGGCAGGCACCCGAGCAAGCCCCGTCGCTGAAGTACGCCGCTGGCGTACCCGCGGCGGGCAGCTACTCGGCTTCTGCCGTGATCGGACGCCGCATCAGCGCGCGCACCGCATCCTTCGCCGGCAGCTTTTCGTACAGCACGCGATACATCATGGCGCAGAGCGGCATCTCCACGCCGGCGCGTGCTGCCACGGCCTCGATGGCGCGCGCCGCGGCATAACCCTCGACCGCCTGCCCGATCTCGGCGAGCGCGTCCTCGGGCGAGCGCCCCGCGGCGAGCAGCAGCCCGAAGCGGCGGTTGCGCGACTGGTCATCCGTGCAGGTGAGCACCAGGTCCCCGAGGCCGGCGAGCCCCATGAAGGTCTCGGCGCGCGCGCCGAGCGCCACCCCGAGTCGCGTCATCTCTCTCAATCCCCGCGTGATGAGCGCCACGCGCGCGTTGGCGCCGAAGCCGAGCCCATCGGAGAGCCCGGCCCCCACCGCCAGCGCGTTCTTCACCGCGCCGCCGATCTCGACGCCGAGAATGTCGGTCGCGGTGTAGGCGCGGAAATTCTCCGACGACAACTCGCGGGCGAGTGTCTGCGCATAGGCGGCATCGGGCGAGGCGACCGTCATGGCGGTCGGCAGTCCCGCGCCGACCTCGCGCGCGAAAGTCGGCCCCGAGAGCACCGCTATGCGTCGTTCGGCGCCGAGTACCTCGCGCGCCACCTGGTGCGGGAGCTTGCCGCTACCCTGTTCGAAGCCCTTCGTTGCCCAGGCGACGTGCATCGCGGGGGCGAGGTGCGAGGCGAGCTCGGTGAGGAGCTCACGCAGCGCCGGGCTTGGCACGACGATGAGCACGTCGCGGGCGCCGGCGAGCGCCGCCCGCAGATCGGGCTCGACCCCGAGCGATGTTGGGAAGGGCGCACTCGGCAGATAGCGCGCATTGCAGCGCTCGGCGGCCATGGCGGCGAGTCGCTCGGGATTGCGCCCCCACAACCTCACGGCGCGGCCGCCGCGCGCGAACTGGATGGCGAGCGCAGTGCCCCAGGAACCGGCCCCAAGTACGGCGACCGGCAGGCCCGGGGATCGTCCACTCATGAGCGTGTCACCGGCGACGCCCGCGCTGCCTTCGCCCGTGCGTCAGTTGGTGACGGGCGGCTGCGCCTGATTAGCGGCGTACAGCGCTTCGAAGTTCACAGGCGGCAGCAGGAATTGCGGGAAGCCTCCCTGGCTCACGAGCTGCGAGATCGCCGCGCGCGCGTAGGGGAAGAGTACGCCCGGGCACACGGTGCTGATCGCACGTTTCAGCTCCGGCTCGGCGAGGTTGCGGACGACGAAGAGTCCCGCCTGCTTCACCTCGACGAGGAAGATGGTCGTATCGCCGTGCTTGGCGGACACGGTGACCGTCAGCACCACCTCCCGTACCTCGGGACCGAGCGCGGTGGAGCTGGTCTGCAGGTCGAGGTTGATCTGCGGGTTCCAGTTACCATCGACGCGCGGGCCGTTCGGCGACTCGTATGAACAATCCTTCAGGTAGACGTTCTGCAGTGCAAGCACCACGGAAGCATCCGTGGGTGTGGGAAGCGGCATGTCGCCGGCTATCTCATTCATGGTCTCAGGGCTCCGGTTA
>Ga0126371_10004667_pt1 | contig 12104 bp, 12 predicted proteins | sample PanSoiMetaPlot_4_FD_110145 | JGI IMG/M metagenome (GOLD analysis project Ga0126371, IMG submission 110145) | Tropical forest soil microbial communities from Panama - MetaG Plot_4 | ecosystem: Environmental > Terrestrial > Soil > Tropical forest > Bulk soil | place: Panama | collected 2016-02-17
TAGCGCACGAGCTCCAGCTTGGTAACCCGGACCTCCTTCGAGAAATACAGCTTGTCGGGATGCGTGATTTGAACCTCACGCCCATCCACCGACAAGACCTCGCTGGCCCTTTCTTTCCCCACGGAAACAGGCTATCACTCGGCATTGTAGCGGCGGACCCATTGGTCCGCCCGCGCCCTGAGCGAAGCCAAAGGACGCGTGTAACAGCTGGATATCTCCCTGACACCGGATAACCCGCTCCGCCAGCAATCGCCGCACAAAGATTGTGCTTGACAATTTAATGCGCTCCTAGCTATATAGCCATATAGCAATATAGCCAATGAGCGATAAAAAGATTTCCGACCCTCTCGACGTTACGTTTTCCGCGCTGGCCGATGCGACCCGGCGCGCAATCCTCGCCCGCCTGGCGTTAGGAGAAGCTTCGGTCAATGAACTAGCGGCCCCGTTCCGGCTCAGCCAGCCGACGATTTCCAAGCACCTCAAGGTGCTTGAGCGTGCTGGGCTGATTTCGCAGGAACGTTCGGCACAACGTCGACTGCGCCGCCTTGTCTCCAAGCCGCTCGAGTACGCCACCGACTGGCTGAATGGCTACAGGAACCCTGGCACTCTAAAACTCACCACGCCGACCGATCGTGAGATTACATTTCGACGTGTCTTTGCAGCACCACGCCGCCGCGTTTTTGACGCTTTCACCCAGCCCGATCTTCTGAGGCAATGGTTCTTCGGAGCTCCCGGCGGTTCCTTAGCGGTATGCGAAGTGGCTTTGAAAGCTGGGGACCCATTTCGATACGTATGGCGCAGCCCCAACGGTAGCGAGATAGGCATGAGCGGCCGCTGCCTCGAATTTGTGAAGCCGATCAGGATTGTTGCGACAGAAAAGTTTGACCAGCCTTGGTATCCAGGTGAGGCGGTGGGGAAGATCACACTCGACGAAGAAGGCGGCGTCACTACTCTCACGCAGACCATCCGCTACGAATCGCAAACAGCCCGAGACACCGTGCTGAAAACGCAAGTCGAGCACGGCGTCGCTCTTGGCTATGACCGGCTGGCGAAGCTGCTGGAATCGCTGTCGGCTAGGAAGGGGAAAAAATGAACTCGAGCACAGAGAAAAATCCCTCGCGACACATCGGGAGAAGCATTCTCGCTCTTGTCGCCGGCATGCTGACAGCAATCATCCTGTCTCTCGGAACCGACCTCGGTCTGCATGCGATCGGGCTGACTCCGGCTCTAGGCCAGCCGATGTCTGATCCGTGGCTAATGCTGGCGACCACGTATCGCACCATCTATGGAGTAATCGCCAGCTACATCGTTGCACGACTCGCGCCGAATCGTCCGATGCAACACGCGCTGATTGGCGGTTTCATAGGTCTGATCGTGAGCGTCGCCGGCGCTGTCGCCACGTGGAATCGCGGATTCGGCCCTCACTGGTATCCACTCTCGCTGGTCGTTCTCGCTCTTCCGCCAGCGTGGGTTGGCGGGAAACTTCGGGAGATACAGTTACGGTTGCAGACCGCAGCCGGCACGGTGTCCTGAGAGCAGTTTTCGTGAGAGGACGTGTATGAAGGAAAAACAGGCGCTACTCACTAAGCCGTCTGAACCCGACAAGGTTGACGCTTACCTGAAAAAGCTTAAGCACCCGCTGGCGGAAGTGGTCGCTGCTCTGAGGAAAATCATTCTGAGCACCGACGACGAGATCGGCGAGGAGATCAAATGGAACGCGCCAACTTTCTTCTACGCAGGTGAGATGGCGCCCTCAGATCCAAAGATGGACAAACGATACATGATCGTCTTCAATCTCTATCAGAAGGATTGCATCCGCCTGGTATTTCCCAGCGGCGCCAAAATCAGCGACAGTTCAGGATTCTTGCAGGGAGACTATGCCGACGGAAGGAGGCTGGCCTTCTTCCACAACATGGAAGAAGTGCATTCCCAAACCAAGCCACTGCAGCAGGCCGTAAGAAAGTGGCTAACCCTACTGGACAAGAACTAGCCGGCACTGCATCAGCGGAACCGGGCTGAGCTTCTTTTGAGCCGCTCGACCAGCGTGCGGTCCGGTTTTGCATAGTGATTCCCTTGGTAACCCTTCGGTACACTCCCTTTCGGTAACCCTTGGTAACCATGCCTTCCATGTCGTCCAGACGTACAATTGGCCTTGTCCGGTCGGCCATCTGCCGATATTGCAGATGACCCCGCGACCTGTACCCGGGAGCAGCCCCCAGCATCCATCGGGTTCTGTTCTCAATTTGGTTGGCGATACCAGGGTCTGGAGTTCGACGCTCTTATGGCATTGTTCGGCTTCAATAAACAGAAGGTTCTCGCCAATGCGGAGAAGTACGTCCAGCAGGGCAAGCTTCAGAATGCCATCTCCGAGTACGAAAAGATCCTCAAGAACGATCCCAAAGACCTGACCGTCACCAATACCGTCGGCGACCTCTACTCCCGCATCGGCGAGAGCGATCGAGCCACCGACTGCTTTAAAAACGTCGGCGATGCCTATGCCAGCCAGGGTTTCACGGTCAAGGCCATCGCGATGTACAAGAAGATCTGCAAGCTCAAACCATCGCTCGAGAGCTTGCTGAAGCTGGCCGAACTCTACACCCAGCAGGGCCTGTTCAACGACGCCCGCGCGCAATACCTCCAGGTCGCCGAAGAATTCATGAAGGCTGGCGAACTGGAAAACGCAGTCCGCATCTTCCAGAAGATCCTGGAAATGGATCCGGAAAACAGCCAGATGCGGGTGAAACTCGCCGAAGTTTACATTCGCCTCGGCAAGAAACAAGAAGCCTGGCAGATCTTCTCTGCCGCCGTCGAGAGTATGCGCTCGAAGGGATCGCTCAGCGGTGCGGACGAAGTGCTGCAGCGCATGCTGACGCTTGATCCCGGCAACACCTATGCCCTGCAGATGCAAGGCAAGACTCTGCTCGAATCCGGCGATGGCGCGGCGGCCGTGGGCGCGCTGCAGAAAATTCCTGATATCGATTCCAATCCCGAGGGCCTCCGCGACCTGCTGAAGGCCTACTTGCTAACGGGGCAACTGTCGGAAGCCGGAAGCATCGCAAACAAGCTGCTGACGGTGCACAACGACCTGTCGGCAATCTCAAGCTTTGCCGATGCCCTCATGCAGGCCGGGCAATACGAAAATGCCTTGCAGGTGTATAACCAGCATGCCGAGCGCCTGCTGGCCGAGAACTCGGACAAGGTTCTGAAAAACCTGCACCAGATCATTGGGCATGTCCGCGACAATCCCGACTCTTTGCAGAAGCTTCTCGATCTTTTCAACAAGGCCGGCGAGACTACGCACGTCAGCGAAGTCACGGAGTTACTGGCCCATGCCAGCGTTCAGGCCGGAGAGCTTACCCAAGCCCGGGATCTTTATCAGAAACTGGCGCAAGTCGAGCCCCAGAACCCGCTGCACATGCAGAACTACCAGCAGGTGGTCAGCCAGCTGGGAGGCTCCTCCGGAAACAAGCTGATCACGCCGGAAGAGGCCGTTGTTCTGATCGACGATCTGGAAGCGACCGCGCCCGCGATACACCAGCACTATTCCGACGAAATCGCGCTCGCGGTGCGTTCGGCCCTCACCGACGCCGAGCTGTTCATCTCTTACAACATGCCGGCCAAGGCAATGGGCCCGTTGCTCGGGGCCTTGCCAATGGCGCCCAACGACCTGCGCCTGAATCAGCGCCTCGCCGCACTGCACACGCGCGCCGGACGCTTTGCCGAAGCTGCCGTCTGCTGTCGCACGCTGCAGAATATCTACTCCGAGGCCGATCATCCGGACGAGGCCTCGCGCTACGCAGAGCTGGCAGAGCGGTACGAAGAGCGGTCGTCGGCTCCGGCCACTCGCGACTCCGGCGAAGAAGCTCACATCTTCCTCGATGCTCCGGCACCGGAAGCGCCGGTAGCCGAACCAGAAGTGGCGGAATTCGCGATCGAAGAAGCTCCAGCAGAAATCACGATTGAAGAACCCGAAGCAGATGAGTCTCCGGAGCAGCCAGAAGAAGCTACCGTCGAGCCTGCTTCGCCGTGGCCCGCAGCCTCACCGGCAGCAGAGGTCAGTTCTGAGCCTGAATTTGCTGTGGTCGATGAATCCACTGCGGCAGCACCCGTGGAAGCTGCCCCTGCGGCGGAAGAGATCGACCTCTCCTCGGAGTGGGACGACGCGATCACCATCGAGGCCGATGATGCGCCACCGGCTGCGGTCGAAGAACCTGCCGCCGTCGAGCAAGCTGTCGCCGAGCCTGCCACAGAAGAAGCCGATCCGCGTGTTGACGAGACCATCGAGGAAATTCGCTTCTATGTCGGGCACGGCATGCCCGAGCAGGCGCTGGCCGCTCTCGCCAAGCTGCAGACCTTAACGCAAGATAAGGCCAAGATCGATGAGCTCCGCGCCGAGGTCGACGCCGCCATGCAGCCGGCCGAGGAGATGAGTGTTGAGGCGGAGCCCGCAATCGAGGAGCTCACCGCCGAAGACATCCCCTCGTCTGAGGTAGCCGAGGAAGTTCCCGTTGCGGTGGAACCGGAACCGGCACCAGAACCTGCCATCGAAGAAATCCCGGTGGTCGCGGAAGCAGCGGCCGAACCCGAGCCAGAACCTCAGCCCGAACCTGAACCTGTACAGCAGGCACAGCTTACCGCACACGAGCCAGAGCCCGAATCTCAACCTGGCGTTCTCAAAGAATTTGTCACCGACCTGGAATCGTCGCTCGGCGACGGCTTTCTGCCTGGTGCCGTGCCGCATGAACCGCCTGCACCGGCTCCCGTGGCCAAAGCCAAACCAGCGGCGGTTCCCACGCAGCCAGCACCGGTCTTGGGCGAGTTCGTTGCCGATATCGAAGCTTCGCTGGGCGAAGACTTCCTCAAGGCGGCTCCCGTACCAGAGCGCCAGCCGTCGGCGCCCGTCGCGGCCGCGAAGCCGGTACCCGCTCCGCCAGCTGCGGTTCCCGTCGAAACCAAGAAAATCAGTCCGCTTGCGGCCAGTGCGGCTGCGTCGGCTGCGCCCTCGTCGGTAGCCCCGCCGATCGTCGCGCCGGTTGTGAAAGCTCCACAGGCGGCGCGGGTCCCGGTGGCCTCAGTGGCGCCGGTTGCTCCGGCACCTCCGAAGCCGCAAGCGCCTGCGGCGCCCATTCTTCCTCCGGCAGCCCCAGCGCCTGCAGGCAAGTCCCCGTTTGGCGAGGACGCCGGCATTGACCTCGCCGACATGTTCGGCGAACTGAAAAAAGATCTGGAGGCCGATGTCGCCTCCGCCGACGAGGATCCGGAGACGCACTACAATCTCGGCATCGCCTTCCGCGAAATGGGCCTGCTCGACGAGGCGATTGGAGAACTCCAGAAGGCCTGCCAGTCGTTCGACCGTGGGCACCCGTTCCCGCAGATCATGCAGACCTACACCTGGTTGGCACAATGCTTCCTCGAAAAAGGAGTGCCCGAAGCCGCAGTTCGCTGGTACGACAGGGCCCTCCAAGTTCCCACGATTGACGGGGAAACACGTGTAGCCTTGAATTATGAACTCGCCTCCGCCTATGAGACCGCGGGGGATAAACCCTCAGCGCTCAAGCATTTCATGGATGTTTACGGAAGCAACATCGATTATCGCGATGTCGCCGAGCGCATTAAGGCCCTGAAGTCGTAAAATAGGTCGGATGGCTTCGAAGTCGTGTTCACCGGGCCCATGGCCCCCGAATTTGCCCCGCGGAGCCGGAGCTGCCCTGAATGAGTGATCCCATATTCTCTGGCGCTCCCGGCAAGGCGCCTGAGCCTCCCGGTCCCTCAGCCGATACGCCCACGATTCTCCTGGATCCCTCCGAGAATCGGCCCCGGCTCGTCCAGCTATGGATGCACCGTATCTCCGTCTTTCTGTTTGTCTTAATCAGCGCCGTCGCAGGCGTACTGCTGATCATTTTGCCTTGGACGCCGGAGTGGACCGATAACTACCTGCTACTCTCGTTTCCAGCCCTGCGGACCCTCGTGGCGAATGGATTTTTTCGCGGTATCTGTAGCGGGCTGGGGCTGCTCGACATCTGGATCGGTTTCTGGGAGGCTCTCCACTACCACGAACATCCGTAGTCCGGCCAAGCCGCATAGACTTCCACGACAAAGTTTGAGCTAGCGCATGAATGAACATCTGAAATCTGCACCGGTAGCCTACGACAACGAACCCTTCCTCAACAGTCCTGACGGACGCATTCTGCGCATATTGTCGGAATACCAGGAGCCCCTCGCCCGATTCCGTCGTGAGCAGATCCAGGACACGGTTGTGTTCTTCGGCTCCGCGCGCTTCCAGGGACAGAAGGCCGCGACGGAAGGCCTGGCTGCTATCGGGGAAAAGAACGCCACGCCATCTCAGTTGCAAGAAGACCTCAAGCGCGCCCAGGCAACGATCGACACGGCCCGCTACTACGAAGACGCGCGCAAGCTCGCGCACATGTTGACGAAGTGGTCGATCAATATCCCGGCGCGTCGCCACCGTTTCGTGGTCACCACGGGTGGCGGTCCAGGCATCATGGAGGCAGCCAACCTTGGTGCCCACGAAGCAGGCGGCAAGAGCATCGGCTTGAACATTCAGCTTCCCTTCGAGCAGCACCCGAACCCATTCGTGACGCCGTCGCTAAACTTTCAGTTCCATTACTTCTTCATGCGGAAGTTCTGGTTTGCTTATCTGGCAAAGGGTCTGGTCATCTTTCCCGGCGGCTTCGGCACGATGGACGAGCTGTTCGAGATCCTGACCCTGGCGCAGACGGAAAAACTCGCCAAAAAAATTCTGGTGATCATCTATGGCAGTGAATACTGGAACAAGATCATCAATTTCCAGGCCTTCGTAGATTCCGGCACGGTTTCGCCGCCAGATCTCGATCTGTTCAAGGTCGTCGACAACCCGGAAGAGGCCTTTGAATTCCTGCGTGACGGCCTGACCAAATATCACCTGGGCGGCACGCCAAAGACAAAAGGCGACGTGATGCCGGAAATCGCGAAGACCAGACCGTAGAATTGCTAGTCCGGCCAAAAGGCAGAGCCTCGAAGCGGCAAAGGAGTGTAACCCACGGCGCAAACGGTGCGAAGCTAAACAGGTCAAGCCCGGAAGGGGCGGGATTTGTTAGACCAGGACACAAGTCCTGGGAGAAGTGCGAAATCGACGTGAGTCCCGTTGGGGCGGCACAAGCTCTCACGCACACACCAAAGGGGTGAAAGAGAAACTTGGGTCGGCTAAACCTGTCCACACATCGCTTTCTGTACTACATCACAGACCGAATAGCCTTCGCCGACGACGAAACTACCCGCCGCAACCGCCTGCTTGAAAAAATCGCCGAAGCTGCCCGCGCCGGAGTCGATTACATCCAACTCCGCGAAAAAGATCTGGCAACGCGTGCACTGGAATCTCTCGCTCGAGAAGCAATCGTCGTTCTGAAGGACTTACGAGCTCAGCACCCGCAACTTAGAACCAGACTGTTGATCAATTCCCGGAGTGACCTCGCACTGGCAACAGGGGCCGATGGCGTCCACCTTCGCTCCGAGGATATCTCGCCCAGAGACTTGCGGAAGATTTGGAAAGACACCGCCCTTCCCGGACGACACGCTCCTATAATTGGAGTCTCATGCCACTCCCTTGCGGAAGTAATGAAAGCGGAGGCCGATCAAGCAACGTTAGCTGTCTTCGCACCAGTGTTCGGAAAGAAAGACTCGCCCGCATCCCAATCTGTCGGTCTAAATCAACTGCATGAAGCCTGCAAAGCAAAGATACCCGTGCTCGCGCTAGGTGGTATCACTCTCGAGAATGCGCAGTCCTGCCTTGAAGCCGGAGCCGCCGGAATCGCCGCCATCCGCTTATTTCAGGAGAACAACGTGGCAAGGATCGTGGATGTGGTTCGCCGACTTACCCGATGAAGCGAGAAGTGGTCAGTGGTCAGTGGTCAGTGGTCAGTGGCCAGTGGTCAGTGGTCAGTGGTCAGTGGTCAGTGGTCAGTCGGTCTCGCTTTTTGCTAATCGCTGGCCACTAGCCACTTTCATCACCCGGTCCATTTCGCCCCCGTTTTCAGCACCTGCATCACTTTCGCCAGCCTCCGTTGCTTCGTCTCTTCCTGCTTGGCTCCTGTAATTGAAAGTGCCATCTCCTTCTTATGAGTGAAAGAAAGCTGCCCCCATCGCTCTTGGGCTTTTTTGTTCTTGGCGAGCTCTTTCTTGAGCTCTGTAGGTGCCTCGACCGAACGTTCCTCGGAATCTCTCTGCAACACGACGTCAACTACATCGCCTGCCTCCGCTTTGGCTCCTTCGCGCATCTTACGGTTGACGGCCATTCCGTGGCACCCGCCCATCGGCATTAAGGACGAGCGGAAGGGAAAACCATTGATCGTTCCACGCACGGGAACTCGGGCCTTAGTTCCGAACGTCTTCTGGACATCGAACGGAGCGTTCATCCATGTCGCAGTACTTCCTTCTTCACCCTCAAGCTTTACCTGGAACCGCAGCTTCTTCTGTGGCAATCCAGACCTCCACATCAACGCTGATAAACTTTATTCCTAGGACTTGTTCCCGGCAAGATGATGAGCTCAGCGCAATCCGTATCGAACCTGACCGAGCTGATTGTCCCTGATCTCATCCGAATTCCAGCATGCGCCTTCGTCATGGGCTCCGACAAAGGGCAAGACTGCGAACGTCCCGTTCACCGCGTCTGGATCGATCCCTTCTTTCTCGCCGCAACCCAAGTCACGAACGAAGAATACGGACGTTTTCTCCACGCGACGTCGTCCACATCCCCGCCGTTCTGGAATGATCCAAATTTCAATCGTCCACGGCAGCCCGTAGCCGGAGTCTCGTGGCACGAATCCGTTCGATACTGTGAATGGCTCACCTCGCAAACAGGGCGCCGCTTTCGACTCCCCACCGAAGCCGAGTGGGAGTGCGCCGCCAGGGGCGGTCTACAGCAGAAACAATTTCCCTGGGGAGACGAACCGCCACAATCGCTCCCAAACTATTCGACGCGTTGGCAGACCGGCCCGGATCCGGTCGCGCCATACGCGCCAAATGCATTCGGTTTTTATGACATTGGCGACAACGTCCACGAATGGTGCAGCGACTGGTACGATCCGACCTATTACGCAATCTCGCCGGAGCGCAACCCGCAGGGCCCGGAGCAGAGTCCTATGAAACCCCCGCGCAAATCCTCCCGCGGAGGCTCCTGGCGCCACCACATCAAAGTGGCGCGCTGCTCGGCCAGGTCAAGTATCCCGCCAGAATTTCACTACGCTGACTACGGATTTCGCATCGCCTGCGACGACCACTAATCTGGCTCGCGGGTCCAATCAGTGTGTTGTTGCGCGCGGACGGACGCCGATCACATTCGGCACCGGCCACGCCGCCGAGTTCTCATCGTTTTCCTTGAACGATGTCTCGTAGCTCCCGAACATTTCCAGTTCAGTATCACCAACATGCACGTAGAGTTGAGCTTCCGGTCCGCCTTCCATGTGCTGCGCCGCGACCAATCCGATTCCGGCCCCCAGCAATTCCTGATTCAAATCGTGCATCGAAAACGGAGAGCGCGAATAGATGAAGAGCACGCGCCCTTCACTGTCTTCGCCGACTGCCGCCTCGCTCCATTCCCGGCTCTGTTGCGCCCACTGGTTCAGCCCCGGACGCTTCACGAGTCTCAAGTTCTGCACGGCAGATGCGTAGTCCGCAAGAATCGCTTGCAAATCCACTCCCGGTGAATCGAGATCGAACATCCGGAACGCTGGGACTTTGTCGGGCTGGCGTGGATCGAATGCCATCACCGACTGGTAGCTATTCAGTCGGCCGTTGTGGACACTGTCCTTGCTTCGTAAATACCCCAAGTGCGTCTTACCGTCCGTTTGAAACATTCCTGCATTAATAGCAGCGGTATATTTCTGTTTTTGTGACCACTCCCGGGCTGTGTGGCTAGTTGACTCTCCTGCATGAAAGACGCCCATCAATTCCAGTTCCCAGCGACCGGGATCAATCCGCAACACCGTGATCTTCGAATCCCCCACTGCCTTTTGCTTCCCGCTCTGTACAATTCGGATCTCCATTCCCGCAGCAAGAGTCCGCCACTCCGACGACGGTTGCGCAGGAGATTCCCGTTGCGCGCTAATGAGAATCAGAACGACTCCAGCCACGCATAGCTGTCGCCACCACGGCCATTCCATATAATCTGTCCTTTCCAATGGCCAGCCCACCTGGCTGGGGGAACGGAGAATATGTTCCACAAAGATCTCCTACTGCACAAGCGCATCCTCATCACCGGCGGTGGCACCGGACTCGGTAAGGGCATGGCCAGCCGCTTCCTCGAACTCGGAGCTACCATCTACATCTGTGGACGTCGACAAGAAGTGCTGCAAGCCACGGCGAATGAGCTAAAAAACAAGGGCCCAATTCATGCGATCCCCTGCGACGTTCGCAACCTCGAGAGTGTCGAACAGATGATCGAATCCGTATGGAATGACGGACCGGTCGATGTCCTCGTGAACAACGCGGCCGGCAACTTCATCGCTCGCAGTGAAGAGCTTTCCCCGAACGCCTGGCAGTCCGTAATCAACATCGTGCTCATGGGCACCCTCAACTGCACCATGGCGTGCGGGCGTCGATGGCTGGCCACAAAGGATTCCGGGACGGTCCTCAGCATTTCAGCCACCTATGCCCCGGTAGGCTCAGCGTACGTCGTCCCCTCCGCCGTCTCAAAAGCCGGAGTCGAAGCCCTGATTCGCAGTCTGGCCGTGGAATGGGGCGACCGCGGCATTCGCATGAACGCCATCGCACCCGGCCCGATCCCGACACAAGGGGCGTTCTCTCGGGTTCTTCCGCGCCCCGATTTCGAAAAAGTCGCGCTTGACCGCAATCCCTTGCACCGCTTCGGCACCGTCGAGGAACTGGCCAACCTCGCGGCATTCCTGGTAAGTGACGGTTCTGGCTACATCAATGGCGAAGTCATCCGCATGGATGGGGGCGAGTTCCTGCAAGGCGCCGGCGAATTCAGCAGCCTGGGACGCATCCTGAAAGAAGAAGACTGGCAGGCACTCAAGCCGAAGAAGAGGTGACGAAAATGGGGACGACTAACGGTTTTCTTCCTTCGGTGCGACAATCGCCTTTAATAGCATATTCACCAGACTGAGCACGATCGCACCAATAAAGGCAGCGAGAAATCCGTGCACCTGAAATCCAGGCGATAACAGTGCCGAGGCCAGTTCCAGCATCAGCGCGTTGATGATCAACCAGAACACTCCGAGCGTGACGATAGTGAGCGGGAATGTAATGATCTTGAGAACGAACCCGATCGTTGCATTGATAAAACCGATCACTAACGCCGCGATCAGCGCGCTCTTCCACCCGCTGACGTAGACGCCGGTGACCAGTTGTGCGACCACCCAAACCGCTAGCGCGCTCAGAACCCAGTTCAGCAGCAGCCGTAGCATAGCGTTCTCCGATTCGCATCATAGGCTTGAAAAGACGGTTTGTCATCGACGTTGCAAGGATTGCCGATTGCCAATTGCCGATTGCCGAAATCCAAAGGGAAGATCAGAAAAAATCGGCCTTCGAAAATCGGCAATCGGCAATTTTCTGTCCCCCGGTCACAGCCCGAAAAATTTACATCCCGTTCCCGGGGTTGCTGCGCCGCATACGGTACACTACGCAATTCGTGTCCCAGGAGGAAAACCGATGCCAGAAACCGCACTCAGCGGATCAGAATTCAAAAAGCAATTGCGCGCTGGACAGCCCAAGATGGGCCTGTTCCTGAACGCGCACAGTCCCACCGTAGCCGAGCAGCTCGCCTTCAGCGGATACGATTGGTTGCTCGTCGATACGCAGTACGGTCCCATGGGCTACGAACGCCTCTCGGCCATGCTCAGCGGTATCTCCAACGGAGGCGCGAAGTCTCTGGTCCGCGTGGGTGGATATGATGATCGCCCCGGCATCCAGCAAGCGCTCGATATGGGCGCGGATGGCGTCCTTGTGCCATACATCAATACGGCGGAGGAGGCGCGTCAGGCCGTGAGCTGCACCAGGTATCCGACGACGGGCACCCGCTCAGTCTACTTCCCGCAACGCAGCATGAACCGCGCCGGACTTCTAGGCTATGCCGGCAACTGGAACAACGA
>Ga0126371_10004668_pt1 | contig 12102 bp, 18 predicted proteins | sample PanSoiMetaPlot_4_FD_110145 | JGI IMG/M metagenome (GOLD analysis project Ga0126371, IMG submission 110145) | Tropical forest soil microbial communities from Panama - MetaG Plot_4 | ecosystem: Environmental > Terrestrial > Soil > Tropical forest > Bulk soil | place: Panama | collected 2016-02-17
ACCGTACCTTTCAGACGTTCCACGTTCGCCCCCTCCGGACGGCAGCTTTCACTCCAAAAAACACCCGGGGCTTACTTACGGGTCCGCCGGCCGAATCTGCCGACATTGTGCGGCGGGGGGTAGGGGCTGTCAAGGAGATAGGTCACAGCCCTCGAACAATTTACAGGCCCTTTGTCCCTTTTCTGTTGAGGGCTAGCCAGAGGACGGAGGAGATGGTTTTGGCGTCGCGGATCGTGCCGTCGAGAACCATCTTTACTGCCTTGCGAAGGGGGACGAGGTGCTGCTCGATAACCTCATCGGCTTCCGGTTGCGCCGGTCCCGCCTTGAGTTCGCGAGCCCAGAACACGGTCATGGGTTCGGCGACGAATCCGGGGCTGGCGAAGAATTTCAGGATCTGCTTCCAGGATCGGGCCGTGTAGCCAGTCTCTTCCAGGAGTTCGCGCTTGGCGGCGGGGAGAGCCTTTTCTCCTTTGTCGATGCGGCCGGCAGGAAGTTCCCAGAGATAACTTTCGGCGGCGTGGCGGTACTGGCGTTCGAGGAGAACGAACGTTTCTTGTGAACGCTCGAGCGTGGCGAGGATCACGACAGAGCCGCTGTGGCGGACAACTTCGCGAAGGACACGAACGCCCGAGGGTTCCTGGATGCGGTCAGAGGTCACCCAGAACGCAGGACCCGAGTAGACCAAGCGGCGCGAGAGGATGCGGGCGGTCTTTCTTTGTGAGGGGGTCTTGGTTTTCTGGGAGTGCTTGCGAGAACGAGCGGAGTTCGCGCGGGCACGTTTCAGCGAGCGGGATTTTGGCATGGCAACAATATAAGCGACGGAGGATGCGCGCAGGTGGGCGGCATCTCGAAGGATGCGAGCCAGCCGAGCTTACCGCGGGCTTTTCGCACGCGAGAGGCACTGATATTCTGCCGCGATGCCGCAGCGGCGAACAACGAAGCCGAGGGTCGCGATCGTGGGAGCGGGCAATCTAGGGACTGCGCTCGCGCTGTCGTTGGGCGAGGCGGGATATGCCGTAACCCAGGTTGTGGCCAGGGGAACGCCGGGGTCGCGGCGAAGAGCACAGATGCTCGCCCGAAAGATTGGCGGGCACGTTGTGATCACAGAGAAAGATGAGATCTCGGCCAAGGTCGTTTGGATATGCGTGCCGGATCGCGAGATTCGGAATTGTGCTGAGACTCTCGCGGCGATAGGGAACTGGCGCGGGAAGATCGTGTTTCACGCAAGCGGTGCGCTGGGAAGCGGCGAGTTGCGTGCGCTGAGAAAGCGCGGTGCGGCGATTGCGTCGGTGCATCCGCTGATGACGTTTGTCCGCGGCGTGGTACCAACGCTGACCGGAGTGCCCTTTGCGGTGGAGGGGGATGTGGCGGCAGTCCGGATGGCGCGGCGGATGGTCCGCGATCTTGGCGGGCAAAGTTTCGCGATCAGAGGAGATCGAAAGGCGGCGTATCACGCGTGGGGATCGTTTGCATCCCCGTTGTTGGTTGCGTTGTTGGTCACGACGGAGCGGGTTGCCGGCGAGGCGGGTGTTTCGAGGGCTGAGGCGCGGCGACGGATGCTTCCGATTATTCGCCAGACGCTAGCGAACTATGCGGAGCGCGGACCGGACAGGTCATTCAGTGGACCCATCATCCGGGGCGATGGGTCGACGCTCGAGAAGCATCTGCGCTTGTTGCGCAAACTTCCGGACGCGAGGCATGTGTACCTGGCGCTGGCGAGATCGGCGCTCCGGAGTCTTCCGGTCAAAAATCGGGAGCAGCTGGGGAAGGTGCTGGGTAGGGCTAGGAGTGGGCGTTAACCAGTGGCGTCGACCCGGTGCGTTTCAGTCGCGCGAAGCTGACTGAGAACCAGCAAGCTGAGTGCGATCAGCAACAGCAACGGAAACGAGGCTGCGGTCATCAGCGGGAGAAGAGTGATCTGCTGGGAGACGACAGAAGGCGCAATCAAGTGGGCTAAGTACACGAGCGGCGCGACGACCCAGGGCCAGCAGAATGCTATCGACAGAATAAGGATGGCAAAGCGCAGGGTGCGGCTCGATGAGGCGGAGCCACGGTCGCGGCAGAGAATGAGCACTCCGGACACGAGGAGGAATTGATCGTAGACGGCGATGCTGCTCGAGATGAAGACAACCCCGACCGCAAGAAGAAATGCAAACAGCAGCGAAAAGCTGGATGAGTCGGCGGGAAGCCGCCGCCAACGAAAGGCTGCGATCCCGGCCAAACAAAGCGCAGCCAAGCCGAGCACGCCGCCGATTCTCTTTCCAAAGAGCAACTCGACCAGCGGCGGTGTGTCGAATTGCCGGTAAGACGGCAACTGATGCCACCAGTTCAGCCACCATCTCGGCATCCACAGTTCACTGAGTGCTAGAAGAATGATAGTTGTCACCACGACGGCCAGGAGTACCCGTTTGCGAGTCTTCCAGTTGCTGAAGGTCCACAACGTGAGCCAAAGCGATGGAAGCAAGATCAGTTGCGGCTTGACCGATCCGAGGGCGAGTGCGGCGCCGGCAAGGATAAGCGAGTTGCGTCGGAGAGCGGCGAGGGTTAGCGCCAGCAGCGCACCGACGATCATTGTCGGTTGGAGAGCCCACCATCCCTCGAGGACCTGTATTGAGAACAAGGACAGAAGAGATGCGATTGCGAACAGGATCGGGGAAAGCGCAATACCGATTCCCGCAGCCCACCACCTCACACTCAATACGATGAGTATTGGGAACACAATAAAGAGAATGATCTGGACAGCGCGAAAAGAGATGAACGAAAACGGAATAGCAAGGACATTGGTGTAGAGCGGATACGAGAATCCGCGATAGTTGACGACGGCGTCGGCGTGGACGGTGCGGTCGAGCGGACGGCCGTAGAGACCGGTCTCGATCTGATGCTCCATGCTGGTGCTGTATGGGTTCGTCGTGCGGTGGGCGAGCAATTCGCCCGTGGTCAGCCAGATCGGATAGAGATCATTGCCGAAGTAATAACCGGCGGACCGTCCCTCGGATGCCAAGCGTTCGTGCACTTGCGGGAGCAGCAATCCGAAAAAGTAAAAGCTCATCCCGATGACCAACACAGTCAGCACCAGGAGAATGCGCTTCGGTGGGAATGTCATGGATGAGCGGCATTCGGATTTAAACACGCGCAGATGGACGGAGCAAGAAGCGTGTGCGGAAGGAGAGAGTTTTAAGTGTGGCTGCGGTGCAGAAACCGCAACTCAATTGAAATCTTGGAGCGGTGCATCCGAATGACTACTCGACAATCAACGCGACGAGAAAAGGTGGCCGAGCTTTTCTTTCTTGGTCTTCAAGTAATCTTCCGCGTGGGGGCTGGGGGCGACCTCGCAGGGCACACGTTCAACGACAGTGACACCGGCTTGCTCAAGGGCCGCAACTTTGTCGGGATTGTTCGAGAGCAGGCGGACTTCATGAATCCCAAGCGACTTGAGAATCTCGGCGGGAAGAGCGAAGGCGCGGTGATCTGCTTTGAAGCCCAGTCGTTCGTTGGCTTCGACGGTGTCGAGCCCAGCGTCTTGTAGTTCGTAGGCCTGCAGTTTCGCCATGAGGCCGATGCCACGTCCTTCCTGCTGTTCGTAGATCAGGACTCCGGCGCCTCGGTCGGCGATCATGGATAGTGCCATCTCGAGTTGCTGCCGGCAGTCGCAACGAAGCGATCCGAAGACATCGCCAGTCAGGCACTGCGAATGAATGCGCACGAGCGGGGCCGCGGAGGTGACGTCGCCCATGACCAGCGCGACGGCGTCTTCGGTGCGGCGGGCGCCGTCGTCGCCGAACGAACCTTGGAAGCCGTAGATGCGGAAGCGTCCCCAGCGGGTAGGGAAGTCCGCGGAGGCGAGCTGTCGAACAGAGTCTTTCGGGGTCACGTATTTATTATAGATGGCGGCTCTCAAACAGCGGATTCAGGGGGGAGTTTCGCGGGGATTGGTTTCTGGACGCAGGCGGAACTGGGCATCCGAAGGGCGCAGCTTGGTTGAAGTGAGAGATCGTTGATAGAATGACGTCACCCAGTCAGTCATTCAAGAAAGTGGGGCTGTAGCTCAGCTGGGAGAGCGCCTCGTTCGCAACGAGGAGGCCACCGGTTCGATCCCGGTCAGCTCCACCAATCGTCTCTATCGGTTACGACGCTTCGAAGACTCCCTTTGTCCCACATTTGTCCCATTCACTAAATCAAGAAGCCGGGTCGGGGTTTGCCTCAACACTCACCGACGCGAAGACTGCTCGATAATCCCGCCACGGTAAGGCTAGATCGTGCCGCCATTCGCCCAATTTTTGCAGCGCGCAATGGATGAGCGGTTTGCCGAAGCCTAACTGTCGAAATCATTTGGAATTGCCGACTTCGTGGCTCTCTGTTGAGCAGCTTCAAGCCTCTCGATCCCTGTTCCGGCAATGACCCTCGCCATGCTACCTTTCTCGGGGCCGTACCTTTCGTTGTAGTCTCCCAGAAAAATGTCGCGACGAAGCGGAATTCTTGCGTAAGGATTTTCATAGACGGCCACTCGGGTGATAGTTTCCTCGACATTTAGCCACCGGGCACGCAAAGAGTCTGCGAAACGCATGAACTCCTCGAGTTCGAGTGCTCTGCCAAGCTCGCCTTCCTTCCGCTCTAGTTCGACTTCAAATCGCTTCTGGCCTAAGCGAGGGGGGTGAGGGCAATCACGGCACTAATCGTCGTGTTCTGTGGGCGAAGATGTTTGTAATCGATCATTTTTCCACGTTTCAGGAATGCCCACGTTGGTTCGCCGACTGCACTGCCCGTCTCCATATCGACGGGAAAACTGAATCCGAGGTCACCAAGCATGGCCCCCGCAATAATCCAGAAGTCGTCCAAGTGAACGAGCCATGCATCAACATTGAAGAGAACGAGCGAACAACACTGCTCCTTGAAGTTTTTGATTTTTCGCGTGTCGAGTCGATCTTTTCACGAATTGCAGTGTACGGATCGTACGCCCCACCCTGAGGCGGTTGCTGTTTAGGGCCTTGACGAAATTCCTTCACCTCAAGAAAAAGATCTGTGGCGGCATAGCGCAATCGATAGTCAGGGCGCTGGTTCTTTCCCGAAATCTCAGGCTCATAATCCCAATCATTAAGATCTTGTGATGCGAGGTACTTTTCGAATTCCACCTCAGAAACATTCTTAGTCTTCGGTGCTTCCGAATTATCATGAGTTATGCGCGAGCCGTGGAAGCCGAAGCGATCATTGAGCGTGAAGGCGCGATCATTAGCGAGCCGATTTACTACAATGGCAAACCTGTCGCAGGCGTCACGCGTCTGCGAAAACATCCCGCTGTAACAGTTGCCGCCCGAAGCTGGCTGCTCCTCAAAGCGTTCGCCGTGGAATTCGGATTGACACCGGCGGCGCGCACGCGTGTGAGTAAAATTACGTGATTTCAAGGGCAGGGCTAAGTCATTTTTTTACTTATCCCTTCACTTTAAACGTGCATCTCAGTCGCGAACGCCGTGCCTCACAACAATCAGTATGCGGCCGAAACTGCACATCTTCGCGATATGGCCAGAGAGTCGCGCCTGAGAGCAGTTGAATCCCAGCTCTCACTATCATTTACGCTGTGCGCGGTTGCAGAGACGAACATTCGCTACGCTCGGCTCGATGAGGCGCGTAAGTTGGTAAACCAACTGCGGCATTTTGCGGAGACGGTCCGCATCCATATCAATCAATCGAATCATCTGCCGGCGATTGCGATTGGAGACCTTCGGGTGCAGCTGACACAACTCGAAAAGCGCACCGAAAACATCGAATCCAAACTTCGTCAACACGAAATTCGCAGCGCATAGCCTGCGAGATGAGATATGGCGCAAGTTGGCGCTTGGCCTTTTTCATCGACAGGCATGAACTGTCTCGATGCCGAGCATCAGCATTCTGATCGCCGATGATTCCAGCGCGTGGCGCGTGCAGGCTCGGAAAATATTGCGGCAACGTCCCGATTGGCACATTGCCTGTGAGGCCTGCGACGGAGAGCAGGCGGTTCAACACGCAGTTGAGCTGCGGCCTGACATCATCCTCCTCGACATTGGAATGCCCGTGTTGAACGGCATCGCAGCGGCCAAGCAAATTCGGCGCGCTTTCCCTAACTCGAAAATTGTGTTCCTCACACAAAACACGGATTTCGAAATGATGGAAGAGACTCGTGCCGTTGGCGCGGTCGGATACGTTGTGAAGGCACATGCCTTGAGCGAGCTACTGCCCACGATTGAGGCGGCGCTACGAGACGGACATCGAACGACTGCTAGGCTGAATGAGCCCGTTGTCTGACGCCTTTCAGCCGGTCGCGTTTGACGATCGCGCCGCCAAGATGCCGACGATCCGTAGCATTTCATACCGAAGTTTTCGACTCGCCCATGGCGCATATTGGCGTCTTCATCCTCTCTGCGACTACGCCACACTAGCCGCGGGGAGGGATGCACATGGCATCTTTAGCGCCTGTGTGTTCGATATGCGGCAAGCCCGTTTCGCTTCAAGATTGCAAAGTCGATGAGCAGGGAAAACCTGTACACGGTACATGCTACGCGGCAAAAGTTCGCTCAGTTACTGACGGAGCTTTGCGAACGTGGCGGCAGATTGCGCGAGAGCTGGCATCTGAGACCAATTCCACGCGCATTCACGAGCTTTCGTTGGACTTGGGTGAGGCTATAGCGCTGCAAGGAATGAACGCTGACGGCGAGATCAGCGACCATGAGAAAGCGTCAGATAGCCAAACCGCCAGATAGCGAGCCTTCGCAGTAGCCATTCCCAGTTAAGCGCTACACAACAATGTCACGATCTGCGACCGTTGCGGTGAGTAGGACAATCATCCGACTTTAGCTGTGATAGCTGTTGCTGAGGCAGGTCAAATTCCACGAAGCCACACGTATGGCAGACCGCCATTGTCGGAAACGTCCGGACAAGCGGTTTAGTCAGCCCCTCTTTCCCTGGAAAATGGATAGCAATTTCTGCGGTGTAGCCTTTTTGCGTGTTTGAGCCGCATCGCTTGCAACTCATCGTCTACACCCTCGCCTTGACCGTCCCCATCAATAATCGAAGATATTTAACGAATTTTGTGTTGTTTTGTCTCTCAGGGATTTCCATTACAGGGCGAAAAAAAGGGCTCGCGCAATCCAACGCTCGCCGATCTTGGAGGTTTTCTTCGGGTGAGCTGGAAAAGCCCGAAGAGTTTTTCGGTTCAGTCGCCGAAACTATTAGCTGGTCGAGCCCGGAAACGTTCCCGACACAAATGCCGAGCTTCGAAACGCGGTTAACGCCGTGCGCTCTTCGCACAAAACCGCGATTAAATTCTTCGTGAAGTAATCCGCATGCTCGCGGCTGATCTCGAGCGTCGCATCCTGACGGTCGCAGATGGCCGCGCGGAGTTTAAAAGCACCGACCAAAAACGTGCCGTTCGCGATGACTTGCGCAACAACTAACGGCAGCGACCAAACTGGAGGGACAGGGCTGCTTTGCACGTCGCCGAGAACATACGTTCCGATCGTCGATTTCGTCGTCGCAATCTGCCAGAAATCGAAGAGAGAAACGACGATAGCGTCGGCCTGAAATCCGGATGCCCCGACTTGCTCGATCGCTGCCGCAATGGTGTCGATCCGTGTGCCTGAGGTTGTGCCGCTGTATGGTGTGCTATTGACGAGTAAGCCGCTGATGTTTTGCCCTGTGCCGTCACCATTCACGAATTGATTTTCCTCGACGAGTTTCAGGCCGAAGAGCAGACGCGTATTGATGTAATCCTCGAGCGCAGGCCGTCGTCGATGAGCTGTCGGCCTGCCGCGATCCAATGCGCTATCGTCTGCACAGGCGCATTGTGCAAACTGAACGTCAGGTTACTGCGCGTTCAGGCTAGCGGCGCCTGTCGAGAACGTACTGCAACAAGCACGCGCAACGGGCAAAATTCAGGTCGGAAATTTTCACAAGAGCTATCCGCCATTGATTAACGCGCCCGGACCTTTGCAGCCGCTTGTGCGCATCCAGCATAGTGATTTTCCTCTCGAACACGTCATCAACGCCGACGATACGATCTCGAAACAAGTGATATTTGTCCTCGCCAAAACTCCGTCCCACATGTGGTGGTTGAACGCTCGGTGGTGCGCTCGGGAAAAAACAGTGCAGTAACCAAAATTCCTGTGGATATAAGAAAATGGCTTCCTGGCGATGCTGTCTTCGATGGAAGTCTGTTGTGCGTTTCGCGATCGCCGGCCGAGACCCCGACGGTTGGTACAGCGCAGGGCAAATCCGGGTAGATTCACAGCAGCGTGCAAAATGACAGCCGGTCTCTCACGTAGCGAGAAACTTCGTCCGGCGCTGATTGGAGGAGGTCCATGAATCGAAGGACATTTATGAAGCAAGCGGGCGCGTCCCTGGTGACGGCTTCGGTTGTGAACGGCACGGCCACTTCTTATGGGCGCATCCTGGGCGCGAACGACCGCATTGTTCTCGGCCAACTGGGGTGTGGGCAACGAAGCTCCGGTCATGTGCATATGGCCCATCTAGCTTCCCGCCAAACGCCAGTGGAAGTTGCAGCTGTTTGCGATCTCTGGAGTGTTGCCCGGGAACAACGCGCGGTACAAGTGAAGAAAGCTTTCAAACTGGAGCCGAAACAATACCAATACTCGGAGCAGATGCTGGCTAATAAAGACATCGACGCTGTGATGATTGCGACCGGTGACTTCCAGCATGCCAAGCTTTGTACCGAAGTCGTGCGCGCTGGCAAGGATTGCTATGTCGAGAAGCCGTTCGCCAACGATCTTGAAGAGGCGAAGGAAGCACGCGACACGGTGAAGCGAACAAAGCAGGTGGTGCAGATGGGAACGCAGCACCGCAGCGAACCTTATCCGTTGGCGGTCCGCGACATAGTTCGTTCTGGGAGGATCGGTAAGATCGTCCATATCGAGCAGGAATGGAACGTCAACGAGGAGCGCTGGCGCTACGTGCCCGATGACGTCGGCATTTCCCCCGAGATGCTGATGGACACCAACATGGAGTGGAAACGATGGATGACCGAGCGCAAGTCGAAGCTGCGCGAGGAGGACACGGACTGGAAGCGCTGGTTGCTCGGCAGGCCTTATCGTTCCTTCGATCCTCATGTTTATCTGGAGTTTCGACTCTATAGGGATTTCTCTTCAGGCATTTTTGATCAGTGGCTGAGTCACGGGTGCGATCTTGTCCACCTCTGGACTGACGAGACCTATCCTGAAACCGTGGTGGCGAGTGGGGGTGTTTTCGTGTGGGATGACGGTCGGGAAAATCCGGACACATGCACCGCGGTGGTTACCTACCCCAAAGGCTTTCTCTATACGTACAAAACCACTTTCGGCAACAGCTATCGCAGTTTCTCAAGAATTCAAGGACAGAATGGCACGATCGAGAATTATGGGGGAGAAGGCGCATCGCTCTTTGTCGTGTCCAAGGAAGGAGGAAGGCAGGAGTTTGATCCCTATGAATCTGGTCCGGCGTATAGCGATGTTCCACTCGTTGCGCAGGCCCGGGAGCAAGCTCAGGTAGTGCATGTTCCCAAAGTACCGGCGCCGAACTCAGTTGGCCCAGACGATGACAGCGTAGCTCACATGATGAACTGGATTGGGGCGATACGGGCTCGAAAACAGCCCAACGCGACGGTGGATCATGGTTTTTCACACTCCCTGGTGTGCATCATGGCCACACAAGCGTATTGGTCTGGCAAGAAGCAGTATTGGGATGCTGCGAAGGAGAAGATTCAGGACCATCCCCCCGACACATAATTGCCAGTCAGACGAGCCGGGTACCGCCAAGAATTCAGCTGCGCCACAATATATCGTATTTCACGACGCGACTTAGCCCTCGGCGCTACTTGTTCCGATTGTTCCCATTCCATAAGGGAAGTTCTCGAGGTGAAGAGTTGAATTTGACCGTGTCTCCTGACAAATATTGCCTGGCGCGAGCCGCGGCCGAGCAAGCAGCGACCACCATCCGGCATTCCATCTCTGTTCGCGGTTGCACACGCATTGTCGTAGCCACCGGCGCATCGCAATTTGAGTTCCTCGAGCAGCTTACTAGGGCTCCCGATATCGATTGGAAGAAGGTGGAGATGTTTCATCTTGACGAGTATCTCAACATGCCGCCTACGCACCCGGCAAGTTTCAGAAAATACCTGCGTGAACGCCTGATAGACAAGGTGGGCATCACGCGCGTCCATTTGCTCGACGGTGAGCGTGATCCTAGCGAAGTCATTGCGGAGATGACGGCTGAGATTCGGAAGGCTCCCGTCGATGTCGCATTTGTCGGCATCGGCGAAAATGGTCATTTGGCTTTCAATGATCCGCCAGCCGATTTCGACACCGAAGAGGCTTACATCGTAGTTGAATTGGATGAATTATGCCGCCGGCAACAGCTCGGCGAAGGGTGGTTCCAGAGTCTCGAAGAGGTGCCGCGGCGAGCGTTGTCCATGACTGTGGGCCAAGTTCTTAAGGCCAAGCAGATCATCGCCGTCGTTCCAGACGCGCGCAAGGCGCAGGCGGTTGGGAAATGCTTCTGTGGCGAGATAAGTCCGATGACGCCGGCCTCGATTCTGCAAACACATCCCAATACGTTCGTTTACCTCGATAAAGATTCGGCGGCCTTACTACAATCAGCCTTGTAAATGTCGGGTGACATGGGTGTCACCACAGTACCGAGACCTGAGTTCCAAACCAGGCATTCTAGACGCTATACATTTCAAGTCCAGTTGGTGGGCAAGGCAAGCGGATGCCGGTAGGGGCATCACCCTCATAACATACGCCCAAGGAGCACTGGGTGGTTTTTGTGATGGCTCGACTGGCAGCCAGCTTAGGGACGAGCTCGTCCCCGTGAGGCTGACAGCCGAGCCGGGCTGAAATTAGTGTTTATGCCTGCATTGCGGGTGCGTACATTGCGGCCAGATGATGCAGATGAGCACACCGACCGTCGTGTATGCAAAGTGCTTAGCGGCCTCGTCTGTATGCGGGGAAGTAATTATGAACGTACAAGCCGCGAGCAACAGCAGCGCGGCCGCTGTCTGCAGAAACGGACCGCTGTTGCGTAAGATGAGCGTCGTGAGTGGGAGGGCTAAACGCATACTACTTGTTCCTTTTCATCCTTATTTTCATGTTCTCTGGAGCACGGTTCCCCCTCTGAAACTTCGTGGAATTTCCTTGAAGCCTCACCCGTGAGCAAAGAAGAGAAAAACTCGAGCTGAGAGTTGAACTTGCTATCCAGTATGATGCACGGGAAATTCTCTTCTTGGCAGAAAACGACCCAGCGATTGATTACCGACGTCACACTGCTTGCCTCGTGTGTCTATCGCTAGCGTTCGCAAGCGGATAGCGGATGTCTGAAATAAAGTTCTGATAATCCATCGGAGAATTCCACGGCGTCCGCCCACGAGGCAGCGCGTTTACACAGCGTGGAGCGTGAAATATTTGCAATGAATGAGTGTAAAACGCGGGGATGACTGCGATTTTCGGGATCTGCACGCTTTGCAACCCCTTGCAGCGTCCAGTTGGTCGAGTTTCGGTTTGCATCCTGCCGTGGGGAATAGCAGGTTGCAGGACTTGTTCGCCTTCGTATTCCATTCCTTGAGAGAAGCGGCCAACTTGTCCGGAATCGGAATCTCGCGTTCTTTGTAGGGCCAATCCGGAAACCGGAATCCCGTCTTCCAACGCCACATAACTGAACATTAATAGGAGACACCGCCAAAGCGACAGCCGAGTACCAACACTTTCTCGCCCTCTGGAAAGACGCCGATCCCGATATCCCCATCCAGAAGCAAGCCAAAGCGGAATACGGCGAAGCTGCAGTAGCCTGCATTATTGCCGCAGTTCCATGGCGCTGCTCGGCTATAGCGGTGGCCTTTTTTCATGTGCCTTCCTACGCAGATTTCAGATACGTTCTTCGACGTGTTAATTGCGTGGCGGAGGAAACCACCCGCTTCGGGCTCGATACAGTCTGGAAACATGATTTGCCTCCTGTACGGAATGCCCTGAACGCGCCGGAATTATATCGCCAATCGCTTGGAGGACTTTGAGGGAACGGGAAAAGCTCTTAACGTTACCGCCCCTTTTAAGTTTTACGTCTTCTGGCGGAATTCGGTTTCAGGCAAGG
>Ga0126371_10004669_pt1 | contig 12098 bp, 15 predicted proteins | sample PanSoiMetaPlot_4_FD_110145 | JGI IMG/M metagenome (GOLD analysis project Ga0126371, IMG submission 110145) | Tropical forest soil microbial communities from Panama - MetaG Plot_4 | ecosystem: Environmental > Terrestrial > Soil > Tropical forest > Bulk soil | place: Panama | collected 2016-02-17
GGCTATTGAGCGCGGAGAGTTAATGACATGACCGAGGAGGAAGCCCGCCGCCACGCAGAAGCGCTTGCCATCGGCATGGGCATTACCTTCTACGTCGTGCGCAACTCTGAAGGTGACTTCTCGGCGGTGCAAACGCCGCCGGATGACTGCGAGATCGTCGCAACGGTCGAGCCGCCACGCGAGGTGCGTGATCATAAGCTGGAATGAGGAATAACAATCGCACGGGCGGATGGCGCTCAGCGTGCTTCTTATTTGATTTGTCCAATCAGCGAATAGAGAACGTCTCGTGGAGATCAAGGCTCGGTCGAGCACCGCTTTCGCCATTTGTCGACTTCGCTTGGCGCACAGCTTTCCGTCTCGGTTTCCCGCTGGCCTGTATCTGGTGGCGACTGACGCGCCCCAGGCACGAGGGTGTTGTAATCGCCGTCTACGTCGGTGCTGACCTGTTGCTGGTGCGACCGTCGTATCGGTTTGGGTGGCACTTGCCGGGTGGAGGTCTCGGACGCGGTGAAACGCCAGAAGCCGCGGCACGGCGGGAGCTGGCCGAAGAGATTGGCCTCTCCGCGCCCACACTACGCTCTGTGGGCTCCATGTGCGCCATTTTGGACGGGCGACGTGACCGGATACATTTTTTCGAGCTAGATTTGGTCGAACTGCCAGAGCTGCAGCTTGACAACCGCGAGGTCACCGCCGCTCGGTTGACCTCACCGGATGAGTTGCAGAGCGTAACAAAGACGCGCCTCGTCGCCGCTTATCTCGCAGGTCGGCAATCGCGCCACCACCATCCAGATCCGATGGGTCCGGCTGATTCGTCAATTGCGTCGACCCTCCGAACGGCCAATGAGAACGAGAAGCCGATCTGCGGTTCGGATAAGCTTGTCAGAGACGATTGACACGCGGCAGGCAGGCCAGTTCTTCGGAAAGTATGCTATGGAGAAGTTCGTCACAATTTCAGGCTGCTCAGGTGGCGGCAAATCCACGTTACTGGCTGAACTGCGGCGGCGTGGTCATGCAATTGTTGAAGAGCCAGGACGCCGCATCGCTGTCGAGGAATTGCAGAGGGATGGGAGAGCACTGCCATGGGTGGATGCAGTTGCGTTTGCCCGTCGTGCGATAGCAATGTCGTTGGCAGATCGAGCAGCGGCGGCCGCGAATGGAGCTGCACTCTGGGTATTTTTCGACAGAGGATTGATCGACGCCGCCGCCGCATTGCAACATTTGACGAGAGAGCCGGCCATCGAGACCTTCGGCACTAGGTACGGCTATAATCGCTGCGTGTTCGTCACGCCACCGTGGCCGGAAATCTTTGTGACTGACGAGGAACGGCGGCACAGTCTCACAGAGGCCATCGCCGAATACGAATGTCTAGTGAAGGTGTATCCCACTCTCGGCTACGAGGTTTGCTTGTTGCCGAAGGTGACGTCGACGACCGGGCCGACTGCGTCCTCGCGGCATTGATGGACTAGAAATGCTGGCAGGATGGGTAAAGAGCTGAGGATCTTCTCACAGGCCGATCCCGGCTGGGCCTAGAGTGCCGCGTCGAATTATGACCGGGAGCAGAACAATAATTGCGGCCGTGACTTCCATTGCTAAGCAGACGAGCAGTGCTGCCGTGTAGGCCGCTTCCCTATGCTGGAGTTGGGCGAGCAATGACGGCCCGAACGCGAAGCTGAACTGGTTAATCGCGACGATGAGGCTGACAATGCGCGCGAAATGCTGCTTCGGGAACTCTTGCTGGACGATGAGGCCAGGAAGCGACGTCGCATTCCCAACGCCCGCCCCGAATAGCAGGCAACCCAAGTAAAGCATGAAGCTACCGGTGGCTGCTGCCAGAATCCAAATTCCGAACGCCTGCATGACGAAGTTGAGAGACGCTACGATCCGGCGGTTGTATCGGTCGAGGACAAATCCGGCCGCGACGCGTCCGACAACGGCTGCGAAAGTCGTCAAGCCGACAGCCCAACCCGCGGCTATGGTCCCGATGACCGGCGACAGAAACGCGACTTGATGTGTGAGGAGCCCTACTTGCGCAGTCAAACCGAGCGCAAAGGGAATAGAGGCCGTGATAAAGGCGCGGCTGCGCAAAACGGTCCCAACGCGAAATTCTGCAATCTTGTCGGGCGACGTCTTCGGCGGCGAGACCTGACCGAGCCCTGAGCGAAGATCCGCCTCGTCATGCTCATCGGGCCGTTTCGGCCGAAGTGCGAGCAGCGCGACCGGGATAAGCAAGGCGAGCATCGCCGCGGCTGCCATATCGAGGCCCGCTGCGAAGCCGAACCGCGACATCGACAAGACGAGCAGCGGCGCGATCACAACACCGCCCGCGCTGGCGCCATTCATCGCCCAACTGAGGGCGAGACCGCGCCGGCTCTCGAACCAAGGCGCTACGATGATGTTGATGGCGGCGCCGCTCATTGTGGCCCACCCGAACGACATAACACTGAAGCTCGCATACGCCTGCCAGAGGCTGGTTGTCAGTGTCAGCAAGACCACGCCGCTGGCCATCGCGACGGCGCCGATGGTAACGACTGATCGGGCACCCCATCGATCGAACAGCGGTCCGATGATTAAGAAGAGCAAGGCAGCACCGAGGAGGTAATACGCGGTGATTGCCGACGAGAGTTCCTCGGTTGACCAGCCGTGGCGAGCCCTTAGGCCGACCAGGTAGATGCCTGGTCCATAGAAGCCCAACCCAAACCCGAACATTCCGACTAGGAAGGCGGCCCCGACGACGAGCCAGCCGTGGTAAAGCTTTGACATCGGCGCTGGAGGCACAACGGACGCGTCATGCATGAGCGGCAGAATGATGCCGCCACCTGATCCACGCTGGCCGAGATCGGACGCGATCCTTCGATCGAGTCCGATTTCGTCTACCGAGCGCCGCCCTATTCCCTTAGTCTTATCGCATGAAGGCAGTGTTGCCCTTCGGTCTGGATTGGGACACCTGCAACCGCGCGCGTCTGGCTCGCGCCCCGGCTTTCGACGGCCTGTTTTTCACGGGTGTGCGCACAACCCGCATCTACTGTCGCCCGGTCTGCAAGGTACGCCCTGCGAAATCCGAGAATGTCCAGTTCTTTCCAACGGCGGCTGCCGCTGAGCGGGCGGGCTTTCGGCCATGTTTACGCTGCAGACCGGAAACGGCGCCAGGGAGTCCCGCGTGGAACGGGACGGCTACCACTGTTGCGCGGGGAATGCGGCTGATCCAGGAGGGATTCCTAGACAAGGCCGCGGTCACGGACCTCGCCGATCAGCTCGGAATCGGGCCGCGCCATTTGCTGCGACTATTTCTGCAACACGCGGGCGCGACCCCGAGTGAGGTCGCCGCAACGCGGCGCGTACAAGCGGCGAAACGGCTTATCGATGAAACCGCTATGTCGTTTTCCGAGATTGCCTTCGCTGCCGGTTTCCGCAGCATACGGAGGTTTAATGACACGTTTCGCGCAATTTATGGCCGTCCACCATCGTCGTTTCGCCGGATGCAAATCTGAGCCGCCGCAAGGCCAAGAATGACTCGATGCAAGTCAACGATTTCGGCACCGGCGCGCTCGTCCCCAACTGCGAGGTGACATTGATCGGGCGCAGGCCGACCGCAGACCCGTTGTTCCGCGCACCCGTTTTGGCGAAATCACCAGTTCGGAACGCAGTCGCCCCAATGCCAGTAACCCCCAGCGATCCGCCGGCGCGCACCATGCCAGCCCCAGCCGCAGCCTAGGTGCACCAGCTCGATCGGCGGTACGGTGCCAGCCTCGATCTGCAATGGCTTGGCCCGCTGCATCGTGATCGGAGCAGCTTGGACGGATACGCTGCCAGGGGCCGCCAATCCTACGAACGCCGAAACGATCGCACGCATTCGAGGAATCGGCGGCGCGTTTATTGGGCAAACGTTAAGATCTTCTAACTTGATTGCAGGTAATTTGACGCTTACCACTTTTCGGATAGCGTAATGCGTGTTTCATCTTGCATTACCACTCGCGCTGAGCGCCATCTCGCCGACGGCCCCGGCAGCTTCTGTCGTCTCGGGTGCCGTGATTGGGGTTTGTTTCTCGCCCGCGGAGGACTGTGCCAGCTTCGCGATCCAGGCTATCGGCAACGCCGAGCGCGAGATCTTGGTCAGCGGATATGCGTTGACGGCAGGTTCAAGCGTCGTCGAAGCGTTGGGCGCGCAAAGGAACGTGACGTCGCCTACTGGTGCCGCTCAGCTGCGCCGAGAGCCTTCGAGATCTGGCCCGTGCGCTCCGTGCCCGATAGCGAGAGCGCGCAGCCTGCGCACCATTTGAATGGCGGAAGATTAGCCCGAGCGCCGAGCTGATGGTTGCCTCGCAGTCTGAAGTACGGCGCGCAATATCGCCGGCCGGCGGGTGCGCCGGGCGCGAGTTCCACTTCCACCCCGATCATCCCGCCCAAAGCGCTGCGTAGCATGCTCGCAAGGCTCGTCACGGTCTTGTTGAGATCAATGGGTTCCGGCTCCAATGGCTGCCGGCGCGCAAAGGCGAGCAGCCGCGACGTCCGATTGGTGCCGCGTTCGGCAGCCCGCAACGCCGCGGTTATCCGGGCACGCTCCGGCTCGCCGGATACGCGGCCCACCAGAATTTTCGAGATTGCCAATAATTGTCATCAACAAGTTATTGAAATCATGCGCCAGACCACGGGTCAGCTGGCTGATGGCTTCCACCTTCTGTGCTTGGAACAGCGCCTCCTCGGCCCGGCGCAGCGCAGTAAGGTCGATTGAGGCGGGCGGATCGCATCTACGGAGCGCCACTATGAAGAAGCCTATGTTCGTGTTCGCATTAGCCGTCGCCGTGCTCGGCGGCGCCGTCATCATCTCTGCAATCAGCAGCCCGTACCGCTGGCACTCGCACTGGCGTGCGGTCTTCACGGCTTCGACGTTGTAGTCGCCGTCGTCGACCAGGCGCAAGCAGCTGTCACAACAATACAGCCCAAGACGCCAGAGCTTTGGCGCCCATCGGGACAGGAGTGTTAAAGAATTTCTATCGGCGCAAGAAAAGAGTTAATCTTCTGTCGGGCGAGGTTGCGCGCATAACCGACCGCCATCGGACCAGGAGCCCGATATGGACCTGTCAGCTTGGTTGCGCGGCCTTGGTTTGGGTCAATACGAGCAGGCGTTTCGCGACAACGCGATCGAGCCGGAGGTTCTGCCGCGGCTCACCGCGGAGGATCTGAAGGAAATCGGTGTCGTCCCGGTAGGGCACCGCCGAACGTTGCTCGATGCCATTGCCGCATTACGTGTGTCCGAGGTGCCCGCCTCGGATAATGCACGAGACGTAAGAACGCCGTTGGCATCGCCAGTCGACGCAGGCGGCGAGCGTCGGCAGGTGACGGTCTTGTTCGCCGATCTGGCCGGCTACACGGCATGGGGACAGCGGCTTGATGCTGAAGAGGTCCACGCGCTGCTCCAACGGTTCTTCGATCGCGTCGATGGCATCATCCAACAGCATGGCGGGCATATCACTAGGCACATTGGCGACTGCGTAATGGCAGTCTTCGGCGCGCCTATTGCGCACGACAACGATGCCGAGCGTGCAGCCCGCGCTGCCCTGGCAATTCAAGCCGCAATTCCGGAGGTTTCGGAGCAGGTTGAGCTGCCGATCGGCGTCCACATTGGCGTCGCCGGCGGCCAAGTCGTCGCCAGTCGCACCGGTAGTGAAATGTTCAGCGAATACACCGTTACGGGTAACGCGGCAAACCTCGCGTCACGCCTCACTGATGCGGCCGAGGCCGGCGAAATCTTGATGTCGGACGAGACATACGACACGCTCGCCGATCGGTGCGATTGCGTCGATGCCGGCACGCTGGATATCAAAGGCTTTGCCGAACCGGTTCGGGCATGGCGGCTTCGCGGTCTACGACCGGTTGCGCGCGCTCAGCGACCATTCGTCGGTCGCCGCGCCGAACTCCGTCTCTTGGAGACGGCGCTGGCGGCGTGCCGCGAGACCGGCCGCGGTCAAGCTGTGTATATCCGCGGCGAGGCAGGGATCGGCAAGACGCGCCTGATCGAGGAGATCCAGCGGACGGCGACGGAGATCGGGTTTGCGTGTCATGTCGCGCTCGTGCTCGATTTCGGCGGCGGCGTGGGACACGACGCGATCCGTGCGCTCGCCCGCGGCTTGCTTGACGTTGAGGTCACCAGCGATGCCGAAACGGTACGCGCCGCGGCGGCAGCGGCGCTCTCCTCGGGTGTGGTGGCGATAGACGATGCTGTGTTCCTCAATGATCTGCTCAACCTGCCGCAGCCGCCGGAGTTGAGGCCCATCTACGAAGCGATGGATAGCGGCACGCGAAGCCATGGGCGGCAACGGGTCATGGCCGGCATCCTCGATCATAAGAGCCGGGAACGACCGCGTCTGTTGATCGTCGAAGATCTCCATTGGGCCGATGAGCCGGTTCTAATGCAGTTGGCCAGACTGACGACCACCGTGGCGCAACACCCGATCCTATTGATCATGACGTCGCGCATCGAGGGCGATCCGCTGGATGAAGCATGGCGGGCGGATGCGGCAAGCGCATCGTCGACGACGATTGATCTCGGCCCTCTGCCATCGGGCGAGGCTCGCGCTCTTGCCGAGGCATTGATTGCGGCCAATAGGAGTTTCGCCGAGCGCTGTGTCGAGCGTGCAGCCGGCAACCCTCTCTTCCTTGACCAGCTCCTTCGGCATGCGGATGAGAGCCAGGCCGTTGCCGTGCCCGGATCAATCCAGAGTCTGGTCCAGGAGCGCATCGACCGGCTTGATCCGGCGGCTAAAGCAGCGGTGCAGGCTGCCTCGGTTCTCGGTCAGCGCTTTGAAAACTCGGCTTTGGCATACCTGCTCGAAAGAGCGGATTACGTCGCCGAGCATCTAGTATCGCGGCTCCTAGTGCGGCCACAGCAGGCAAACGGGAATGTCTTCCTGTTCACGCACGCGCTGATCCGAGATGCCATCTATGACACGTTGCTGCGGAGCCGGCGCCGGGAGCTGCACCGGCGCGCAGCGGAGTGGTATGCCAATCGAGATCCCGTGCTGCGCGCCGAACATCTCGATCGCGCCGAAGATCCCGAGGCGCCGCGAGCTTATCTCGCTGCGGCTCGCTCACAGGCGGCCGAATATCGGCAGGAAGCAGCGCTGCAGCTCGTCGAGCGCGGTCTGGCGGTCGCCTCCGATCGGGCCGACCGCTTCGCCCTGATGTGCCTGCAAGGCGAGATCCTGCATGACCTCGGCGCGATGCCAGAAGCAGGGCGCGCCTATCAAGCCGCGCTTGATGCGGCAGTCGACGATGGGGAACGTTGCACGGCTTGGCTTGGGCTCGCCGCAGTGAAGCGTGTGACCGATGACCTTCCGGGCGCAATGGCCGATCTGGAGCAAGCCGAGGCGGTGACGGTGCGGTATGGTCTGCTCGCAGAGCAGGCCCGGATTCATTTCTTGCGCGGCAATCTATGTTTTCCGCGCGGCGACATCGAAGGCTGTTTGCAAGAACACGGCATCGCGCTGGAGCTGGCGAGGCGCGCCGGTGCGGCAGAGCTGGAGGCGATGGCCCTTGGTGGTCTCGGCGATGCCGAATACGTTCGCGGACGGATGATCAGCGCTTACGATCGCTTCCGGAAATGCGTCGAGGTGTGCGAGCGGCACGGTTTCGGCCGCATCGAAGTGGCGAACCGGCCGATGATGGCCTTTACCCGATGGTATGCTGGCGATACCAAGGGCGCGCTCGTGGTCGCCGATACTGCGATCGCGCGAGCGGCACGGGTCGGGCATCGCCGAGCAGAAATGGTCGGCCATCATGCGGCGTTCTTTTGCTGCCACGCCCTGACGGATTTCGAAGCGGCAATGCGACACGCAGAAGCCGCCTTGACGCTGGCGCAACAGCTCGGCGCGCGGCGCTTTGAGACCGAAGCGTTAGTATTTCTCGCGGAGCTTCATCGCTCGGCCGGACGCCGTCCGGAGGCGCTTGCAAGCGCCGAAGAGGCCGTCAAGATAAGTCACGAGACGGGCACCGCGTTCCTCGGTCCGTTCGCCCTTGGCGCGCTCGCCTTAGCCAGCGACGACCCGGCCGCGCGCCAGGCGGCGTTGGACGAGGCCGAAGTGTTGCTCCGCGCCGGCGCTGTGAGCCACAATCATCTGTTGTTTCCGCGCGACGCGATCGAGGTCGCGCTCGCAGCCAGCGATTGGGTGCGCGTCGAACGTATTGCGGCACAGCTGGAACAATACACCCGGTCGGAGCCGCTGCCATTTGCCAATTTTTACGTCGCGCGCGGCCGGGCTCTCGCGGCGCGCGGCCGCGGTGTCTCGGACACGACCGGGCTTGTGGCGGAACTGCAGCGGCTACTCGACGAAGGCAAGCGACTTGGTCTTCGAATCGCGTTACCGGGCATCAAGGCTGCCATCACGGGATACGTAGGCAACACAGTCGAGGCGGCGCAGCGGCGGGCTGAACGCTATAACGCGTGCAATCGCCTCACTTCGTCGGCGGAACAGTAATTATCTATAGACGCCATCTACGCCAGCCTTAACGGTCTGATATCAAACACTGGCATCGGCCAGCGACCGCATTGACTATGATTGAGCGGCCGCCAAAGCGCTATTCAAAAAGCTGGTGGCGAAAAGCCTCCAAGCCGTTCTGATGCATAATGGTCTGGGATTGCGGCGGGTTCCGTCTTAAACAAGAGCTCAGCAAACGACACCATCAGCGCATTGCAGAACCTGTTGGCCGGCGCAATCTGCTATAATGGCAGTAATTGTCACTAGGCCAGTATCGCTATGGTCGAGAACACGATCGAAACAGCAACACGAAAGAGCGCAGTCGCCGGGACAGGTTCAGCAGTGCGTATGCGACGATGCCGGGCGCGACGTCGGGCTGGCTTTCGCTGCGTCATGGTAGAGATTTCCAATGACGAGATCGCCGGTTTGACGCGGCGAGGACTATTACCGGAGCAGGATCGGGAAGACGTGGGTGCGATCGAAGCCGCTACTTACGACCTTTTTGAGCAGACGATTGGTCGCCCTTGTGATGAGTAACAACAGACGGCAATTGCGCGCAGCGCGTTTAAACGGCAGTGTGGCAATCACGGAAAACTGCAGCACAGCGATTGAGCGTAAACAGATAGGCCGACAGAGCGATTATAATACCAAGATCGCTCGCGCGATCGCCGACCGAATGATCGACGGGCAAACATTGCGGGCTTTTTGCCAACAGAACGGCATGCCCGATGAGGGCACGATATATAGATGGATTGCCCAGCACGGGGAGTTCCGCCAGATGTACGCCCACGCGCGCGAACTGCAGGCAATGCGGTGGGCGGAAGAGGTCCTCACCATCTCCGACGACGCGCACCTTGACCCGCAGGATCGACGAATTCGGGTCGACACCCGGAAGTGGTTGCTTTCAACGGTGTTGCCGCGGATTTATGGGGATAAGGTCACGGTCGCTGGCGATCCCGCGGCGCCGATTGTGCACGTCGCGGCCGTCGACCCGAAGCGGTTGAGCGGCGCGGAACTGGATGCATTGGAACGCTTCGCTGACGCTCGGCTGGCAGGCATCCCCGTTTCCGCCGTGGCCAGACCGCTTCGGATACTGGATTTCCGCATACGGAGCATCCCGGCATCCGTGGGGTTCTCTGCTGCTCTTGTATTCGAACCGGCGCCGCTCTGTTGTGTTTGTGTCGGCATGAAGGTCACCGTTGCCGAATTGTGCTTGTGCCCGCGAGAGCTGTTGCCGGCGCGCGCGAAACGAGCGGTATTCAATCGGGTGCTCGCCGGGACCGTCGATCCTCCGACACCTAGCCGCAAACATCCCTGCCTGGACCGATTGAGCGCGATGTGTGAGCCTCGACTGGTCCGCGCAACGAAACCTGCGCTACCCCAATGCCGGGATCGACGCGTTCAGTGACGGGCGAGCGTCCGAACACAGGCGGGCCAGATGCCCATAGCGTTTCAGGCCATTTCGTTCTATCCTGCTACTGGGAGGGCTTGTTATGAACCAGAGCGAATTCGAAGCGGATTTGCGACGCCAGGGTTACCAGGTCTTCTACGGTGGGCTGCAGGCGGGAACGGTGAACCCCGACCATGCGCATGATTGGGATGCGCGCGTCATGGTGATCGGCGGCGAGATCACAGTGACCCGTGGCGGGCAGGCTGAGACGTTTCGGGCCGGAGACAGCTGCGCTGTTGCCGCTGGCGAAGTTCACGCCGAGCATGTCGGTCCGCAAGGCGTGGCCTACATCGTCGGGCGGCGCAACAATGTAACCTGAAGCGGCGGGTTGCGCCTGGCAGAAACTGTTTAGAGGCCGGACAACTTAGCGCGACGTTGCGGCCTTGCCCGCACACGGTGTTGCCGCTTGTGTGAATTGGCCGTCGGGCGGCGTCAAACGCACCAGGCCGAATCGCGCCACGGCAACGGCAAAGACCTCGCTTTCAGCCGATCTAGGAGAGAACATCGGCTGCGCCGGGTATTGTCATGAAGCGTTGCACGCCGGAATGGCGCCGGGCGGCCGTGTAAAATGTAAACCCACCCTGCGACGGGTTGCGACACCAGACGCGCCGCGTGCGGTCGATGGCCTCCGCGAAATTGCGTTCGAGAGCATTGAGGCCGCTGTACGCTTCGTGCACCGCGTTCTTAAAAGGAATCGGCTTCTGATCGACCGCGATACTGCTGACAACATACGGATTGTCTAGGCTATTTTGGACAATCGTCGAATGCTTAATATAGGTGTCTACGATTTTGCAGGCCTGCTCACGAATGTGGTCCGCAGCGCGGCTGTTGTACTCGATTAGGGCATCGAACCTGGGGTCCTCAATATCGCAAAGGTTTATCGGGCTTCTCTGTCGGTCGCCGCGGCTTGGAAAGAGGCGATGCATTTCCCGTCACATCATCGACCGGGCTGTAACTGGGTTGCTGTGCTCGAGCTCTACCCACTCGTCGATCGACGCGCTCCCCAATTTATCATGAGCCAGCTTGCGCGTCTGCCGACCCACAGGGAGCTAGCGCGGATGGCGCTAGGGATCATCTTCAGCACGATGGCGCTTACGACACTGAGCCTATTGTTCTTCTTCCGCTATTAGACCCCGCGACCCGTCATTTCCCTTGCCCTGCGGGCGGCCGTCTCGTGTCGCAAGCGAGGCGGAACGCGAACATCATCGCGGGGCGCGTGTCCGCAGCGTGTCCACGTTTCCGGTACGTTCGCGGGGTTTCGGCGTTTCCCGGGTCACTTCCGGTCGCCGTCAGAAATCCCAAATGCCTGAATAAGCTATTGATTTGGTTGGCGACCCCGGCAGGATTCGAACCTGCGACCACTCGCTTAGAAGGCGAGTGCTCTATCCAGCTGAGCTACGGGGTCTGGTCAGCCGCGGACGCGGTCAAAGCGAAAGTTCTCCGCATAGCTTTTTGGTTTTTCGGTCGAGTTTTGTGCTGGGATGACGGTATAATCGAGCCCTTTCCTGGTTGCGAACGCGACGGCTTCCTCCATCGTCGCAAAATGTAGCTGGACCTCGTTAAGCGTGTCCGCTGCGCTTGTCCACCCCATCAACGGGTCGGGTAGACGGCGGCTCGCCGGTGCGTAGGTCAGCACCCATTTGGGAGGGCGTGCCCCGGATTGCATTGCCGTCTTAGTCGGCCGGAAAATGCGTGCTTGCGCCATACAGAGTACTGCCTTCGCGCCGCCAAGCCTACGCGGTGGTCGGGGCGAGAGGATTTGAACCTCCGACATCCTGCTCCCAAAGCAGGCGCTCTACCAGGCTGAGCCACGCCCCGATACAAGGGTTTCCGCGGGTTTTAGCCATTTTCGCCGTCCCGCGCAACCGCGGCAAACGAGAACAAATATAGGAAATTACGCAAATTTCGCCACTAAATGGGCCACCAGTGGACCACCGAAAATTGCTACCGTTACCGATCTGTTCTCGCGGCGGCGATCTTACCGGGAGAAGCGTCAAATAACCGCTACACCCGCCGGCGCCGCGGCCGCGAGGTGCGCCTCGCGATAAACCTATGTCGCCGGAGTCATAAGTTTTTGGCTTTCATCCCGCGCGCGGGCGCGAGGTGCGCCCAAGTCCCTGGTCAAATTCCAAATCAATGCTGCTCTTTCATCCCGCGCGCGGGCGCGAGGTGCGCCC
>Ga0126371_10004670_pt1 | contig 12098 bp, 14 predicted proteins | sample PanSoiMetaPlot_4_FD_110145 | JGI IMG/M metagenome (GOLD analysis project Ga0126371, IMG submission 110145) | Tropical forest soil microbial communities from Panama - MetaG Plot_4 | ecosystem: Environmental > Terrestrial > Soil > Tropical forest > Bulk soil | place: Panama | collected 2016-02-17
GAAATGACCGGCGAGCATCGCACCGCGGCGTTCGAGCAACGCGCGCAGTTCAGCCGCCGTCATGCAAGCGCACCCTCGATCTCGCGCGTGATCGCATACGCCGCCTCGCCGGGATCGGCTGCTTGCGTTATCGGTCTGCCGACGACTATGAAGTCGGAGCCGGCGCGCGCGGCATCGGTCGGCGTCGCGACGCGGCGTTGATCGCCGTCTGACGCGCCCGCAGGTCTGATGCCCGGACAAAGCACGACGAAATCTTTGCGTGTCGCTTCGCGAACGGCTTGCGCTTCCGCAACGGCGCAGACGACGCCGTCGATCCCGCTCGATGCGGCAAGCCGCGCCCGTATCGGCACGAGCGCGTCAGGCTCGCGATCGACGCCGATCTCTCGCAGATCCGACGAACCCATGCTCGTCAGGACCGTCACCGCGAGAAGGCGCAGCCGCGATTTGTCGGAGACTTCATCACGTGCTTTGGCGGCGGCTTCCATCATCGCGCGGCCGCCGGAGGCGTGAAGCGTCAGAAGCGATGCGCCGGTCGTCGCGGCTGCGCGAACGCCGGCTGCGACGGTCGTCGGGATGTCGTGAAGCTTGAGGTCGAGGAACAACGACTTGCCGGCTTCGCGCAGCTGCGCGATAATCCGCTCGCCGTAGCCGTAGTAGGCTTGATATCCGACTTTGTACCACGTCACCCGGCTGCGCGTTTTCGCGACGAGTGCCGATGCCCGTTCCAAACTTGGTTCATCAAGAGCGATGACAAGCTCGGGCTTCACGGTCGCGCTCCTACAAAGCCTGGGTTCGCCATCCCCGTGAGCGCTGCGACGCGCCGGAGCGAGCGCTTTCGCAGCTCGGCCGCGATCGTCTCACCGACGTGCAGCGGCGCGAGCGGATCGCGGAAGTTCGCGGTGCCTATCGAGATCGCCGTCGCTCCCGCCATGAGGTATTCGATCGCATCGCGCCCCGTCTCGATGCCGCCCATGCCGATGATCGGTATCTTCACCGCCGTCGCCGCTTCCCAGACGTGGTAGACGCCGACCGGCCGGATCGCCGGACCGGTGAGCCCGCCGGATCGGTTCGCAAGCCATGGCCGCGCGCGCTCGACGTCGATCGACATCCCTCGCAGTGAGTTGATGAGCGAAAGCGCATCGGCGCCGGCCGCTTCCGCAGCTCGCGCGACCGGCTTGATGTCGGACACGTTCGGCGTCAGCTTCGCGATGACCGGCACTTTCGTCACGCGGGCCTTCACGGCCGCGACGACGGCGGCTGTCGATGCCGGATTCTCGGCGAAGCACGCGCCTTCGGCGTCGACATTCGGACACGACACATCGAGTTCGATCGCGACGATGCCGGGAAGGCCGTCCATCCGCGATGCGACGTCGGCGAATTCATCGACCGAAAACCCAGCAACGCTCGCGATGACGGCCGTGGGTACGGTGGTGAGCTTCGGCGCGTCGTGCTCGAGGAAGTGATCGATGCCAGGGCCTTGCAGTCCGATAGCGTTGAGCAGGCCACCGGGTGTCGAGAGCAGCCGAGGCATCTCGTTGCCGAGTCTCGGTTCGCGCGTCACGCTCTTGAGCGTCACCGCGCCGTATGCCGAGACATCCATGATTTGTCCGAATTCGGCGCCGCGATTGTAGCAACCGCTTGCTGCGATGATCGGGTTGCGCAGGCGCAGCGAACCGAGCTCGATTGACAGATCGAGCGCATCTGCGTGCGTCGCGTCGATCATCGATTCCACAAGATGTCGCTGCTCCAGAAGACGGTGCCGTCGGCGCAGACGCGCGCGAAATCGTACTCGCGTTTTTCATTCCCCGCGCGAGGATAGCCGATGCTCTGTTCGCTGCCGCGCCGGATGGGCACGACGCATCCCCAGCATGTTCCCATCGAGCAGCCGAACGTCTCTTCCATAGATATCTGACACGCGATGCCGGACGCGTTCGCGTGCTCGCTGAGCGCGCGCAATAGCGGCGGCGGACCACAGCCGTAGTAGATGTCGGGCAGGGGCAGGTCGCGCGCAAGGTCGAGCGCCGTCGCTCGTGTACCCGCGGAGCCGTCATCGGTGCAGATCTTCACCTCGGTGCCGAGCGCCCGCAGCTCGTCGACGCCGACGAGCATGTGCTTCGAACGAGCGCCGAGCACGACGGTGGTGCGGACTTTGGCGGCAAGCAGTTCCCGGACGAGCAGCCAGAACGGCACGACGCCGATGCCGCCCGCGACGATGACCGCGCGCTGGCCGGATTCGGGGATCGAGAACTCGTTGCCGAGCGGACCGATGATCGAAAGCGGTTCGTGATCGGCGATGCAAGCGAGCCTCGTCGTCCGTTCGCCCCATTCGCGGAAGAGCAGCGTGAACGTGTCGTCGCGTGCCGTCCAGATGCCCAGCGGCAAACGGACGGCGAAGGCGCCGGGCAAATCGATCGCCACGTAGTGCGCGGGGCGGGCCCGACTCGCTATTTCCGGGCTGCGAAACCCCAGACACCAAAAACCGGGAGCGACGCGCTCCCGGCTTATGAGTTCGGCTGCTTCCAACAGCGACGTCGACACCATCGCTCGCGGATTCGCGCAATCGCGAGGTCGCCCTTCGGGTGTCGGACGGCACGCAGAGCCGACAACGCTTCAGCCTACGACATTGGTCGTGCGGATTAGTCGTCCGGAATGACGGTGACGCTCGTGTGCCTATCATCATAAAAACTCGGTGAGAGCCTCAAGACGGGACGACAAAAGTAACATTCTCCGTGCAACGGCCGTAATAGAGATAGAAGGCCGTGGGGGGCCAGACGCCATGCAAGGGATTATGATCTTCAAGTCGATGTCGGAAGCGGTTTCCAGCGGGTTCCAGTTCTTCGACCGGACCAAAGAGGGCTATCTGGTGCGGAAGATGACCTCCGGTGGCTGGGCGCTCGCGATCGCTCGTTGCGACGAAGTGGGTTCCGGCAACATCTCATAAGCTATCATCGTAAGCTGTCACGTAAGCCTCCTCCTCAACAAAGCGTAACCGCCGGCTCAGGCCGGCGGTTCGTTGTTATCGGCCACGTCGTTTGGCCGGCTCGGAGGGGCGAGCCCGCTACTTTATCCGGAAGACGATCTGCACGCTCGCGTCGACCGTACCCGTTCCGCCCATGACAGCCGCCTGTGCCGCCGCCGCAGCCATCCGCACCATCGGCTCGATGGGACTGGGCCCGCCGCCGACGCTGATGCTTTGAATGCCCGCGATGCTCACGCCGGCCGCTTTGGCGAGGATCTGCGCCTGCGCACGCGCGTCGGCGACGGCACGTGACAGCGCTTCGCGATACAACTTCGTTCGCTGGCTCGTGTCGAACGAGATGCCGTTCGTCTCGTCGGCGCCGGCCGCGAGGCCGGCATCGAGTACCGGACCGGCCTTCGAGATCGGCGCCTTGACGTCGATCGTCTCGGTCGCCACGTAGTAGCCTTGCGCCGGCCTTTTGGGCGCAACGCTCATCGACGCGTTCGGCTGCATGTCGCTGTTGTCGGGCATCTGATATTGAATGGTGTAATCCGAGGTCGTGATGTCCGCGTCGGCGATTCCCTGTTTGCGCAACGCAGCGATCACAGACCCCGCGCGCCCGTTGACCATACTCGCCGCGGCTGTCGCACTTGGAGACTGTGCGCGGACGCCGAGCGAGATCTGCGCGGTGTCTGGAGCGTACGTCACCGAGCCGCTGCCGCTCACGGTGATTGTCGGCGCTTTGGCGGCGTCGGCGAGCGCCGGCGTCATGCTCGCGCCAAGAACGATCGCGGTCGCGAGAGCGAGAAGCGTTTGTCGTTTCATGTCAAGGCCTTTCAGGTTGCCGAGCTGCGCTCGGCCTACTACATTTGCCGAGCTGCGCTCGGCATACCACAGTCAGCGCAACGGCATTTCGCCGACGACCTCGTAGCGGGTCGACGGGCCCTGCGGCGTCGATTCGTATAGCGTGAGTGAGTCGACGTGGACGGTCCGCGGGTTCAAAGCACCGACATCTGGCAACGGTGCGCCGTGTTTGAGACGGCAGACCGTCACGTGCGGCACGGCGTCGAATTCGAAATCGAACCCAAGACCCGACAGATGCTTACGAACCGCCTCGGCGCAACGAGCGAAACCCGCCTGCGGCGCTGACGACCCGACCCACACGACCTTCGGCCGCTTCGAATTCGGAAACGCACCCACGGCGTCGAGGGTCAAATCGAACTTGTCGCACGACTTCGCCGCTGCGGCGATCGCGTCGTTCACCGCTCCGCGCTTCGGTTGCTCCACAGGCCCGAGAAACGCGAGCGTCGCATGCCATTTCTCGCGCGATGTGAAGCGCTCGTCGAGACCCGCGGTCCGCAGACGCGCGATCGCTTCATCGATGAGGTCGCGCGCCGGCTCGTCGAGATCGACGGCCACGAAGAGACGTCCGGCCACGAGGCGAGGTTCGCAGCCCCAAGAGGCCGCTCCCGGTGCGCTCTCACGTACGATTAATGCCCGCCACCGGGCCCCCCGATACTCTAATGGAAGGAGGTCGCCGGCATGGATGTAGGGCCGTCCCCAGCCGCTGGTCCGAAACAGAAGATCCTCGTCGTCGAAGACGATCAGAAGATCGCGCGTGTCTTGCAGCTCGAGCTCGAGCACGAAGGCTTCGAAGTCGAATGGTGCGCCGACGGCGCGACCGCGATCGAGCGCGCGCTCAAAGGACCGGACCTCATCATCCTCGACCTGCTGCTTCCGCGCATCGACGGTCTCGAGGTGTGCCGTCGCGTCCGCAAGCACTCGTCCGTCCCCATCATCATGCTCACCGCGAAGGACGCAGTGCCCGATCGCATCACCGGACTCGACACCGGCGCGAACGACTATCTGACGAAACCGTTCTCGATCGAAGAATTGCTCGCGCGCATCCGCGTCCAGCTGCGCAGTCACGAGCCCGCACCTCGACTGCTCACCGCGAAGGACCTCGTCCTCAATCGCGACACGCACGAAGTCGTGCGCGCAGGCAAACTGGTCGAGCTGACCGCGAAGGAGTTCTCGCTGCTCGAGTTCCTGCTCATGTATCCGAATAAGGTCCACACGCGCGACGAGATATTCAACAGCGTCTGGGGCTCGGATTTCCTCGGCGAGTCGAATCTCATCGACGTCTATATCCGCTACTTACGCAACAAGGTCGACGTCGATACCGATGACAAGCTCATCCACACGGTCCGTGGCGTCGGGTACGCGCTCCGCGTCTGACGGCGGCGCGCCGCTTCCGTTCTTCTCGTCGCTGCGCGGCCGGATGACCGCGTGGTACGGCGGCTTGCTCGCGCTGTTCATCATCGGCTTTGCGATCGCGGTCTACGTCGATGCGTCGCGCATCATGTGGAACGCGCTCGCCGACCGCGTCGGCGGCGTCGCGCAAGACATCGAATCGTTCACGCGCGCGGAATCGAACGATCCGTTTGGTCCGGTCAACGCGGTGACCGCGCTTTCAGACACGTCGACGCTCGACTCGTTTGTCGGCCCGGGCGTCTACGTCGAGGTCTATAACAATGCCGGCTATCGCGTCGGCAAGACGACGGATCTCGGCGATGACGATCTGCCGCTCGAGGGATACGCTCCGTTGCACGAGCAGCGCGGCGACGAAGGCCATTGGGGCACGATCAACCTTCAAGTGACGGGTCCGCTGCTCGTCCGAAATTCGCCGATCAATACGTCGCGCGCGCCGGTGCTCACGCTCTTGGTCGGAGCGTCCCTCGCATCCGTCGATCAGGAACAGCGCAACCTGACGATCTTCCTGCTCGTCGCCGTCGCGCTCGCGCTCGGAGCGATCGTCGGCGTATCGTTGTGGCTGGCGCGAGGTGCGGTGAGTCCGATCAACGCGATTGCTCGCGCCGCGCGCGAGATCGGCAGCGACGATCTCACGAAACGTCTCAATTGGCAAGGCCGCCGCGACGAACTCGGACAGCTCGCCGCGCAGTTCGACCAGATGCTCGAACGGCTCGAAGCGGCGTTCGCGCGCGAGCGCCGGCTCATCGCCGATGCGTCGCACGAATTGAAAACGCCGCTTACCGTCATCAACGCGAACGCACAGATGCTCGAGCGCTGGGGCGATCGCGATGAGAAAGTCCGGCGCGAGGGGATCGAGACGATCCGCGCGGAGAGCGCGAACATGGCGCGCGTCCTCAACGCGATGTTGACCCTCGCGAAGACGGACGACCCGAGCGCGCTCGCGATGGAACCGATCGATCTCGCCGCCGTCGTCAAAGACGCGGCGTCGGGGTTGCGGCCGTCGGCTGAACAGAAAGGTCTATCGCTCACGGTCGACGCGCCGGCAAGAGCGGTCGTCATGGGCGAGCCGGGTCTGCTGCGACAACTCGTCGCGAACTTGACGGAGAACGCGATCAAGTTCACGTCGACGGGCGGCGTTCGCGTCGGCGTCGCGCGGCTCAACGGCGCGGGTCGGATCATCGTCGGCGATACGGGTCCCGGAATTCCGGCCGAGGCCTTGCCGCACGTTTTCGAACGTTTTTATCGCGCGGATCCGGCGCGTTCGCGGACCGTCGAAGGCACGGGACTCGGATTGGCGGTCGTCCGGAACATTGTGCGAGTACATAACGGCGTCGTATCGGTCGCGAGCGAGCCTGAAAAGGGGACGACGTTCACCGTCGACATACCGCTGTTGCGCGGGGCGAATGCGGATGTTGCGACGTGACGAGCGGGCCACGGACGCCCGCGCCTTCTCATCCGTGCCTCATATTCGGCTCACAGCAGGCTCATGCGCGCGCGGCGCGGGCGCGGTACGCTTAAGTCCTCGCATCATGTCCTGCACACGCTTCGGCCGGCCGCTCCTCAGCGCGGCCCTGCTCTTCCTCACCGCTCTTGCGGGCTACCGCCCCGCGCTCGCGGATCAGACCGTTTCGACGCCCGACGCGCCGGTCGTCGTCATCCATTCCAGCGCCGGGCTCGTGACCGTGACGACCGGAGACGACGGTTACGTGCGCGTCGTCGGCGGCAACAACCCCACCGCGACGACGTTTCACATCACGTCCGGCAACCAAGGCATGATGATCCCGCGCGGCATGGGATTGCCGCCGCGGCGTTTCACGCTCCCCGGTGTTCGCGAAGGCACGACCGGCGTCCGCATCGACAATCCGGGCGGCGACATGACGGTCTACGTGCCGCAGCGCGACGCGGCAGTTCTAGTCAAGCTCGACGACGGCGATGCTGCGCTCTCGCAATTCCGCGGACCGTACGTCGTCGTGACGAACGGCGGCTCGGTCGATCTTCGACAGCTCGCCGGCTTCGGACACATCCGCACCTCGACCGGCCGCGTGACGATGACGCGCGTCGCCGGCAACCTGCACGTCGAGACGACGAGCGGAAGCGTCATGGGAACCGCAATGCTCGCAGAGCGCGCCGAAGTGAAGACCGAGGGCGGCGACATCGACTGGGGATTTGAAGGCCTGTCCGGTGGCCCGTATCGGTTCACGAGCAACACGGGCAACGTCCACGTGACGCTCGACGGCCGGCAGGCGGCGAACATCGACGCGCAAAGCACGCGCGGTTCGGTCATCAACCGCTTCTCGAGGATGGCGAGCGTCCGCTTCCGTTCGCAGCATGCGATGTCGATGAGCCTCGCAGGAGGCGGCCCCGAAATCACAGCCGCGAGTCAGAGCGGCGTTGTTGACATAGGCCCGCACCAGCCGTAGTCTAGGTGAGGAGCGGTCGAGATTTATCTCGACCGCCGCGGCTTTCCGTATGACGTTGTAGCGGTCGAGCTTCAGCTCGACCGCCGCGGCCTGCCGAGAACGCGCTTTCGGCTACGGGAGTCCAGTTCGCCGTAAAGAATCCAGCAATTCATGCAGGCGTTCAGCCCGTCCGCGGGCTCTGTCAACGTCGCCGGCACTCGCGCGCGCTACCTCGAAGCCGGCTCCGGCTCTCCGCTTCTCGTCCTCCACGGACTCGGTCAATCATCGACTGCGTGGCGGCGCGTCATGCCTGCGTTCGCATTGCGGCATCGGACGATCGCCCTCGATCTCCCCGGTTTCGGCGAAAGCCCAGCTCCCGAATCTCAACCGTACGGCGGCCCCGAATATTTCTCGAAAGTCGTCGAAGCGACAGCCACCGCGCTCGACCTCGACCGGGTCGACGCGATCGGCCATTCCGCGGGCGGCCTCGCGCTCATGCTCGACGCGCTCCGATCACCGGCACGATATCGCCGCATCGTGCTCGTCGATCCGGTCGGCTTCACGCCGACGCCGAACAATCTGCTCGGTTCGGCGGCCGCATCGCTCGTCCGTCTTTTCGTCGGCATCCCGCGCACGAAAGCGATGACGCGCGCGCTCTACTCGACCGCATTCTTCGATTCATCGCGCGTCGATGAAGAAACGGTCGACGAGCTCGCCCGTCGACACGCAGATCCGAAGGCGAAGCGCATCGCCCGTCATACGTTCACGAAGTTCTTCGACTACTGCCGCCGTCTCGAGCCGTTCCACGAGCGCCTAACGTCGCTTGACGTGCCGATCCTCGCGATCTGGGGCCAAGACGATCGGCTGTTCCCGGCGAGCGATGCGGCGTCGCTCGCGCGCGTGCTGCCGCGAGTGCGCCTCGAGATATTTGAACACTGCGGCCATTGTCCGCAGATCGAGCAGCCCGAAAGGTTCGTCAGCGTCGTCGAGGAGTTCTTATCGGCCTCGTGATCGCGCGCGCTTTCATCGGGGCGGTTATCATCGCGATCGCGAGCAGCACGCTGGCGGTCGCGGCGCGCTTGCCGCTATCATCGCAAGCAACGTCGGCAGCGCCAACGCCAACGGCATCACCATCGGCCACCCCATTGTCAGTAGCGACGAATACGCCGACGGCGACTCCGGCGCCAACGCATTCCCCGACGCCGGCGCCAACAGAAACGCCGACGCCCACGCCGACGGTGACACCGCTTCCGCCGCCGCCCGCACCGCCGCCGGACGCGCAAGCGATCTCACCGACGACTGCGCCGGTCGGCGCAGTCACGCCGCGGCCCGAGCCGACGCTCGCTCCGTCATTTTGGCTCGGCGATTCTACTTCGTCGAGCGTACCGCTCGCATTGCATGGCGGGAGGCCGTACGTCCCGGTCGTGCTCGATGGAGTTCGACGCGATTTCTTGCTCAGCAGCCTCCGCCCGACGACGGTCGATGATTCAGTTCCCGTCAATCGCGGCGGCGACGTGCCATCGATCCGAACGCTCCAGATCGGGGTCGTGCGCTTCATCGGTCTGAAGGTCGCGACCGCGAGAATCGATCCATTCGCGCAGACGTATCTCGGATCGAGCGCGACCGGCATACTCGGCTCCGACCTCTTCGCACATTATCCGGTGACGATCGACTACGCGAACCTGACGCTCACGATTTATCGCGACGAAGCATCGGCCGTCGCCGCGCGCCCTGCCGGGGCAGCAGTCATCCCGCTCGCGCTTATCGACGGCATGCCTTCGGTCGCATGCGGCGTCGAGGGAAAGAACGCACCGCCGTGTTTCGTCGACGTCTATGCCGACGAAGATGTCGCGCTCTGGGGCGCCGCTTCCGATGTGAGCCGGCGTTCGATCGGCATTCGCGATGCCGATCCCGATCACGAGATGAACGGCACGGTCGAGCGCGCGCGGACGATGTCGATCGGCACGACGACCATCTCCGGGCCTCTTGTCGACCGCATGGGTTCGAGCGAACCACCTGTGCCATCGTCGAAGGTCCGCGCTGTCATCGGCAGCGGCCTGTTGTCGCGCTTCTCCGTGACGATCGACGAACTCGGCAGCGCACTTATCCTGGCGCCGAACTCTCCGGCGGCGACGAACGCGGCGCCATCGGCGTTCGACGGCAGCGGTCTGTGGCTCATCTGGCGCAACGGCCAGGTCGTCGTGCGCAGCATCGTGCCATTGTCGCCGGCCGATCGGGCGAAGCTCCGGCCTGGCGACGTCTTGCTCACGATCGACGGCAAGCCGCCGCTCGATCTCGATTCGGCGGTGCGCGCATTCGAGCGGCCGACGGGGACGAAAGTCGCGCTCGAATATCAACGCCGCAACGCGAAAAAGGAAATCGTGCTGACGCTGAGGTCGCTCATCTGATGGTAAGACTGCGCGACTTGTCGCACGTCCGAATCGATCGGGTCGAATACCCGAGCGCAGGCGGAACCGTGCGCGGACTCTACTATAGTATGGAAGGCGTGCAGACGTGCGTCGTGCTCTGCCACGGTTACTCGTCGTCCAAGCACAACGTCGACCCGCTCGCTTTCCACCTCGCGGCCGACGGCTACGCCGCGCTCGCCTTCGACTTTCTCGGACACAAGCTCGGCGCGAGCACCGGACCGCTGCGCGAGGGCGCGGATCTCGTCACGAATGCGCTGGATGCGTGCGCTGTTGCACGACGCAGGGAGGGGATCGAGCATCTCGTCATCGGCGGGCATAGCATGGGCGCTGCCACGGCGATCGGCGCGGCCGTCGCGAACGCCGATATCGAGGGCGTCATCGCGATGGCGACGTCGACCGGCCGCAGCCGTCAGCTCACCGATGACACGATGCTATCCGGACTGCGAAATCGCACGGCGTATGTCGAAGGAGCGGACCCGGATTCGATCACGACGGCGATGGATCGCTACACCGACCGTGTCGGCGACGTCGCGCCGCGGCCGATCCTCATCATCGCCGCGCAACGCGACGCGCTCGTTCCGCCAAGCGCCGTCAAGCGTCTGTTCGACGATGCGCGCGAGCCGAAGACGTTCGACATCGTCGATGCGAACCACACCGACTGCGCCGAGCGTTCGCGGTTCGTCGTCTCGCGCTGGCTTCGCGCGCGAGGCTTTCCATCCGCGCAACCCTAACATTCGCGTTGATTTGTAGCGGTCGAGTTTTACTTCGACCGGGAACGGGAGTGACCCGATGACGCGTATCCTCGGTTCAATCGTGCTTGTCGCCATCGTCGCGATCGTCGCGGCGAGTCGCCTCTATGCTGTGCCGGCAGCAGCGCATGCGTTAGTCGCGCTCGCGCCGTCGCCGAGCGTCTCGGTGACGACGCTCCCTGCGCTGCCGACGATGGCCCCGAACAACCCGTCGACAACTCAACCCGTCCAGGCGCCTCCGCCTTCGAGCGATGTCGGGTCGATCGCCGCACCGCCTGGGTCCGTCATCCAGGTCGTCGGTGACGTCGCCGACCCGCGCGTCGTCACGCTCAAAGATTTGCAGCGCATGCGCCGCTCGTCGCTGACCTTGCGTGTTCAAGACACGGACGGCAAATGGCGCGTCCACACATATACCGGCGTGCTGCTGCGGGATCTCGTCTCATCGGTATCGCCGATTGGCCCTGGCGGCGCGACGCAATCGACGAAGGCCTACGCCTTCATCGAAGGCGTCAACGGCGACTCCGCGATCGTTTCGTTCCCAGAATTTGAGGTCGCTTTCAACAACAAGCAGATCTTGCTCGCGTACGCGGTCGACGGCGTGCCGCCGCCCGGACCGCAGATCTGTCAGCTCGTCGTGCCTGAAGATCAGACGCCCGCGCGTTTTGTCGACGGCGTCACGACGATACGGATAGGCAGCCCGGCGCCCTGAGCGTCGAGCGCGTGACTCTCGTCACACTCGCGCTCGCTTGCTCCCAGGCTGCCGATATCTGAAACATGCGGAACTTCAGTCTCATAGGCCTATTGATCACCACCGCGATCATCGCGTGGTGGGCCAAGGGCATGTTCGCGCCGGCGGTTTCGCACGACCCGAACGACAAGACGACCGTCGAGTATTGGGTCGCGCATACGGATGATCGCACGACGATGCTCCAGTGGTGCCAGCAGCATCCGCAATCGCAAGACACGGGAGAGTGTCAGCTCGCGACCGCGGCGCAGGTGCAAGTCGACACGAATTCGCAGCCGCAGTCCGGTCAACAGCCGACATCGAATCACGCGGCCGATCAGAACGGCGGCGCGGCATCCGACCAACTCCAAGCGCAGCAAGACTCGAACGACATGGATCCTGGCGGCCAATAAGCCGAATCCGACAACAGTCTTCGGACGTGAAAAGACGGGTATTGCCCCGTCTTTTCTCGTATGATAGACTGTTCGCCGGACCCTTGGGGATGTAGCTCAGCTGGTAGAGCACTTGCTTCGCATGTAAGGGGTCAGGGGTTCGAGTCCCCTC
>Ga0126371_10004671_pt1 | contig 12098 bp, 7 predicted proteins | sample PanSoiMetaPlot_4_FD_110145 | JGI IMG/M metagenome (GOLD analysis project Ga0126371, IMG submission 110145) | Tropical forest soil microbial communities from Panama - MetaG Plot_4 | ecosystem: Environmental > Terrestrial > Soil > Tropical forest > Bulk soil | place: Panama | collected 2016-02-17
CCGACTTCCCATCGCGTCAGTCTTCTCATTCTGTTCTATCTGACTCCCCGGGGAGCCGTCGAAACGCGCTTCCTGCTTCCGCAACGGAGCCTTGCAGTGAGGGCGTGACCACAGCAGCTTTTAATTCCCAAGTTTATCGAGGAAAGTCTCCGGTCAACCTGACCCACGCGCAAAATTTGCTGTGAAGGTAACCGCCATGGGAACCGGCCGCTCCGTTAAACGGCCTTTTCGAAGCGAATGGCCTGCGGAGCAGATTCTTGACCGCTTTCTTTCTCTGCTGTTATCGTGAAGGGTTATTGTGGGCTCAGTGTAGCTAGTGAGCTCGAGCGCCTGCATACGCGGGCAGGCGGTGCCTGCGGCAGGAAAGCTCCTCCTGGAGGGGACGCTTTCGTTGGGATCGAGGGCTGGTGGCCCTCCATCGCGGCGAACCACGAACTGACATGGGCCTGAGCAAACTGGTAATCCGGGGAGCGCGGCAGCACAACCTGAAAAACATCAGCGTCGAAATCCCTCGGAACACCCTGACAGTGATCACCGGGCTGTCCGGTTCGGGCAAATCTTCACTGGCGTTTGACACCATTTATGCCGAAGGACAGCGGCGCTACGTCGAATCGCTGTCGGCTTACGCGCGGCAGTTTCTCGACCAGATGGAACGGCCCGAGGTGGACGTGATCGAGGGGCTTTCGCCGTCGATCGCCATCGAGCAGAAAACTACGACGCGATCGCCGCGTTCTACCGTGGGCACGATCACCGAGATTTACGATTACCTGCGCGTGGTGTACGCGTCGGTTGGCGTGCCGCACTGCCCGAATTGCGGCAAGGCCATCACCCGGCAGTCCAGCGAGCAGATGGTGCAGGCGATTCTCGAAGGAGAAATCTGCAAGCCTGACGACCGCATCATGATCCTCGCGCCGATTGTGCGCGGACGAAAAGGCGCATACCGCAAGGAGCTGGAAAAATTCGCCGAAGACGGGTACGTGCGCGTGCGGATCAACGGCGAGCTGTATCCGCTCGACGATTTTCCAGCACTGGACAAGCGCAAGAATCACACCATCGAAATCCTGGTGGACCGCCTGCTTGTCAAGCAGGGCATTGCGGCGCGGCTGGAGCAATCCATTTCCACAGCGCTGAAACTCGCCGGCGGCCTGGTGACCGTGGCCATCGTGGGCGGAAAGGAGTACACGTTTTCGGAAAAGCTTGCTTGCCCGGATTGCGGGATTTCCGTTCCGGTGCTCGAGCCGCGCTCGTTCAGCTTCAATTCGCCCTACGGCGCGTGCCCGGCCTGCAACGGGCTCGGCTCGAAATACGATTTTGATCCCTCGAGGATCATCAGTGATTGGTCGCGTCCGCTTTTCGACGGCGGGCTCGGGCCGGGTTCGGGCTCCTCGATTTTGAAGCGCACGCTCGAACTTGGCGCTTACGCGCACGGCTTCGAGCTGGATACGCCGTTCGAAAAATTTCCGGCGCGCATCCAGAACATGCTTTTGTACGGATACCCGCCATCGAACGGCAAAGATGGCGGCGAGAACGGGGGAGCCGGCAAGAAATCGAAAGTCGAGAAAGGCTTCCGCTTTCCCGGGATCTTGAAATTTCTGGAAAGAAATTTCGAAGAATCCGGCTCGGATGCTTACCGGGAATGGATGACGCAGTATATGTCAGCGACGGTTTGCAGCGTTTGCCATGGCAAGCGGCTGCGTCCGGAATCGCTCGCGGTCAAGCTGGCGGGATGGTCCATCGCGGATTTCACCGGGCTGTCCTTGAGTTCCGCCGAGCCCGCGGTGGGCAAGATTCTGGCCGAGCTGGGCGAGCGTCAAAAAGAAATTGCCGCGCGGCCGCTGGAAGAAATCGCCGAGCGCATCAACTTCCTTCTGGCGGTGGGCCTCGGCTACCTTAGCCTGGAGCGCTCCGCGGCCACGCTCTCCGGCGGCGAGGCGCAGCGAATTCGCCTGGCAACGCAAATTGGCTCGCGGTTGCGCGGCGTGCTGTACGTGCTGGATGAGCCGAGCATCGGGCTGCATGCGCGCGACAATGCGCGGCTGCTCGGCTCGCTCGAACATTTGCGCAACCTCGGCAACACCGTGCTGGTGGTCGAGCACGACGAAGACACCATTCGACGGGCGGATTTTGTGGTCGATCTCGGCCCGGGCGCGGGAAACGCCGGCGGCTATCTGGTGGCGCAGGGCAAGCCGGAACAAATCGAAGCCACGGCGGAATCGCTGACCGGACAGTATCTGAGCGGCGCGGCGAAAATTTCGGTGCCGGAAAAGCGGCGCAGCCAGAACGGCAAAGCCATTCAGGTCCTCGGTGCTACCGCGAACAATCTCAAAGAGATAGACGTGGCCTTCCCGCTCAGCTTGCTTACCGTGGTTACCGGGGTGTCCGGCTCCGGAAAGTCCACGCTGGTGAACGACATTTTGTACCGCGCGCTGGCGCAAAAGCTTTATCGTTCCTCGGAAGCGCCCGCCGCGCATCGGCAAATCCTCGGCACCGAACACATCGACAAAGTGATTGAGATCGATCAGGCGCCGATTGGCCGCACGCCGCGTTCGAATCCGGCGACCTACACCGGAGTGTTTGCGCCCATTCGCGACCTATTTGCCATGCTCCCGGAAGCACGCGAACGCGGCTACCGCCCGGGCCGCTTCAGCTTCAATGTGAAAGGCGGGCGCTGCGAAGCTTGCCAGGGAGACGGCCTGCGGCGGATCGAAATGAATTTCCTTCCCGACGTTTATGTGATGTGCGAAGTGTGCCGCGGTCGCCGCTACAATTCCGAAACGCTTGCCGTGCGCTACAAGGGACACTCGATTAGCGACATTCTGAACTTGCCCTGCGCCGAGGCATTGAAACTGCTGGAAAACATTCCCCAGATTCAGCAGAAGCTTTCGACGCTCGTGGATGTCGGCCTCGGTTATGTCACGCTAGGCCAGTCCGCCACGACGCTTTCCGGCGGCGAGGCGCAGCGCATCAAGCTGGCGCGGGAGCTTTCCAAGCGCCAAACCGGGCGCACGCTTTACATCCTCGACGAGCCAACCACGGGGCTGCATTTCGATGACGTGCGGAAGTTGCTCGACGTGCTGCACCGACTGGTGGACCTCGGCAACACCGTGCTGATCATCGAGCACCATCTGGACGTCATCAAACAGGCAGACTGGATTATCGATTTAGGGCCGGAAGGCGGGGAGGGTGGCGGGCGCATCGTCGCGCAGGGCCCGCCGGAGCAGGTGGCGCGCGCGAAAAAGTCCTATACCGGTCAGGTTCTTGCTCGTGTCCTCAGCCTCAACGGCCAGGCCAATGGGCACGGCGTCCACGACCGCAAATGAAGCCGGCTGCGGTCGGCTGCCGTGCGCTCGCCTCTTCGCCCTGCCAACCTCCGGAGAAGACAGACCGGGCTACGGCGTATTGAAGATGCCTTCTTGATCGGCCAAGCGCGAGCCTTCGAGCGGTCCATCGATTTCGGAGCGGCGGTGACTGGCTTGCGCCCTTCCCCTTTTCCCCCTACAGTAAGCGTTCGGACATGAGCATTTATTCGATCGAGCCTCTGGTTCTTGGAGAAGTGCGCACCTATCCGCTGGCGTCGCGAAAGAGCAAAGTCAGCATGCGGGAGTTCGCCCGGGCCAGCAACACAAGTATATCGCTCACCAAATTTCTCGATTCGCTTCCCGACATTCTTGCGGCGCGCGATCTTCGCGATCTGCTCAGCGCCATCATTGAAGCGCGGCAAAAACGCAAAGCGATTCTTTGGGGCATGGGCGGCCACGTCATCAAGGTAGGACTTGGGCCGGTGGTGATCGACTTGATGGATCGCGGCTTTATCTCGGGAATCGCGATGAATGGGGCGGCGCTCATTCACGATTTCGAGATAGCGCTTGCAGGAAACACTTCCGAAGACGTCGAGGCCGCGCTCGGCCAAGGCCAATTCGGCATGGCCGAGGAAACGGGAAGGTATCTGAACGAAATCTCGAAGCTGGCGCAACGGATTCGCATCGGGTATGGCGAAGCGGCGGGGCAATTCCTGACCAGCGGCGTGATTGCCGCGAAACAAGCGGGATCGAGCGTTCTGGCAGCGGCACACAAACGGCGCATCCCGGTCACCGTACATCTGGCCATCGGCACGGACATTCCGCACATGCATCCGGCGGCGGAAGGCGCGGCGCTTGGCTATGCGACGCATCGCGATTTCCGTCTCTTCTGCGCGCTGACCAAGCAGATGCATCCCGGCGGCGTTTACCTCAACTGGGGTTCGGCGGTGCTGCTGCCGGAGGTTTTTCTGAAGGCCGTTTCTGTGGTGCGCAACCTGGGCGTACCGCTCCGTCCCATCACCACCGCGAACTTCGACTTTATTCAGCACTACCGACCGTTGCAAAATGTAGTGAAGCGTCCTACCGCTTCCGGCGGCGGCCACAAAGGACCTGAGTCGCGCGGCTTTGCCATCACCGGCCACCACGAGCTGCTGATGCCGCTCGTGGCCGCGGCATTGGCGGCAGGGTGGCCAAAGAGACACTGACAAGGGATCGCATGAGCCTCGTTGACGATAATCCACCGGGTCCCCCGGGAGAGCCGGGCGACACGCAAGACCGCCGCGCGGATGTTTCACAATCGCCGTCCGCGGAAACCTTTTCCCCGCTCGCCGGCGATCCCATCTCCTACGTGGCGATTCATCCCGGGGCGGCCCATCCGGCCTCATCCAATTTGCCGGAAGACCTGCGCATCACCTGGTCCTGGCCGCATCTGGTGCTCTTTGTGGTGTACGCCGTCGTTAGTCAAGTAGCGATCGGCATCGCTGTCTTGGCGTATTACTCGACCAGTGGCCATCTCTCGCAAAGACAGATCCGCAGGCTTTTTGAGTCCGACCCCACGCTGATCGTGGGCACGAACATCCTGTGGTTCGCGCTGATTATTCTATTTCTCTATGTGACCCTTTCCGCGCTTCCCAATTTGCCGTTTTGGCGGTCTCTCGGCTGGAAGAGGCTGGATGCGAACCCCCTCGCCGGAAAAGGCAGACCGTGGATGTATTTCCTCTCGGGGTCGGGGCTGTCCCTGTTTGTCATCCTCGCCAGTTCGCAGGTGAAGAACGCGGAGCACGTTCCTATTCAGGAAATGTTCAAGAGCCGCACCGGAGTGATGCTGCTGATGAGCATGGCGGTGCTCGTCGCGCCCCTGGTGGAAGAAACCGTCTTTCGCGGCTACCTCTATCCCGTAGTTGCGCGCATCGCGTCTGGTCTCGCCGAGGGGCTTGGGATGGATTCGCCAAGCGCCATCCGCGCCGGCGTGGTGACGAGCGTCCTCACGACCGGGGCGCTGTTTGGGCTCATGCATGCACCGCAGCTTGGCTGGACCTGGGGTTTGGTCAGCCTGCTGATCCTCGTCGGCATCATTTTTACGTTCGCGCGCGCCTGGACAGGAACGGTTTTTGCCAGTTTTCTTCTGCATCTGGGGTATAACTCGATGCTCGCGGTCCTCACCATCCTGGGAACGAAGGGCTTTAGCTACATGCCCCCGCATCCGTGAGCGATTCGTCTTCCGCGCCGTTACGCTGTACGGGCGTAAAGCCGCATCCTGCAGGGCGGGGAGCGGTGCCTTTTGTTGTTGAATGTGGTTCTTCAGGATGTTGATGAGGAGCACCATCGCAACCAGCGGCAAGGTAAGACGGCGACCGGAGCCCGCCTTTCCAATAGCGCGCTGCCAAGTCGGGTCTCTGCTGTCGAAGCATTCTGCTGAACACGCCCTTGAGTTCACCAAGTGATACGGCAACCTTCTGAGGATAATTGACTAACGGTGATGGTCTTCGCCGTCGATCTGACAAGTTGTGACGCGAAGTCGGTTGATGGCGTCTCCGTCAAGGACTCGGTATCGCTTCTTTGTGACGGAAACCAGTTGGACGTGCATGGCCAAGACACAGTGTCTGCGACGGGAAAGGTCTTGGCTTTTGGTCATCCACGAAGCATCATCCTTAGGATGCTCAGAAGGCAAGGCTACCAATTCGAGGCCATGCCCAAGGGCGAACAACTTCGCCATCTGCGAAGTTTCGCTGGGTCCTGTCGTTTTGTCTATAACAAAGCCTTGGCGTTGAACCAGCAACGCTATGAAGCCAAAGAGAAGCGACTGGGCTACGCGGGCCTCTGCACTTTGCTGCCGCAGTGGAAGCGTGCGCATCCCTGGCTAGCCGACACGCCGTCTCAGGCGTTGCAGCAATCCCTAAGGGACCTGGAACGGGCCTATACCAACTTTTTCGAACAGCGTGCCGACTTTCCGGACTTTCACAAGAAAGGCCGTAAGGATTCGTTTCGTATCCCGCAAGGCTTCGAAGTAGACAACCAGAATGGACGCATCAAGCTGCCCAAGGTGGGCTGGATGCGCTACCAGAAATCTCGGGACATCGAAAGCGAGCCTAAGAACGTCACCGTGTCGCTGGTTGCTGGCAAGGTGTACGTTTCCATCCAAACCGAGCGGGAAGTGGAACGGGTGATGCACCCGAGCACCTCAGCAGTGGGAGTCGATTGGGGCGTGGTTCACCTCGCCACGCTGTCGGACGGAGAAGTGGTAGACCGCTGCTCGCCGTTGTGGGAGCACGCCAAGCGTCTCGCGACATTGCAGCGTCGGCTGGCCCGCAAGAAAAAGTTCTCGAACAACTGGAGGAAATGGAAAGCTAAAATCAGCAAACTGCACCAGCACATCGCGAATGTGCGAAAGGATTTCGTACACAAGGCCTCTGACCGCATCAGCAAAAGCCACGCCGTTGTGGTCGTCGAGGACTTGCAAGTAAGGAGCATGAGCAAATCTGCCAAGAAGAACGTCAAAGCCAAGTCAGGATTGAACCGCGCAATTCTGGATGCTTCGCCGTTCGAGCTGCGCCGCCAGTTGGAGTACAAGGCGTTGTGGCGGGGAGGGTTGTTCATAGCCGTTCCTCCCCAGAACACCGGCCTCTGTTGCCTCAACTGCGGCCATGTATCAGCCGAGAACCGCAGGACACAAGCGAGATTCGTTTGTGTGAAGTGCGGTTTCTCAGCCAACGCAGATTTTGTAGCAGCCTGCAATATCCTAGAGGCGGGGCCCGCCTTGCTAGCCTGTTCGCATTCTTCGGGTGCTGTAAGCCCGTCGTGGCAGGAACCCGCCGAAGGTATCCCCGCTTAGGCGTGGAACCAGTAGGAATCCCCTCCCTTAAACGGCCCTTAAGGGAGGGGAGGAGGTCAATTCGCTACAATCAGGGGACCCACCCATCCTCCCTGTGCCGGGAAGGACAGAGAACCGATGCTGCAAGCGAGGGCAGACGAAACCATGTATGTGGCGCAGCCCATCACCTGGACCGACCTCGGCGTAGTTATGCTGGACCAGCGCCGGCTTCCGGCAGAAGAGATTTCTTACACCTATACGGACTACCGCGAGGTGGCGAAAGCGATTCGCGAAATGGTGATTCGTGGCGCGCCGGCAATCGGAGTGGCTGCGGCGATGGGTGCCGCGCTCGGCGTTTTGCATTCTTCCGCGAAATCTGTGGACGGGCTTCGGGCGGAGTTTGCTGAGATCTGCGATGCCCTTTCTAAGACACGACCCACCGCGGTTGACCTGTTTTGGGCGCTTGAGCGCATGAAGCGGCGCTTCGCGGAACTTACTTTAGAAACATCGGAACTCGCGAAAATCAAACAGGGCATGGTGGAAGAAGCGAAGCGGGTTCACCAGGAAAAACAGTCGACCGACCAGGCCATTGGGAAGTTTGGCGCGGAATTCATGCCGCGCGAAGGGCAGGTGATGACGCAATGCAACGCGGGCGCGCTGGCTACGGCCGGGATTGGTACGGCGCTCGGCGTGATTCGCGTAGCGTTCGAGCAGGGCAGGAAGCTGCACGTGCTGGTTCCGGAAACGCGCCCGTATCTTCAGGGCGCACGGCTCACGGCTTGGGAACTGCACAAGGGCGGCATCCCGCTGACGCTGATTACCGACAACATGGTTGGCCACTTTTTGAAGTCCGGCAAGGTCGGTGCCATCGTGACCGGCGCCGACCGCATTGCCGCCAACGGCGATACGGCGAACAAAATCGGCACCTATCAGATTGCCGTGCTGGCCAAAGAAAACAACGTGCCGTTTTATATCGCCGCGCCTGTTTCGACCTTCGATCTGTCGATTCCCGATGGCGAACATATCCCCATCGAAGAGCGCTCGGCCGCGGAAGTGACGCATCTACAAGGGGTGCGCATTGCGCCGGATGTGCCGGCTGCACATCCCGCCTTTGACGTGACGCCGGCGAGGTACATTGAGGCCATCTTCACGGAACAGGGTGTGGCTCGTCGGCCGTACACCGAAGCTCTGCGCGCGCTGGCCCAAGCGCCGCAACAGCACGTCGGGTCGCGTGGCTAGGCTCTCGGATGTTTCGGTTCAGCGCGGGTTTGCGGAGAATCCCGCGCTCGGGATTGGCCCGCCCGGATGAGAGAGTTGGTCGTATTCGCGCGCGGACTGTTCGGGAGCAAGCACCCAAAGCGTATAGATCCCCAGGGCCGTGCCAAAGGGGAAACGCAGCAGGGCTAACATTCCCAGCACCAGGCCAAGGATGCGTGCCCAGGGTTGCCGCTCGAAAAGCCCCCATGCCAGGGCCAGATGCAGTAACCCAAACAAGCCCAGGATAATACCCAGCGAGAAAAAGCCGCCCGACAGGAACGAATCGAGGCCCCACCCGGGCCCGAGCGGCCAGGAATCCGGGCCGATCCGCCCGCGAAGCCAGGGGAAAAACGTGCCCCCAAAAAACATCAACCAGGCGACGCCCATCAACCGTAGAACACCGTTGACCAGCCACAAGGTGGCGAGCAAGTGGATGTGCTTGCGGACTCTCGCTTCGCGAGGGGATGCCACGGCAGGAATTGCCGGGGGCACGCCACCAGGAGCCACCGCTTTTCCGCAAGAGGTACAAAGTTGCGCGCCAGAGGCGAGCGCCGTCCCGCAGCGATCACAAAACATGGCCAAGCCCTCCCTTCCCATAATACGCCCGTGCGGTGTCCGGTGTTCCAGCCGAGGAAGCAGATTTTGATAGGTCCGCTGATCTTTTACCGGCTCCCCCGGACTGGCGTTCCCCTTGCCATTGATTCCATGCGCGGTTGCGATTCCGTTTGCCCGCCGCTATAGTCACTAGGGCAGCGAGGTAAGCCCCATTCGTCAGATCTCCCACTATCAGGTGATCGAGCGCCTTGGCTCCGGCGGCATGGGAAGCGTTTGGATCGCAGAAGACCTCCATCTCGGCCGGCGCGTGGCGCTGAAATTCCTCTCCGAGGATCTGGCCAAGCACCAGCAGGCGCTCGAGCGGTTCAAGCTCGAAGCGCGCACCGCTTCTTCGCTCAATCATCCCAACATCTGCACGATCTATGAAATTGGTGAAGCCGATGGCGAGTATTTCATCGCCATGGAGCTGATTGAAGGCGACCCGCTCGACCGCTACCTTTCGCGGCATCGTCCAGACTTGCAGGAGTTGCTGGATATCGGCATTCAAATTGCCGACGCGCTCGATGCCGCGCACTCGAAAGGCGTGATTCACCGCGACATCAAGCCGGCCAACATCCTGATTAACCTGCGAGGTCAAGCGAAGATTCTGGATTTCGGACTGGCCAAGCTGATGGCCGATCGCCGCACCGTGGAACAGCCCACCTACGCCGGCGCGACCCTGGCTACTGCCTCGGAGCACCTGACTTCGCCGGGCATGGCGGTGGGCACGATCGCCTTCATGTCGCCCGAGCAGGCGCGCGGCAAGGAGCTGGACGCACGCAGCGACCTGTTTTCCTTTGGGGGCGTGCTCTATCAGATGGCCACGGGCAAGCTGCCGTTTGAGGGCGAAACCGCAGCTACGATTTTCGACGGCATTCTGAATCGAATTCCTGCATCTCCTGTCGAGCTGAATCCAGTTCTGCCGTCCAAACTCGATGAAGTCATCCGCACGGCGCTAGAGAAGGATCGCGACTTGCGCTACCAGAGCGCCGCGGAGCTGCGCGCGGAATTGAAGCGGCTAAAGCGCGACACAAGTTCCGGCAAAGTGCCGCAAGCCAGCGCCAGCGGCACGGCGGTCGTCGTGCCAGAGCCCCATGGGTCCAGGCAAGCGGTGCTCGTGATCGGTGCTGCGCTCGCGGCGCTCGCGGTGGCAGCCTCGGTTGCGGTCTGGATCCTCGGGCGGCCTCGCGGCTTCAACTTGCAGAACATGAAAATTTCCCAGATCACCGCGACCGGCAATGCTTGGGCTGCCGCCCTGTCACCCGACGGGCGGTACATCGTCTATGTCTTGCGCGACGGCGCAGAGGAAAGCCTTTGGGTCGAGCAGATGGCCACCGGCAGCAATATGCAGGTGCTCGCCCCCGACCAAGTTCGCTTCGTTGCCGTTACCTTCACGCCGGACGGAAACTACCTGATGTTTGTCCGGTCCGACAGGTCCACACAGCACTTCCATTATCTTTACCAAATGCCGGTCTTGGGAGGCACGCCGAAGCAGTTAGTCCGGGACATCGACTCGGCTCCGGCTTTTTCGCCGGATGGCCAGCGGATGGCTTACGTGCGAGGCATTCTGGACCCTCCTGGGAATGACGTCTTACTGGCCAACGCCGACGGCAGCGGCGAACGAGTCCTGGCGCAACGAAAAGGCTTCGATGCAGGCTCGCCCAACGTCTCGTGGTCTGGAGATGGGCGGATGCTCGCGCTAGTTTCACCAGAGACGAGAAACGGCGTCAGCCAGTGGATGCTCGAAACGATTGCGGCTGATACGGGAGAAGAGCGGGACCTGCATGCATTCTCGATTTTTGCCCGAGCAGCAGCTTGGCTCCCCGACGGCAGCGGCGTGCTCGTGGTGCGCACCGATCCCGAGACGGCGCTGAACCAAATCTGGTTTGTTTCTTATCCGAAGGGAGACGTCAGCCGGTTCACGAATGATCTAGGAAACTACGACGGTTGTTGTCTAGAGGTCACTCGCGACGGCCGCTCGCTGGTTGCTCTCCAAGAAATGAACTTGCGTGACGTGTGGGTGGCCAAGGGAAATGGCTCGGATGCCCTCCAAATCACGAGCGGCGAACCGATGGGATTCGGAGTGCACTGGGTGGGCGGGCGACTTGCCGCTGCCAACTCGCGACGGCAATGGTCTATCGCCAATCCTGACGGGAGCAATATCGCTCCGTTGATGAACGACCGGGATGCTCATCTGCAGCTGTCGGTTTGCTCCGACGATAAGCATTTGGTTTACAGCACGTGGCGCAACGGGTTCGAACTTTGGACCAGCGAGGCCGATGGGTCCAATGCCCTGAAATTGACTCCCCAGGCCGTCATGGGATTCGACGCAGGAACATGCACGCCGGACTCGAAGGCGGTGATTTACGCTGCGGACAACGCGATTTGGCGCGTTCCTATTACCGGCGGGACACCGGAGAGACAGGACGTGCCGTTGAGCGAGTTTGGGTATTCGCCTGACGGAAAGCTGAGGTTTTACCAGTCACAAAAGATCGAAGGCGGCGCCATGCACGCGAAGTTATTAGTCACCCCGGCCGACGACCCCAAGACAACTCTTTATGCTTGGGACGCGCCCTATGGGATGCAATTCCCGCGGTTCACTCCCGACAGCAAGGCCATCGCGTTCTTGCTGACCCGCGACCGCGCGACCAACATCTGGATACAGGGCCTTAAGGAAAGTGCTCCCAAGCAATTGACCAAGTTCAGTAGTGGAGGAATGTTCGCCTTTGACTGGTCGAGGGACGGCAAGCATCTGGCCTTCTCGCGCGGCCAGCAGAAGACCGACGTCATCCTGATGAGCAATTTCCGCTGAGCGCGTGCGCCCAGCAGGCGCGCCCGTTGACCGTTACCGGCGGCAACGCCGTTCTACTTCAGCCCCATTACTAATCGCCTTTGAATGCCTGCGTTCTACGAGCGTCACGAACTCAACAGGTGAATGTCTGGGTTGCCCTTGCCGGTGCATCGCTTTGCGGAATCACTCCCTGGTCTGTCTAGGTCTAGGGCCGTCGATCGCATGTTTGGGGAAGGCATCCTTTTGGTTCTTTTTCTTGTGCAAAAGCATACCTCTGCTTTGCCAGAAAAAAAGGGCGGCCCGGCGAGGCCGGCCGCCCCATCGAACTAACAGCCGCACCCGTCAG
>Ga0126371_10004673_pt1 | contig 12096 bp, 8 predicted proteins | sample PanSoiMetaPlot_4_FD_110145 | JGI IMG/M metagenome (GOLD analysis project Ga0126371, IMG submission 110145) | Tropical forest soil microbial communities from Panama - MetaG Plot_4 | ecosystem: Environmental > Terrestrial > Soil > Tropical forest > Bulk soil | place: Panama | collected 2016-02-17
CACACCGCCATCACCGTGGCGGTCGTGATCGCGCTCGTGCCGTTCCTGCCTCGGGCGCTGGCCCAGGTGGCCATCGCGTATGCCGTCCTGGTGGGCTGGTCCCGGATATACCTGGGCGTCCACTACCCGCTTGACGTCCTGGCCGGGGCGGGCATCGGCACGGCGGTGGGGGGTGCAGTCCTGCTGGCGCTCGGGGCCCTGCTCCGCCGCGCGGAGCGGCCGGCAAACGGCCGGTACAGCGCCGAGGCCCCAGAGCCGCCCCGCAGCCCCGCCGCGCCGGGATGACGGTTTCGCTGCCGGTGCGCGACGCCTTTAAGCAACCGCGGCGAGGTCCAGCGTCATGAACGTGTTGTCCTCGCTGGGCTGATAGCTGCCAAACGGGCCGCACGGAACGAAGCCCGCGCTTTCATACAGCGCCCGGGCCGGGGCGAAGGCCGCCGTCGTCCCAGTCTCCAGGCTCACCCAGCGAAAACCTCTGGTGCGGGCCACATCGGGCAAGTGGGCCAGCATAGCCCGCCCGATCCCGCGTCCCCGCGCCGCTTCCGCGGTGTGCATCGACTTGATCTCCGCGTGGTGCGGGCCGAGGCGCTTGATCGCCCCGATGCCAAGCACGCTGCCGTCGGCGCGGACGCTGAACAAGCTGACCGCCGGGTCGAGCAGCCCCGCCACATCAAGCGGGAACCTATGCTCCTGCGGGGTCTGGGCCAGCGCGAACGTCCGGTGCCGTTCCAGGAGCGCCCGCACATCAGGCCTGCGCGGGTCGTCTTCGGCAATCCGCTCATCAGCAGTCACCCAGGCACGCTACGCGACCACTGTTTCAGCGCCGCCGCCGGTCCCGTCTTCCATGATCCCGGGGAGTTCCCAGTCACCACGACTGAAATATCCCCGTGATCATGAGTTTGCAGTCTGTACAGGCCGATCATCCACTCAGCCGGGTTTCTGTCCTAGCGCCGACAGCTCGCGAGAGCGCTTTTGGCGCCATGAGTCGAGTGACAAGGCCACGGCTAGCGGCGCGACTATCAGAAGCGGGAGCGCCCCGACGGCCAGCATTCCCAGATAGACGGCGGGAAAAGCGCCCCCCATAAAGCCGATGATGAGGAGAAGGACCGCCCAGGAACTCCACAGGAGTGCCTTGTTCACCGCCGGCTGGGCCTGCCCCCCGACGGTCTCGTCCGGGGGCTCGGTTCCGATCAGCCCGCCAGGCAGGTCGGCGGTGAGCCGGGCGAGGTCCGCATAGGTCAGTGCGGCAAGCACCTGGCCGACCCGCAGGTCAAGTTCGTCCTTGGTCAGCCGCCCCTGCACGAACGCGGTCTTGACGGTGTCGATCACGTACTCGCGGTCGGCATGCGACGCCCGCAGACGGCCGTCGCCGGCGGCAGCTGCGGCAATCTCGTCGCCAGGTCCTGCGACCATCGCCACCTCCCCACAAGGACGATGCTAGAAAGCGTAACCCGGCCGGCATCGTGACCACCACGGTCGTCCTGGCCTGCTGGCTGCACCACCTGCGCGCCGCTGAACCTGCCAGGCAGGTGAGCTGCCCGGTCAGGCCACTTCGCGGTCGTCGTGCCGCTGCGCCGGGGATGGCGCGGTCCGCCGTGGACGGGCGCTGTCGTGAATCTGCTGAAGGAACTCGTGGTTCGAGGCGGTGGTGGCGGTCTTGTCGAGGAGTAGTTCGAGGGCCTGCTGGGCGTCGAGCCCGGCCAGAGCCCGGCGCAGGCCGTCGATCGCGGCGCGTTCGCTGGGCGGGATGAGTAGTTCGTCGCGGCGGGTGCCGGACGAGGCCACGTCGACGGCGGGGAAGATCCGCTTCTCGGCCAGGTCGCGGCGCAGCCGCAGTTCCATGTTGCCGGTGCCCTTGAATTCCTCGAAGAACACGTCGTCCATCCGGGACCCGTTGTCGACCAGGGCGGTGGACAGGATCGTCAGGGACCCGGCCTCCCTGGTGTTGCGCGCGGCGCCGAGAAACTTCCGGGGCGGCTGGAGCGCGGTGGTGGCCACGCCGCCGGCCAGGATGCGGCTGCTGGCCGGAGCGGCCAGGTTGTAAGCCCGGCCGAGCCGGGTGATGGAGTCGAGCAGCACGAGGACGTCGCGCCCGAGTTCGACCAGGCGTTTGGCCCGCTCGATCGCGAGTTCGGCGACCATGATGTGGTCGTCGGCGGACTGGTCGAAGGTGGAGTAGACGACCTCGCCGCGCACCGACTCTTTCAGGTCGGTGACCTCTTCGGGCCGCTCGCCGACGAGCACCATCATCAGGTGCACCTCGGGATGGCTGGCCGCGACGGCGGCGGCGATGGCGGCCAGCACCATCGTCTTGCCTGCCTTGGGCGGGGAGACGATCAGGCCGCGCTGGCCCTTGCCGATCGGGCTGACCAGGTCGATGATCCGTGCCGTTGCGGACGGGGAACCGGCTTCCAGGCGAAGGGGTTCCCGCGGATGCAGGGGGGTGAGCATGTCGAATTCGGGGCGTTGCCTGAGCTGTTCGGGCGTTAGGCCGTTGATGGCATCGACGCGGTCCAGGGTGCCGCGGGCGTCCCGTTCCCTGTCCTGTCGCCCTGCCCTGCCGTCCGCGCGCCGGCGGCCGGGCCGGGCCGTACCTTCGATGTGATCACCGGTGCGCAGTCCATGCTCGCGCAGGCAGGTGGCGGGCACGTACACATCGTCCCGGCCGCGCCGGTACCCGTGGGTGCGGACGAACGCCTGGTTGCCGCGGGCGTCAACGATGCCGGAGACCGGGATCGCGGCGCCGTCACCGTCCTGGGCTTTGGGGACCGCTCGGTCCTGGGGTTCGGGAGCCGCTGGGTCCTGAGCTTTGGGGGCCGCTCGCGGACGAGCCGGCCGTTGGCTGGTAGCCGTTGTTGTCATAGGGATTCCTTTCATCGGAGGCCAGCCCCCACAGGGGCAGGGCGCAGACAGCCCGGGCTGATGCAGGCCGGGCCGGGGAAGGGCACACGTCCGTACGGAACGACACGTCGGGCGCGGGCCGAAGAGCTATCGCACCGGCACGACCGGCGGCACTATTCCGCCGCCGATCGGCAACACGAACCCGTCACAAACCTGGGATGGGAACTGCTCGACGCCTACTCCGGACCCGAATCCGGAGCGGCGGAGCGATCGGGCGACCTTCCAGACCGTCGCCTCGTACCCGCTAACGCGGGCGACCTCGCTTGACGCGACTGTATCTCAGACTCATGACCGCCGCCAGCACGGGCCGGCCGCTGCCAGCATGGGGTGATCGCCGTCAGCGCGCACCGCCGAGCCCGCTCAGCGCTTTGAACACCGGTTCCCCGGCTGGCATTCCAGTAGCGCATACCCCCGGTCCATGATCAACGTGAATCTGCTGTCCAAAGAGGGGCAGCAAACTCGCATTCATGACCGGTGAGGCGTCGGAGTGGTGCAGGGGTGCCTGCCACTCGGGTGTTCGGCCTTCCGCCTGATTGCGGCCGGGGGATGGTCAGGGATAGGGGGTCCGCCTACCGTTGATACAGGTCTTTCCGCGCCGTGAGCGGCCGCCGGCGGGGTGTAAAGGGGGACGGTAGGGCGGTGACCGAACAGCCTGCGCCAGATTTCGCCAGGTTGCTACAGCAACTGCGGGCCGAGGCTGGGCTGACGCAAGAACAACTGGGCCAGGCGGCGGGGCTGAGCCCACGGACTGTCAGCGACCTGGAGCGGGGCATCCACCGCTCAGCCCATCAAGACACCGCCAGACTGCTGGCTGACGCCCTCGGCCTGACCGGGCCGGTCCGCGGGTTGTTCGCCGCGGCGGCCCGTGGGCGGGTCTCGGCCGCGGAGGTACTGGCGGCCAGGAGTGCGACGCCGCGCGACACCGGGCCTTCCGCCGACGGCCAGGCCGACGTGGAACGGCTGCTGGGGATGGCGATCGAGTCTCCCTATCAGGGGCTGAACGCATTCACGGAGCGGGATGCGGCTTTCTTCTTCGGCCGCGAGACCGCCACCGCGGCGGTGCTGGAGCGAATGTCCCGTCTGGCAAAGGACACGAGCCTGCTGGTGGTGTCGGGCGTGTCGGGCGCGGGCAAGTCGTCACTGCTGCAAGCGGGGGTGCTGCCGCAGATCCAGAAGGCCGGGCTGGCGGGCGCGCCGGGAGCGGCATCGTGGCCGTGCCTGGTGTTCACCCCCACCCGCGCCCCGCTCGACGAGCTGGCCTTGCGGGTAGCGCTGCTGGCTGGCGCGGACGCGGCGGCGGTCCGCCGGGAGCTGGAGGCCGATCCGGGCGGGTTCGCTCTCACCGCGCGGCAAGCCGCCCTGGCGCCGCGGCGCGGACGTGGGGAAATGCCGGAAGGCCCTGCCGGGCAGGACCAGCCACCGCCGCGGGAGCGACGGTTGCTGCTGGTGGTCGACCAGTTTGAACAGTTGTTCACCTTGTGCGCCGATGAGGGACAGCGGCGGGCGTTCATCGCCGCGTTGCACGCGGCTGCGACGCCCGGGCGGGGGCCGGACCGGGCTCCCGCGGGCCTGGTTGTGGCGGGAGTCCGCGCCGACTTTGAGGCCAGGTGCGCGGATTACCCTCAGCTGGCGGACGCGGTCCAAGACCGCTACCTGGTCACGGCGATGACCGAACGCCAACTGCGCGTGGCCATCACCGAGCCCGCCAGGAAAGCGGGCTCCGGTGTCGATGACAACCTCGTCGAGGTCCTGATCAGCGAGACGCGCACCGGCCAGCCCGGTGCCTTCGGGGCCGGAGTGCTGCCCCTGTTGTCGCACGCCCTCGACCAGGCTTGGCGACGCCGCAGCAAGAACGCCGTCACCCTTGCCGATTACGAACGCACCGGCGGCATCGAAGGCGCCGTCGCCAGGAGCGCCCAGCGCGCCTACGACCAACTGACACCTGCCCAGCAAACCCTGGCCCGGCAGGTCTTCACCCGGCTGACCGCCACCAGCAGCGACGGGATCGACACCGCTGACCGCGTCACCAGAGCCGAACTGACCGACGGCAAGAGCGCAGCCGAGACCCAGGACATAGAACACGTTCTCGAGGCTTTCGCCGAGCAGCGGCTGCTCACCCTGGCCGCTGGCACCGTCGAAATCAGCCACGAGATCCTGCTGACCGCCTGGCCGCTACTACGGGACACCTGGCTCGCCGAAACCCACACCGACCGGATCGTCCGCACCCGGCTGCACAACACCGCCGCCGAATGGGCCCACCACAACCGCGATCCGTCCTACCTCTACCGAGGCAGCCTGCTCCAGGCCGCGACCGGCACCGCTGCCCGGATCACCGCCGAACAAGCGCGTCACCTGCCGCTCAGCCAGACCGACCATGATTTCCTCCGCGCCAGCGACCGTGCCCACCGGCGAAGGGCACGAAGTCGGCAGGCCGCCCTGGCGTTCCTGGTGGTCCTCGTCATCGGTCTTGCTTCCGCCACGTTGCTGGCCTTCCGCGCCAGCCGTCAGGCGGCGCACCAGCGTGACGTCGCGCTCTCCCGGCAGCTGATCAGCCAAAGCCAGCTCGTGGGCGACAGCAATCCCGTCCTTGCCAAGCTCTTGAGCATCGCAGCATGGCGCCTGAACCCCTCAGACGGCGCCCGCTACGCCATGCTGGCCGCAGCGACGCGCCCCGGAATAGCCGCTCTGAACGGCCACGCCGGCGCGGTCCACTCGGTCGCGTTCAGCCGGGACGGCACCACCCTGGCCGCCACCGGCAACGGCACGGTCCAGTTGTGGAACCTGGCCACCCACCAGCGCATTGGCGGCATCTTCCCCCCCCGCACCGGTTCGCTCAGCTCGGTAGCGTTCAGCCCGAATGGCACGACGTTGGCCACCGGCGACGGCTCCGGCTATATCCGGTTCTGGAAACTGGTCACCCGCCAGCGGATCACGGCCCGCAACGTCGCCGCCGGCTTTAGCCAGGCCGTAGTCAAGCAGCCCAGCGGGGTCTCCTCACTAACATTCAGCCCGAACGGAAACACCATGGCCACCGGCAGCGGTGATGGCAATGTCAGGTTGTGGGACACGGCCAGGGCCACCTATCCGCGCACCGCCACCCTCAACGGCCACGACGGGCAAATCTTCTCCGTGGCATTCAGCCAGGACAGCAACGTCCTGGCCGCCGGCACCGCCAAAGGCAGCGTCGAGTTGTGGCGCGTGTCTACCCGCAAACAGCTCACCCCCCTCACGGGTAACGCCGGCACGATCTACTCGGTGGCGTTCAGCCCAGACGGCAAGACCCTGGCCGCCGGCACCGCTGCTGGCACCGTCCAACTGTGGAACGCGGCCCGCCACCACCTGAGCCGCACCCTCCTCGGTAACGCCGGCTCGGTCTACTCGGTGGCATTCAGCCCGGACGGCAAGACCCTGGCCACCGGCAACGCCGACGGCACCGTCCAACTGTGGAACGTAGGCATCCACCAGCGGATCGCCACCTTCACCGGTGACGCCGGCACGGTCTACTCGGTGGCGTTCACCTCGGACGGCAAGACCCTGGCCACCGGCAACGCCGACGGCACCGCCATGCTGTGGAACGTGCCCAGAAGCCACCCAGTCGGTCGGCCGCTGCCAAGCCCCCCCAGCGATAACATCACCGCGGTGACACTCAGCCCTCACGGCGACACCCTGGCCACCGGCAGCGGCAACGGCACCGTCCAACTGTGGAACGTATCCAAGAGCCACCGGACCGGCCCACCACTGACAAGCACCAACGGTCGGATCACGGCGGTGGCACTCAGCACGGATGACCAGACCCTGGCCACCGGCAATGTCCATGACACCGTTCAACTGCGCGGCGTGCACCCAAGCCACCCGGCCGGCATGCTCCTGCCCACGGGCGGGATTGATTCGCTGGCGTTCAGCCCGGACGGCAAGACCTTGGGCACCGGCAACGCCGACGGCACCGCCCGCCTCTGGGACGTGCCCACCGGCCACCCGGCCGGCCGGCTCCCCCTCACGAGCGAGGCTTTCTCGCTGGCGTTCAGCCCGGACGGCAAGACCCTGGCCACCGGCAACGCCGACGCCACCGTCCAGCTATGGGACGTGGCCAGAAGGCGCCCGATCGGCAGGTCCCTCGCCGCCCTAACGGTTCGCGCGATGGCGTTCAGCCTGGACGGCAAGACCCTGGCCACCGGCACCTTCCAAGGCATCGTTCAACTATGGGACGTAGCCACCCACCGGCTGATCACCACTCTCACCAGCCATGCCGGCGCGGTTTACTCGGTGGCGTTCAGCACGGACGGCAACACATTAGCTGTTGATAGCGCCGGCCGTGCCGTCCAACGGTGGAACGTCGCCTACCTCGTGCACCCGGTGCGTTATCTATGCGGATCGGCAGAACGATCTCTGACACGCCCAGAATGGGCGAGGTACGTGCCGCAGGGCCCTGCCTACGAAAACCTCTGCCCTAAGCGGTAGGCCGCCAGGTCACCGCGGGGTTCCGGCTTCGGCGCCGATCAGGGCGGCGACGGCCGGATGGCGGCGCATCATGCCCAGGCAGCGGTCACGGGTGGGCCCGATGTGCTCGACAGAGATGCCCAGCTTGGCACCGATCTGGGCGTAGGACATGGCGGGTTCTTCGATGAGCAGGACGATCAGCTGCTGATCGCAGGGAGGGAGCTGGGCGAATGCGTCGCGCAGCGCGGCATGGCGCTCGGCTATGGCCAGCTCACGCTCGGCCACGCCGGCGAGGGTGTCAGGGAGACTCTCGTCGTCCGGCACGGGCCCTGCGCCCGGCGCTGACCGTACCGCGCACCGGGCCCGGCGGCACTCCCGCACCGCCACATCGGCCAGCCAGCCAGGAAGCGCGGCCGGAGCGCGGAGGTGGTCAAGCTGGTCAGCGAGCTGCAGCCAGACGCTCTGGCCGACGTCGCTGGCGTCGGCGTCGCCTAGCCCCTGCCTGCGGCAGATGGACCACACCAGCGGGGCGTACCGCTCGACGAGGGCATCCCACGCTTGCCGCTCGCCGTTACTCGCGCGCGTCACCAGGTCAGTGACTGACGGATCATCACACATCGGGCCGCCTCAGTGATGATTCTGTTGTCTGGTCCGTGCCTCCCAATGACCCAGCGGTGGCTGGCGGACTGCGGTTGCTCGGGACGCTGCTGCCGGCCCGGGTACCGGCCGGTAGCAATTGTGTCTGTATCAACTGTGGCCGGTGGAACGCCGGATCACCACACACGCCGCCCACGCAATGCCCACATAATTCGTCCGTCCGGGCGTCTTGGTACTGGCTGCGGCGCCGCACCGCTGGTTCGAACGGCGCCTTCGCCTTCGGGTGGACCGAGTTCCCGAGCTGTCAGAGCGTCAAGCTCGGAATCAGTCCAGCGCCAGCCGATCGCGCCGATGATGCGCGTGCTCTGGCAGGAGGTGCGCGACCGCCCTGCTGATCGCCCGGAAGGATCAGCCGGCCAAACAGCGCCCGTGAAAACCGGTCAGCTACGGACCCAGTAGGACCCCAGGCCAGCGCGCCGGGACCACATAGCGCCCGGTCGCGGAGCTGAGCACCGCGGCCTTCGCCTCCGCTGGCCGCTGGTTATGCTGCACGTGTGCCACGACCGGCTGTTTCGACACCTGACGCCCTGCCTTCGGGCGGGGCGGCGCCGTTGCACGGGGAGCCGGCGAAAGGGCCTGCGATCGACGATGAGGGCACCGGCACCCTGCGCATCCAGGCGGTGGACCGGGCGGTCGCACTGCTGAAGTCCGTTGCCGATGCAACCACGCCGCCCACGGCCCTCGAGCTGGCTCAGGCATGCGGCATCAACAGGAGCACGGCCTGGCGGCTGCTGCGCACCCTTGAGTATCACGGCCTGGTGGACCGCGATGAGATTACCCAGCGCTACACCGTGGGATACGGGGCCATCTCCGTCGCGGCGGCGGCGACCGACGATGCGCTGGTTCGCCGGGTCCGGCCGTTGCTGGAGAAGCTGGCCGTGCGGACCGGCGAATCGGTCACGCTTGCCGTGGCCAAGCGGTTCAACCTGGTCTATGTTGACCAGGTTGATCCGCCGAACCTCGTGATGCCCAGCTGGCTCGGCAAGCCGCTTCCACTGCACGCCACCTCCGGCGGCAAGGTGTTCCTCGCCTGGCTAGGGCCCGGCGAGCGGGACGCCATCCTGCCGAACCAACTGCCGCGCTACACCGACCGCACGGTCACCGACCGGGCTCAGCTCGACGCCGAACTGGACCAGGTCCGCCGGGCCGGGTACGGGACATGCAACCGGGAGTACGAGGAGTTCTCCTCTGGCGCGTCAGCGGCGGTGCTCAGCCCGCGGCGGCAGCCGATCGCGGTGATCAACGTTTGGGGACCCGCCCCGCGCAATCCGGTGAAGAAGCTGCACGAGATCGGCCGGGAAGCGGTCAAGACCGCCGACGAGGTGCGCGCGCTGCTCGACTGAGCCCACCCGCTAAGCCCGTAATCCGGTCACCCCGCACGCCCGCAAGCCGCGCCGCTCATGCCCCGGAACCCAGCCGGTGTGCCGCAACGCCAGCCCCGCACCGTGCGTAAAGCACGCATGCCCTTACCGGCCGCGGCCGGATGTGGCTACCTTGACCGTCCGCAAAATGCGCTGATAATCTTCACGATGATAACGAATCGTTCACATAGTGAACGATAGGTGCGCGTCGGGGAGGACGTGGCGATCATGGCGGTCTCCCAGAAGGTCATCATCACCTGCGCGATCACAGGTTCCGGGCATACGCCGTCGATGTCGCCGCACCTGCCCTACACCGAGGAACAGGTCATCGATCAGGGCGTTGCGGCCGCCGAGGCCGGGGCCGCGGTGCTGCACCTGCACGCCAGGGATCCGCGGGACGGGCGCCCGACGGCCGACCCGAAGGTGTTCGCCAAGTACGCCAGAGGGATCAGCGACCGCTGCGACGTCGTCATCAGCATCTCCTCCGGGGGCGGGACCGGGATGACCGTGCAGGAACGGCTGGAGGGCGTCATGGCGCTCAAGCCCGAGCTGTGCACGCTCAACCTCGGCACGATGAACTACGGCAGCTTCCCGATGATCGACCGCTACCGGGGCACGTTCAAGTACGACTGGGAAGAGCCCTATCTGGAGAGCACCCGGGCCGAGCCGTTCGTGAGCACCTACGCCGACATCGAGTACATGCTCACCGAGGTCGGCCCGCAGACGGGCACGCGGTTCGAGGCCGAGGCCTATGACGTGTCCCACCTATACACGCTCGCGTATTACCTGGACAAGGGCCTGGTCCAGGCGCCCATCTTCATTCAGACGATTTTCGGCACGATGGGCGGTATCGGCCCGGACGTGGACCACATCGTGCACATGAAGCGCACCGCCGACCGGCTTCTCGGTGACGCCTACCAGTGGTCGACGCTTGGCGCGGGCCGCTACCAGATGGGCATCGTCACCGCCGCCGCCATCATGGGTTCGCACGTGCGGGTCGGCCTCGAGGACAGCCTCTACCTCGGCAAGGGCCAGCTCGCGGAGTCGAACTCTGACCAGGTCCGCAAGATACGCGGCATCCTGGAGGCGCTCTCGCTCGAGATCGCGACGCCTGCGGAGGCGCGCCAGTTGCTCGGCCTCAAGGGCCTGAGCAACGTCGGGTACTGAGTTACCGAGCGGCCACTGGGCGCGCCGATGGCACCGGCCGGGCACGAGGGCATCACCGGCATCACCTTCGACAGCGATGGCCACCGCCTGGTCGGGGTGGCTTACCTGGCCCGTGGCCACCACCCGAAACCGACCGCGCTGCTGCTGCACGGCTGTCCCGGCCTTGAACAGAACCTCGACGTCGCCGCCATACTGCGCGACCGCGGCTGGAACGCCATGGTGTTCCACTACCGCGGCTGCTGGGGCAGCGCGGGGCGGTATGACCTGCGCACGATCGGCCGGGACGTCCGCGCGGCCGTGGACCACCTGCAGGCCGGCGGGTATCCGGGCGTTGACCCCGACCGGATCGCGGTCGTCGGGCACAGCCTCGGTGGGTGGGCGGCCATCCTGGCCGCCGCGGCGGACCAGCGGCTGCGCGCCGTGGTGACCTGTGCCGCCCCGGCCGAGCTCGGCAGCGCCCGGATCCCGCCCGGCGAGGTGGACCGGGAGTTCACCCGCCTTCTCGCCACGACGCCGGCCGAGTTCCTCAGCCAGCTCGACGAGGTCGACACCCGGCCCGGGCCGCTCGACGTCGTCGCGTCGATCTCTCCGCGGCCGCTGCTGGTCATTCACGGCAGTGACGACGAATGGATCCGGGCGGACCAGGGCCGGCTCCTGTACGAGCGGGCGGCCGAACCGCGCCGTTACGCCGAGATCGAGGGCGCGAACCACGCCTTCGCCTGGCACCGCACCCCCCTGCTCGAGGAGATCATCGGGTGGCTGGCCGAGATCGACCTCTCGGCGCCGGCCGGGGCTTGCGGCGGACCGGACCAGACCGATGCCTTAGGAGGAGCGCCGTGACCGCAGTGGAGCCGGACCACGTGCGACGGGTGGGGGTAGTCGGCGCGGGGGTGATTGGTGGTGGCTGGGCGCTGCACTACCTGCGGATGGGCCTGGACGTCGACGTCTACGATCCGGGCCCGCGTGCCCAGCGTGATCTGCTCCGCATGCTGGAGGTTACCTGGCCGCTGCTGGAGCGGACCGGGCTGCGGCCCGGCGCGAGCCCGGACCGGATCAGCTTCCACACCAATCTCGCCGCGGCGGTCGGGACCGCGGACATGGTGCAGGAGAACTCGCCGGAGGACGGTCCGCTCAAGCGTGCGGTCATCGCCGACATCGACCGGGCAGCCCCGCCGGAGGCGGTGATCGCGTCCAGCACCTCAGGCTTCGCCATGACCATGCTGCAAGCCGACTGTGCCCGCCCGGAACGTTGCGTGGTTGGCCATCCGTTCAACCCTCCCTACCTGATCCCGCTGGTGGAAGTCGTGGGCGGAGAGCAGACCGACCCGGCCGCGGTCGACTGGCTGGCCGCGTTCTACGCCGCGGTGGGCAAGCGCCCGCTGCGCCTGTCCCGGGAGCTTCCCGGCTTCGTCGGCAACCGGCTGCAGGAGGCGATGTGGCGGGAGGCGCTGCACATGGTGGCCGCCGGGGAAGCGACGGTCGAGGAGATCGATGAGTCGATCGCGTACGGGCCGGGGCTGCGCTGGGCGCAGATGGGCCCGTGCCTGACGTTCCACCTGGCCGGGGGCAGTGG
>Ga0126371_10004674_pt1 | contig 12093 bp, 11 predicted proteins | sample PanSoiMetaPlot_4_FD_110145 | JGI IMG/M metagenome (GOLD analysis project Ga0126371, IMG submission 110145) | Tropical forest soil microbial communities from Panama - MetaG Plot_4 | ecosystem: Environmental > Terrestrial > Soil > Tropical forest > Bulk soil | place: Panama | collected 2016-02-17
CCGGGGGCATAGGTCAACGCGCCAAAATAGTTGTCGAACGAATGATTCTCCTGCATCACGATGATGATGTGCTTGACCCGATGTGGGTTCCCTTCGGCCTGGGCGGGCCGCGCGCCTACCAGAACAATAGCCAGCGGCAAAAGACAGGCCAGCCGGCGAAGTACGGACGATGGCATAGGTATTCTCCTCCTTCAGCGCGGCATTACACAGCAGAGTTCGGACAAGTAGGTGAAGGACTGATGAAATTTTCGCCAGGAACCGCGCCTACGACTACCTAACCTGGAACTCGGGTGCTCCCAGAGTCAGGCCGATGATTGTCGCCAGCGGTTTTGCGGGATCATCCAGCGGGTGGCCACCGACCTGCGGATCTTCGAGCGACTTGCGAATGGCCTTATCGGTATTCTTGGAGACGTCTCCGCCGATCAAGGCATCTTCCACCAGGGTAACGGCGGCATCCATCCCGGTGCTCGCAGAAATCATTCCTTCCTTGGGCGAGCGGGCCACGAATTCCAGAGTCAACATGCGCAAGGGGTCGAAATTCAGTCCGCCCACGCCACCGCTGGTCAGCGAGACTGAAAAGTTCAAGCGCTCCAGGAGGGCATCAGAGTTCATCCATTTGGGGCCCGCGGTCGAATAACCGGTTGGCTGCTGCATCTGGTAGAGGGGCATGCCCATTTTGCTGAGCGCCTGCACAATCGGCATGGGATTCTGCACCTGGGTTCCCGTGGCGCGGATGGCTGAGACGACAAATTCGAACGGCGTCTTTACCTTTTTGCGATAAACCTCAGGCGACCAGAACTCCTTGGAGTGGAACATCGTACGCAAGACTTCCTTTATGTCGCCGTCGCTCGAGAGGAATGTCTGCGCCATGGCTTCCACCAGCGCCGGGGGAGGGTCATCGGCGACAAACCGCCGAGCCAACTTCGTAGAGATGAATCTGGCGGTCGCCGGACTGGTGGCCAGCATGTCCAACACCTGCAGCCCTTCCTTCTGGCCGTTCTCAGAAATGGTTTTGCCGAGAACAGTTTTGGGCCCGGGCTCGTGCCTCCTGGGATCGAAGGTGAATTCCCAGCCCTGCTCCGGCTGAACCGTCCAACCGGTAAAAACCCGCGCTACCTCGGTAACGTCTTGTTGAGAATAACCGCCGTCCACGCCGAGAGTGTGCAGTTCCATAAGTTCGCGCCCATAGTTTTCGTTGAGACCGCGTCGCGGCGCATTGGGGTTCGGTGCTTGCCCGGGCTTCACTCCCGCCGCCAGAGAATTGGGGCCAATGCTCTGCCAGTTGTCCAGATAGACGAGCATGGCCGGGCTTTTGGCGACGGCGCCGAGCAGGTCACGAAACTTGCCCAGGGCATGGGGGCGAATCACATCGCGTTCGTAGCTGGCCAGCAGGTACGGGTTCTGCTCTTTGAAGATAAAAACGTTGAAGTGGTTGAACCAGAAGTCAGTCATGACTTCTTCAAGCTGGCGTTCGCTCATGATCGCGCGCAGAACCTTGGCCTGAAGCAACTCGTTGACACCCACGCCGGTGGGGTTGTTCATGGCAAACCAGATTTCTTGCTCCGCCGGCGAAAAATCCGCGAGCATCCTATCGCGCATGTCACCGGGAATGTACTGGAGCAAAACGCGACGGTCGGCGACGGGCAGCTTCATGAGTGCAGGCATGCGGTTGGCTTTCGGAACTGAAAGCAGCATGTCAGCAAGATGGCGGGCTGCTTCCTGGGCCTCCTGTACAGCGGCCTTTCGTGCGGCTTCGTCGGGGGTCGGTGTGGGTTGGGCGGCGGCTGCGTTCTTGCTTCGCTGTTCGTTGTCGCGGTCGATCAGAACTTCCCAGAGTCCAAACTGGATAGGATCCGACGGCATGGGGCGCTTCTTGTCGGCGGCCTCACGGATGTATCCACCGGGAGGGAAGGCCTGCAAGTTCTCGCGCGGCGACATGCGCAGTGTTCGATAGCCCGCGAGCCGGCCATCGAGAGCCGGATTGGCGATGTTCGCTGGATTCAGTTGCTGTTCGATCCACTTGTCCAGGCCGGTCGAGGTGACCTTTTCGATGTCTCCAGGGCGAGGCCCGTAGGTCAGGCGGTTCAAAGCATGCAACGCGCGATCATGATCGGAGAGCACTTGAGATTTCGCGGTCTTCGTATTCTTGGGTCCTGGTGCTCCGGTTGCCGGCAGTGACAGAAAGAGCAGGGCACATGCCACGGGAATCAATCGATGTGACACACATCCCCCTTTAGCGGATTGATGACCGATTCAACCCAACCGTGAGGAGAATGTTGTACCAAGGGGGCCGCAAATAGCAATCCCTCGGGCCGGTTTTTTCGAGCTGTGCTACGGGTTGTTAGCTAATTGCTAGGCGCCGATTTTAGATACTTTTCCGGCAATGGATGGTCTTTGTCTTCGGCTTCCCAGTAAACACTGAGAATCCACCACCGGCTGCCGTCGTTCAGAAGTTGAAAGCTATTGATGCCTCGAGCAAAGGGCTTTTCGCCCTGGGCGTGACGCGACTCGTACGTGCTCCAGACGTGGGCCATGTGGTCCCAGACTTCGATGCGGTTGGCAATGGAAGTCTCAAAGAAGCCTTGGGTCGCGAAAGCGCCTTTGCCGCGGGCGACGTAGTCCTCCGGGCTGAGGACTCTTGCCGCCACGATGCCCTTGTCGTTGCGATTACTGGGAATCAGGCGGGCGCCAGGATAGAACAGCGAGCGGAAACGGTCCCAATCGCGGGGGGCGCCGGCGGGGCCGGAGATCACGTCATAGATCGCGGCAAGGATGTGATCGATCGTGTCCACATCGCCGGGGCGGGCTGGCGGAGGCATCGTCGGCGACGCCGTCGCACTGGGGGGAACGGGCGCAGGAGTTGGAGTCTGCGGGTTGGAGGTTTGGGCGGTGCCGGCGCTCCACCCGCCAAGAAAGCACAATACCAGAACGAGTTTGCTCATCCGAGATAATGTACCAGCAGAATAGAATCACGGCTACTCGACGGCACATCCCTCGCGAGAATTCAGCGGCATCCTAGCTTATTCAGCGCCCAGCGGGCGTGCTCGGCAATCATGGCATCGCCATTGGCGGACATCTTCTTGAGGATAGGAGCGAAATCCTTCTGACCGCTATTGCCCATTGCGACGGCGACGTTGCGCAGGAGTCCAGCGAATTTGGCCCTCCTGACCGGCGAGCCGCGAAAGACCTCGCGGTAACTTGGTTCGTCCATCTGCGCCAGCCATTCCAGTTCGGGATGAAAGAGCCCATCCCGCGGCTGGAACTCCTCGACCACCTTAGAAGAAGAGTTGCGGCCCTTGTTATTCCAGGGACAGACGTCCTGGCAGATGTCGCACCCAAAGACGTGATGTCCTATGGAAGCGCGCATCTGTTCCGGGATATCTCCGCGCTTTTCGATGGTGAGATAGGCAATGCATCGGCGCGCATCCAGTTTGCCGGGAGCAACAATGGCCTCCGTGGGGCAAGCGTCGATGCAGCGCGTGCAACTTCCACAGCGGTCGGGCGCGGGCAGCTGTGGAGGCGGGCCCGGACCAAGATCGAGAGAAGTGAGGATCACGCCCAGAAACAGCCAGGAGCCCATCTCTTGGTTGATGACGCAGGTGTTCTTGGCGAGCCAGCCAATGCCCGCGTATTTGGCATACATCCTTTCCAGGATGGGGCCGGTATCAACGTAGCTGCGGGTTTCAATCGGGATTTGATGTGTCGTCGCAAGATCTTGCAACGCGTGTTCCACCTGTTCGAGGCGCGGCAGGAGCACGTCGTGATAATCTCTGGCGCCCCAGGCATAGCGCGAAATCCATCCCCGCCTGGGGTCGTTCACGAGGGTGGAGTAGGGCTTGTCGGCGCTGTAGTTGAGCGCGCAGACGACTACGGAACGCACCCATGGCGCCGCGTTCTTGGCCGATGCGCGTCGCAACGCACCCGTTGGAGTGCGCTTCTCCATGTAGGCCATCTCTCCGGCGTGGCCGGCATCGATCCATTCAACGAAGGCGTCGATCTCGGGAAAGTCCTCATCGCGAATTGGGGTAATACCGGACAGGTCGAAACCGGCGGCGCTGGCCGCCTGTCTTGTGGTTTGCACGATTTCGTCGCGAAAGTCCACCGATATCATTATCCCTCACCAGATACGGCCTTCGCTTAAGTGTCTTGGGTTAAGTCTCCCTCTAGCGGACGACTCGATTTCGAGGTGAGACCCCGCCCTTCCGTAACCGAGGGGGGTGCCTAAAGCCTGTGCTGAGTGCTGCTTACGGAATATAATCTGAATCTAAGATCCAAGGCAGGATCCGCCACTTTTCGCGGGCTGCACAGGTGCTCAGGTACTAAGGGCGTGACAGCCTATCCCTGCCGGAAGTCATCAAAATAATGACTGAGCTGCTGGTTGTACGCGGCGTGTCTCACTGGCCGGCATCTTCATTAGGGAAGCAGAGAGCTTATGCTGTGTACTTTCTGTGGAACGGAAAACCGTCCGGAGAACAAATTTTGCGGGATGTGCGGCGTCCGCCTGGAACGGCGTAGGGTCGAAAGGAGGGCCCCCGGGAAGGACAGCATGAAATGTCCGTCCTGCGGGAACCTTACTGAGCTCGGCCACAGATTCTGCGGCATGTGTGGAAGCCGCGTCGACCGACGCATTCGTGAACGCCGTGCTGAATCGCCTGAACAACCGCGCGCCACCGCCATGGCCAACGCGCAGCTGCCCCCTCCCGAAGGGCTCGCCGGGCAATCGGAAATGGCGCCGGTAGCGGATGCTCCTGTCACCGTTGACGAAACCGAGCCTGCCTCGGCTAACGAAGTTACGCCCCCCACTAAGACTTCGCCAGCGATCTTTCGCAACCAGTCGCATAAGGTTCCTGCAATTGGCGGGCCATCGTTTCTTGGCCTCGGAGATGAACCTCTAACCAACGGCGATTACCTTCTCGAAGATGAAGGTTCTTCGGGAGGCGTGCTTCGCAGGCTGGTGCTGATCGCTATCCTTGCGGCAATCGCCGGTCTGGCGTTTATCGGGTGGCGTTCCAACATGAGCGTCAACCCTAAGCCAGCTCCTGGGCCAAAGAGCGAGGCCGCGGCGACGCCATTTCCGGATCCCAAGGTTCAAGATAATACCGCGGCAGCTGCGCCAGCGGCTAATAAGCCTGAACTGCCTTCACCTGACCCTCCGGCCTCGCCGACAGAGCGCGCAGACGCGCCCGCCAAGGCTGATGCCAGCGCGGCGAAAGCCTCGGAATCAGGCCCGGAAAAGGAGGCAAGTTCGGGACGGAAGACGCCCCAAGAATCGCCGGACACAGTAACTTCAGCCCCACACCACCCCAGCGCAACCCTGTTACGGGCACAGCAGTATCTACAGGGGAGGGGGGTCAGGCAAAACTGCGAACAAGGCCTGTACTATCTGAAGGCCGCAACCGAAAAGAACGAACCTGCCGCCGCAGTTCAAATGGGCGCGCTCTACGCCATCGGACACTGCGTGCAAAGGGATCAAGTCACGGCTTACCGCTGGTACAATTCTGCCCACGAATTAGACCCGGCCAATCCCTGGATTCAGACCAATCTGGACCAACTGTGGGCTCAGATGACGCCGCAGGAGCGGCAACGGGCCTCGCGATAGTTCCTGATCGCCGGGAGCGTCATATGCCCAGTTTCTTGACTTCTTCGTTGTAGTACTTGCGGTAGAGTATGTCCCACTCTTGGGTTCCTTCGAGGATGGTGCGTCTCTGGCTCTCGATTTTCTGTCGCGCAGCCAGATCGATCTTGGCCTCTTCAGCCAGCAGTTCCTCAAGGATGCGCCTTGCTTCCACGCGGATGGTATTACGGTCCTCCACGAAATCCACCTGCTCGAGATCAGCCAGCGCGTCAGCCACGGTATGGGCGAGTTTATTGATCTTGTCGCGGGAAAGTCTCACAGTACCGCCTTGTACTTGCGGACCAGTTCGCCCTTTACTTTCTTGAACATCTCCTGGTAGCTGGCGCCGGCCCGCCGCAACTCGTCATCATATTGTTCCAGGATTAGTCGAACTTCATCGTTGATTCGATCTTCTAGCTGGAGCTCCTCGAGCATCGCAGTATTAACTGCCACTGAGACCGCGGGCACGTCGTTGGTCTCAATAAAGTTTCCGGCGATGAGCTTCTGGGTTACCTGCCGGGCCAAATACCCGACATATTCCTTCGAAAAGAGCATGCGTGTCTAGACGTATCTGCTTGAAAAAAATAGTGTAACACAGTAGTTTGATCTGCAATCAAACGGAGCCCGTTGAGCCTCCCAAGCGGGCGAATGGTGGATCCCGGTCGTTGAAGAGCCGCGCGCTCATTTATTTATTGGCGTTTCGTGGAATAATGCTCGAGATTTTGCCGTACTGGGTCACTGATTCGGCTTGTAGGGACGGCGGCCTGTTGATCATGGGTGAGGACGCGGCCGACAAATCCAAAGAAACCGATGAAATGGGGACCCAGGAGTGGCACACAAGTATATGTAAAATTGTGTGCCTCCAGGTGAAAGCACAGTGGTGAACAGGGACTGGGCACCGACTGAAAGCACGTTTGGTCAATTCCTCAAGTGGCTGGACGAGGGGGTCGACTCCGGCGGGGAGAAATATCTTGAGATGCGCCGCCGACTGGTCTTCTATTTCGACCGGAAGAACTGCCACGCCTCCGATGAGTTGGCCGACGAAACTCTGAATCGTGTCGCTCAAAAGCTCGAAGAAAAAGGTTCGATCACCGGCCTCTCTCCCGCCCATTACTGCTATATCGTCGCCAAATTCGTTTTTTTGGAACATATCCGTAAGGCGGACCGAGGCCAGACGAGTCTCGACGACATGACCCAGTCTCATCTCCGCGCCGAGGTTCCTGCGCCTTCCCGGGCAGTTGCCGTAGCGGAAGCGAAAGAAAAGCTCGACCGCTGTCTTGATCGGTGCCTGGGCAAGCTGGCGGCGAAAGATCGAGATCTCATCCTTGAGTACTATCAGGGGGAACAGCGAGTTAAGATCGAGGGCCGCTCTCAACTGGCCGCACGCCTTGGTCTCTCAATGAATGCCCTTAGCATTCGAGCGTGCCGTATCCGTAACAAACTTGAGGCGTGCCTAGGGGAGTGTTGTAGGGAAGGATGACGTATTCTGCCACTTTTTGTCTTATATCAGCGAAGCGTGGTAATTGAAGAGGCATGATGTCTTCCCAGGACCAACAGACTTACGATGATCGGTTTCTGACCCAGTACCTGCTCGGTGCTTTGCCCCTGGACGAGGCCGAGCGCCTGGATGAGCTATGTGTTGCAGACGATGAGTTGGCGACGCGTCTGATTGCGGTCGAAAACGACCTGGTGGATGCGTACGTCAGAGGCGAGTTGCCGGGAGAAGATTTCAAGCACTTCCAATCCTTCTATTTGTCGTCCGCGAAGAGACGCGAGAAAGTCGAGTTCGCCACAGCGCTGCTCGAATTCGAAAAAAGGTCCGTCGCTGTGCCCGCCGCAGACTCCCAACCGGGTCAAGAGGTTGTTGTTGGGGCCGTTACGCTCCGGGTCAAGCATGAGGGAAAACCGGCCGTGGCACGTAAAACCTCCGCTTCACGCCTGACGCAGTGGGGATTCGCTTTTGCAGCTGCGATGATGCTGTGCGCCGGTTATTTACTCGTTGAGAACCTGCGCCTACGAAGGCAAATGGACGAAGCTCAACTGCAGCACTCAGCAGCTGATCAGCGCGAGCGGCAGTTGCAGAAAGAGCTCAACAGTGAGCGTTCTGCCAACGCAGAATCGGTGAAAAAGATAGAACGCCTCCAACAGTCGCAAGCCAGCGCAGAGGAACCCAAGACCGTTTCTCTTCTTCTTCGGCCGCCAACAAGAGGCCTAGCCAAGCTGCCAACATCCTCGATTCCATCGGGAACTGATCTGGCGATCGTGCTCCTCGAGCTTGAATCGAATGAGTTTCCCTCGTATCGGGCCTCCTTGGAGGATCCGGCGACCGGCCAGAATCTCTGGAGTAGCGGAAGTCTCCAGGTATGGTCGCTCGGTCGGAAGAAGGTGGTCACCGTCAGCTTTCCGGCTCATTTGCTGAAACAGCAGAACTATCTAATTGCTCTGACTGGACAACCTGCCCGCGGAGCGCCGGAATCAATCGCCAATTATCCCTTCCGCGCGGTGCTAAAATGACGCGCCCCACGCCTCTTACGGTATCTCAGCTTGGATATTCGCCATGACGGAAGGCTTGGGTTCTCGTTGTTCCGCTGGCGGACATTGCGGCCCAGCGCTTGATTGCCGTGGTTTTAACGCTTGGCTCGCTCTCGCCCCTCGTGGCGCAAACCACTCCCCCTGCCTCAAGCCGACCTCTTCGACCAGCGCAAGCAACCTCGGTTCCCAATGACCAGGAAATCATTAGGCTTGAACCCGGTAAAGCAATCGTTCGCACGCTGGCTGGAGCTGAAACGCACCGCTACGAGCTTAGCTTGCAACAGGGACAATGTGGCGCTTTGCGCGTGGAACCACGAGGCATCAACGTCGTTGTTCAGTTGTGGGGCAGCAGCGCCGATAGCCCAGTAGCGGAGGCCGACGACGAAATCGGCAAAAAGGGCATTGAGAAGCTGGATATCGTTGCCGATCGTGACGGAGCTTATCTTGTTTCGGTAAAGGGGAAGTCGAAGCTTGCCAGCGGCGCCTATGAGGTTGGCCTGGTTGAGACGCGGCCAGCAACCAGCCTGGATCGTACACTGTACGAAGTGCGGCAGCTCAGAACGAAATTCCACTATCTATTGGAAACCGACAAACTGGCCCAAGCGCGTGAGCTGGCCCAGCGAGCCTTGAGTCTGGCGCAACAGGCCGTAGGACCCGACGATGCCTGGGTCGGGCTGATCATGGCGGATCTTGCCGCGATCCCCGACGCGATGAGAATCCCGGAGGAGGCCGCAGCGGGTTACGAGCGCGCCTTCGAGATTCTGGCGGCCACGCTGGGTCCGGAGAATCCTCAGACTCTTCGCGTAAAAAGCCTCCTCGGCAACGCTTATGTGCTCACGGAAAACTATTTGAAAGGGGATCAGCTGCTCAGCGAGGCTCTGGAAAGCGAAGAAACAAATCTGGGGCCCCAAGATCCAGTCGTCTCCAACACTCTGAGGGGGCTGGGAATTCTGCACAGCGATCGCGGTGACTACGCCAAAGCAGAGCGCGAGTTGGAGCGCGCGCTAAAAATCCTGGAAGACGCCGGTTTGACCGAAGAGCGAGAGTATGCCGAGTTGCTCACCAACCTGGGCTACGTCTACAAGGAACAACAGAAATTCGACAAAGCCGGAACGTATTTTGAGCGCGGCTTCGCCTTGCAGGAAAAGAAGTTCGGGCCTGAAAGCCCGAGTCTTTCCAAGACACTGAGCAATCTTGGAATTGTGGCGCGCCAGCGAAAAGACTATGGCGCCGCCGAAAAGTACTACCTGCGTTCGCTCGAACTCAAAGAGAAGTACGTTGGGACCGACGATTTTGACTATGCCGCCGTGTTAATGAATTTGGCCAACGTTTATAGCTCCGAGGGCGACTACCAGAAGGCGCTTCGAACGCATCTTCGCGCATTCAGCATCTTTGAGAAAAACACGGAGCCGGGCCAGCCACCCTTCATCATGTCGCTCGCGAATATCGCACAAACGTACGCTGCTTTGGGCGATTTTGAAAACGCCAACAGCGTTCAATCGAAATTGGAATCGGCTGTCGAGACTGTTATCGCCTTCAATCTGGCCATTGGTTCAGAACGACAGAAACTGGCGTTTCTGGACTCTGTTGCGGGAAGAACTGATCGGACGATTTCCCTGAATCTTCAGCTGGAACCCGACAATCCGCAGGCTGCGGCGATGGCCGCTGCGGTGGTGTTGCAGCGTAAGGGACGCGCGCTCGACGCCGCAACCGACACGCTCGAGATCCTGCGCAGGCATTCTGACCCCCGGGACCAGACCCTGCTCGATCAATTGAAGCAAGCAACTACGCAACTGGCGCGAATCGCTCTCCAGGGACCGCAAAAGCGGTCCCTGGACGAGCATCGCAAGCTAGTTCAGAATCTTCAAGAGAGAAAAGAAAAGCTCGAAGCTGCGATCAGCCACCACAACGAAGCATTTCGGGCTCAGTACCAGCCGGTCACGCTGGAGGCGGTTCGCTCCGCGATTCCAGCCGATTGTGCATTGGTGGAGTTCGTCACCTATCGACCGTTTAATCCAAAGGCACAAACCGACGCCGAACGGTATGGCGATCTCCGTTACGCGGCTTATGTGCTGCACCACAATGGTGCACCCAAAGGCGTTGATCTGGGAGACGCGCGTGCGATTGACGCTCTGGTCGAGAAGTTCCGCGCCGCCTTGCGCGATCCGAATCGCACGGACGTGGAGAAGGCGGCACGGGTCGTAGCCGAAGGGGTGCTTGAACCCATTCGACCGATGGTCATCGCCGATGCTCGCTTGATGATTTCCCCAGACGGCCAGCTCAATCTCATTCCGTTCGAAGCCTTGCTCGACGGCCACCACCGCTATCTCGTGGAGCAGTTTTCCATCACTTATCTGGCGGCCGGACGCGACTTGCTGCGTATGCAAGTCCCGCATCCGAGCCGCGACGCTCCCGTCATCGTAGCCGATCCATGGTTCGGAGAGCCCAACCAGACCATGGTCGCGAGCGCCGGCAAGCCGCCATTGCCTCGTGCCGCGGGCAAAGCTGCGCGCCGCAGTGTCACGACGGGAGCAGACTTTTCCAATTTGTATTTTGCGCCATTGGAGGGAACCAGGGCGGAAGCCCGCAACATCCAAGCGCTCTTTCCCGAGGCGCTGGTGCTCACCGGAGGACAGGCCTCAGAGGCGGCGCTCGACCGATTAAAAGCGCCGAAGATTCTGCACATCGCAACCCACGGCTTCTTTCTCCTGGATAGCAGCCGGCAGGCCGGACTGAATAAGAGTGCCAAAGCGGTTGAAACCGCGGACCTGCTGAACCCGTTGCTGCACTCCGGGCTCGCCCTCAGCGGTGCCAACCTCGTGAAAGACGGAAAACGCGAAGGGATTCTCACCGCTTTGGAAGCGTCAAACCTGGACCTCTGGGGAACCAAGCTAGTCACGTTATCGGCTTGTGATACCGGCGTAGGTGAGGTGAAAGACCGGGAGGGGGTCTACGGGCTGCGGCGATCTTTCTTTTTGGCCGGCGCTGAAACGCTGGTTATGAGCCTCTGGCCGGTCAGTGATAATGTTACCCGCGAGATGATGACAGCGTACTACACGGGACTTAAGAAAGGCCTCGGCCGGGGTGATGCGCTCAGACAGGCGGAGCTGTCGATGATGAAGCGCCAAGGCCGTCAGCATCCGTTCTACTGGGCGAGCTTTATTCAATCCGGTGAGTGGGCCAATCTGGACGGCCAAAGGTGAGTATTTATCCTCCAGTTTTGTGCCATGAGGTGTTTACTCTCGCTGCTCGCTTTCTTTAGCACTGTCCGGTAGCTTGTCCCAGGTTCTGCCTATTCCTGTCCCACCGAGTCGTAAATCGCGACCTCAGCCCGACGAAATCCTGAAATGTTTTCTCCAGTTGAGTCTTACATGTACGAACCCCTATGTACGAACCGCCTTATTACCCCCGGGGCGGATGTCCAGGAGAACTTTATGAATTGGCTGAAGGAGCGCAAGCTCTCGCGGCTCGTCCCGATGGCGGCTTTTTTTTTATCGTGGCCCGCAATGGCTCAGTTTGAAGTTTCGCCGGATCATTTCGACGCCACCCGAAAGAATGAAGCTGTACACAAACCCTCATCTAACAAAACCACTTCTCGTGGCCGGCCCTCGTCCGCGTCTGCTTCTCGTCAAGCGACCTCCGGAGAAGTCGTCGAAATGCAGCTAAAGCAGAATCGGATAACGCGTCGGCGGATTGCCAACACGAATGGGGCGCACGCGTCCGCCTCTGATCGGAGCCACAACCGAGGCAAGCAAGATGCCCCGAGCAACGTGGCGAAGGCAGTTTTCCGCTGAGGGAACGTGAGGGAGTAGCTCGGTGTAACGAAGGAACCATTGGCAGCACTACTAAATCAAGAGTCCGAAAGAGCGGCTGGCTCCCCAACAGTCGCCAAGCGGTCAGGAGAGACAATATGACCAGGTATTCCAAGATTTTGTGGTCGCGCAAAG
>Ga0126371_10004675_pt1 | contig 12093 bp, 13 predicted proteins | sample PanSoiMetaPlot_4_FD_110145 | JGI IMG/M metagenome (GOLD analysis project Ga0126371, IMG submission 110145) | Tropical forest soil microbial communities from Panama - MetaG Plot_4 | ecosystem: Environmental > Terrestrial > Soil > Tropical forest > Bulk soil | place: Panama | collected 2016-02-17
ATCGGACTTACTGTGGGAATGGCCGCGGCTTTGGTCGGGGCCGATAGGAAAGGGTGGAAGGCATGGCAGAGGATCAGAAGCAAGCATCGGCGCCGGCGCCAAGTGGGGCTCCGCGTCGCGAAGGCGGACCCGGCGGCGGGCGTCGCGAGGGCGGCCCTGGCGGCGGTGGTCCGGGCGGCGGCCCGGGAGGGCCGGGCGGACGCCCGCGCGGAAAGCGGCAGTATTTTCGAAAAAAGAAAGTCTGCAAGTTCTGTGTCGAGAAGATGGACTTCATCGACTACAAGCGCGCCGACATTTTGTCGCAATTCGTGCAGGAGCGGGGCAAGATCCTGCCTCGCCGCATGACCGGCGTGTGCGCGCGGCACCAGCGTGGGTTGGGCGTGGCCATCAAGCGTGCGCGCAATATTGCGTTGTTGCCTTTTTCGGGCAGCGCGGCGAACACTCAGGCCCCGCGTCCGGTGACCCCCGGGGCGCCACATGGCGGGCACGCGCCGGCACCGGCAGCCGAAGCGCCCAAGGGCTGACAACCCGTTTTTCACTGGCGGCGAAGGCGAAGCATTTCTTTCACTCTAGTTTGGACGTACAACACAAAACTTCGAGCGGATCGGCAGGAGCTTAGAGAAGCAAGATGCAAATCATTCTTCAGGAAGACATCGAAAAATTGGGGCACCGCGGTGACGTGGTGACCGTCAAGCCCGGTTACGCGCGCAATTACCTGCTGCCGCGCAAGCTTGCGGTGGAAGCCACCCAGGGCAACCTCAAAGCCATCGAGCGGATTCGCGGCTCGCTGGCCAAAAGGACCGCCACGGAGCTCGAGGCGGCGCATCAGCAGGCCGAGTTGCTGAATGTTGTCGCGCTGAAGTTCACACGTAAAACGGGCGAGAACGATCAGATGTTCGGTTCGGTAACGGCCGCGGACATTTCCGAGGCGCTGGCCGCGCAAGGATTCAAGATCGACAAGCGCCAGGTGCAGCTTGCCGAGCCCATCAGGATCATCGGCGAATCGCAAGTGACCATCAAAGTGTTCCGCGACGTCACGGCGCAAATCAAAGTCGGCGTCGACAAGGAATCGTAATCCACGTGCTTGATCGAAGCAGCCTCGCACAGGCGGGTTTTTAGACCCGCCTGCTGTCCTCTTTGCCGATCCGTTTCTTGAGCTGGGGCGCAAGCTAGCTTGCCCCTTTTTTGTGCAAAAGAAGTTTTTAGAGATTTCCGAAGCGATTCACAGTCCTGCACAGTCACAGCTGTTGACGCGAGCGGCAACCGCGCGCACAATGCGCCAACGATTCGAACAGTCAAACAGGATTTGGTCGAGCCCCGCCTGCCTGTCTCGTGGCAAGCGCAACCCAGGCCACCTGAAGATTGTCAAACTGCCCCGTGCGAATGGACTTGCACTCGCGGGAAGGGTGTGCTCCAATGGAGCGAATAAAAAGCGAATCTGTTGAATGAAGAAATAGAGCTATGGCAGCTGACACTACCCTCGAAAAGCCTTTGCCGAATAATCTGGAAGCGGAACGCTCCGTCCTCGGCGCCATTCTGCTGGACAATCACGCGCTGAACGCGGCCATCGAAACGCTGCGACCCGAAGATTTTTTCCTCGATCAGCACCGTCGCGTCTTTACCCACATGATTGCGCTTGGCGAAAGCCAGCAGGCCATCGACCTGGTGACCCTGACCGAAGAATTGCACCGCAAAGGCGAACTCGAAGCTTCGGGCGGCGCGCCGTACCTCGCTTCGCTGGCCGACGGCATGCCGCGCGTATCCAACATCGAGCACTATGCGCGCATTGTCAAAGAGAAAGCCGTCCTGCGCAACCTGATTCACGCCACACACGATATTCAGCAGCGCGCGTTTGAAGGAGAAGAAGGCGCCGACGCCATTCTTGATGGCGCCGAGTCCTCGATCTTTGCGCTCGCCGAAGACCGCGTGCGTGCCGGCCTGATCCCGGTCAAGGACATCGTTCGCGACAACTTTGAGCGCCTGGAAAAAATATTCAAAGAGGGCAAGAGCGTCACCGGGGTTCCCACCGGCTACACGGAACTGGACAAGCTCACCTCCGGCTTCCAGCATGCGGAGTTGCTCATTCTCGCGGCGCGGCCTTCGCAGGGAAAAACCGCGCTGGCGCTGAACTTGATGGAAAACATCGCCATTCGCAGCGGCCAGCCGGTCGCGATGTTCAGCCTGGAGATGTCCAAGGAATCGCTGCTGCAGCGGCTGGTCGCGTCGGTGGCGCAGATTGACGCGCACAAATTCCGCACCGGCCATCTAAACCGCGAAGACTGGCGGCGCATGACCGAAGCGTTGGGAACCATTTCTTCCTCGCCGCTGTGGATTGACGACTCCGGCTCGATCAGCGTGCTCGAGATTGGCGCAAAAGCCCGCAGGCTGAAGCGCGACAAGGGCATGTCACTGCTGATCGTCGATTATCTCCAGCTCATCACCGCGCGCGGAAGATTTGGCAATCGCCAAGAAGAAGTCGCCAGCATCTCGCGCGGCTTTAAGGGTCTTGCCAAAGAGCTGCAGGTCCCCGTGCTCGTGCTCAGCCAGCTCACGCGCGCGCCCGAGCGCGACGAGCGTGGCCCGCAGCTCTCCGATCTGCGCGAATCGGGCGCTATCGAGCAGGACGCCGATGTGGTCATGTTCATCCACCGGCCGCTCTTCTTCAAGGCCGGCGCCACCCCCGAAGAGCGAGAAGAAACCGAGCTGCGCATCGCCAAGCAGCGCAACGGCCCTACCGACATGGTAAAATTCGTTTTCCGCAGCCGCTTCACCCGCTTCGAGGAAGCCGCGCCGGATGCCTTCTCGTCCTTTGCCCCGGACGAAATGTAACTTTTGCGCGGCCTGCGGCAGGCAGGCCACAGCGTGGACGCCCAGCCACGCAGTAGGGAATTGGCGCTCATAAAAGACCCTTTTGAATCCCCGGCTCTCGTCGCTAAGTCGATCAACATGCGGGGCTTAGGGGCGCTTCGAGGCTTGCGCGCAGGGCCCAGGGTCACAAGTCTTAGGCCCTGTAAGTGCTTCCTGAGAACAGGAGCGGGTAGACGCGCGGTCATGGCCTGAATGGCCTGTTGCCTCTTGCGCGCGGCCGCCCACGTGGCGGTCTTTCCGCTCGACGCAGTTGTCGTAAACTGACATTTTCGGCAGCGGGGTGAACCCGCTGCTAGGTTGAAGGCCCGATGCCAAGCAAACAGAAAGGTACCGGCAACGAAACAAGAAGACCCGTCTGGGCGGAAGTTTCGCTCGGTGCGCTCGCGCACAACTTCGCGGCTATTCGCCAGTACGTGAATCCGCCGGGAGAGAAGCGCAAGGCGCGGCGCAAGATCCTGTCCATCGTCAAGGGCAATGGTTACGGCCATGGCGGCCCACAAGTCGCCAAGGCCCTTGAGAAAGCCGGATCGGACTGGTTTGGTGTGACCTGCACCGACGAAGGCATCGCCGTGCGCGAGGCTGGCGTAGGCAAGCCCATTCTCGTGTTGACCGGTTTCGTCGCGGGCGAAGAAGCGCGCCTGCTCAAGCACGACCTCACCGCCGCGGTCCATCGGTGCGACCAGTTGCCGCTGCTCGAACGCGCGGCGGCACGCCGCGGTGGCAAGCCCGCTTGCTTTCATCTGAAAATCGACAGCGGCATGAACCGCCTGGGAATCGCGCTTTCCGATGTCGATTGTTTTGCGCGGCAAGTCGGCAAATGCAGGCACCTCCAACTCACGGGCATCTTTTCCCACTTCGCGTCTTCGGAAGTTTTCACCGACACCGCCGCCGGCAAGCAAACGCGGGAACAGGAGGAGCGCTTCTACACGGCACTCGACCAACTGCGCGCTCTGGGCATCGATCCGGGCCTGGTCCATCTCGCCAATAGCGCCGCCATCGTCTCGCGTCCAGAGACCTGGGCGGACATGGTGCGGCCCGGGGCGATTCTGTATGGCTACCATCCCGGCTACGATCCCATGGAAAGGCGCGAGGAAGCGGAGAGCCTCCTGCCGCTCAAGCCGGTGATGAGCTTGCGGAGCAAAATCATCCATTTGCGCCGCGTGCCCGCAGGTGCGGGAGTCGGCTACGACGCGACGTTTGTTCCTGAGCGCCCTTCGCTTATTGGCGTGCTGGCCGCCGGCTATGGCGACGGCATCCATCGCTCGCTAGGCAATCGCGGCAGCGTGCTGGTGCGCGGCAAGCTCGCGCCCATCGTGGGCATCGTCTCGATGGACGTCACCATGATTGACGTGACCGACATTGAGGGCGTGGCCGTCGGCGACGTGGCCACCATCTACGGGCCGGACGACTCGGGCCAAGTGCTTCTCGCGAACCGCGTCGCGCGCGGCATCGGCACGGTCACCTCCGACCTGCTCTGCGCCGTAACCCAGCGCGTCGAGCGGGTTTACGTCCGCTGATCGGGGCGACGCGCGATGAAATCCAGATTCATGTTTTATTTACGATCCGTCCGAATCTAACAGTAGCCAGCCCCATTTAGGCCCTCCCACGCACAGTAGGTCCGCCTGCCGGGGGCTGACTCTCTACCAACCCTTTGGAAATTCGCCCCATACTCCCGCTTGAGGTAAACTCAAACTCTTGCGCATGCGCCTGGGGCACGTGGGCGGATGTCGCTTCCGAGATGAGTCGAATCGCTGCCATTTTGCCGGCTGCCGGCCTGGGAACGCGCATGGGCGCGGAGATGCCCAAGCAGTTCCTTGAGCTGAACGGTACGCCCATTGTGATCCTGAGCCTGCGGCGCATTGCTTCCTGCCCGTTGGTCACCGACCTCATCGTGGCCACGCGCGCCGATGAAGTGAAACGCCTCGAAGAACGCATCGCCAGGGAGAGATTCAAGCAGCCCGTGCGGGTGGTCAAAGGAGGCGATTCGCGGCAGGATTCCGTGGCTGCCGCGTTGCGTGAAGTTCAGATCGACACAGAAATCGTGCTGGTGCACGACGCCGTGCGGCCGTTCGTGACCGTCGAACAGATTACCCGCGTCATCGAGGAGGCCCGCCGCTGCCATGCCGCGATTCTGGGCATTCCCGCGATGGACACGGTGAAAGAAGTGAAACGCGCCAGCCTGCCGGAAGATGTGGCCCTCGTCACCGGCACCATCCCCCGCGAGCGCCTGGTATTGGCGCAAACGCCCCAGGTCTTCGCCACGAACCTCCTGAAAGAAGCCTTTGCGCGCGCCCAGTCCGACGGCGTGAACGCCTCGGACGAAGCCGGGCTCGTCGAGCGCCTGGGGCACGACGTGCACGTCGTGCTCGGCTCTGAGCGCAACATGAAAATCACCAAGCCCGCTGACATGGAACTCGCCCGCTTCTACCTCGACCGCGAGACACAAAAAGCATGAGCACGCGCTGTGGCATTGGCTACGATTTGCATCGGCTGGCCGAAGGGCGAAAGCTCATCATCGGCGGCATCGAATTGCCGTTTGACAAAGGCCCGGCGGGGCATTCCGATGGCGACGTGCTCGCTCACGCGCTTTGCGACGCTCTTTTGGGCGCGGCGGGGCTTGGCGACATCGGCACGCATTTCCCGGACACCGATCCGAAGTGGAAAGGCGCGAACAGCCTCCTGTTCCTGGAGCATGCCAAGAAGTTACTCGCGGATAAGAATTTCGCCATCGAACATGTCGATGCCGTCGTGATCACCGAAAAGCCGAAGCTCGGTCCGCATTTTCCTAAAATGCGCGAAGCCCTTGCCAAAGCTCTCGGTGTTCCGCCCGACAAGATCCATTTGAAGGCTAAGACCAACGAAGGTGTCGACGCCGTTGGCCGCGGCGAGGCCATCGCCGCCCACGTCGTCGCCACGCTGTCCTCGCGCTGAATGATGGAAAAGCACGATAGATCGTACCCTCTTATCTCCCGCGCCCGTGCGCTACAATCCCACTTTCAATGAGTTCTGACGACCAAACAAGCGCCACCCTTGCCGCAAATCCCTTCACGTCGGCTGACGTTTTGGCCATTTTACGCGAACGCGGCTGGCTAACAACGGATCCCACGGCGGAAATCGACGCCTGGTGTGGCCGTGCCGCGGCCATTCTCGGCACGCAATCGGCCGACCGGGCTATTCTTAGTGAATTGCTTGCGCTCGTTTTTCACTACGACGCCCAACAAATCCTCGCCAAAGTGGAAACGCACGAAGTGCTCGCGCGCTACGCCGCGCGCGACGTTCTTCGGCAATTGGCGCTGCTGGTCTTGGATGGTGCGCCGTTGAATTCCGAGCGATTCAAAGAAATCATCACCAAGTTGAAAGAAGAACTGCAATTGCCCGGCCGCGAGTTGCTTTATCCCCTCCGGCTGGCCCTTGCCGGCCGACCGGGCGACGGCTCGCTCGACCGCGTCATCCTGCTGCTCGACGAAGCCGCCCCTCTGCTCTTTGCCGTCCCGGTGAAATCCGCTCGCGCGCGCATGCTAGAATTTTGCTCCGAGCTGACCTAATTCTTCTTAAATCCACAAAATACTGCAACCACCTATTGGGGAGGGCCACCCGCGCGCCGCCACCTTTCTTTCACCGTCAATTTCCCGAGAAAACTCAGGTTTCGAACTCCAAAGGAGAGCAGGAGCAAGGTCCCGCACGCTAAAGGAATAGCCAGGGCCTGTGCGCAGGTATCTTGAACAGCGGCTTCCTCGCTACTCGCCCGGCGACGTATCCCGTGACGCTCCGCTCCCAGCCCCCACTGCCAACTGCGAACCGTCGTGTAAACTATCCTTCCCATGGACAAGCTGACCGGCATCCACGCGGTGAAAGAGGCGCTCGAAGCGCAGCGTCCCATCGACCGGGTCACCATAGCCAAGGGCCGGCAGGACACGCGCATCGAAGAAATCGTGCAGCTGGCGCGCCAGCGGAGCATTCCCGTGCGCTTCGAAGACCGCAGGCAACTCGACCGCCTCGCCAATTCGAAGGATCATCAAGGTGTGGTCGCGCTCGCGGCCGCCCGCGCCGCGGCGACTCTCGAAGAAATTCTCACCAATGCGAATCAAGCGCGCGGCCAAATCGGCCTCATCATTCTGCTCGATGGCATCGAGGATCCGCACAATCTGGGCGCCATCGTTCGAACCGCGCTGGCCGCGGGTGCGTACGGCGTGGTGATTCCCGAACGCCGCGCCGTCGGTCTGACTGACACCGTGGCGCGCGCTTCCGCCGGAGCGCTGGCGCATCTTCCCGTCGTCAAAGTGACAAATCTCGCCCGCGCGATGGAAGAATTGAAAGAAGCTGGCTACTGGCTCGTGGGATTGGATGAGCGCGCAGACAAGACGTACACGGAGGTGGACTACACATCCCCCGTGGGCATCGTTCTTGGCAGCGAAGGGCAGGGTCTGCACGAATTGACGCGCAAACGATGCGACTTCGTCGTCTCGTTGCCGACCACGGGCCCGGTCAAATCCCTCAACGTTTCCGTCGCTGCCGGCGTCGTCCTGTTCGAAGCCGTCCGCCAGCGCAATCTGGGAAAATGACGCCGATCGATGCGCAACAAAGAAGTCCCGTCGGTTCTTTGCATCATGGCTGGTATGCAAGGTTTCACGGCCATTGTTCCCGCCGGGGTTCCGCTGGTCGGTGCCGGCTGGTAGAGCCTATTTGTCGTACTGAATCAGCGAGAAAACATCCACCCCATTCAGTTTCTTTCGCCCGCCGAGAAAGGTAAGCTCTACGGCAAAGGCCGCGCCTTCCACCGTGCCACCAAGCTTCTCGACAAGTTTTGCTGTCGCCGACGCCGTTCCTCCCGTGGCCAGCAGGTCATCGCAAATAATCACGCGCTGTCCCGGCTTGACCGCGTCTTCGTGAATCTCCAGCGTGTCCGTGCCGTACTCCAGCGCGTACGAAATGCTTGCCGTCTTGGCGGGCAACTTTTTCGGTTTGCGCACCGGCACAAAACCCGCTCCCAGCCGGTATGCCAGGGCAGGCGCGAAAATAAATCCGCGCGCCTCGATCCCTGCTACCACGTCAATCGTGTGACCGCTATAGTGTTCGCAGAGCCGGTCGATCAAGGTGTGAAAACCTTGTCTATCTTTCAGCAGTGTGGTCAGATCGTAGAAAAGAATTCCCGGCTTCGGATAATCCGGCACTTCGCGGATCAGTTTTTTCAGATCATTCATTTACCCGTTCTCCTCGTTTTTCAAGTTCTGTGGGCCTTCTACGGTGCGCAGCTTGGTTCGAGGTGGGGCCCGATCAAGCGCTCGGATTGATCACAAAGCCACCTTCGTACTGCGCCTCGACCGCCGCCGGCTCAACCAACACTTCCGCCACATCCGAGCCCATCGGGCCGCGTTCGAGCAGCCGCCGCAATTCTTTGTGCTGCTCAGCCGTCCCCATGGCAAACACTTCCACGCGACCGTCCCAGAGATTTCTCACGAAGCCGCTGATCCTCAGCTTTTCCGCGGCGCGTTGCGTAAAAAGGCGGAAACCCACGCCCTGCACCATGCCCGACACGAAATAGCGTTTGGCTGATCTTGTTTCGCTCACAAGCCGAAAAATTGTAGCAGACGCGTGCCGTTTCTTCCTCTCGGATGAACAACATGGGCGCGACCGGCAGTTGCAACCGCGCATTTGGAGAGGCGGCAGCCGTGCTGGCTTTTTCCGCATGCGGTAGGCTCGATTGCGGTCGTGGCTTCGCTCTCGATGCGCTACACTGGGAATGGAGCGAATTGCCTTACGGACCTCACCGCCCAGGCCCCTTGAGACTGGTTACGCGCATCTAAGCCCTTATGATCCAAGCGAGAGCGAACTCCGGCCGCCTTTGCGATTTTTCCCAGCTGTGCAGACTTCTCTTGGCGCTGGCTCTAGGCGCATCCCCGCTTCTGGCTCAAGATGCGCCTCAGGGTCCCATGGCCCCTCCCCGTGACCATCACGTTGTCCGCATCGGCAACGAGCCAGAGCCCCCGGCACCGCCTTCGCTTCCCGAATCCGAAATCATCAAGCGCTTTTCGCAGAAGGAAGACGAGTACCTCGCCAAGCGCACGCATTTCTCTTACAAGAAAACCATTCGTATCGAGGAGTTCGGGCCGGACGGCAAGCCCACCGGCGAATTCGTGGTGGTGACCCAGCCCGCGCGCGATGCCGACGGGAAATTCTATGAGCGCGTCGTGCAGCGGCCGGAATCCACTCTGCAACACTTCTATCTGCGCTCGGAGGATCTCGAGGGACTTGAGCGCATTCCCGCATTTCCTCTGACCACTGCCCAGCTCGTGAATTACAACTTGAAGTACCTCGGCAAAGAGCAGGTGGACGAAGTCAACTGCTACATTTTTCAAGTGAAGCCCAAGGTGCTTGAACGCCAAAAGGCTCATTTCGATGGCGTCGTTTGGGTCGATTCGCAGTACCTTGAGGTGGTCAAAACCTACGGACAGTGGATGACCGATCTCGGCCCCATGCGCGTGATCCCGCACTTTCCTTTCGGGCTGTTTGAAACCTACCGTGAAAATGTCGAAGGGAAATACTGGTTCCCCAACTACTCCCGCTCCGACGACACGGTGGACTTGAAGGGCCAGCAAATTCCCGTCCGTATCGTCATCAAGTGGACCGATTTCAAGCCGTTTCCTTCGGCTCCGCAAGTCGCTCCACCAGCCCCCACTTCTCCGGCGCCCGCAAATCCCTGACGGATTATTTGCGTCCGTTGCGCAGGCGGTTCAGCAGGTCCGGCAGTTCCTCGAGCGAACCAATGAGAAACTCCGGTCGCGCAGCGCGCAAGCGCTTCTCCGTCGGGAAGGGCCCGAGCACCCCAATCGCTCGCACCCCGGCCCGTCGCGCCATCTCCACGTCCTGCGGCGCGTCGCCCACATACACACAACAGGCTGCCTCCAACTCCATTTGCCGCAAGGCCAGCCGCAGCGGCTCGGGATGCGGCTTTTTTCTCAGGGTATCGCCGCTGCAAACCCGCGACAAAAACAGCCGCGTCAGGCGAAACTCGCGCAATTGCCGCGCAACTCGATCGCGATCCCCGCTGGTAACCAGCCCAAGCAAGTGCTTTGTTCGAATGTTTTCCAGCACCGGCCGCGCCCCCGAAATCAGTCTTGGACGGTGCTTCGCGTAGTGCGCCCGCCACACCCGGTCGGCCCGTGTCCACAGCCTGCGCGGGAGCTTCGCCGCGCGATACACCTGATACCAATTGGGCGAGTAGTGCCTCTCCAATTCCTCGATCCCCCAAGCGATGCCCATTTCCTTAAACATCGCTAGGTAAGCGCAAGCGTCGGCGCGGTAGGAATCAATCAGCGTGCCATCCCAATCAAAGAGCACGCCCTGCAAACACGGTTTCGGCTTCGCTGTCATCGCGCCTCAGAGTAGCAGAAAACTTCCGTACGATCGTATTTCGCATCCCGCTTTTCAAATACTTCGATATGAGATCGGCGCGGTGGAGGACAGTCAGAAGAGCCCAGGGGCACCTACGGCTTCAGAAAACGCGAAGGCAAATCATCATCATGATCGAACTGCACGTCGTCGAAACACGCCGCTAATCCATACCACCCCGGCATGGCGGCCGCTTCCGCGCGGCAGATATGCGCCATTGTGGTCATCACCACGCTCCCGTGGCCCATCGGCTTGCTGACAAGGACAACTTCCAGTTCCACCCGGGTCCCCACCGCCAAGTGCTTGGGGCACAGGAAGTGCACGCCGGTCGAACTGATGTTGCGCATCACCAGGGTGATGGGATACTGCTCGAGCTCGCCGCCTACGGCGCGAAGTCGCAAGGGTAGTTTCAGCTTGGCCCGTGGGTATTGACGGTGTTCAGGATGCACACCCACCGCATGGGTCGGCACGCGCACAAATCGTCGGGGTAGAGAGGGTCGCAGCAGGGGAAGCAGGCGCAAGGCTGGCCTGCGCGGCAGTTCGGTGACAACCGGTTGCGCCGCGGCCACGATTTGCAGAGCGGTACTCGAGATTTGCGGCTTCGCTGCCCCCACATGCGGCACGGCAGCCGCTTCTCGCAGGTCCGTCGCGGACTCCTCCAGCTCGGCTTCGGCTGGAATTGCGCGTCTCGTCGCGCTCATTTCGCCCCTCAGAGACGAAACTTCAACGAATGCTGGCTTTGGCCCAACAAGCTACTGCTCGTCTAAACTTTCTGGAAATGGCCCCACGCCCGTGTGCTGGGGGACGATACGATGGCAGTTCGACAAGTCTAAGTCAATCTGTGGAAAACTGCGAAAGTGTCTTATCCTTAAACACATAGTAATGGTACCCAAGCCCGCACAGCACATTCTGTGGATTCTTGCGCCAACAAGCCCAACCAATATGGTCCTCGACACTCCGGCTATCGCCGATTATTCCTAATCGCTTGGATCTCCTCCGAACTGTGCATGGTTTGCTGATCCTTTTCGGATGGTTTTGTCTTCCAGTCCCCGCTATTTCTAGTACTTCGCGCGGAAGCCGGGCATGACCACTACCACAACGCCAAAAGACACCTCCTCGAAGGCAGCAACGCCTGACGAGCGGTTACTAGATCCCCACGCCACGACCCCGCTTGTTCTGGCGGCCTTTGCTGCGGTCTACCTCCTCTGGGGCTCGACCTACCTGGCCATCCGCGTTGGTGTCGAGACTGTGCCTCCGCTGATTCTGGCCGGCCTCCGCCACTTGACCGTCGGTTTGTTTCTCTATCCCATCCTCCGCAGGACGACCGGGGTCCGGCCCACGGCTGCGAATTGGAAATCGGCCGCCGTGACCGGTTGCCTGTTGCTGGTTGTCGGAAATGGCGGCGTCAGTTGGGCTGAGCAAATCGTCCCTTCGGGGGTTACCGCCTTGCTGGTGACGATGGTTTCGCTGTGGCTGGTCGTTGTGGACTGGCTTCGGCCGGGTGGCGTTCGTCCTGTTCCTAGAGTTCTGTTCGGAATTGTTTTGGGTTTTGCCGGGGTGGCGTTGCTGGTCGGTCCCTCGCACTGGGGAGGGTCCCAGCGCGTGGACCTCCGCGGCGTGGCCGTTTTGGTGATCGCATCTTTCGCCTGGGCCTGCGGATCGATCTATTCGAAGCACAGCGGCATGCCCGGTTCGGCCCTGTTGGGAGTGGCCATGCAGAGTTTCTCAGGAGGCCTGGTTCTTCTTATCGCCGGCCTCCTCAGCGGGGAGTTTCATCGCTTCCACTTTTCCGCCGTTTCCTGGCGCTCCTGGGTCGCGCTGGCTTATCTGATCGTA
>Ga0126371_10004676_pt1 | contig 12093 bp, 18 predicted proteins | sample PanSoiMetaPlot_4_FD_110145 | JGI IMG/M metagenome (GOLD analysis project Ga0126371, IMG submission 110145) | Tropical forest soil microbial communities from Panama - MetaG Plot_4 | ecosystem: Environmental > Terrestrial > Soil > Tropical forest > Bulk soil | place: Panama | collected 2016-02-17
GCTGGTTCAAAACTCCACATCATCATCACAACGTTCCTCCTTCATGAGCTCTAGGAACTGAAGCCCGATGTCAGCCCTCGATGAGCTTCGCCCCGCTCAGTGGAGCCAGCTCTTTCTCCAGGTGAAGGCCGCCGGTTTCGAGCCTATTAAGGAGGTGCGCCAAGCGAACCTCCCGGGGGATGTGCTCGGCTATGAAGATCACGCCGTCCCAGGACTCTTCCATCCGACCACATAATCGTACTTCGCGATCACACAGATTCCACCGGAGATACTCTCAGAAATGGGATCGAGGGCACGCGGCCCGTTCGGGATTGCGTACTCTCCGGGGGAGGTCAGCCGCGACGGCCGCAAGTTGCGCATCCCCTGGGAGGAAGTGCTGCAGGAGGCACTTTCATGGCTTCACCGCGTTCGCGAGGACGAGGGGCCGTCGTTGTGGGAGCTGGCTGAACAAGACCGGAAGCTTCTCACCAGCGCCGAGGAGGCTGGGCTAGAGAACACACCGTTTTCGCCGGAAGAGCAACGACGACTTGGGGCAACCTTGGACGAGGTACTAAAGGAAGTCCGAAGTCAGGGGGCACTCCAAGCAGAGCAGATCAAACTATTTGGTGCCTTCATCGAAGAGGCGAAGGAAGCATCGAAGCGGCTGCCTCGAAGAGACTGGGTGTTCTGGCTCTACGGCGGTATTTTCAACCTCGTCATTCAAGCAGCGTTTGCTCCGACGCAGGCCCAACACCTCTGGCAGCTTGCCGGTCAGGCCATCCACTGGATTTTCACGAGCACTCCGCTCCTAGGTAGGTAACTGCCCATGGCAATCACCGACTTAGAGAACATGCTGACGGCTGTGTACCTCCGTTTTGTGCTACGAGACGTTTTCGGGAAGATGGTGCCCGGCGCCGTGCTGCTCCTGGCCGTGTCATTCTCGATTGCCGAGGGCAACGGCTCAGCGCCCCTGTGGCACGAGTCATCGGTCGTTGGCTGGGCACTCTTTCTTGGGATCGCTTGGATACTGGGGTTTGCACTTCAAGCGTCCGGGGAGTGGCTGGGCCTATTGCGCAACGAGCCAAAGAATTTGACCCGCCAAGCCTTTTACGAGCAGCTAATCGAGTTTCATAGACTCACGAGGGACGACCGCTCGGAGGCTATGCAAGGCGAGCGCTTGTTGGTCATCAAAGAAGCGTGTGGTAATGGCGCGATGGCGCTCGCAGCTGCCGAAATGCTTTGGATTGCCCGCGCGCTTGGAGCAGGGGCAGAAATCGCTTCAAGGGCAACGGGGTTGATTGTTGGAATCTCGCTGGCTGGCGGAGTTGTTGCGCTCTGGTGGATGCACCACGAGCATGTTAAGCGTCACAACGACTACGTCATGATGTACCTCAAGTCACAGGGCCACCCCGCTTCTGCCAGGTGATTCTCTTCGTGCAGGGCACCATCCCAAGGGCGACCTCGGTGTGGGATTTCGCCGGAGCAATCATCGCGTCCTTTGGCGGGGCGTGTGTGATTCTCTTGGCGCTGTCGAGTTGGTTAGGGAAGGTTTGGGCGAGCAGGATTCTCGAAGGAGACCGTGCTAGGTACGCGGAGGAGCTCGAGAACCTCAGGCAGCAGGGGAGCGAAAAGCTTGCGGGACTTACAGCTGAGCTCGACAAGTTCAAGCAGACAGAGCTACGGATTCACTCCGACAAGCTGATAATCTATCGAGTCGCGATTGATATTGTCGTCAACATCATCCTGGCACTGGCAAAACACGAATCAGGTAGGCTAACAAAGGAAGAGGGGAGCGCCGCTCTTGAGCAGTCGAGCGAGGACGACTTCAGTTGTACGGGTATCTCGGTATGCTCGCGCCGCAATCGGTCATGGACGCGCAAGACGCTTTGATAACTTTCCTGCAGGAGGCGGCGGAGGGGAAGAAGTCGATGGGCCGCGACTGGACCGCGATGAGAAGCCTGGCGCTGGGATTGTTGAACGAGATCCGCAAGGACGTGGGCATTGACAAGACGCCGATCGAATATCGAGGCTCTCGATGAACCGAATCGTGAGAACTTCTTGAGAAATCACCTCGGCGTCACGCAGGGTAGGGGAGTCGTAACGTCCGCGTGACGCAGGGCATCGTGCACAAATCTCCGCGTCACGCTAGAATCTGTCGTCGGGCGGTCTACTTTGGGACCAGAAGGTTACAGAAGTGCTCCCTCTGAGTTCTACGACCTCTTGTTGACGTAGCAGGTGGCTCCGACCCCCTGCGCCCCAAGCCAGGCGAGCAGGGGACTCAACGACGGCATTCGGTCGGACTTGTGAGGGAATCCGGGCATAGGCGCTGGGGTTCACACCTCAGACTGTGCCGTTTGTCGGGAGAAACGGCACCTGAAACGGCACCTCTCTCTCCTCTCGCCCCCGTCCCCCGATCAAGCCCGCTTTTCTCGCGTGAGTGCGACGACGCATTGCGTATCTGCGTTCGGGAGCTCGATACGGTCGGGAAGAACGCGGCCGATGAGAATCGAATCGGGATTGAGTGGATCCTGAATCGCGATTGTTGAATCAACGACGATCCCTTGGAAGCCTACCGAGTCGTTGACGATCACCACCTCGAACCCTCGCTGCTGGATAGTAGTCCTGCTGTTCGTGAACATCCCACAGGACTGGCCTGCCACTGACTGGTACGCCCCTTGCACATTGGGGAATCCGCGTCGTTGAATGGCGGCCTGATACGATTTGATTCGGGTTGCGTAGAGCGCAATGAAGTGCTTCGCGTTGGACTGGTTTATGGTCTGCTCCCGGCCATCGAGCCTCGTCCGCACTGTCACACCGATGGCCGCTGCTCGGGCTAGCTGCAAACTGTAGGCCTCTAGCAGCACTCCCGCGGCGAGATCTTCGGCCCGCGCGGACAGCGCCCGACTGACCCATGCGGCATCGGCAAACGCCTGCGTGACAGGCCCAGAGTCGGAGGCGAAGGGGAGTGGCGGCACCGGGAGGGAACGGGGGGCGCGCCCCGTGCCGACCGACGCGGATTCCATGCCACCGCCGTGCGTGGTCCGCAGGATGGTCCCTCCTGATCCCACGATTGTTCCCGTGCTGCTGTCGGTGTAAAACACCCCCATCAGTAGCTCCCCAGTGGGAACGACCTGCTGTGCCCAGGTTGCGCCACCGTCTCTAGTCCGCAGGACCGTTCCGCCGAACCCCACTACGGTGCCGTTTTTTCCGTCCGTGAAATACACGTCCTGGAAATGATAATCAGATCCAGTGGGTTGATGACCCCATGTGCGGCCCCCATCGGTCGTGCGGAGGATCTCACCGCAGCAACCGACGGCAGTCCCCGTATCGGCGTCGGCGAAAAAGACGGAATTGAGAATAGCTGTAGTGACCTTCGCATTCGCTGCCCAGGATGCCCCACCGTCCTCGGTCTGCAAGATGACCCCGCGGCTGCTCGAGAAGCCCCCGGCACCACCGACCGCCGTCCCTCGCATCCGGTCCACGAAGAACACTCCCCAGAGATCGTCCTCGATTCCGCTCGCCTGGTGTTTCCAGGTTTTGCCACCGTCGGTTGTCCTGAGGACTGTGCCGTGATCGCCCACCGCTGTTCCAACGGCCGGGTCGGTGAACGACACACCTCGAAGTGCGTCCGTGGTTCCGCTATTCTGCTGAATCCACGTCACGCCGCCGTCAGTCGTTCGGAGGATGGTGCCACCATTCCCCACGGCAATCCCAGTATCGGGGTCAGGAAATGAGACGCCGGAGAGTGTATTGGGGGTGCCGCTCGCTTCCAGAGCCCACGTCTTGCCGCCGTTGGTCGTGTGGAGGATGGTGCCAAAGTTGCCGACGATGGTCCCTTTGTTGTCTGTGGGAAATGCCACGCCCCACAAGACATTCGATGTGACAGTCTCAGATCGCGAGACCCAACTGGCGCCACCATCCGTTGTCCGCACCAGGACGCCGTCTTCGCCCACCGCCATGCCAGTGGTGGAGTCCCCGAAAGCGACAGCGTGAAGCCAAGCGTTGCTCGGGGCGCCCACTTTGATCCACGTCTCCCCACCGTCGCTCGTTTCTAGAATGGTCTCCCGCGTCTCTCGCTGACCTATTCCCGCGCCGCCTACCGCAGTGCCGTGGGTCCGATCTGAAAACGACACTGAAGTGAGGCCGTCCCGCGTGCCACTGGGGACACTTTTCCACGTTCGTCCGCCATCGCCTGTCCGGAGTATGGTTCCGGACAATCCCACAATGACACCGACGTCGTCGCTTGCAAACGCCACACCCTGGAGCCATTCCTTCGTCCCGCTCACTGGGGCCGTCCAGGTTGAGCCTTCATCCGTCGTTCGCAGAATCGTGCCACTCATGCCAACGACGATCCCGGTGTCGCGGGACACGAAGAAGACTCCATTCAGGACGCCACGTGTTCCACTCGCCTGCTCCTGCCAGGTTCGGCCGCCGTCCGTGGTGTGCAGGATTACGCCAGGGCCGCCAACAGCTGTCCCTCGCAACGTATCCGTGAAGAACACGGCACCGAGGTTCTCGTCGGACCGCTTCCCGCTGGAGTCCACCCACTGTCGCATCCACGTGGCGCCACCGTCTGTGGTTCGGAGGATGATCCCCTGCCCCCCGACCGCCGTGCCCATCGTTGGGGTCGAGAAGAAGAGGCCGTTTAGTGACGCTGACGTCCCGCTTGCCTCCTGTTCCCACGTCTGACCCCCATCATCAGTGCGAAGAATCGTCCCCATGCCGCCGGCAGCGACCGCCGTTTGGCGACCGGTGACGGACACCGCGGAGAGGGCATTGCCTTGGGGAAGCGGATTCTGCCAAGACCAGCCGGACTGGGCGAGAAGAAGTGTCGGGCTGACTGCGACCAAGATCTCTGCACCGAGAACGAGAATTACCTTGATCGGACTCACGACTCCTCCCGTCGTTGTTCGCCGTCGCGCTCGGCTTGCGGAGCTGCGCCTGAGCAGCGCGAATGATGAAGTGAAGCTGTCGTTCCTTTCGTCATGGCCGCCTCCGCCCCAGTGCTCGTTAGCTGATGTCACCACGCGGGGTCAGGCCCGACCAGGCTCAAGTCTCGTTCTTGTGATCTCCGTCGTACCAGAAGTCTTGGCGTTCCGCCGCTCGATCAACTGCTTCGGCGTAAACGCTCCAAATGCCGAATGCAATAAGGAACACACCAACGATCGCCACGAGCCACATGTCACGATCGCGCGGCAGCCCATCTTCAAACGCTCCCCAAAGACAGAAGGCGCCGAAGAGTAGGACGGGGATTATGTACCATCGCCCGAGTCTTCCCCTGAGGTAGCTCATCTGGCGGTGTTCAGCTCTGTGTAGTCACGGGGAGCGGGCGGCAGTTCGACTGCAGCTAGAGTACATCGAGAGTTCTTCCTTTGCGGCCTGAGCAATAGCGAACGGGCGTCTCGCCGCAAGAAACTATACTTCGCCGCCAGGTTCCCACAAATGTGGTTTGTCAGAGAGAGGACAACACGTGCACTGACTGCGAGCGATGATACTCAGGTGGAGGCTGATACTGGATCAGTTACAGAAGGGCAGGGGTCAACACAGGCAGGCCGCTTGTACTCCAACCAAGTGCCACCATCATTCTCGACGACCTGGCAGGTGGGTGTCAGGGTAGCACGATGACGGTGGCCGAAACCGAATCCAAGACATGGTCGAAATTCGCGACGCTATAGGGGTCCACGCGACCTACCACACGGATGGTGTCAATCCCGAGACTCGTGAGCGTGACGGTCGTCGACCGCACCCCTATCCGCTCCAGATCACAGGGCCCAGCTTGACCGGCCGGGAGAACCCACTCCTCCGACGGAAGGATTCTCGTCTGTCGTCCGGACGTGGTGGAGGTCTCTCCATCCGGCTTCCAGCAAATGTCGGGGTAGTAGACAGTGATAAATGTCAGCGTGAAGGGCACTCCGCGTCGCACGGTGTCCGGTACACCGAGTGATGCTACCGTCGTGTCGGAGGGGTCCCGATGCTCGACAACGCTATACCGCTGAAACGGGGGCTTGGTTTGCGAGCACCCCGCCAGCCCAGCTCCGGCGGCGATCAGCAGCAAGCAAGAGGTCTTCGCAAGTATGTACTTCTTCATAGTTCACTCCCTCCATCCATGCATTTGTCGATGATGCATCGAGAATCCGTCCGGCTGCGAGACGGTCCAACAAAGACCGTTGTTAGGTGGCCACCCAATGAATACCCCCTCTTACCCGAGGGTCACGCTCTCGCCGCACTCACACACCAAGTCGTCGTCGCGCTGCCAACTGGCGAATTCAAGCGGGCCGGTAGCGCAGAACCTGAGCCCCCGACCGGAACTCACGGCGATCGACCAGCTTCAGCACGTGCCGCTCCCGTAAGCCGGCGAACAACGTCGGCCCGTGGCCCGCCAAGACGGGCTGAACCACAAACTCGAACTCATCAATCAGACCCAGATCCGCTAAGGCGAGCGGGAGCGTCACGCCTCCTGTAAACAGTCCATTCCCCGGCTGCTCTTTGAGCTGCTGAATGGTTCGCTTGAGATCGCCCCGCACGAGCTCCGCGTTCCAATCGACCTCCTCCAGGGTGCGCGATACGACGTACTTCTTGGCTTTGTCGATAGTATTGGCGAAGGGCACCATCCAATCTGGCAGAGCTCTGGTGCGCACCGATGGCCGCCATCCCGCCTCCATCATCTGGTAGGTCACCCGGCCAAAGAGCAGGGCATCGGCTTGTTCCAGATTGTCGACGGCATGGCGATGTAACTCGTCGTCCGCGATCATCACCCGGTGGTCGCAACAGCCATCGAGTGTGACGTTGATCGAGTATCGGAGCGGTCTCATTTCACGTCCTTCGCCCGGAGAATAGAGGACCCAGTTTCCAGCAGGGATTTGAGATTGGACAGGACCGACGGCCAGCCGCTGGACACGGTCTTGATCACCGTCGAGTGTTCGCGGTCAATGGTGTGAGTAATCGTAAGCTTGACGGCAGGACCAGCGGGTTCGAGCTCCATAGTGCACAGAGCATCGCCTTCCGCCCTCAGCTCGGCCTGGTCCTGGTGCCGCCAGCGAATCACCAATCGCCGAGGCGGGTCGGATTCAATGATTTCGCCCGTGTCGGAGACATGTCCGTCCGGGTGGATCATTGTCCATGAGGATCCCGGCGTCCATTCGCTTTCGCAGCGCACGCCAAACCAGTACTGCTCCTGGAATTCCGGATCGGTCAGAGCTGACCACAACCGCTCCGGCGTGGTACGGATGTACGTGACGTAGACGAAGGTCGATCTAGGCATGAGCCCGCTCCTCCAGCCGCCTCTTCAAGTTGTCGAGCGCCTTGAGCCGCGGGCGTTCGAACTTGACGATCCAGCGCGAGTAGATGTCTTGGAGGGGGATCGGGTTCAGGTAATGCAGCTTTTCCCGTCCGCGACGGACGGTGGCTACGAGGGTCGCCTCCTCCAAGATGTCGAGGTGTTGGGTTACCCCCTGCCGTGTCATGTCTACGTGTTCGCAGAGTTCCGCCAGGGTGCGGCCGTCCCGTACGTAGAGTAGGTCCAGCAGCTTGCGCCGGCTGGGATCGGCCAGCGCGTGGAAAAGCAGGTCGGCGTCTCTCGGGTCCTTGGCCATGGCCACCTATACGCAAGTGTTATCTTGCCCTAATAATAGGCAAGTAAATACTTGCGTCAAGGGGGACGGGTCATACTGTTCCGACATCCTCGATAGGGGAGATATCGCAAATGAAGCCCAACGAACCGAGCCGCACCGCCCTGATGATCGCCCGACAACGAAGCTGCTCATCAGGTGCTCGATAACGGTGCAATCCTCGCTGATCCGTTTGCCATGAAGATTCTGCGTGAAGACGAAAAAGACGTGCTTCAATTCGCGAATGCACACCCCTTGGCAAGCATCGGACGTCTATTCATCGCCGCGCGAAGCCGGATTGCGGAGGTCGCATTGTCAAGGGCTGTCGAGGGAGGGATTCGGCAGGTCGTTATCCTTGGTGCCGGGCTCGAAACGTTCGCGCTCCGGAATCCACACGGCGCACATCAGACCCGCATCTATGAAGTGGACCACCCCGCGACGCAGGCATGGAAACGTCAGCGCTTGGCTGAAGCTCAAATCGCGCTTCCGCTTGGGCTTAGTTTCGTGCCAGTCGATTTCGAGCGGGACGAGTTGGGAGAGAAGCTCGTCGCCACAGGCTTCCAGGTGAACGTGCCCGCGTTCTTCACTTGGCTGGGGGTTGTACCATATCTGACACTGGACGCAATCCGCGGGACTCTGGAATACATTGCGTCAATCCCGAGCTCGGAGGTGGTGTTCGACTACATGGAACCTCCAGGGGCATGCTCAGAACAGCTAAGCCAAATAGAAGCGGAGCGGACCGAACAGATTGAGAGAATTGGCGAACGTTCGGACGGCCGCTTCGAGCCGGCGGGTATTGCAGCGATGCTCCGCTCGCACGGATTGTTGACCATCGAAGACGTCGATTTCAAAGAGATCGCGTCGAGATTTGGCCGCGTCGTGCAAGGACTCGCGCCTGGGCACCTTGGCGTTCATGTCGTCCACGCAAGGCGCCCTTGAGCGCGGCGATTGTGTTGCATTCAGGCCCCCTTGTACTCCAACCAAGTGGCAACGCCACATCTCGCTTACGCACCGGGCGAACGATCTCGTTGACGCCGAGTGTGATCGCCAAAGCTTCGAAAATCGGGGCGGTCAGGGCGGGCGTTCGCTGACAGGTTTCTGACTCGGGGGCAAATCCACGTGACTTGCATATGACAGAGCGCGAGTAGTTTTTCGACCTGGAAGCCCAGGTAACGCCTGCACCAGTCACCGCGCACTCGGGGGCGTTGGCGTATTCCCCTGGGACGTCAACCTAGTGCATGCGTAGATGTGAGTCCCGGCACGTCACGCACCCGGGGGGAGCATGGACCCACAAGAACCCACCAGGGGCTGGCGCGGCGAAAAGGCCAGGGAATGAGACGCACCAACGGCACCTGCGCCCCGCAGGCGCGACTCGCTGGTGGGCCTTAAGGTGCTTCAAGCGGGCGCTTATCGAACGGCTGACCGGGTTCTGCTCCACCCCCTTGCTCGCACTAAAAAGGGAGTTGGCGTTCACGTCCCACCCGTGCACCGCTTAGCGCTTGACGCGCCAAATGCCAGTATTGGTGCAGCCCTCAGGGTGGTCCTCCGCGCTCCACGCGATTTCGGTCCGCCCGAGAACTGGAGAGAGCGAGGGGAAGTAGGACGGCAGTTCCTCCAGCAAGCTGGGTTTTCTTCATGGAGCCAACTCGATGAAGGCGCCGCCCACTGCTGGATAACCCTCGATGGCGAAGCCATCATCATGACACCCCTCCGGAATGGCGGGCGGAAGGGTGATAGCAAGGGATTTCAGCCCTTCGGCGCGGCCGTGGTCACTGTGGCGGCCGTCGCTTCCGATGAGGAACTTGGCGCCGCCGTTCTCGAAGCGCTCCATAGGTGCCAATGACCTTGCCTTGTGGGGCGATGCGGTATGACAGGCCTGGGGGATTACGCCATGAATAGAAAACGAGAAACCGATATTCACTTGCCCCGCGCCGCTCAGACGCGATTTGTCAAGCCGCGCACACCGTGAGCTGGGACATATTCGTGCAGGACCTACCACTCGCGGCTCGGACCATCCGTGACATCCCTGATGATTTCGCTCGCGCCCCTCTGGATAGTCGGGCGAGTCTGATCCGTCGCATGCTCGAAGTGGCTCCGACCGCGTCCTTCACGGACCCTGCCTGGGGCACCTTGGACGCCGATTCATTCTCCGTCGAATTCAACATCGGGGACGAAGATCCTGTGCAATGTCTCGCCCTTCATGTTCGGGGTGACGATGCAGCTGCGGCGTTCGTCAGCGACCTGCTTGCGCACCTCGGGTACCGAGCCGTGGACCCACAGTCGGACTCCGGCCTATTCGAGCCTGGGCAGGTCGCGGAGATCAGCCTGCGTCGGTGGCGTGCCTTTCGTGACCATAGCAAAGCGCGATCCTAACGGCATGCGGTCAAGCCCCCTGCTCAGGGCGAGCTACCCGCAGTGGTTCTGGGAGATGCGTTGCGGAAGGTGCGGCGAGCCAGAGCCGCGGTCATCTGGCTGGTGCTGGGATGCGTTCCGTGGATGGTCGTGTCGCTTCCGATCGCCAACCGTCTCGGTCTATCTGTCCTGTGGTGCGTGGTACCGTTTGGCGCTCTCTTGTTATGGGCGGGGTGGCGCGAGAATCGCGCGCGCTGCCCACGGTGCGACCAGCGATTTTTCGCCCGGCAGGGTCGGATGCGGAGCGCCTTTGCGCGGCGGTGCATGAATTGTGGGTTGGACATCCACGACCGCAGCTCTTAACTCAGGGTGTCCCGGCGGCTCAAGCGGTCCCCAAGCGCGCTGCCGCGGACGGAACCCCTCGAGTCGTCGCCGAGGTTCGCCGCGCCGATCGTGAGCGCACATCAGTCCTGCGAGTTTTTCCCAAGCTGAGGGTGCGCTCCCGAACCGCGGTTAGCCTCGGTGACGGTCCGTCCTCAGTGACAGCTATCTGGCGATGGCCATGCCTGGTGCCGCTCCATCGCTTGAAGATTTTGCCGCTGGCTCGCTTGGGGAGCGACGCAGAAGGCACGCCGGAGCGTATCCGATAGGAGATCTCGATCGTAAGGATCCTGGGTGGCGCCGTGCGGTGCAGGGCGCAGCTGCCGCCAGGAATACTGCGTGCCGAAGATCTGTGGCTGTTTCACAGACTGGAGGTACCGGTCTAGGGTCGCAGCGGCTATCCAGGCGGCGCCTGTGTCTCCCTTTGCAAGGGCCGCCATCGCGAGCACGTGGGCCTCAAGGTAGTCCGCCGGTCCGTCCCCATGCTGGAAAATCACGGACGCGTCCTCAAAATCTGCTCCACTCCGAACTGCCCCAGCCGCTAGCAGGTGTGTCGCGAGCTGTCGGCGCGCCGAGTCCCGTTCTGCGACCCCTCGCCAATACGCTGGACCGGTATCATCCGGCCCCTGCCGATCGGCCTGGTCCTGCTCAAGAAGTTCGTGGATCGTCGGCGGACCGGCATGTGCTTGCTGAGCCGCGGAGGTTCCACATACGCCGCAGAGCAGGAAGGACATCGCAAACACACTGCGAAGGGTGATCTGCGAACCGCGAGTTGGTAGCGGCATTTTCCACTCCCGGGGTAATGAGCTTCTCCAAAGTCGTTACTCGCCGATAGCGAAGGGCTACGAGTGCGCCAATGTATTGGTCGGCCTCGCACGTCTCCATACAGTTGTCGGTTCCCATGCACGGCGCGGGATCAAGCGAAATACTCAATCCCGATCGACAATCGGGTGAGTGAGCCGCTAGTGAAGCGGCAGGCGTGCTTCACGGGGTGTGTTTCGCCGTGAATGTCTCCGCTGCCCGGGCCAGTGCTCGCCGCCCCGGCTCGGGATCGCCCGTTACGAGATAGGCCAGGACGGCGCCCTGGAAGAGCAAGAGCACCTCCTCAACTTGCTTCCGGTGGGGCAGGTAACCCATGAGCAGCTCCACCCAGAGCCGCTGCTGCTCGGCGTAGAAGCGTCGGGCTCGCGAAGATCCGCTCCACGCCCGGCGTGAGAGATCCATCACCAGCCGCAGGGCGCCCCGGGACTCCGGCGCCGTGGTGCGTTCCCATAATGCATCGATCAGGACCTGAATCGATGCGCCGGCGGGGAGCACCCGCGGCGAGAACTGACCTCGGAGACGCTCCTCCAGCAGTGTCATGGCCGCAGCCTCCAGGTCGTCCCGGCTTCCGAAATAATGGACCAGCATGCGTTTCGACACGCCGACGCGCTTGGCCAGTTGATCGAGAGAAAGCTCGATACTCCCTGCCTTGACGTAGGCGCTGAGGATGCGCTCGAGCAGGGGCCCCTGGCTCTCAGATGTACCATGTGGTACATTCGCGTGTACCATGTGGTACAACTTACCTCAGGAGGCGGGACAATGAAAGGGCGCGAGGTAGTATGGCTCCTGCTGCTCGGCGCGACGATTTGGGTGGTCGGGACCTGGTACTACGCCGGAGCGGGCCCGGCCGTGCTGGAGACGACGCCCGGACGGTATTGGAGGGCGTTCGCGATCTCTCCGATGACATCAGCCATCCTGTGTGTGGCCATCCTCAAGTGGCGTCGGATTCCCA
>Ga0126371_10004678_pt1 | contig 12090 bp, 12 predicted proteins | sample PanSoiMetaPlot_4_FD_110145 | JGI IMG/M metagenome (GOLD analysis project Ga0126371, IMG submission 110145) | Tropical forest soil microbial communities from Panama - MetaG Plot_4 | ecosystem: Environmental > Terrestrial > Soil > Tropical forest > Bulk soil | place: Panama | collected 2016-02-17
AACGGCGTGCCCTCGGGCGGGCAGCAACTGGGTTCCGTGCAGATGTAGGACCAAAAACGCTCGTGCTCTGCCCTGAGCAGTTCCGTGACCGCTATCCCGGCCTGTGGCGAATGATCACGCAACGCTTCGGCGAGCGGCGAGACGAGGTGTTCGGGACCGTAGCCAACCGCGACGGCACTCTCAATGTGCTGCGCGGCGAGCACGCCTACGGCATGCCGGACGATCTCGGCCGCCAGCCGGCCGTCCGGCGGGTCAGGCAGGTTATAGCGGAGGGTGACGCGCACCTCGGCGCGCGGCGGTTCGGTGCCGATCACGACCATGCTGTTGGCCGGCTCGAATCCGAGCAGGATGGGCACGACGGCTAGCAGCGCGGTCGGCGAGCCGATGCGGACTCGCCGTTCCGATGGCCGTGACGCGGACTTCCGGGGCGTCGCCTGCTTAGCCCGGGTCTTGTGCTCGTGGGCGGTGGCGCCCCGGTGTGCCGCGGTGCGCGGCGATGGGGAGCTCGCGGAGGGGAGGTGTGTCATGCCGCCAGCTTGCTTGGCGGCGCGAGGGGAAGTGAAGGGGGTTGGAAAGGCTGTGGATAAGTCGGGAGAAATCCACAAGGTAATGAAAGTATTGCTTGACAGAATTGCGAGAAAGAGATATTGAGCGCGAATACCCGTGCCCAATGCATTTTACCGAAGACTTTTCATCTTAGGTACTACTAAAAGTCTTCGCGATCATAGAAACGGGGCGGCACCGAAGGCGCCCGCCACGGCTGGCATGATCGGGAGCATGATCGGACGGATGCATCACGTGGTCCTGGACTGCCCGGACCCCGCAGCCCTGGCCGCGTTCTACTCCGCGCTGCTCGGCCTGCCAGTGACATATGACGATGGCGACTGGGCAGTGGTGGCCGCCAACGATACGTCCTCCGGGCTGGCATTCCAGCGTGCGCCCGGCAACCAGCCGCCGACTTGGCCCGATCCCGCGGTGCCGCAGCAATTCCATCTCGACGTCATGGTCGATGATGTCGCGGCCGCGGACCCGCGAGTGCTGGCCCTCGGAGCGAGGAAGCTTCATGGCGGTAACGTCTACGCCGATCCCGCGGGTCACCCGTTCTGCCTTATCCCGCGGCCCGGGTGGGCGCCGCCGATTGCCGGTGAAAACGAAGGCTTATGATGCGTACTCCGCTTCCGCCGGTCGCGGCGGTAATCGGTTTCATTGACGCGATCAACAGGGGTGATGTTGACCGTCTGGTCACGCTGATGTCGCCAGACCACCGGCTGCGAGTTCTCGATGAGCCTCCGCTGGCCGGCCGGGAAGCGAACCGCGCGGCATGGCGCGGATACGTGACCTCGTTCCCGGACTATGTCATCTACCCGGACCGTTTCGTGGACCGAGGTGATGACGTGCTTGTGCTGGGCAGCACTACCGGTTCCCACCTCGGCCTTCCCGATCAGGAAGAACGCGAGCTCACAGTGATCTGGCACGCGACCGTGCGCGATGGGCTGCTGGTCCTCTGGCAGGTTGCCGAGGATACGCCCGGACAGCGAGCTTTGTTCGGGATGACAGACGATTAGGTCCGCGTCAGGCCTCCGGCGGCCCCGGCCGCGGCGCGGAGCTGGCTGCGGGCAAGCTACAGGGCTATGCCGAGGAGCGCGTCGGCGGTGTCGCGGATGAGGCGGGCGGCTGCCGCGGAAGCCGCGCCTGCCGCGGAAGCCGCGCCTGCCGCGGAAGCCACGCCTGCCGGGGAGGCCAGGACCGCGTCGGCCCACGCGTCGATCGCGGCCAGGGCGCCGGGTGCGTCCAGGTCATCGGCCAGGCGCTCGCGCACCGTCCGCAGGACCGCCTCGGCGGACGGGGCGGTGACGGTCGGCGTGCCACTCGAGGTAGCGGCGGACGCGGCCGGGGGCCCGCCGGGGGTGGTGGCGGCACGCCAGCGGGTCAGCCGGGATCCGGCGTCGGCCAGGACGGCGTCGGTCCATTCCCAGTCGGAGCGGTAGTGGTGCGCCAGCAGTGCCAGGCGGATCGCCATCGGGTCCACCCCTGACTCCCGCAGTTTGCTGACGAAGACCAGGTTGCCCAGCGACTTGGACATCTTCGCGCCCTGGTAGGCGACCATGCCGGAGTGCGCGTACACCCGCGCGAAGACATGTTCCCCGGGAGCGGGCGGGGCGCATGCCACCCGGACGTGTGAGGCGCTCATCTCGTGATGCGGGAACACCAGGTCGCTCCCGCCCGCCTGGACATCGAAGGCCGAACCGAGGTACTCGACGGCGATCGCGGCGCATTCCACGTGCCAGCCCGGCCCGCCGGGACCGAAGCGCGAGACCCAGGCTGGCTCACCGGGCCGCTCCGCGCGCCAGACGAGCGGGTCGAGCGGGTCCTTCTTCCCCGGCCGGTCAGGGTCGCCGCCGCGCTCGGCGGCGAGGGCCGTCATCTGCTCCACCGAAAGGCCCGGCGCGCTCCCCGGGCCTGACAACGCGCCGAACCCCGCGTCGGCGCAGCGCGCGAAGTAGACGTCGCCGTCGAGGTCGTACAGGGCACCGCGAGCCGACAGCCGGTCAGCGAACTGGTCGATGATCGGCACCGCCTCGACCGCGCCGATGTAGTACGCCGGCGGCAGGATCCGCAGGGCCTCCATGTCGCGGCGGTACCGGTCCGTCTCGCGCTGCGCTAGCTCCCGCCAGTCCTCATGGTCGCGCTCCGCGCGTTCGAGCAGGGGATCGTCCACGTCGGTGACGTTCTGGACGTAGGTCACCTCGTGGCCGGCGTCGAGCCAGGCCCGGACCAGCAAGTCCCACGCGGTGAAGGTCGCCGCGTGCCCCAGGTGCGTGGCGTCGTAGGGCGTGATCCCGCAGGCGTACAGCGACGCCTCATGCCCGGTAGCCGCGACCTTCAGATTGCCGGTCGCCGTGTCATGCAGCCGCGGCTCCAGCCCGCGGCCGGGCAGAACGGGAACCTCAGCGCCACGCCATGCATCCATGATTGCCAGGTTACGCGTCTTTAGAGGTCCATCTTGCGTAGCGAGACGGCGGCCACCGAGAGGGGAGCGGCCCCCTGCACGGGGTTAAACGCTGGCACGGAAGTGTGGTGCCAGAGTCGCGAGCGAGTAGGCGGTAAGGCCGACGACTAGCGCGGGCGGGGGGTGGCGGGGCGGCTGACGCTGGGGAGGAATGCTGGCGGGCGGCGGGCGGCGGTCGCCTGCTCGAAGGCGTAGGCGAGCGCGACCAGCCGGGGTTCGCTCCACCGGGGGCCGGCGAACGTCACGCCCACCGGAAGCCCCGACACGTAGCCGAACGGGACGCTGATCGCCGGCCAGCCCGATACCGCCGCGGGCCGGGACGTTCCGAAGACGTTGTGGTCGCCGAGCACGTAGTCGGTGAGCCAGGCCGGGTTGGCGGTCAGCGAGACGATCGCGTCCAGGTTGTATTCCCGCGTCGGTGTCTCCAGGGCGGCCACCGCCAGCCGGGTCGCGGCGCCGCGCATCTCCAGGTAGTCCGGGTCGGTCAGGTCGCCGCTCGTCGCCTCCGCCGCCTCGAAGATCTCCTGGCCGAACCGGGCGAGCACCAGGTTCGCGTTGCGCCGGTTGAACTCGATCAGTTCGGCCAGCGAGCCGGGAAGCACCGCACCGTCCTCCGGCCCGGAAGACGGCCCTGAGGCCGGCAGGGCGCCGTGCGCGGCCAGGTACTTGAGGTAGGCGTTGATGCCGTACTTGAACTCGTAGTACAGCGCGTCGAACTCCGGCGTGGTGATCTTCTCGACCTCCGGGAGATCCACCGGGTCGGTCAGCTTCGCGCCCAGCCCGCGCAGGCTTTCCACCACCCTGTCGAGCAGCGCCGCCGTCGCCGCGTCCGCCCGCGCCGACGCGGCCCGCCAGACGCCGATCCGCGCGCCCTCGATGGCCCCGGCGTCGAGGAAGGATGTGTAGTCGAAGTCGCCACGGGCCCGTTCGGCATCATCGAAGGGACTGTCGACGGCGGGATCTTGCGGATCGGCGGCGGCCAGCACGGACAGCATCGCGGCCGCGTCAGCCACCGACGCCGCCATCGGGCCGGCGGTGTCTTGCACCGGGGACAGCGGAACGATCCCGGTCCGGCTCACCAGTCCCGCCGTCGGCTTGATGCCGACCACGCCGCACGCGCTTGACGGGGAGACGATGGAACCGTCCGTCTCCGTGCCGACGGCGAGTGGCGCCAGCCCGGCCGCGACGCCGGCCGCCGACCCTGAACTCGATCCCGACGGGCTCCGGTCGAGCGCGTACGGGTTCGCGGTCTGGCCGCCCAGCGTGGACCAGCCGCTGCTCGAATGGGTCGAGCGGAAGTTCGCCCACTCCGACAGGTTCGCCTTGGCCAGGATCACCGCGCCCGCCGCGCGCAGCCGGGAGACGATGAACGCGTCGCCTGGCGCGGCGGCGAGCAATGCCGGCGAGCCGGCGGTCGTGGGCATCCCCGCCACCTGGACGTTGTCCTTGACCAGCACCGGAATTCCCTCGAGCGGCCCGCGCGGCTCCCCGGACGCCCACGCCTGGTCGCTGGCCGCCGCCTCCGTGAGCGCGGCCTCGCTGACCGTGATCACCGCGTGCAGCGCGGGGTTCAGCTGCTCGATCCTGGCGAGGTAATGCTGGGTCAGCGCGGTGGCGGTGAGCCGTCCGCTGGCCATCGCCTGCCGCAACCCGGCCACCGATGCCGGATCGCCGCTCGTACCTGGGAATTCTGGAGAAAGCGCGGGGAACTGAACGAAATCCGGCATGCGGGCAGAATAGCGCCTTGTGGCGAGACCGTAACTAGCTAGGATCGGCCGGCGTCGCGCAGCAGCTCACTGAGCGTCCGCGCCGCCGCTCGCACCTGGCCGAGCAGCCGGTCCTGCAGCGTGGCGGGCGCCCGGACTAGCGGGGACGGCACGGTCAGCGCGGCTATCGTGGAGCGCCCGTCGGTCACCGCGGCCGACGCGGCCCACACCCCCCGGTCGATCTCCTCCTCGCTCACCGCCCAGCCTCGCTCCGCGGTCTCGGCCGCGGACTGCTCCACCCGGGCGGCGGCCTCCGGGTCCACCTTCGCGAGCGGCGCCAGGTAGTCCCGCCTGGTCTGCGGGGCGAGGCCCGCGAGCAGCACCCGCCCGCTCGCGCCGCGCTCGAGCGGCAGCGGCTGGCCTGGCTCGAACGTGGCGCGCAGGTGGTGCGCCGACTCGACGCGGTGCACGCACACCGGGGCGCGGGCGATCAGCCGGACCAGGATCACCGTCTCGCCGCACTCGCGGACCAGCTTGCGCATCACCGGATCGGCCATCTCGATGATCGACTCGGCCGCCTCGGCAGCCCGGGCGAGCGAGATAAGGCGGGCCGACAGATGATAGGCACCCCGCTCATCGCCCACAAGCAGCCCCGTATCGCGCAAGAGCGCGATATAACGGTACATGCTGGGCAGTGGTATGCCGGTGGACTCGGCCAGGTCCCTCGCGGTGAGCGTGTGGTGCCGGGGTGAGAACGCCTCCAGAACCGCGAGAACCCGGCGGGCGCCTTCGGCACCGGAGGCGGCGGCCGCTTGTCCGTGTGCCCCTGGTGCTCCGGAAGTTCCGACAGCTGAATAAGTGGCCAACGAGCTCTTTCTCAGCTAATCATAATGTGATTTTCATGTCACGATAACGACACGGCAGTGGAGCGTCAAGCCATCTGGCGAAGGGCCGGTGAGAATCTGGTAGGGATGGACACTTCCGACATACCCGTCCTGATCGCTGGCGGCGGTCCGGCGGGACTTACGCTCGCGATCATCCTCGGGCAGCTCGGCGTCGAATGCGAGGTCGTCGACGCCAGGCCGGCGCCGACCCGGGTGCCCCGGGCGGAGCGCTGCGGCTCGCGCGCCATGGAGATCTTCCGCCAGCTGGGCATCTCCGGGCGGCTGCGCGCCGCCGGGCTGCCCGGCGAGGCCTCGCTCGACGTAGTAACCTGCGCCGGGTCGCTCGCCAGGCAGCTCGAGCGGCACCGGTACCCGTCGGTGTCCGAGATGCTCGCGACCATGCTCGAGGTGAACGACGGCACGATGCCGCTCGAGCCGCCCGCGATCATCTCGCAGTACACCCTCGAGCCGATCCTGCGCGAGGTGGCGGAGGCCACGGACGGGGTGACCGTGCGGTTCGGCGCGGAGCTCATCGACTACGCCGCCGCGGGCGGCGGCGTCACCGCGATGGTGCACACCAGCAGCCGGCTGCGGACCATCCGCGCCGACTACCTGGTCGGGTGCGACGGCGCGGACAGTACCGTCCGCCGCGTGCTCGGCATCGAAGTGCGCGGCGAAACCAGGCCGCCAGTACGGCAGGCGCTCATCTACTGCCCCGACCTGTACGAGCGGCTCCCCGGCGGACGGGCCATCGAATATCACATCGTCGGCGAGCACCCCTGCACGCTCATCGTCCAGGACGACGCGCAGCACTTCGCGCTGCACGCGCCGATGTCCGGGCCGCCGCTGGCGACGGTATTCGAGGCGGTGGCCGGCGCCGTCGGGCAGCCCCTGGGCTACAAGGTCGTGCACGAGGGCCAATGGCCGCAGCACCTGCTGCTCGCCGACCGGTACGGCAACGACGGCCGCGTCTTCCTGGCCGGCGACGCGGCGCACCCGGCGAGCACGCCCGGCGGCCTCGGCCTGAGCACGGCCGTCGCCGACGCGACGGACCTGGCATGGAAGCTCGCCGCCATCCTCAACGGCTGGGGCGGTCCGGCGCTGCTCTCCTCCTACGAGGCAGAGCGGCGGCCGGTCGCGGCGCAGGCCATCACCGCGTCGCTCGCGTCCCTGGCCCGGGCCGCCGGCCCGCCCGAGCTCTCGGCCGCCGGCCTGTCCGAGGTCGAGTTCGGCTACCGGTACACAGGGTCGCCGGTCATCTCGGCTTCCCACGGCACGCCCCCGGCGGGCTTCCAGCCCACGACCTGGCCGGGCGCCCGGCTCCCGCACATCTGGCTGGACGACGGCAACCCCCTGCACGACCTCCTCGGCGGCGGGTACACGCTGCTGCGGATGCCGGGCGCGGCCGCCGACAGGGACTCACCGTGGTTCGTACGGGAGCTGGCGGCGGCGTTCGGGCGGGTGGGGGCGCGGCTTGACCTGCTGGAGGTGACGTCCGCGGCGGCGCAGGCCGTCTACGCGGGGCACCGGCTGATCCTCGTGCGGCCCGACTTGCACGTCGCCTGGCGGTCCGGTGACTCCCAGCCCGACCCGCTCGACCTGGCGGCGCTGGTGACCGGGCACAGCCTCGACGACTTACGACGACTTACGGCAGCTTAGGGCGGCTTACGGCAGCCAGGACACGTGGCCGGCCAGCAGCGCGTAGCCGATGAAAGCCACCGCGTCGATGAGCGTGTGCGCGATGATCATCGGGTTCGTCCGCCGCCAGCGCAGGAACAGCACCGCGAAGATGACGCCCATCGCCGCATTGCCAGCGAAGCCGCCGAGCCCCTGGTAGAGGTGGTAGGAGCCGCGCAGCGTGGCGCTGATCGCGACCGCCCACGCCGGGCGCACGCCGAGTTTCCGCAGCCGGGTCAGCAGGTACCCGGTGACGAGGACCTCCTCGAGCAGCCCGTTCTGCAGGGCGGACAGCAGCAGCACCGGGATCCGCCACCAGACGTCCGGCAGGTCTTCCGCGACGACGTTGAGGGCGACACCCGACTTGTACGCGATGAAGTAGAGCCCGAGGCCGGCGCCCCCGATCAGCGCCGCCAGCCCGGCGCCGCGCAGGAAGTCGCGCCGCGGCTGCGACAGGTCCACGCCGATCGCCGACGGCCCCTCGCCGCCGCGCGCGAGCAGGTAGAACACGAGAATGACCGGGGCGACCCCGCTGAACAGGGAGACAAGCTGCAAGAACAGGTCGAGCAGCGGCCGGCCGGGCGCGTGCGAGCCGTTGAGGATGACTTGCTGCGAGCTCAGCGCCTGGCGCGCGGTCAGCGAGCCGATGTAAGAGACGAACGCGTAGACGCCGCTCGCGCCGAGCGACACCGCGAAGACAGAGACGATCTCCCACCACAGCAACCGCCGGTCCGTTTGGGATAGCGGCTGGTCAGCAGGGGTTGGCGAGAGGGTCTCGTCATGCGAGGAGCGCGTCGAAGTCCCCGTCCTGCGCGCCGCCGATGAGGGCCTCGATCTCCGCCCGCGTATAGATAAGCGCCGGGCCGTCGGGGTCCGCCGAGTTACGCACCGCGATCTGCCCGTCGGGCAGCCTGGCCATCTCCACGCCCGCGTTGTCCGGTCCCCCGGCGTGGCGCCACAGGACATCCGGCAGGTCTCCGGCTGGCATCCCGTTGTAGAGCGCCTTGTCGGCCACTCAGATCTCCTTCAGCATGGCGGCCAGGATCTCCCTGGTCCGGTCGGGTGAGGTACCCGCGACCGAGAGCCGCTCCATCACGGCGGCGTACCGTTCCACTTCGTCCGGCTTGTCCAGGTAGAGCGCGCCGGTGAGGTATTCCATGTAGACCATGTCAGGCAGGTCCGCTTCCGGGAAGCGCATGATCGTGAACGCGCCGCCCTCAGCCGCGTGCCCACCGTACCTGAACGGCATGATCTGCAGCGTGATGTTGGGCTCACCGACCGCGTCCATCAGCCGCTCGATCTGCGCGGCGAGCACGTCCCGGCCGCCCATCGGGCGGCGCAGCGCGGCCTCGTCCACGATCGCCCACAGCCTGGGCGGATTGTCCTTGCTGAACAGCTTCTGCCGGCCCATCCGCAGCGCCACCCGGCGGTCCACTTCCTCCGGTTCCAGGCCGGGCGCGCCCTGTAGCACGACCGACCGGGCGTACTCCTCGGTCTGCAGCAGGCCGGGCACGAATTGCATCTCGTAGACACGGATCAGCTGGGCGGCTTCCTCGAGCCCCACGTACACCTGGAACCAGTCGGGGACGACATCCTGGTAACGCTGCCACCATGGCTGCGCGTTGGCGTCGCGGGTGAGCTGGATGAGCGATTCGATCTGCGCTGGGTCGTTGACGCCGTAGAACTCAAGGAGGTCGGTGACGTCACGCTCCTTGAAGGACACCCGGCCGAGCTCCATCCGGCTGATCTTGGAGCCGGACGCCCGGATGTGGTAGCCGGCGTCCTCGCGGGACACGCCGACGGCCTCCCGCAGACGGCGAAGTTGCGCGCCGAGCAGGATACGCAGCACCGTGGGGCCGCCCGCGGGGGCGGCGCCCCCGGGCGGGTTGACGCTCAACGCGCCCCCCTTTCAGGCCCTCGGACGGGCCAGTGCTCCCCCCTCACGTGCACTTTCTCACCACCCAGCAGCCTGATGCACGCGCCGTTTGCACGCGCATTTCGCGCTTGCACGCGCGATGACTCGTGCATGATATCGCGCGCGGTGCCCTGGCACGAGTTTCCGTCAATACTAAGAAGCCCGGACAGAATGGGGCATGTGGACAGTGTGCCGCTTCGTGCAGTTCAGCACTATGCTTCGACCGTCAGCGAGTCACGATAGGGCAGCCCATGTTCAAGTCATTCACGGAAAAGCTACCGACTAGTAGCAAGCCGTCGTCCGATTCGTCGCGTTCTGGCGGGTCGTCGAGGCCGGCGTCGTCGCCAGCGTCGCGGCCGACGTCGGCGAAGTCGGCGGGGTCGAAGTCGGGGTCGGCGAAGTCGGCGGGGTCGAAGTCGGGGTCGGCGAAGTCGGCGGGGTCGAAGTCGGCGGGGTCGAAGTCGGGGTCGGCGAAGTCGGCAGGGTCCTCGGGGTCGGCGAAGTCGGCGAAGTCGCCGGCGTCGGGGTCGCAGTCCGCGTCGTCGCCGGACCCGTCGCCGCCGACGACCATGCAGTGGGCGGTCCGGCTCATGCTCGCCGGGGCGGCGGTTAGCACGGTCTACCTGGTGTTCGCCCTGATCATCACGTCGAGCATCAAGACTGACCTGGTCCGGTGGAACGCAACGGTGCCGAAGGCCAAGCAGCTCACCGCCAGCCAGCTCAACTCGCTCGCCACCTATTACATCGCCAGCACGATCATCATCGGGCTGATCGCGATCGGCCTGTGGCTGTGGATGGCCAAGATGAACACCCGCGGCCGGAGCTGGGCGCGGATCGTGTCGTCGGTCCTGTTCGCGCTCTGGAGCTATTACACCTACGTCAGCATCGGCCAGACCCACGGCGCCGCCACCCTCGTCGTCTCCACCGCCATCGTGCTAGTGACCTGGCTGATCGGCGCGGCGTCGCTGTTCTTCTTGTGGCGGCCGGACTCGACGGCGTTCTACAAGGCGCAAGCCCGCTGAATTTCCTGGAGGCCCCCGTATGGCGGATGTAGTTCTCGCCGCTGTCCCCACGCCGTTCGCCGCGGACGGCTCGCTGGACGTGGCGTGCGCACGGCGGTATTTCACGTTCACGGGCGAGCACGCGGACGGCATGCTGGTGGCCGGCACCACCGGGGAGTTCCCCGCGCTCGACGACGACGAGCGGCTCGCCCTCTTCGAGATCGCCCTGGACGTGGCCGGCCCGGACCGGGTGATCGCGCATATCGGCGCGCCTGCTTCATACCGTGCCGCGCGGCTCGCCGCGGCCGCCGTCGCGCTCGGCGCCCGCCGCATCGCCGCGATCACGCCGTTTTACCTGGCGCCGACACCCGCCGAGGTGACGGATTATTACGCGCGAATCCGTGCGGCCGCTCCGGCCGCGTCGCTTTACGCTTACATTTTTCCGGAACGGACCGGGGTTACTGTTACGCCTTCGCAATTTTGTGAATTGGCGGATGCCGTGGGCTTGGCTGGCGCCAAGTTCTCCGGCGCGGCCGCGCGCAACGTGGCGGCCTGTGCCGCCGAGCGCCCCGGCCTGCGGATCTTCTCTGGCGACGACTCCGACCTGGCGGCGACGCTGCGCGGCGGGGGCGCCGGGATCATCTCGGGGCGCACGGCGGCCTTCCCGGAGCTGTTCGCCGGGCTGGCCGCGGCCCTGGCCGGGGACGCGGACGCCGGCGCGGTCGGCGGGGACGCGGGCATCGGCGGTTACGACGGCGCGGGCGGTGGTGAGGACGTGATCGCGGCTGCTGCCGAGACCGCGGAAGCGCGGCAGGCTGACGTGACGGCGATCGCGGCGCTGGGATCGGGCATCGGCCTGGTCAAGGAGGTGCTCCGGGTGCGCGGCTTCGGCCCCATGGCCGCCCGGATGCCGGTAGGCTCCCCCGACGAGGCGACGGCCGCCCGGGCCGCCGAGCTGGTCAAGTCCCTGGGACTGACCGACTAACGAGGGCGCCATGATCATGAAAACACTTTTCATGACGTAAGGCATTCACCGTATAAGTGCACAAAAGTTCCGTGATCATGCTCTGATCAGGGAAGAGATTTCGGCAAAAGGTGCAAAGCGGGCAGCCTGTAGGGCCGGATGCCCGGGACAGGCCGACGATCTTGAGTCGGGGGCCATATGGAGACGTCGCTGTAGCCGCACTGGCCGCATTGTCCACTATAGGGGTAAATGCCCGCATTGGCAGCACGCGCATCGAAGGAGCCGATACGGCGCTCGGATGCGGGTTTGTAACAGGTTGGCAAACGGATGCGGCTTGGTGTGAACCGGTTCGCGAGATGCAGCGTCTTTCATGGTGAGGCCCGGCGAAAGCGGGGCGCCGGGCCTCTTCTCCGAAGGCGCGCGCTGGGGGTTCGCGCGGCGCCACGCTCGGTTCGCCGCACTGTACCGGCCCGGGCCGACCATGTCGATTCCTACGGAACCGCCGCCGCTTGACGTTAGATGCGCCACTCCCCTCTGGACGAAACGCTACTACGGGCGTAAGCAGGTGAGAGAAGTATCGGACCTACGAGGTCTAGACCCTTATCTGGGAGGGAAGCCGGTGGCACACGCATGGATGCCAGGAGCTAGGCGCATCCGGGCGGAAACTGACGGAGGCCCTCTCAAGGGAGGCGCTCCCCGCGCGGTATGGCTGACCTTGTGGACCGCTCCCCGTGCGGTGTCCATACAGTCGGCCGCGCAGCGGCTGGTCAGCGAGCACCGCCCATGTCACCTTGTCTGGGATCCGGTCACCGGTGAGGTCGTCCAGCTGATCTCCGTCTTGCGGGCCGGCCGTGCGCTCGGCGCGCCGGAGAAGCTCGAGTATGGCCCGGGCCGGGTGCCCGCCGCCCCCGAGAACGTGAACGTTGAGGGCCG
>Ga0126371_10004679_pt1 | contig 12087 bp, 9 predicted proteins | sample PanSoiMetaPlot_4_FD_110145 | JGI IMG/M metagenome (GOLD analysis project Ga0126371, IMG submission 110145) | Tropical forest soil microbial communities from Panama - MetaG Plot_4 | ecosystem: Environmental > Terrestrial > Soil > Tropical forest > Bulk soil | place: Panama | collected 2016-02-17
AGATTGGCGAAAACCTCTGCGTCGTCCGTCTGCGGATGAATGCGGAGGCGCTGCACCACGAGTAGCGCTAGCACAATCGCGACCGCGATGATCAACACACTGAGAAATCTGCCAAGTATGGGGCGGCTCATAACACCTCAGTATCGAAATAACGCCAGCCAGATCGCACAAGCGAAGGCCGTGACCATGCTGGGATAGACGATCAGTTTTGGCCGCAACTCGTTATCAAGCCGCGCCCTGATCAACAAGAAACGAGTTCCTATGGTCAGGACAGTCGCCGCCGTGATACATACCATCCAGATCGGGAAGAACGATCCGAACAAGTCGACCGATGGAGCGTATTCAAACATAGTTACCTATTCAATGTTGTGCAGCGCTAATGGGATCGGCTGCTCGAAATGCCAGATCGGCCAAGGCGGTCAGAACCTCGATACGCGCGGAAGCCTCCGCTGCCCGGGCCCGAGCCAGTTCTCGCTGAGCCGTCGTGACGTCAATAAATGTCCGCACGCCCGCCTGAAAGGACCGCGTTGCGGCCGAATAGGACTGCTCGGCGGCGTCAAGGAGTGCATCAGCGGCTTCCCTCCGGTCCTGCGCGGTTTTCAAGTTGGAGTAAGCCGTCCAGATTTCGGTTTCAACCTGATCCCGGGAGACCGCCACACGAGCCTTTGCTTCGCCGCGCTGCGCCTCCGCACGGGCCAATTCGTTGCGCCGAGAGCCACCATCGAAAATGGTCCAACTCAGGTTCAATTGCGCCGCGTAAGGATAGATATGAGACGAGATCGCCGGGTTGAAGTTCTGGCTTCCGTAGGAGTTCCTGTGGCCCCAATCGCCCGAAAAGCTGAACGTCGGATAGTATGCCGAATGAGCCTCTCGGATTGCGGCATCCGCGGAGCGCAAGCTGGCGACTTCGGCCAGTAAATCCGGTCTCTGTGTTAGCGCGCGCGCAATGATCGTTTGTACGGACTGTTCGACCGTTTCGGGAAGTGGAGCCTTAGAGACATCCTCTACGCGGAAAGGAGCCGATGGAGCCACTCCAAGTACGTTCGCGAGAACTCCATGCGCGATGGTCTCCAGTCCGCGGATGGACGCCAGCTCGTATCGCACTTGGGCCGTGGCAGCCCGAGCTTCAAGAACATCCGGCAGGGTTGCCAGGCCGTTGGCGAGCTTGGCCTCAATCGCCTGTTGCACAGTTTGCGCATCGGTCAAAGTCGCTTGAGCCGATTCTTCTTGCGACATTGCGTCCAACAGCCGGTAGTAGGCTTCGGCAACTTCAAATGTGATTCGTCGGTGCGTGTCATTAAAGGTAAAATCGGCCGAGAGCAAGTTGGCCCTTGCCTGGTCGATTTTTGCGCCGCGTGCGCCGAAATCGAAAACCGTGTAGTTTACGCTCAGCGTTGCGGGAAACGTGGCAAGGTTCTCGTGATAGAACCTCGTCACAAATAGCGAATACTGGCTGTAGGAAGCCGACGCGAGCGCCGCTAGCGTGGGAAACAGGGCGCTCCGGGCGATGCCCGCAGCCACGGCTTTCTGCTTCGCTTGCTCCCAGGCCACGCGTGTTTCGGGATTGTTTCTCTCGGCAATATCGACCAGTTCCGGCAGCGTATAGGAGTGGCTGTCCTCAAGTACCGGCCGCGTCTCTGAGATGAAGCCTGCATCGATCCGCACTTCCTGCCGCGATGAGACCGCAAAGGGCCTCTCGGGCGAAGGAGGCGCTTGCTGTCCGCGAGCGGCCATCGTTGCTAATAACGTGAGAACCAGGGGACCTGCACAGCGCGTTATCATCAAGCCTCTTGGAACAATGCTTCAGTCTCCATCTCCCGCAGATCACGGCCTCGCGTTTCATGCCCGAAGACCGAAACGAGCAGTAGAGAAACGGCAGTCGGGATAGCAACGGCACCCGCGGCTATGCCAAAGGCGGGCACCAGCGCGAACACGGCGAGCCCTTGCGCCATCACGCCGCCGACCTTGCTGCATCCGGCAACCCAGCCCGTCGCGCGGCCGCGGTGTCTCACCGGGAAACTCTCAGCGGCGTACGGCATAAGAAGCGAGATCACAGCACTGGTGCCAACGATAAGCAGCGACACGAAAACGAGCGGATTGCTCAGGAACGGAATGCCGTGGCTGTTCCGAAGGAGCGTCGCTATGAGGCCCAAGGTCGTCACGCCGATCGCAGCCACAAGAACGCGCTTCGTGCTCCAAAGGCTGTAAAGATAAGTCGAAACGGCAACCGTGGGAATCGCGATGATCGTCGACCGCGCGATGAGCGCGCTTGCAATGCCGACGCTCTGGCCTTCTGCCACTAGATTTCCGGGCAACCACAGAAGCACGCCGTAGTTCACGAAACCCCAAGCCAATGCGGCAAGGGTGAGCGCGATACTTAGACCGAAGCGTGGCTTCGTTTGAACGGTCGGTCCGGCTGGAAGGCGGCGGGCGTTTGGTTCGGGTTCCATCGCGTCATGAACGTCGGCGATGACCGCGCCATAGCGTGCGAGCGTCTCTCGTGCTTCTTGAACGCGGCCCTTCTCCAGCAAGAATCGAGCGGATTCGGGCAGCAACGAACTCATGGCGATGAGAAGCAGGCCCGTCGGAAAGCCGAGCAGCCACATGATCCTCCATCCAAAATGCGGCTGCAGGAGGGCCGAGGACTCGCTTGTGGCAAAGTATCCCCCGACCGTGCCGATACCGCCGAGCAGGACGAGGCACCAGCCTCTGTGCTTGGTGGGCATTATTTCCGCAAGCAGGGCATTGGCGACCGGGAGCATCCCGCCGGCGGCCAGACCCATCACGAAACACATAAAGACATTCCAGGCGAAAGACGGCATCGCGCCGCAGATAGAGGTTCCGACGAACATCACTGATGCCAGTAGAATCGAGGCTCGCCGTCCGTAAATGTCCGCGAGTGCGCCCCAGACGAAAGAACCGACCGTAGTTCCGGTAAGTGCGACAACCGGCAAGACGGCGATGCTGGCCGGGCCGAGTCCGTATTCGGTGCGCATGCCGGGGGTGACAAACCCGAGTGTTGCAGCCTTCATAACGTCTATCACGAGCGCCATGCCGATGAGTCCAACCTGTATCCAATGGGCTTTAGTGAGCGGCGCGTCTTCGGGCGGAATAATCCTCGCGGTCGGTGTCTGTTGCGGTTCACGGGCGGGTAGCAGGCCATACGCGGCGACCACCACCCCGAGCACGATCAACGCCATGCCGACGAGCATGCCGTTATCCATCGGCATGCCCGCGAGGCGGTACCCCGTATGGCGTCCCATCAGGAACATCGGAAGATGAAGAGCTACGCCCAGGGCTACCATAGCTGAACCGCCCCAGAAGGCGACCGCCTTATACCAGGTTGCGAATAGCGACGACTTGTGTGTCGTTGAAGTGACCATACACGGCTTACTTCGCCGTTCGCCTGATAAAAGTCACGATGCTTTCTATCAGAAATGTTTTGTCGTGCCGAAATCCTTGCCATTCAGCAGTTTTCGGCAAAATCTGTACTGTGGTCTTTGCGCTCCCCTTACTGGGTGCGTGACTTTTCGGCGGCTGCAGCGAAAACATGGGTGTGAGAATACGCAACGCGGTTTTTGTCGGGAGAAGAATTTTCGGTCTTTGGCTCGCCGTTCTCTGTAGGAACCTCGACAAGACTGGAGTGTTCGCGGAGCCGCCGGGAAACCTTCGGGAGGCCGGGTCGTGCGTCAGGGCCGCCTGTTTGGGGCATCCTTATAGAGAAGCGCCAAAAGGCCGGGCGCACGAACCGAAATGGATGAAGGCCGGATTAACGACTCTGAGTTGAGGACGCTGATGACGCAGTACCAGAGTGCCGATCCGGCGGCTCTCGATGAGCTAGTGCGGAGGGTCTCGCCGCCGCTTCTCCGGTATTTCAACAGCTCCCAATTTGGCCGGAATGACGCCGAGGACATGATGCAGGACTGCTGGTTGAGGATCCACCGCTCGCGCCACACCTACCGCGCCTCCGAACCCGTGATGCCGTGGATCTACTCCGTCGCCCGCCACACCCGCCTCGATGCTTACCGGAAACGGCGTCGGCTTGCCGCGAGAGAAGTCCTCGTGGCGAACATACCCGATACACTTCATCAAGATGCGCCGGAGGTGCGCGAAGACGACTTCGAACGCCTCGTCTCCACCCTGCCGGAGTCTCAGCGCGAAGTTCTGTTCATGCTCAAGGTTTCGGGAATGAGTCTGGAGGAAATCGCGCGGGCGACAGCGTCCACGGTTGGAGCGGTAAAGCAGAAGGCGCGGCGGGCCTATTCGACGCTTCGCCGCGCTTGGGGAAAGGATTCGAAGAATGCAGGATGACGCTTATGACTTGGATCTGGATAGGCAGCTTGAGGCTTGGGCGGCTAGTCATTCCGGTACGCAGATTTCTCCCGAACTCGCGCGAAGGGTCCGGCAAAACCTGAAGCCGTCTCTGACCCCCATAAAACCTGTTCCCTCGCGAGGCACGTTCTCCCTAGTGCTTCTGGCAGTCTTTGTCGCTGTCTCGGCCGGACTCGTCGCCGTCATGAACAAAACAGGCCTTCATATGATGACGCCGCTTCAGCTTGGCGGCATCTCCACGATTCTGGTGGGTGGAGGAATTCTATTCGCAACCAATCTGTCCGGGCAGATGATTCCGGGTTTGAGGGCGGTTGTTCCTATCTGGGTGCTGCTGTCGCTTGGCGGAGTAGCCGTTTTTGGAGGACTGGCAACGCTTTTTCCGTGGCAGACCTCGGGAAGCTTTTTCTCCGAAGGCGTGCCTTGTGCAGCAATGGAGCTGGCGTTGTTCGTTCCGGCAGCCGCGATCTTCTGGCTTTTCGCTCGAAGGGGTGCGCTCTTCGCGTCGGCCGGACTGGGGACAACGTTAGCCGGTGTGGCGGCCTTTCTTGTTTTGATGCCGCTTCAAGTCCAGTGCATGTTCCAGCAGGCGCCGCACTTGCTGGTTTGGCACGGTGGGACTGCTCTGTTGATGATCGGATTGGGGGCCCTAGTCGGCAATGCGCTGCGCGGCCGATGGGTCTCCTGACTGCGGCAAGTGAGCAACTAGCACCTGTGAAAAAGTACATTGCGCCGCAAGCCGGGAGCCAAAATTCGACCACGTGAATGACAAGGTGAGTTGGTGGGAACAATGGCTACAGCAGCCACAGAGGTTGAGGGTACACAGCTCGCTGTTCCAACTCCACTATCGGATTGGCGCGGTGGCTGGCGCATACCTTACTCTCATGAGCATCACGGGAAGCATGCTTGTTTTTCGGAACGAGTTGCCTCAATGGCGATCCATAGAGTGGCTCGTAAAACTTCACACGAACCTCCTCGCCGGATCGATCGGGCGGTGGGTGAACGGCGTTGGCGGCGGTTGTCTGACGCTATTGTGCCTGACCGGCGCGATCATTTGGTGGCCGGGCATGAAGTATTGGCGCCGCAGTTTGCAGGTCAACTGGCGCACGAACTTTCCGCGGATCAATTGGGATCTCCACAGCGCGTTGGGCTTCTGGTGTTTTGCCTTCGTTCTGATCTGGGGGATTTCCGGATTCTATTTTGCGTTCCCTCAAGCATTCTCGATTTTTTTCGTGCTCGATCCCGCTGACCGGATTACCGATAAGTGGTTGTTTTGGCTTTCGGAGTTGCATTTTGGGCGATTTACGAGACTTACCGAGGTGCTTTGGGCGGTCTTAGGTTTAGCGCCTAGTGTCCTTGGCTTTACAGGCGCGTTCGTTTGCTGCCGCAGAGTGATTTTTAAAAAGGCTTCAAATCCGTACCGTTAATTTTGTGGTCGCAGATTCGTCCTGTCTCTGAGAGCATAAAGGCACACAGGGCGAAGGCGGCGCCCCAATCGCTAGGTCGAGCCCGCTACGAGCATCTACCTAAATGTAAGCCTTGGGGAGCTCGGCTCAGGTACCTGTCGATAAATCCCTTTCCATCAGAAACCGGCGCGAAACAGGTGGTGAGGAAGCCCGGCGGTCATCTCCGGGCGGATGAGTACTCGGAAACAGCGGAAACAGGGACCAAGCAATCCCGCACACTTTCGTTTCCATCGTAGATGGGGTCGTTCGATAAAAAACATACGATCCGATCGCGGCCGGTGTTGCAGCCGTTGCAGGCTGAAGCCTGCTCCACCAAATCATTCGCACCTCAATGTCGTCATCGGATCGAGCCGTGTTGCGCGGCGGGCGGGAAGGAAACTGGAGAGCGCCGCTACCGCTGCTAACACAATTGGAACCGCTACAAATGTCGTGGGATCGCGAGCGGCGATGCCGAACAACAACGACTGCGCCGTCCGCGCCAGAGCCAGCGCGCCGGTCATGCCGATGGCGATGCCAATCGACAACAGCAGCGCGACTTCGCGCGTCACCATCGCGACTACTCGCCAGCGCGCGGCGCCCAGGGCCATGCGGATGCCGATCTCGCTTTGACGCTGGACAACAATGTACGCCACTACTCCATACAACCCAATCGCGGCAAGAATCATCGCCAACGCGCCGAAGAAGCCGGACAGCGCGGCCATGAGACGCTCCCGAGTCAAGCCGGATTGGATCTGCTCTCGATAGACGCTGAACCCCGCCACCAACTGGGGGTGGCTTTCGCCGAGCCGCCGCTTGATCGCGGAAGTGACGCCGGTGAGCGGTTCAGAGGAGCGGATGTAGACGTTGAGCCAAGGGCCGGGGGTCGGGTATTGCGAAGCCGGTCCGTAGACCATGGCCGGAATCTCCTCGCGAAGATCCGCATATTTGGTGTCCTTCGAGACGCCGACGATCTGGCACTCTACCGCGGGGTAGTTTGGCTCCGCAAGGGTATGAAAGGTCTTGCCGATGGGGTTTGTATCCGGAAAGAATCGCCGCACGAAGGTCTGGTTGACGACGACAACCTTGGGCGAGTCTTGCCGGTCGGTCTCATCGAAATCGCGGCCAGCGAGAATCGGGATCTCCAGTGTGCCAAAGTAGCCGGGGCTGACCCACGTGAATCTGGCGTCGCGCAAAGTATCTCCAGCGCGGACGACCAACGACCAACTGCTCCCATTCAGGAGGGTATTTGTGGTCGTCGCCGCGGCGTCGACTCCCCCTACGGATCGGATTTCGTCTAAAACCTGGCGCTGAAACGGCAGAAGGGCGGCGGGCGTAAGCCTCATCTGCATGGCGTTGACGTTCGCCAGCACGATGCCCTGTTCGCGGAAGCCTGGATTCAAAGTGACAAGGTTGCGGAATCCGCGAACAAATAAGAGCGCGGCGACCAACAGCACGCAGGAGAGGGAAATCTGAGCAACCAACAGGAAGCGTTGCGTGCGGAAGCGTCGCCGGTCGCCCGCGAGGCCTCGCCCGGCGGATTGAAGGGCCACTCCGGGATGGATGCGGACTCCTTGGAGCGCGGGCGCGGCAGCGAACACAAGACAGGCGGCTAAGGCCACGCCGGCCGTAAATGCCAACATTCGCCAGTCGAGGCTTAAATCGAGGAAGACCGGATTACCCCGACTTCCCAGCAGCGCGACGATGCTGCGAGTGAGGGTTTGGGCGAGGGCGATTCCAGCGGCCATTCCCGCGGCGGCGAGCGCCCCGCTTTCGGTCAGCGCCTGCTGTAACAGCCGGGCGCGCGACGCTCCCAGGGCGAGCCTTGCGGCGAGTTCCCGCCGCCTGGCGCCGGCGCGAGCCAGCATAAGATTCGCCAGATTCGTGCAGGCGATCAGCAGCACCATAGCGGTGATTGCTAGCAGCAACCATAGGGGCGTTTCATACCGATCGCGCAGATCGCTTACGCCCGCGGGGGCGGGCGCCGCTTCCAACCGGTAGTCGCGATAGCGGGCGATTGATTGGCTCCCGTAGCCCGATGGCAGGGTGTTCTCCATAAGACCCGGGCTGATCGCCTGGAGATGCTGCGAGGCTTGAGCGACGGTCCATCCAGGCTTGAGGCGCGCCATAACGGAGAGCCAAAAAATGTCTCGCCTGGCGATGGAGCGAGCGCCCTGCGTGAGTATGCCCTGGGCGCAGATCGGCAGGGCTAAATCGAACCTCTTTCCAACTTCGGGGCCGGAAAAGGACGGCGATGCAACGCCAATCACCTCAAGCGCGTGGCCTAGAACACTAACCCTGCTGCCGACAGCGGACGGCTGCGCGCCAAATTCGGTTTGCCACATGCCGTAGCTCAAAACCAGACCTGGAGCAGCGCAGCCGGGCACGTCGTCCTGGTCAGTGAGAAGGCGGCCAGCCGACGCGGAGATGCCGAGCGTGTTAAAGAAGCCTCCGGTCACCAGCAGCCCCGGAACTATGCGCGTTTGCATCCCTTCGCCGATGGGGAAGGAGTCGCTGGACCAAGCGAAGACGCCGGAGAAGGCTTGCTGATGATCGCGGATTTCCTGGAATAGCGGATACGTGAGCGCGGACGGGTCGCGGAGAATAAAGCCACGGTTGCCGCCGAGGACTTGGATACGCGTTAATTCCTCAGGCTTCGGCACGGGCAGGCCGCGCAGGCGCACTGCATCGATGAGACCGAAAATCGCCGTATTGGCTCCAATGCCGAGGGCGAGCGAGAGTACGGAGACAGCCGTGAATCCGGGGCTGCGGCGGAGGACGCGGGCGGTGTAGCGTACGTCTTGTGCCAGGCGGTCGAGCCAGGTCCAGCCCCAGGCTTCGCGGACATCCTCTTTGATCCGAGCCGTGTTGCCGAGGGCGCGGCGGTCCTGCTCTGCCGCTTCGAGTTCCAGGTGATCGCGGAGCTCGCGATCGAGGTCTTGTTCGCGCCGTTTACGCCAGAACACCATGATTTCCTCCTTGGAGGGCGGGCTTTAGCCCGCGCGAGGCTTCAGCCTCGCCCGTGCGCGGCGGGACTAAAGTCCCGCGCGGACTAAAGCCCGCCCTCCGATTCATTCGCACCTCAATGTCGCCATGGGATCGGTCCGCGCTGCACGGTTCGCCGGGATCAGAGTGGCCAGCAGCGCGACTACCAGAACGGCCAAGACCGCCGCGGTCAGCGTCGCAGGATCGGTTGGCGTGGTTTCGAACAGCAAGCTGCGAAGCACGCGGGTCAGGCCGAGGGCGCCGGCGAGCCCTATGGCGGCTCCCGCCGCGGCCAGAAGCGCGCCTTCGCGTAGAACCAGACTTCTTACGTCTCCAGGCAGAGCGCCCAACGCCATCCGAATGCCTATTTCGCGCGTCCGCTGGGCGGCGGAGTAGGAGACCACTCCATAGACTCCGATCGTCGCCAGCAAACCGGCAAGCGCGCCGAAGATCCCGAGCAGGATCAGTTGCAGCCTCGGCTGGGCGACGGAATCGGAAACGACTTGGTCCATGGTTTCCACATGCGTGAGGGCTTGGTCACGATCGACGCGATGGATTGCCGTTTGTACGGAGAGCGCAATTTGGAGAGGATCGCCGGAGGCGCGAACCACCAGTTGCGCGAAGAACATGGGCGATTGAAAGTTGTTGACGAAGATGGTGGCTCGCGCAGGCGTTTGCAAGTCGTCTTGGCGGGCGTCCGCGACGACGCCGACAATCTCCGCCGGATTCCTGAATTCGGCTCCCCAGCAGACATTCAACCTTTGCCCAACCGCCTGTCGCCCGAACCGCTCCGCGAACCGTCTCGCGAACTCTTGATTCACCATGATGACGCTGGCCGAATCAAACGTGTCGCGGGCGTCAAAATGGCGGCCCCCGACTAGAGGCGTGCCCATAGCCTGAAAATAGCCGGGACTGATCACCAGGAAATCCGCATCCGGCGAAGTGGAAGGCGTGGGCGGACCCTGCTCGGCCAGATCAAAGCACGATCCGGAGTTATTTTCCTGGAGCGGCAGGAAATGCGCGGAACCCGCTTCGCGCACGCCAGGGATTGTTTGAATCTCGTCGAGGACGTGCGCGAAATAGCCGGCGCGTTTGCGCGGCTGAAGATACTTGGCGGGCGATGTGAACATTTTCAGCGTCAGGATGCGCTGCGTCTCAAAGCCGGGATTGACCGAGATCAACCTGTAAAAGCTTCGCAGCATCAGCCCCGCTCCGACCAAAAGAATGAGCGAGAGGGCAATCTCGGCCACTACGATTCCATGCCGGAATGCGCTTTTCGATGTGGTTCGGATGGCGGATTGCCGGAGGGCCTGGTGGGGATGGATTCGAGAAACCTGGAGTGAGGGAATCCATCCGAAAATGGCTGCCGTCAGAATCGAAAGACCGAGCGCGAAAAATAAAATGGAGCCATCTATATGGATGGCCTCCATGCGGGGAAGTTGGTTCTGCGCCGGAACTATGGCAAAGAGCGCTCTTACTCCCCCATAGGCAACCAGCAGTCCGACTGCACAAGCCGCGAGCGCGAGGACTAGACTCTCGGCGAGTAGCTGCTGCAGAAGACGGTGCCGGCCCGCGCCCAACGCCGCGCGAACTGCGATTTCGCGAGCGCGGTTCGAGGAGCGCATTAGCAAGAGGTTGGCTACATTCGCGCATGCGATCAGAAGAACCAGGCCAACGGCCGCGAGCAGCACCAGCAACGGCAGGCGGACGTTGCGGGTGGAATCGGCGAGCATCGGAACGACTTCCGCGCTCCAGCCGCCGTCATAGCCAGGGCGCTCGCGAGCCAGTTGCGCGGCGACGGATTTCAGATCGTCTTCCGCCTGCTTCCTCGTGACGTGTGGCTTCAATCGCGCAACCACCGTGAGATTCCGTCCGCCTTCCCATTGCGGGGAACGAACGATCGGGAGAGGCATCCAGAGATCGGGGGTGGATTGCGGCAGCGTGAAATCCCGCGGCATCACTCCGACGATCGTGGCGGGCGAGCCGTTAAGAGTAACCTGGCGGCCCAGCACGGACCGGTCGCCGCCGAATTGCCTCTGCCACACTCCGAAGCTCAGGATGACGACGTTGCTGCGGCCAGGACGTCCTTCCTCTGCCGAGAACGGGCGGCCTAGAGCGGGAAAGACGCCGAGAATCGAAAAATACTCGGGCGAAACGGCCCGTCCGTCCAGGGCGACAGGATCGCCGAGACCGGTCAGGTTGCCGGGAAAGATGCTCACGGCGGCCATGTCCTCGAAGCTGTGCGTGCGCTCGCGCCAGTCGAGGAAATTGAAGCCGTTGACGACGTTTCGGAAATAGCCTTGAGCGGGTTTTGTTTCCCATAGCTGGACCAGTCGATCCGGCTGAGGGAAGGGAAGCGGCTTCAAGAGTACGGCATTCACGACTGTGAAGATGGCAGCGTTTGCGCCGATGCCGAGGGCGAGCGAGAGCACGGCAGTGGCGGCGAAGGCGGGGCTTTTGCGCAGGCCGCGAATGGCGTAGCAGGCGTCTTGCCAGAGACGGTCCAGCCACAGCCAGCCCCAGGCCTCGCGGACGTCCTCTTTGAGGAGCGCGATATTGCCGAGCGCACGCCGATCCGCTTCTGCGGCTTCCAGTTCCAGATGATCGCGAAGTTCGCGATCGAGGTCTTGTTCGCGCTTACGACGCCAGAACATAGTCCGTCCTCCCAAATCGGGTGCTAAAGCACCCGTTGCAGGCTAAAGCCTGCTCCACCACATCATTCGCACCTCAATGCCGTCATAGGATCGACTTTCGACGCTCGCCGCGCGGGGAGAAAGCTTCCGAAGACCGCTGCAGCGGCGAGCAGGATAGCGGCAGCGGCGAATGTGGCCGGGTCGCGGGGGCTCAGGCCGAACAGCAGCGATTGGGCCAGTCGCGTAAGCGCGAACGCAGAGGGCGCGCCAATGGCGAGGCCGACCAGCAGCAGACCGGCGGCCTGCTTCATCACCATCGCGATTACACGGCGGCGGTCCGCGCCCAGAGCCATGCGGATGCCGATTTCGCTGGTCCGCCGCGCGACCGTGTACGCGAGCAAGCCATACAGGCCGATCACAGCCAAGACCAGGCCGAGGAAGCCGAAGCTCGCGGCGAGCGTCGCCATCAGGCGTTCCTCCACCAGCATCTGCTCCACCTGCGCAGTGAAAGTATGAACCTCTACCGGCATTCCGGGCAGCATGGGCTTGAGGCCGGCCCGTAGCGCGGACGCGACGCGCGCGAGGGATCCGTTTACGCGAACTTCAAACACGGCGCCGCTCCGCCCGATGCGCTGAAGCAGCGGCACGTACACCGTGGGCGGCGGAGCTTCCCGCAGGCTTTCGTAAATCGAATCGCG
>Ga0126371_10004680_pt1 | contig 12087 bp, 11 predicted proteins | sample PanSoiMetaPlot_4_FD_110145 | JGI IMG/M metagenome (GOLD analysis project Ga0126371, IMG submission 110145) | Tropical forest soil microbial communities from Panama - MetaG Plot_4 | ecosystem: Environmental > Terrestrial > Soil > Tropical forest > Bulk soil | place: Panama | collected 2016-02-17
GCGCGAACCCATGAACTCAATGTGCGCGACGCCAATGTTGGTGATAATCGCCGTATCCGGTGCGGCGATTTTCGACAGCACTGCAATTTCGCCAGGGTGATTCATGCCAATCTCCCAGACCGCGACCTCGTCCTGCGAAGTGGCTTCCAAGACTGTTCGGGGCACGCCGACATGATTGTTGAAATTTCCTTCGGTCTTCGTAACTCGAAAACGGCGGCCCAGCACTGACGCGGTAAAGTCTTTAGTGCTCGTTTTGCCGTTGCTTCCGGTAATCGCGATTACTTTTAGCGTAAGCGATTGCCGGTAGTTGGCCGCGACCTGTTGGTACGCTTGCAAAGTGTCTTTCGTCCGAATGAGCGCGAAATTCTTCGGGAGACTGCCCTTCCAGTTGGAATCAACAATCGCCCCGGCCGCTCCGGCTTTTGCGGCGGACTCGACAAAATTGTGGCCGTCGAAATTTTCACCCCGCAAGGCGACGAACAATTCATGGGCCTTGAGTGTGCGTGAATCGGTGCTGATCTTGTCGATCATCAGATTCCCATCTCCGGGTGAGAGTGCAGCTCCGGCAAACGTCGCGACCTTGGAAAGTGAAAGCGGGTTCATGTTGGCAAAAGTCAAAACTCGACGGGATGGTCTTCAATCGCGCGTCGCGCGACCTGGATATCGTCGAACGGGATGGTGTAATCGCCGAACTCCTGATAATTTTCGTGTCCCTTGCCGGCAACTAATACAATGTCTCGCGGTCGGGCGAGCGCAACAGCACGATCAATGGCCTCCGTGCGATCGACGATTTTTTCATAGCGATTCGAACGAAATCCTTTTTCGATCTCCGTGATGATTGCGTTTGGCTCTTCCTTTCGAGGATTATCGGACGTAATGATGGAGTAGTCAGCAAGTCGATCGGCCATCTCCGCCATTAACGGGCGTTTTTGCCGGTCGCGATCGCCCCCGCAGCCGAAGACGGCAATCAAGCGATGCGGCTCCAATTCGCGCAGAGTTTTGAGAACGTTCCCAAGCGCATCGGGGGTGTGCGCGTAATCGACGAAAACCTGAAATTGTCGTTTGGCTGGAACCAATTCCAGGCGCCCCGGCACTTGCGGCGACTTGGCCAGACTAAACACAGCGTTCCGCAGGTTAATTCCCAGCGCGTTGGCCGCGGCCAGTGCGGCGACGGAGTTGGTCACGTTAAACCGGCCAATTAGTGGGAGGCGCACGAGGTAGCTCTTGCCCTGAGCATCCAGTTGATAGGATGTGCCCCCAAACTCGGCGCGATAATTTGAAGCGCGAAAATCCGCGCGCGTCCCCATCCCGTAAGTAACAACCGCTACCCGCTTGTCGATTTTATTTAGCAGTTGCTGGCCATAGCGGTCATCGATATTGACGATTGCAACAGGCTTGCGTTTTCTTTTCTGGCTCACGAGCCCCGTGAACAGCTTCATTTTAGACTCGAAATAGTTTTCCATTGTCCGGTGAAAATCGAGATGGTCTTGAGTGAGATTTGTAAAGACCGCGACGTTCCATTCGAGGCCGCGCGTCCGATCCTGCGCGAGCGCGTGCGAAGAAACTTCCATCGCCGCGGCTTTACAGCCCGCGCCCGCGATCTGCGCCAGAAGCTCTTGTAAATCGAGCGATTCCGGCGTGGTGCGGATGGCTGGCAGAATTCGCTCACCGATCTCGTAGCGCACCGTTCCGACTAATCCGCAACGCAAACCCGCTCTTTCACAGATGTGCTTGATGAGAAACGTTGTCGTGGTTTTGCCATTCGTGCCTGTGACCGCCGCCAGTTTCAATTTCCGCGCCGGCTGCCCGTAAAAAGCCGCCGACAGATCAGCAAGCGCGGCGCGCGTGTTTTCGACAACCAGACAGGTGGCGCGCGGATCGTTGTTCTCGCGTTCAGCAACGATCACCGATGCGCCTTTGTCGATGGCTTGACTGATGAATTGATGGCCATCGGTTTTCTCGCCCAGCAATGCCGCGAACAAGCTGTTCCTTTGCACTCGCCGCGAGTCATACGCGATGTTTTCCACTGGGCGATCAAGTGGCCCGATGACCTGCCGAACTGGAGTCGCAGAGAGGAGAGTCTTGAGCTGCATGAGGTTTCAGCATCCCGTGACGAGGCATTCAATGGCGTGCGGCATTGGTTAAGGCGATTCGTTCCGCCGCCGCAGTCTTGCGGGCTCGCTCTGCCGGCGGTTTTTCGACTCGCTCCACGGGAACCGCCTTGCGAATCTCCTCATGCGGCTCAAGATCAAGATAGCGGGCGGCCTTCTCCGCAACGCGGGAAAAGATCGGCCCGGCTACCAGCCCGCCGTAATTCAACTCTGGTTTGGTTGTGTGCGCATCATCGAGCACAACGAGACCGACAAACTCGGGACGGTCGGCCGGAAGATAACCGGCAAAAGAAACGACATACTTTCCCTCTTCATATCCGCCTCGAGGATCGACTTTCTGCGCGGTTCCAGTTTTGCCAGCAATGGTGAAACCCGGCACGGCCGCGGCGGCGGCTGTCCCGCTGTCGCTCACGACACCTCGGAGCGCCTCACCAATCTCGTTGGCCGTTTCAGGAGAAATAACCTGACGCAGCACCACCGGCGAGAGCGAGCTGATGCTTTTGCCGTCCGATGTAGTGACGGATCTCACGATGCGCGGCATGATCAACTTGCCGCCGTTGGCAATCGCCGCCATTGCCACTGTCATTTGCAGTGGCGTCACTCCGATCTCGTGTCCCATCGGAATACGGGTGATCGAGATTTTGCTCCAGGATTTCGGCGGTCGAATTAGCCCGTTGATCTCACCAGGGAGTTCGATTCCTGTGCGTTCGCCAAATCCGAAACGTCGAATGTATTCGTAAAACTTTTGGTCACCGACACTGAGTGCGAGTTTGGCCGCTCCGATATTGCTCGATTTGATGAGAATCTCGCGCACACTCAAATTCGAAAATGCGCGATGATCGTGCAGAGCGGCGCCGCCGAAGTTCCAAAGGCCGTTCTCGCAAAAGATCGACGAATCGGGCCGCACCTTGCGTTCATTGAGAGCGGCAGCGGCCGCAACGATTTTGAAGGTTGATCCCGGCTCCATCATGTCGATGATGGCCCGGTTTTTCATCTGATCAGGTTTGGCCTCCGAGCGCAGGTTCAAATCAAAATGCGGTCGATTGGCCATCGCCAGGATTTCGCCTGTCTGCGGCCGCATCAGAATAATGGTGGCTTTTTGCGGGGAATATTGCGCCATCGCGGCGTCGATTTCGTTCTCGACGATGTTCTGCAAACCGAGATCGACGGTCAGATGGACTTGGTAGCCGTCGCGCGGAGCGCGCTCCTGACCCCGGTAGGGTACGATCTCCTGGCCAGCTCGATTGTGCTCGATGAAACGATAGCCGTCCTGCCCGTGAAGATACTCCTCCATCGAGGCTTCCACTCCTTGGATGCCGTGATGATCGAAGTCGGTAAACCCGATGACATGACAAAGCATGGATCCATTCGGGTAGAGGCGCGTGGCGTCACGCTCGAAATAAATTCCGCGCAAATTGCCGGCTCGAAGTTTCTCACGCAGCCCGTTTGCCGTGGCCGCGGGCACCTGCCGCTTGATCACGACATACCGCCGTTCGTCGGCTAATTTTTCCGCGAGCTCCCTGGAGGTGATGCCAAGTTCATGGCTTACAAGAGCGACGGTCGCCTGCCGGTTGTTAATATGCGTGGCGTCCGCCACGACGGTCTCCACTGGAATATTGTGCGCGAGAACTTCATTATTCGCGTCGAAAATCATCCCGCGCTCTGCGTGAATGATTTGTTTGTAAACGTGCTTTTCGGCGGCAAGCCCGGCGTACTCGTCGTGTTTTATTGCCTGCAGATAAATCAATCGAAGCGAAAAAATGCTGAAAAGCCCGATGAGACCGGTGCACACCAGCACGCAACGGCTTCGGCTATTTGGATTCATTTTGCGGCCGATGGGTTAACCACAGGTTGGATTGCGTCTTCGTCTGATGATCGAGGCGAAATAGTGAGTCGCACGATGTTTGCCTCAGAAATAGGGACCATTTTCAAGTAACCTTCCTTCAACCGGCGTTGTAACGCCGAGCGCGAGGTCAAAGCCGCGATTTGCGCGCTAGCTATGTCATTTTGAGTGCGCAGACTAACAAGCTCGTTCTCGACCGCCTTCCTGCGCTCGCCCAGATGGTAGAGTTGCAGTGTCAGATAAACGTAGCTTAATCCGGCCACTGCCAGAAAGGCAGTCATCACAATCCAGCGCGCAAGCGAGGCCGCGTTTACGGCATTGTGGTTTCTTCGACGTGATTGTTTCATTTAAATCTTCTGGGCTGCGCGCAATTTGGCGCTCCGCGAGCGGGGATTCGCGCGTTGTTCGTCATCGCTCGGCTCCACCGGTTTGGGCGTAACCAGTTCAAGATCGTAATCCGGATTGCGCCGCGGCTCCGGCCACTCCGGCTTGTCGAGCCATTCCTGGCTATGATCGCGAAAAAAGTTTTTCACGATCCGATCCTCCAACGAGTGAAAACTGATCACGGCAATGCGCCCGGCGGGTGCGAGTCGCGCAGTTAGAACCCGCAAACCCTCCTCGAGCGCGGCAAGCTCATCGTTCACTTCCATTCGCAACGCCTGAAACACCTGGGTAGCTGGGTGATGACGGCCATGCCGCCCGACCAATTTTTCGATCGCTCGCGCCAGCGGCAGCGTTTCGCGAAACGGCGAAGTCCTGCGCATCTTCACAATCAAGCTCGCGATTCTGCGTGCGGCCGGTTCCTCACCGAGTTCACGAAACAGGCGCGTCAATTCCTCTTCACCGTACTCGTTTACAATTTTGGCAGCGGTAAGCTTTGTGTGCGGATCCATGCGCATATCGAGCGGACCGTTTCGCACGAAGCTGAAACCGCGCTGGGCATTTTCGAGTTGACGGGATGAAACACCAAGATCAAGAAGCGCGCCGCCGATAACGCCAAGACCAAGCTCGTCGAGAACACTATCCGCGTGCCGGAAATTCGCCTGCCGCACAATCAGGCGCCGGCCGACAGGCGACAATCGCTCGCTCAAACGTTGAACTGCATCAGGATCCTGATCCAAGGCCAGGACATCGGCGCCGCTTTGCAAAAGCGCTTCGGTGTGGCCGCCACCGCCGCAGGTTCCATCTACGATCAGAATACCCGGCTTCGGCTTTAGCAACCCTGGCACTTCCGTCTGCAACACTGGACGGTGGTACACGAAATCCTCGATTGGCTGCGGCTCCGGCTCCTCTTCGGCAGCCGGCGGATCAACAGCAAGCCAAAGAGCGCGCTGAATCCACTCCATGGTAATGAAGTTTTGGCGAATCATTACGCTTACAATCCAATCACACCTGCCACATGCTGGTATGTGGGCGCTTCCTCTTCGTGCGCTCGTTTCCAACGTTGCAAATTCCAAATTTCAAACCGGCCCCGATTTCCCACGAGAGCAACTTCACCTTTCAATCCGAGCGTTCGGCAAAGATCTTCCGGCAAAACCAGACGCCCTTGTCGGTCCGCGCCTGCATGCTGAGCGCGAGAATGCAGTTGCCGCAAAAAAACGCGGCGGTCACGCGCGGAAACATTCTGGTTTGTTTCAGCGGCCGAACTCATCTTCGCAAACTCCTTTGGCGACATGACGAGGAGAAATTGATGTGTGGCCTCCGGCAAAAGAATGAGTTCCTCAGGTCGATCGCGCCGCCAGCGAGAGGGAATCGTGATTCGATTCTTGTGATCGATGGAATGCCGGAATTCTCCGGCATAGAAACGTTCGGATGGGGAATCGGCGTCCATTTATCGAGTGGCGCAATCGTCCATTTTGCTCCACTTGACCCCACTTTTAACCACCTCTCCAATAAGAGGTCAATAAAAATTTTAGGCCTCATTTGCACCCACGCGCAGTGACCGTAAGCTCCTCGGATCATGAAATTTTCCCGGCATCGAGGAGCAGCGATCGCCCTTGGCCGCCGTAGCCTCGGCGAAGGCGGCAGTCCGCGGAGAAGGACAATGAGTTTGTCCCAAATCCAGACGATCGTCGCTCTTTGCTGTCTTATTAGCGCCGCGGAGATTGGGTTCTCCCAGGCACCACCACAAAGCTCCGGCAGTGACGCTGTGCGGATAACTATGTCGATGCACCCGGACGGTTCACGCACCGTTTACAATTTCGATCCGCCACAGCACAAGGCGGTGGCGACGACCACCGATGCAGACGGCAAACTTCGCGAGACAATTCGTTATGAACTTGACGATGCGGGCCGTTTCTCCAGCGCGGAGATTTCCGGACCTGACGGCCGCATTCGGCTCAGGAGTCGCTACAAGTACGACGATGCAGGCCGCATCCTTGAGGAAACCCAAAGCGCACCAGACGGAACGTTTCAGCACAAGATCGTTTACAACTACGATTCATCTGGAAAGCAGACTGGTTATTCCGTCCTCGACGCATCCGGGAAATTAGTTGGCGGCAAGGGCGCCGCTGTCGTTCACGCCTCTGCCTCGCCAAAACCGCGCGAGAAAACCCGGCGATAAGCCAGGCATGCTCGAGTATCGCGCGGAAGCGTGTTTGGTTGTTGCCTTGCCACAGTCGAGAAAGAGCGTTACAAAAACCGGCGTGATCGATTACATTCAAAAAGGCGGATTGTTAATGTGGCCGATCCTGGGCTGCAGCATCATCTCGATCGCTGTTTTTGCCGAGCGCCTCTTTTATTTGCACCGCGCCACGATTCATGTGGGCGAATTCTTGAAGGGACTGTCGAATCTGATTCGCCGTCGCAATTTCGCAGAGGCGCTGCATGAATCAGCCGGGACGCCGGGGCCGGTGGCGCGTGTGATTCACGCCGCGATTATTCGGCACGATGCACCGCGAGCGGAATTGCGCGACATCGTCCAGGAAGCCGCCCAACTCGAAGTACCGAAACTGGAGCGGTTTCTTGCCGTGCTCGCTACGATCGCTTTCCTGACGCCGCTGCTCGGATTGCTTGGGACGGTCGCCGGAATGATCGATGCCTTCGGGACAATCGCTTCAAGCGGCGGTTATGCGACAGTGACTGAGCTTTCAGGTGGCGTATATAAAAGTTTGCTAACTACCGCAGCTGGGCTGGTCGTAGCGACACCGACTTTTGTTGCATATAGCTATCTCTCTTCGCGGGTAAACACGATACTTCATGACATGGAACGCGCAGGGATCGAGATCGTGCACATGTTGACTGAAAGCCGTCCGATCAGCGGCATCATTAGCTTTCAACAACCCGAAGAGATGGCGCGCGAGATTGAAGCGCGCCAGGATCTGTAGAAATTTACCCTGCACTGTCATGTTGAGCGAAGCGAAACATCTCTAATTAGTTTCTGTGGGGTCGATGTGGAAATAATCAGAGATTCCTCGACTTCGTTCGGAATAGCATTGAGAGGTGGCCTTGGTCGTGAAACTTAGCCGAACAGTAAATTATAACTTCGGGTGGCTTGTGTTTATCGGGCTGGTGGACGTCGCCTTTCTGCTTGTTTTCTTCCTGTTGCTCAGTTCGAATTTCATCCTACAACAGGGCATCTCGGTTTCGATGCCTTTCTCGCGCTTTACGCTCGGTCCACAGACCAGCCGGCAAATCATCAGCATCACCGGCGGCGCAGTTCCGGCTATTTATTTCCAAGACCAGCGAGTCACCATGGAGCAACTCGGGCCACTACTCGATGCAGCCAAGCGCAGGGACGAATCGATTATCATTAAGGCAGACCGTTCTACCTCCTACGAAACGGTTGCCCAAGTGGCAAACGCTGCGCTTGAACACGGTATCACTTCCGTCGCGCTGGCTGCGACTCCGCCCCAATGAACAGTGTCATCTCGCAGAGCGCAGTCGAACCGCTCATCTTTAGCTGGGATTCGCCTCGTGGTGAAAAACTGGCGATCACAATTTTTCTGGCGACCTCTGTGCTCGCGCATGCCCTCTGTTTTTACATTTTCCAAATCGTTTATCCCCCGACGGTCGCGCTTCTGCCGCCGCCGGTCCGTGTGACGTTAATCATGCCGGTCTCTGAAGAAGGTCGCACGCTGCTCCGCTGGATCGATGCCGAAGATCCTGCGCTTGCTTTCACAACTCGTCGCCCGCAGGAAACAACCCTGCGTGCACTGCCAAAAGCTGAGCACGTGCCCTCCTATTCTGCGATTGAGCCGCCTCTGAAGAGTATTCCACCGCTGGAGCGTGATCTGCGAATCCCGAGTTGCCAGCCACCGGGCGGCGTACAGTTTCTCCACAAAAAAACCGCGCCGCCGGTCAGCGTTATCAAAACGTCCGTTTCGTTTTCAAACGAGCTTCAGGTTTTTGACGCGCCGATATTGCCAGAGACGGCTTTTGCCGCATCCAACGAAGAAATGCCTGAAACGATTCGGTTCCGGGTGGCCGTGAATAAGCCTGGAGAAGTTCGTTATTGTTTTCCGATCAATTCATCAGGTGATCCCGCGCTGGACGAGCAAGCCCGCTTGTATATTGCTCGTTGCCGTTTTCCTCAAAACACCGCAAACGCTGGCAAAGCGGACTCACTTCTGACCTGGGGAACGGCAACAATTGTATGGGGCAACGACATCGCCCGCCCGCAATCGACAGCGGCAGCCAGTATTACCCCGTGATTCGCGTTAGTCTTGCCACTCTGGTCACGATTTATCTGCTGCTTTTTCTTGCGGCGGTTTTCCTCTTCTGGATAGTTGGAGAGTGGAGTCGGCGGCGGCGAGAGCGACGGGCTCTGGCGTATCGTTTGCGCTGCGTGATTTGCGCATTCGAATTTGAAGATCGAACCGACGCGCTGCTTCCCCGCTGCCCGCACTGTGGAAGTTTAAACGAACGATTCAAGATGGAGCAGATTTAACATGGGAATGTGGATAGGCCGAAATCGCAAGGCGCGTGTCACCTACGGGTTCGACGAAATCGCGCTTGTACCCGGTCGCGTCACGATCAATCCTAATGAAGTGGATATCACATTCCGTTTGCCGCGCAGAGGAGCAAAGCCGCTCGAATTGAAAATTCCCATCCTCGCCAGCGCAATGGATGGAGTCGTCGATGTGCGCTTCGCCGTTGCCATGAACAAATTGGGCGGAATGGCCGTTCTGAACCTCGAAGGAGTGCAAACGCGCTACAAAAACCCGCAGGAAGTGCTGCAAAAAATCGTCGACGCAAATAAATCCGACATCACCGCGCTGCTGCAACGGATCTACCAGGAACCCGTTCAGAAGGATCTCATCGCGGCGCGTGTGCGCCAGATCAAAGATGGCGGTGTATTGGCTGCAGTGAGTTCCATTCCTCAGCGTGCAGCAGAATTTGGCAGGATCGCACAGGAAGCGGGCGCCGATGTTTTCGTGGTGCAAAGTACGGTTTCCACCGTGCGGCATATTTCGTCAGAGTACAAGTCGCTCGATCTTGAAAAATTTTGCCGTGAAATGTGCATTCCGGTCATTGTTGGAAACACCGTCGGTTACGACGTGACTCTAGAGATCATGGAGTGCGGGCCGGCTGCGGTTTTGGTTGGCGTTGGCCCGGGAGCGGCTTGCACTTCCCGCGGCGTGCTTGGCCTCGGGGTTCCGCAGGTGACCGCCACAGTGGATTGCGCGGCAGCACGGGACGCTTACTTCAAGAAAACATCACGCTACGTGCCAATCATCACCGATGGCGGGATGAGCAGAGGTGGCGACGTGTGCAAGGCGCTCGCTTGCGGCGCGGACGCCGTCATGGTGGGCAGCGCGTTTGCCAAAGCGCACGAAGCGCCCGGACGCGGCTACCATTGGGGCATGGCCACCCCACACGCAAACCTTCCGCGAGGCACCCGCATCAGGGTCGGTGCTACAGGCTCACTGAAACAAATCCTGTTTGGTCCTGCAGAAGTTGACGACGGCAGCCAAAATCTGGTCGGCGCGATCACCACTTGCATGGGCAACGTGGGCGCTCGCAGTATCGCCGAGTTTCAGCAAACGGAGATTATCATCGCGCCGTCGATCAAGACCGAAGGAAAAGTTTTCCAAACCGTTCAAAGCGTCGGAATGGGAACAAGCTAAATTATTTGGCGATTCAGTGATCCAGTGATTTAGCGATTGACCTTGCGCTACACCATTGAACCGTTCCACGCTTGAATCGCTAAATCACGAAATCGTTAAACCGCTAAATGAATAACGATCGCAGAGTTGTCATCACTGGTCTCGGTGCCATCACGCCCATTGGCAATAATGTCGAGAGCTTTTGGGCCAATCTTAAAAACGGAGTCAGCGGCATTCGTGCAATCGATGCATTCGATACCACCGGATACGATTGCAAAATCGGCGGACAAGTCCACGGTTTCGATCCGAAACCATTCTTCAAAAATCCGAAGGACGTTCGCCGTGCCGATAGATTTACGCAGCTCGCAATGGCGGCAGCCAAGATGGCACTGCAAGACAGCGGGATTGATGTAGCGAACTTGAAACGGCGAGACCGCTTCGGCGTGATCGTCAGCACCGGAATCGGCGGCCTAAAAACTTTGCAGGACCAGTTGCGGATCTTGTTAACCAAGGGACCCGGGCGAAACTCGCCGTTCACAATTCCAATGTTGATCGGCAACATGGCCAGCGGCGTCATCTCCATGGAATTCAACCTGCGCGGCCCGAATTTGTGTATCGTCACCGCGTGCGCCACATCTAACAACGCTATCGGGGAATCCTGGCGACTCATCAAATTTGGCGATGCCGACGTCTTCCTCGCCGGTGGCTCGGAGGCTTCCATCGTTGAGATTGGCGTGGCTGGATTTTCCGCCATGAAAGCGCTCAGTACCCGCAACGACGAGCCCGAGCGCGCCTCGAGACCCTTCGATCGCGATCGCGATGGTTTTGTGATGAGCGAAGGCGCAGGTGTGGTGGTGGTGGAGGAGTTGGAACACGCCAAGGCCCGCGGCGCGAAGATTTACTGTGAACTAACAGGATACGGCCTTTCTGCCGATGCTTATCACATGACTGCGCCCCCGCCAGATGCTGAAGGCGCGGCACGCGCCATGCAACTCGCACTGGAACACGCTCGTATCTCTCCCGACCAAGTCGATTATATCAACGCGCATGCTACTTCCACAGACATCGGCGATGTTTCCGAGACTCGGGCGATCAAACACGTGTTTGGCGAACATGCGCACAAAGTCTCCATCAGCTCAACGAAATCTATGACTGGCCACTTGTTAGGCGGTGCCGGCGCGGTGGAAATGGCGGCATGCGCGTTGGCTATCCGGGACGGGGTCATTCCGCCAACAATCAATCTCGAAAATCCAGGCGAAGAATGCGACCTAGATTACACGCCAAACGCCGCACGCGAAAAGAAAGTGCGCGTGGCTGTGAACAATTCTTTCGGTTTCGGCGGTCACAACGCCACGCTGGTTGCTGCCGCCTTTGAAAAGTAGCGCGGCGTCTTTGACTATTCACCACCTACAGTCACAATTTACTCGCGAAAGCTCTCGGAGTTCACCGCACGCGGGCATAGCTTAATGGTAAAGTTCCAGCCTTCCAAGCTGGCCATGCGGGTTCGATTCCCGTTGCCCGCTCACTGCTTTTTCATAGGTAAATTGTGCGTAGATGAAAGATTTTGCTTGCAAAGTCGGACACTTTTCGGACAGTATTCGCGCACTTAAGCACTATGAAAGCGAAAAGACGCAGATTCCCACTTGTCGTAAAACGCGGCTCTTGCGCCGTGAAAATCTACCGTGATCGCAAACCGACCGGCACTTACTACCGCGTCGCCTACCACATCGGCGGCAAACGCCACCGACTTCACCACAACGATCTTGAAAAGGCAATTGCTGAAGCGGAAGCGAAAGCGGCGCAGTTATCGCGCGGCGATATTGACGCTGTCCAACTAACGGGACGCGACAGGCTGATTTACGGGCGCGCGTTGGAAGCGATACGCGAGCACGCGCTGCCGCTGGATGCTGCCGCGCTCGAATACAGCGAAGCGCGCAAGCTTCTCGAAGGGGTTTCGCTAATTGATGCCGCTCGTTTTTATTCGCGTCACCACGGGCGGGGCATCACGCGGAAACCGGTCGCCGACGCGGTGGACGCGATGATTACAGCAAAGACAGCCAAAGGTGTAAGCGCGGTCTATCGCGCA